>JGI12210J13797_10210051_pt1 | contig 13946 bp, 13 predicted proteins | sample ElkSlonscriptome_3_FD_13797 | JGI IMG/M metagenome (IMG submission 13797)
CGCTCCGTACGAAGCCCCAGGCTCCCGCTCGCGTCGGTTCCATATCCGTTAAAAAATTGCGTTGCGCGCAGGCTTCCGTCAAGGACAGTGGTATTTCGCCCTTCCTCGAGAAAAATCGAAGGGTCGACGCTTATGTAGGCGGCGACACCTTCTTCCGCTCCTTCCGGGAGCAGAAACGGGTTGCTCGAAACCTCCATACCGCCCGATATTCGAAGTTCGGGGCGCGGCGCATCCTGCGCCGCGGCGGCTGGTGCCATAGCCGATGCGGTGCCTGCGATCGCCAAGGAGAGGCAGTTGACGGCCTGCCGAGGCATCATGGGACGATCACCGTGTCTCCGGGATTGATCTGGATGATGTTCGCGCGATCGAGATCGCTGGCCTTTGCGCCGCGTTCGAAGATGGACGAGAGTCGCAGGCGGATCGGCTCGAGTGCTTCGCCGGACTTACGTATCACGAGGACGTTGTCGAGGTTGGCAAATTCCGTCGGCCCGCCAGCCATGCTCAACGCCTCGAGGATGTTTATGTACCGGCCCGGGGCAAAGGACCCTGGCGCATTCACCCTGCCGACGATCGAGAACTGCAAGCCGGCTGCAGAAACCACCGAGACGGTGACCTGAGGAACTTCGCCGCGATACTGATCGGCGAGGCCGGTCTTGATCAGCGTCTCGATTTCGGACGGCAGATAGCCCTTCGCCGTGACCTGTCCGACCAGGGGGAAGGAGAACGTGCCGTCCGGCAGGACGCGAACGTCGCGCTGAAGGCGCTCTTCACCCCAGACGCTTATGGCCAATTGGTCCCCGGCATTGATGCGGTACGGGCGGCCATTCTCTCCGTTCGCGGTTGCGTCGTCTGATACAGGCGCTTCCTGGGCGCTTGCGGGCAGCACGACGACCGCACTCAGGATAAGCGTCAGAAAACATAAAATGCGTTGCGGCATCGGATCATCTCCAGCACTTCTCGACATGCGCTGTTCCAAGCCTATAAGGACATCGATGGAGCTTGACCACGACCCAATTCACTCTGGCTCGTGTTTAGCCGCCTTGTTGAGGGGCGTCGTGGCTGCGGCGAGCCGTGGAAAATTGGTGTGTGCCATTCTGGTGCTCTTTCTCAGCGTTTCTTGCCAGAATCGAGACGTTGAAGCTCAGGCGGAGGCCGCCAGAGCCATGGAACTGCTCGAGCAGAACCGGATCGCAGAAGCGAGAATAGCGATCAATCGGGCGCTGCTGCTGCGAGACGATGTCGCCGATTTCCATATCGCCCGTGGCCGGATCGAACTTTCAGCCGGGACGAACTCGGCGGCATTCGATGCGTATCTCGATGCACTTGCGCTCGACGCAACCAATCGCGAAGCGCTCCAGGCCGTGTCCCAGTTGGGGCTCCAGACGGGATATTTCCGACAATCGTTGAAAGCGACCGACACCCTTGTCCTTCTGAACCCCGGAGATACGAACGCCCTCATTACGCGGGGAATTCACTCGCTTCTGTCCGCGCGCCTCGATGAGGCTAGCGAGTATGCCTCGCGGGCGCTCGCCGTTGATCCGGACAGCGAAGAAGCGATGATCCTGCGATCCCGGGTCATGTACATGAAGGGCAATAACCAGGAGGCTCTCGATCTGCTTGCGCAACATTCGCGTGAGCGCGAGCCATCGGTCGGTATTGCCCTCATGCGGCTCGAACTCTTTCGCGCCGAGCGGGACCCGGCGGGCATGGAAGCGCAGTTCGAGGCTCTGGAGACAGCCGGCCAAAGGACCTGGCAGCTGGGCTTGGACGAGGCCAATTTTCTTTTCAAACTGGGGCGGCGCGGTGAAGCGCTGGACTTGACCGTCGACCTGCTTGCTTCTCCCGATCTGACACGCGAAGCCTCGGAAGAGGCGATGGCCTTGTGGGATGTCTGGAAGGTTACCGACTTGCCGGATCAGGCACTCGCCAGGATCTCGGCGGAGGGCGCGCCGTCTGCCCGCTACTCCGTTGCCAAATACCTTGCACGGCAATCGGCCCTGTCCTCTGCCGGGCAGATCGCGGGATCGCTCAAGGGCGATGATCGCGAAGCCGTGCAAGCCTTGATCGACCTGCGTTCAGGACGAACGTCCGAAGCCGCCCGGAGGGCGGCCGGGATACTGGAACGCGATGAATCGCACTGCCTCGCGCTTGAGGTTCAGGCTCATGGGAACCTGGCACAGGGGAAGGCGCGTGAAGCGCTTTCGGCAGCGCAGCAATTGGCGGCGCAATGTCCGGGAGAAAGCGCGGGATGGCTGGTGGCTGCCGATGCCTACGCATTGCTGAGCGATCCTGAAAATGGACGACGGGTTCTCCAGCAGGGGGCGGAAGCCAACCCGCAGGATTTCAGCTATGTAGCCGAGCATACGCAGTGGTTACGGGAACAGGGCCGAAAGAGGGAGGCGCTCGCGGCCGCCCGTCGTCTGACACGCAATTCCCCCGCCATGATACGAGGGTGGGAGCTCTACCGTGACCTTTGCTCGAATGCGGCGGATCCATGCGTGGCAGATGCGGAGCGGGGTCTTACGGACTCGCAGACCCGCTATTGGATCGACTACAAACCCGGAGAGAATGCTCCACCAAGCTTGTTCGCGCGACTGAAAGACATTTGAACATGACCAGTTTGCGCACCGTCGCATTCCTCGATGTCGAATTTGACCAGGCCGACATCCGGGACGCGATCGACTGGGTAGTCAGGCAATCGCGGACCGAAACATTTTCCTACCTCGTGACACCCAATGTCGATCACATCGTCCAGATACACGATGCCAAGGATACTGGTGCTTCGCTTGCATTGTCCGATGCCGATTTCGTCACATGCGACAGCCGAATATTGTCGGGATTGGCGCGGATTTCCGGCCTGCGTTTACCGGTCGCGCCCGGCAGCGATCTTACGCGCGAGCTTCTTTTCTCACTGGCAAAGGGAACCCGTATAGCTGTCATCGGCGGCGATGAGGCGTTGTTGGCATCGCTTGCGTCGCGGTTTCCGGATTTCGAATGGACGGCTCACTATCCGCCAATGGGTGTGCGCACGAACCAGGCGGCTCGACAGGCCATCGCCGACTTCGTTTGCGAATGCAGGGCCGACATCGTCTTTTTTGCGATCGGGGCTCCACAGAGCGAGATCACCTGCCGGGAGATCGCACAGCAAAAGCGGGCAAAAGGGACGGCACTGTGCATAGGTGCTTCGCTTGAATTTCTCACCGGCGTCAAGAAGCGCGCACCGCGCTGGATGCAGATGCTCGCGCTCGAATGGCTCTTCAGGTTGCTGTGCGAACCTCGCCGCCTATGGCGGCGCTATCTCGTGTTTGGTCCGCGCGTCCTCGTGATCTGGTGGCGGTGGCGCGCAAAACGCTAGTTCTCGCCCGGTCGCCGGGTGCGCTTCCAGCGTGACTGGCGCCTAAGCATGAAACTCACGTAGATCGGGATTTTCCAGGCCACATAGAGCGGGGCGAGGGCCAGGGCCTTGAACGGAAGGACCTTGTACCCTTCGCGGAGCCATGCAGCGAACAGGAGAACGAACAGGATGCTCATGGACGCAATAGTAGCGAGGAACGGGCCCCACGCCTGGTAAAAGAGCGCGAAAGCTCCCGAGATCGCCAGGATCGCCGTGCCGAGAAGCAGGTGAAGCGCGATGGGGGGCACCAGCATATGCGCGCCAAGACCCAATACGTGGCGCGAACGATGAATTATCCCGTGACCGATCAAGGGAAGGGCGGACTTCATCGCCTGGTGAAGGAATCCATGCTCCCAGCGGCTTCTTTGATCGCGGCTGTCTGCGACGCTGGCGGCGGGGCTCGTCACCAGAGCCTGATCCAGCAGTTCTACTCGAACGCCGCGTTTCGCCAAATTCAGGCCAAGTTCGAGGTCTTCGGCCAGAGCTGCCGAGGCAAGGTCGAGCTGCGCAAACAAGTCCCATGGAAACGCCATGCCCGTACCGAACAGGGGAATGCCCCCGCCGAGACGCATCAGGCCCCTGGCACGAACCAGATTCTTCACCAGCATGGCAAAATTGGAAATGCCTTCCAGCGCTGATGCTTGCTCCGAGGATACCAGCAGATTTGCGGCTTGCACCGGCCTTTCGAGCTCTACAGCAGAATTTGCCAGTAATTCGCCGCTCCCCTCCCGCAAACGACAGTCCGCATCGAGCACGATCACGGCCGCCGGGGGCTTCTCGCTCAAGTGCTCCCGGCCGAACGCCAGTGCAAATCCCTTGCCCCTGCGCGAAGGATCATGCCTCTCGACGGCTTCAGCGCCAGCCGCGACCGCAAGGCTTGCTGTGTTGTCGGTGCAATTGTCGGCAACCACCAGTAGTCTTGCACGCGGCAGGATCGAGCGAAGGTGAGCGATGGTGGCCGCAATCCCGCTCGCTTCGTTGTGGGCGGGCACGAGGACAGCGACTTTCCAATCACTCTGAAACTCACTGTGGCTTTTGGCAGTCCGACCTCGCAGCGGCCACAGTCCTGTCAAGAGTTCGAGGCACAGGTAAAGCGTTACTGCCACGAAAGGCAAAACGAGCATCCAGGCGAGGAGAGTTCCTGTTGGCGTCAGCATCTCGGAAGGGCCGCCTCGTTCCCTTATCCAGGGGCGAGCTGCGCTGATGGCGCCATCGCCGAAAGTCGCTGGAAGAAAAGATTGTACTGCCGGCCGATTTCCGACCAGCCGAAACCCTTGACGCCTTCGGGCAGCTGACTGGCTTTCCCCGATGACAGCGCATTGCGCAAATTTGCGGCGGTCGCCTGCCGATCCTGCGTATCGCATAGATGCGGCGCTTCCTTGCCAAGGATCCAGCGCAGGCGTTCGGAATCCTGCGCCACGATCGGAAGGCCGCAGGCCCAGGCTTCAAGAAAGACATTTCCGAAAGATTCCAGAAGCGACATGTGCAGGAAGACGTCGGCAGAGCGATAGAGGGCAGGCATGTCACTTGCCGGCAAGCTGAGCCGGTGAAACCGATCGGGAAGCTTTTCGCGCGCCAGGGCTTCGGCCTCGCCACGCAAGGGGCCATCGCCCGCGACGACCAGAACCGCGTCGTCGAGCTCCGCTACGGTCCTGATGCCATCGAGCACCCGCTTGCTCTCGATCATGGCGCTCACCATCAGCACAACCGGTTTTCCGAGGGGAAGACCCAGGCGCTCGCGCTCACTTGCACCTGGTGAGAACCTTTCGAGATCGACCCCGTTCGGAATCAGGGCGCAATTCCAAGCCTCCTTGTTGCGGTCGAAATAATCCGGGTTCGTGCAAACCAGCCCGTCGCAGCGAAATGATCGAAACTCCCCGTCGCTTGAGAAGGCGGGCCAATCTCCGTTCTGCGTGACAAAGACCTGGAGGGGCTTGCGCTTGGCCGGGCGACGCAACGCCCAATGGGTGAACGGGAAGGAGCAAGTGACTACGAAGTCATGCTCCTGCGGCCGATAGGCACGCATCAGCGATAGCGCGAAGGTGGCATCCTCCCATGCGGTCTCGCTCCGCAGCGGTGGGACAACAGGAAATCCTTCGAAGCGCTCTCGTCTAATCGATGGCACTTCGACATATTTGTAATGGGGTCCCTGACGCGCTGCGCCTGACCCCATTACAGTCACTTCCGTCCCATCTCTTGCAAGCGCATCGGCAACCGAGAGCAACGCGACCTCGGCCCCTCGATCATAACGGTGAAAACCAGGCAGCGCGAACAGGACCCTCATCGAGCTTCAGCAATTGCCGATTTGGCTGCCGACGACACTATCATGCCAGAGCGGGGCGGTGGCGGGAACGAGTCCCGCCCAAACGCCGATCTCACTCGTCATTGCTGGCCTGCGCGGTTTGGTCGACGGCCTCGCCCGGCTCGAAGCCGGACTGATAGGTGATTTCTGCCTTGGCGCGGGCCTGTTCGAGGCGCTGCCGGACGGCATCCTGTACCTTCTGGGATTGCACCACCCGCAATGCGAGGGTGCGCGCGTCCTCACCTTCAAGCGGGACAATTCGCTCGCCAGTGATGACGCCGATCGTCACGATCCCTTTTTCCGGGATCACGAATGGCTCGCCAGGAGGAAGTGCCAGAAGTTGCTCAAGTCGCTCCGGTCCGATCGCAGCGGAATCGATCTGGCCTTCGTCACGACGAAATTCGATACCCATCCCGTTCAGGCGATTTGCGACCTCGGTCATGGAATGATCGTTCTCCAGGGGGCTCAGAACGCTCATATCTGCGGGAGCCGGGAACTGGATCCTGTCCACCTTGTAGACCTTCCGATCCGCGAACGTGGTGGGGTTGTCTGCGATATACTGATCCAATTCAGCCTGTTCGGGTGGATTGGTCGTGCGCTTCAGTTTTTCTCCAAGCAACTGGACCAGGAGACTGTCTTGCAACTGCCGTTCTCGGATGAGGTATTCCTGGCTCGAATCCAGGCCATCTTCCTTGGCGGCTTGGGCCAGCAGCCTTCGTTCGACAATTCGATTAAGGGCCTGTTGCTGAACGATTTCCTTGTCAGCCGTGTCCGGTATCTGGAGAGCGGCAAGTTCGGAATTGATCTCCTGCTGGGTGATCTCCTCGTCGTTCACGACCGCGGCGACCTGCCCGGTCGCCTCACGGTCGCACCCGGAGAGACACGCCAGAATGATCAAGGATGCAGCAGTGGTTTGTCTAAGTCCCATATGTCGTCACCTTACGCGTAGGGGCCGAGTAGCAAGCGTTGCAGCCTGGCATCGGACTTTTTGTAGAATTGATCGCAGAAATCGGACAGGATCGTCTGGGCCTGGTCATGTCTGGTTCCCAAGAGCGAGACACGCATCATCATCGCGTCGGGGATCTCCCGACCCAGGTTTGCTCTGGCAACGACGAGGCGTTGATGTCCCCAGGAGGTTGGGAACGAACTTCCGATACGGGTGAAGTAGCCCACCTGTTCAACGCGGCTGGGGCCGGCCGCCGTGAAGAAAGTGGCCGGAATTTCGGTGCTGCCGACGACGATATCGTCCTGCCGCGAGTTGCTGAGCGCGAAGCCGCCAACAGGATAGCATGTCTCAGGCCGATGAACCTGTAACATTCCGTCTTGGATGTTGTTGTAAGCCAACAGTAGCATGACCGCCGGCTGCTCGCGCGAGACATAAGTACGGGTGAAAAGATTGTCATAAAGCCGGTCACTGAGAGCGTCCTTCGGGGGGAGAATAACCCCGCTCGCAGCGTCCATCTTCCAGGAACCCATTTCATTGGGAGCCCAGCTCGTGAACTCGTCTTCATCTACGACCGGATGGATCGGCTCCGGTTGGCGGACAAACGCGATTCCCGAAGCCGCAGCCAATCCGGCCCCGATCAGAAGGCCACGTCGCGAAATCACGAACTTGTCGCCAGAATGCTCCGGAAAGGTCTCAGACATTGACCGCCTCCCGCTGGTCCTTGGAAACGTAACGATTCCAAAGTGGCTTCAGGACGCTATCGAGGCCGAAGACGCTTGCTATAGCGACTGCGAACATCACGATGCCGGCAAAATTGTGCAGGAAACCCTGAGCAGCAGCCTCACCTGCATAATAGGTCAGCAAGATCAATATCAGGACCCGGACGAAGTTGGCGAGTAGCGCAATGGGGACAATGAACAGCACCAGAAAGGCCGCGTATCTCCATTCCGCCTGGTGGCGAACATAGATGTAGAAAAGAGATATCGCCGACAAGGATATGATCGAATTGATACCCGCGCAGGCTGCGGCAACCAGAAGTTCGTATTGGCCGATGTAGATCCGAACGCCCTCGCCACCGATGGGATAGCCGAACAGATCGAGGAAGCGGATGGCGGCCACGGAAAGCCACATCTTCATCGGCACGGTGACCGCCGCGACAATGGTTTCCGGCGGCGGAAAGATGAATGCAATGTAGAACAGGGGAAACCACAGCTTCTTGAGGACTTCGCCGCCGACAAACGCGTACAGAACGGTAATGAGGGCCCCATACATGAGGAACCCTTCAAGCTCGACGATCTGAGTAATTCGGGCAATGACCTGCAACACGACAAAAACAGCCAGTGCAGCCCAAACCTCGAAGCCTTGGGGCACTTCCCTGACCTTTATCGCCTGCGGCCATTGGCGCCACAACAGCCAGATGCCCGTGAACAACACGATCGGTCCGTGAGCTCCCGATTCAGACGACCAGTATTCCTGGACGACGAAGATCATGGTCGGGACAGCGAAAAGGGCAATGCCGACGGCCAGGATCGCGAAAGACGCGAACGTGCTGGCAGAAATTCCACTCAGTGAGTGGGCCATAGGCTTTGTCTGAGCCGAAGCTCCCATACCTGTTCACGCGCCTCCCTTGACCGTACCGTTAGGCGGAACGAAGCGTTTTGCCAATGCGATGCCCCGAGCCTTTTCGGCCAGTCCTAATTCGAGACGTTCAAAGCACAGTTCCCAAACGATATGCAACTGAAAGCCGATGATCTTCGTCCGGCTGGCATTCAGGGAAACTCGCCGGTTCGATCGATCGTGTCTCGATCTCGACCGAGGAGTGACGGCCAGACATCCGTGCCGCCGGAGAGGGGAGGTCACATGGTGCTGAGCGAAGGGGAAATTCGCTTCGACAAATTCAAGGATTGAGTCGCCGGCCGCTAATTCGATTATGGGTACGGCGAAAACGCGGCGAGGATTGATCCCGCATCTCTGCGTTGGCTTCCGTCAGATCGAAAATGCCGCAGCCTCGGGGTTCTCCGCCAGAACCTTCTCGAAATACGCGCAGGTATTCTTGATCCCGTCGCGCAGCGGCGTTTTCGGCTCCCAGTTCAGAGAACGCTTGGCAAGGGAAATGTCGGGCTTCCTTTGCCGGGGATCGTCCTGGGGAAGAGGGCGGAATTCGAGCTTCGATGACGATCCCGTCTCCTCGATGATGATCTTCGCCAATTCGAGCATGGTGAACTCGGTTGGATTGCCCAGATTGACCGGCCCGGTCACATCATCGGGCGTTTCCATCATCGCAAGGATGCCGTCGATCAAGTCGTCCACGTAGCAGAACGAACGCGTCTGCGTGCCGTCGCCGTAAATCGTGATGGGGTCGCCCCGCAGCGCCTGGACGATGAAATTCGACACGACCCGGCCGTCGTCCGGCCTCATGCGCGGGCCGTACGTGTTGAAAATCCGTACGACCTTTACCGGCATTGCGAATTGCCGGCGGTAATCGAAGAACAACGTTTCGGCACAGCGCTTGCCCTCGTCGTAGCAAGACCGCGGGCCGATCGGATTGACGTTGCCCCAATGCTCTTCCTTTTGAGGATGCTCAACGGGGTCCCCGTAAATTTCCGATGTCGATGCTTGAAGGATCTTGGCCCGGGTGCGCTTTGCAAGGCCGAGCATGTTTATAGCGCCGTGAACGCTGGTCTTCGTCGTTTGCACCGGGTCGAACTGGTAATGAATAGGGCTTGCCGGACAGGCAAAGTTGAAGATCTTCGAAGCTTCGACATAGAGGGGGAATGTAACGTCATGCCTAAGGAGCTCGAAATTCGTTTCTCCGAGGAGATGAGCGATATTATTTTTGTTGCCGGTGAAGAAATTATCGACGCACAGCACGTCATGGCCGCTCGCTACCAGGCGTTCGCAAAGGTACGATCCAAGAAATCCTGCACCACCTGTAACAACAACACTTTGCTGAGGACGCTTGATCATAAATGCTCCGCTGGCTATTTCGAATTTGCCGGGCTTGATGGTGAAGGGATGCGGCCGTTCGGTCGATCAATCAAATCGGACTTGCCGAATTCGCAGCAGGGACGCTGAACCATGCCTGGGCTCGCTCTTGGAAAGTAATCTGCCGGGCCGCGTCACTCATGTCTTCCCCCCGGGTCTTCGCAGAGCGAAGCGATACAAGATTAGTTGCCATAGACAACCCGCGCGTTCGGCGCCCGGACGGCCTGATTTCAGATCCCGCGGCGCATGGCCGACCGATCGCGCCGAGAAGCCTTTAAATCCGAGTTCTGACAACATCGTTAAGCGCGGGAAAAACGCCGGCATGCAAATGGCTCGGCAAGATCCTCGGCGACCGGGCAGCTCGCTGCTCGGCCTAGACCCGGGACCCGCGAGGTAGTAAACCAATATGCTTCGCAAGTATCAATTCGGCACGCCATTCGCTGGGCGATTGCCTTTCGAATGCTCAGCATTCGGTATGCGGCTCGGACTATCGATGGGATGATAAGCAGCGCACAATGAATGTCACTCGCCTCTTCCTTTGCGTTATGCCGGTGCTTGCAGCAGCGACCCTGACTCACAGTTCGTCGGTGGAGGGGGCCGGCGAAGAGCTGACAGGAGGACCACAGGTAAGGATTGCGCTGAATCATTCAGCGAACCCGCCTGTCGTGTCCCCGATGTCGCTCGAGCCTCTTTCCGAAGCCGAAGCGCGGGAAGCGAACCTGACGGCAGGCTTTTCGACGGAGCCGATCGAGGTGGCGCGGCCGATGTCCCTGCCAGCGCAGCCCGAAACGTTCGCGGGCCGAGCGTCTGCCGCCGACTGTCTGACGGCAGCGATATACTACGAGGCGGCCACCGAGGCGGTGAAGGGCCGGCGCGCGGTCGCGCAGGTCGTTTTGAACCGCGTCCGCCACCCGGCATTCCCCAATTCGGTCTGCGAGGTAATCATGCAGGGCTCTGGCCGAACGACCGGTTGCCAGTTTACCTTTACCTGTGATGGCAGCCTCTATCGCCGGCCGAGCGAGCACGGATGGGAATCCGCACGTCAGATCGCCTTGGCGGCTCTTTCCGGCATGGTCGAGCCATCAGTGGGCCTCGCAACGCACTATCATGCCAATTATGTACGGCCCTATTGGGCGGCATCCCTCGATAAGATCGCAGCGGTCGGGACCCACGTCTTTTACCGCTGGCAAGGCAATTGGGGCAAGGCGCAGGCTTTCAATCAATCTGCTGCATTTCACCGTGATTACGACATCCACCGCGCTGCCCGCTGGGGGCTCGCGGCGAGCTATCTTTTCGATTCCGGTGATGAGGGCTCCGACGCGGCCTTCGAAGCACTGGAAAATCCTGCGACGCAGGCCCCGAACGAATTGTCCGGCCTGAAGAATCCGGAACTACCGAAAGCTCGTCCGGAGGCAAACATGTCCTTGCGGGCGGACCGGGAGCAGGGCACGCTCATGGCCGATGAGACCTCGGGCACTCTGATCCTGGATTGAGTTACAGCGGGCGTTCGCCGATTATGTTTCCCGGCCGGCGATAGCGGCATACGAGGATCTCTTCGCGCCCACCCTTGCCGATTGCGCAGCCGACATGGGTGGTCTCCTTCCAGATCATCTGCGTGTAATGGCTGACATCCTGCACGCGTCCTGAACTGCTGTTGCGGGGAAACACTCCGTCAACGTAGTGAACCTTTTCGGTCACCCAAAGATGCACCATCGATTCAGGGGTGAATGCACCCTTCGTCCCGCCCCAGAGGTTCTCACCTTCGCGGGGTTGATCGGGCAGGTTCGGCGAGTGCTCGAACTTGCCGGACGAGGCCAGGAAGTCAGCCCATTCCTGAGCGCCCGCAGCCAAAGCCGGATCCCACTTCAGGGCCGGTACTCCGAGGGCTCCGCGCTCATCATTGTGCGCAGCAATTACCCGCTCCTCGAAATGGCTCAATCGATCGGCCATCCCGGGCAGGGTGGCCATCGCCAGGAACAATACGCAGGATTTCTTTGCTAGAGACGCCTTCGCTGCCATGACCCTTCCTTCTCGAGGAAAGCTTCATTGCAGCTCCAACACTAAGTAAAACTTGAGCAGGAAGGTTAACGCCGGGAATGTTATGCTGGTGTCACGAAACCTTCGAGGACATCCGGGTCCGAGCGCGTGATCTGCACGGATGCGCCCACGTCGGCAATGTCGAAAAGACGCCGCGCGAACTCGTCGGGCAGGCCAACACAGCCGTGAGTGGCATGGCGAGGCTTCAGGACCGAGCTGTGCAGGGCGATGCCATCTTTGGTTATGAACAGGGAATAGGGCATATCCGCCCCATAGCTACGGGAGCGATAGTGCCGATGCTTTGACAGGATCTCGAACTTTCCCATCGGCGTCTGCTTTTCATCCGCCCCGTATGCGATGATCGCCGAGCCGACTTCATGCCCGGCGCGGAACACCGAGATCGTCTGCCGCCGAAGGTCGACCCAGACCTGCACCCGACCTTGTGGAACATTGTGTTCGTTCCAGACGAATTCGCCGTGCCGCAGGGTTTTCCCGATGACGAGGATAGATTGGACACCAGCCGGCATGAGCGCTGCCTGCGTCGCTGCTTCAGCCTCATGAGACAAAATGATCGCTCGTTTCGAACCATGATCTTCTCCCGCAGTCTGCGCGGGACGAACGGGCTGTCGAGCGATTTCTTCGTCGGCGGAGACGCGCTGTGTCGCTGTCGAACCCACCTGCAGAGCAAGAAACGCGATGGCCATCGCAATACCGGCGCTTATCGAGAGCAGCCTCAGGCTCAAAGCGCTACCTGCTCGTTCGGACGCCTCATCCTCGAGTTGTTTCTCCGCATTCCGGAGCCCGCGGCGAAGAAACCGATCAACATCAGCGCCCACGTGCTTGGCTCCGGGACCCCGGCGACGGGCGGGGGCGGCACGCTTCCGCCGCCATTGCCACCGCCGCCGCCATTGCCGCCGCCGCCACCAATGCCACCGCCACCCCCCGGTGCGATGGAAGGGGGAAAAGTAACCGGGGACCCGCCGGGGCCAGCTCCGCCGCCTGGTGGGAAACCAGAGGATGGGTCGGTCGCCGGGTCGAATGCGCCGGGTGCTCCGATGACGCCGAGTGGGCCGGTCAGGAAATCGATCGGGCCCTGTTGTGCGGCCGCGATGCTGAATGGCTCGGGCCTGAAAATCTTTCCGAGCGCTCTTTGCGAGGGCTCCAATGGCGATGAGCCGTCCTGCTCGAACAGCGATGCGGACTTGATGAGGCCACTGATTGCATCGACCTCACCACGCTCACCGGGCGAGCGATTGATGAAATCGGAAAGCGTCTGGAACGACGGTTCGGATTGTGCGGACGACCGCGCGTTCGCCGCTATGTCAGTCGAGCGCGCCATTGCCCATGGCGTGGGGCCTACGCGCACGAGAAGCGACCCGCCCAGCACGCATATGAGAGCGACTGCCATCAGGGCGCCCCGCTTGGGGTCGGCTTTCAAGGATTTCAGAAAGGCCATTCTTTATCTAAATTTAACCTAACCTTGTGCGATCCTTGGGCCTTTCGTCCAAATGACGAGGCGGGTCAACGGCTTTGAGACCATTGACAAAGCCGTGTGTGAGGTCGGGACACTCTCGATCGAGACATTACCGCCTCGATCCGCCTGGTTTCGAAATTGGATGACTGAGCGAGCGGATCACGCGGCCCTGAGCTGGGCAGATGCGTAATGCGGAACTGGGCTGATGTCGGCGAAGATCCCCGGCAATTTCAGTATCGAGTTCCATTGCATGGCGTTCTCGCCGTCGAACCGACAGATCTTACGACAGAATGCGGCGCGATTCACCGCGTTTATCGGTTATCCGTGGGCCTCGACCTGGCGGCCGATTGCGCGCCACAGGATAATGATGGCGATGAGCAGCGAGATCACGGACAGCAGAAACGGCGCACCCGGGAAATATATGCCGGACCCGTCAGCAAAATGAGCGAAGGTCTGGGTCATGACGACTGGCCCGATGACGGCGGTCAGACTGAGCGTGCTGGCTATGGAGCCTTGCAGTTCGCCTTGCGCGTCATCGGCGACATTCATGCTCATGAGGCTTTGCAGGGCAGGCAACGTCATCCCCGCGATCGCGCCAATGAAGATCGCCAGCACCACCGAAGTGGTCGATTCCGCGAATGCCAGAAGGAGATAGGAAGGGATCCCGAAAAGCAGCGCGTACTTTGCGGTGTTCGCCGCCCCGAAGCGATGCACGCTGCGCCCGGTCAGGACGGCCTGGCTGAACCCCAGCATGACCCCGTAAAGGGAGGCCGTGTATCCGGTGACGCTGGGCGTCCAGCCGAATTTG
>JGI12210J13797_10010051_pt1 | contig 13940 bp, 12 predicted proteins | sample ElkSlonscriptome_3_FD_13797 | JGI IMG/M metagenome (IMG submission 13797)
ACCGCGGCGGAGAGTTCTTCGGCGTCGAGCTGTCCGTGAACATCGACTTCCACGTCGGGGGCGGTCGGTCCCAGACCGTCGTGTGGCGGGGCCCCATGGGTACCCAGTGGGCCCAGGGTCGGCGAGCCACCCAGGATCGGTGAAGAACGGCGCCAAGAGCTGGATCACAGGGATGGGGGGTGGCCCGCCGGCGGGCCACCCCCCATCCCGCTCAGGGAGGGACGTCGGGGGACCAACCCCGGGCCAGGGCGCCTCGATCCACCTTCCCGAGGTGGGTCCGGGGGAACTCCGCGACGAAGGTCACCTCCCGGGGATATTTGTAGGGTTGAAGTCGGGTCCGCGCCCACTCCTTGAGCTCCTCCGCCAGCGCCTCCGTCGACGCGGTGCCTTCCTTGGGGATGACCCAGGCGTGAGGCTTCACGAGGCCGTCCCGGGTGTGAGCCCCCACCACAGCCACCTCCCGAACCGAGGGGTGGGCCAGCAGGCAGCTCTCCAGCTCCTTCGGCGAGAGCCACTTGCCGCTCACCTTGAGCATGTCGTCGGAGCGACCGCAGTAGGTCACCCACCCATCCCGGTCCATGGAGATCATGTCCCCGGAGACGAACCATCCGTCACGGAAGGCCCGGGCCGTTTCCTCTGCGCGGCCGTGATAGCCCAGGCCGAGGGAGTCGCCACGGACCCAGAGGGTGCCCACCTCGTCCGGCGGCAGGTCCCGGCCCTCGGCGTCCCGCACCCGGACGTCGAATCCCGGCACCGCCCGGCCCAGCGTTCCCGGACGGACGTCACCGGGGCGATTGGACACGAAGATGTGCCACATTTCCGCCGTGCCCAGTCCATCGAGAAGCTCCACTCCGAAGCGCTCGTCCCACCGTCGGTGCAGCTCGGGAGGGAGCGCCTCACCGGCAGAGGTGGCGAGCCTCAGGGATGCCACCTCCTCCCGCCCGAGCCCGGGGTGACGGACCATGTGGTTCACCATGGTGGGCACATTCACCAGGACGGTAGGCCTGTGCCGTACCAGGTTCGCAGCCAGGGTGTCGACGGTACACCGCTCCGGGAAGAGGGCTACCGTGGCGCCCACGGAAAAGGGGAAGAAGAGGTTCGTCCCGGTGGCGTATCCGAAGTAGAGCTTCGGGACCGAAAGGGTGAGATCGTCGGGGCCGAGGCCCAGGACTCCCTTCCCGTAGCGCTCGGTTGTGTGAGCGAAGGATCGGTGCGTCTGCACGACCGCCTTGGGCCGGCCGGTCGTACCTCCGCTGAAGAGCCACAACGCCGGATCGTCTGGCCTGGTGGGATAGGGCGCCGTGACCCCCTCATCCAGCTCCATCGGCGCGACCCCTGTCGCGTCCAGGAGACGGGGAGCTCCCGGGCCCATTGCCTCGGCGACCCGCAACAGGGAAGAGGGAGCTTCGCCCTGGCTGGGTTCCACCAGCGCCGCGGTAGCCCCGGTGTACTCGAAGAAGTACCGGACCTCGTCGTCGGGGAGGCCCGGGTTGACCATGACAGCGACCGCGCCGGCCCTCAGAATGCCGAAGAGGCCCCCTACGTAGCGCTCCCCGTCTGGGAGGGCCACGAGGACCCGATCTCCTGGTTGGACGCCGACCCTCTTCAGATGGGCCTCGTACCCACGGGCCAGAGCGTCGACCTCCCGGTAGCTGAACTCCCGCTCCTCGACACGGATCGCCGTGCGGGAGCCGGACCCTTGCCGAAGACGGTCGCCGAGGAAGTAGTCGGCGATGTTGAACTTCTCGGGGAGTTCCAAATTGGGCTCGGGCATGATGCGCAGAGCATAGGGTACGGCTACAATTCCGGTCAATCAGACCCCTCCCCCAGGCTCCCCGCGCTGGAATGAACCGAGAATCCACCGACCCCCTTCAGTGGGAGGAGATGACATGGGAGGCGGTCCGGGACCTGGATCGGGAGCGGGTGGTGGCGATCCTGCCCGTTGGGGCCGTGGAGGCTCATGGTCCCCACCTCCCTCTGGGCACGGACGTCATCATCGGGGCCGCCATGGCCCGGGCCGGGGCGGCGCACCTGCGTCGCGCGGGATGGATGGCGGTGGTCCTTCCGCCGGTGTGGTACTCGGCGGCGCCCTTCGCCAGCGACTTTCCCGGCACCGTCGGGCTCCACCCCGACACCGTCACCCGGATGATCCTGGAGATCGCCGCCAGCCTCGCCGCCCAGGGCGTTCGGGCCGTCGCAGTCGCGAACGCCCACCTCGACCCCACCCACCTGGCCTCCCTTGCCAAGGCGCGGTCCGAGGCGACGGAGCAGGGGATCACCCTCGTGGCGCCGGCCCTGGTGCGGCGCCGGTACGCCGAGCGCTTGACCGACGAGTTCCGAACGGGAGCGTGCCATGCCGGCCGTTTCGAGGGGAGCGTGGTCCTGGCCGAGACGCCGGGACTCGTACGCCAGGACGTCGCCCAGGCTCTACCGCCGAACCCCGCCTCTCTCTCCGATGCCATCGCGGACGGAAAGAGCTCGTTTCGCGAGGCCGGTGGGCCCCAGGCCTACTTCGGTTGGCCCGCCGATGCCTCGGCCGAAGAGGGGCGGAAGACCGTGGACGAGCTGGGTCGGATCCTGGCCGAGGCGGTCCTCGAGGAGCTTGGCGGGTGACGCTGTCGGGTCGAGTGGCGTTGGTCACCGGTGGAGGCCGGGGGATCGGTCGCGCCGTGGCTCACGCCCTGTCCGAAGCCGGGGCGGCGGTGGCCGTGGCAGCCCGGACCGCGGACCAGGTGCACGCGGTGGCCGCGGAGCTGACGGTTGGCGGGGCGAAGGCCCGGGCCGTTCGGTGCGACGTCGGGGATGCCTCCTCGGTGGACCAGGCGGTGCAGGAGGTCACGGGGTCGCTCGGGCCGGTGGACATCCTTGTCAACAATGCGGGGATCGCGTCCTCCTCGCCCCTCCATCGCACCTCCCTGGAGGAGTGGGAGCGCCTCTTCCGCGTCAACGCCACCGGGTCGTTCCTGTGCATCCGGACGGTCCTTCCCGGTATGACGCAGCGGGGTTGGGGCCGCATCGTGAACGTGGCCTCGGTGGTAGGCCTCACTGCGGCACCGTACATCGCCGCCTACGCCGCGTCGAAGCACGCTCAGGTCGGCCTGACCCGGGCTGCCGCTGCCGAGGTCGCCCACACCGGTGTCACGGTGAACGCCGTCTGTCCGGGGTACGTGGATACGCCCATGACCCGGGAATCGGCGGCCCGCATCCAGGAACGGACCGGTCGGACCGAGGAAGAGGCTCTGGAGGCACTCCGGCGTCAGAATCCCCAGGATCGCCTGATCCAGCCGCGGGAGGTGGCCTACGCGGTCCTGGCCTTCTGTTCCCCCGACGCCGGCGGAATCAACGGTCAGGCCCTGGTCCTCGATGGCGGACAGCTCCTCGCCTGAGTCACTCTCCCTCCACCCGACCTTCGGAACGATCATGCCCTTCGATCTCCTGAACCCCGACGCCCTCGGTCCGACCAGGGGTTGGACCAACGGGATGCTGGCGCCCTCAGGGGGCCGCCTCCTGCTCATCGCCGGTCAGGATGCGGCGGAGCCTGGCGGTGGGGTCGTCCACGATGACTTCACGGAGCAGTTTCGCCAGGCGCTGGACAAGGTGCTCACGGTGGTTCGAGCCGCCGGCGGCGGGCCCACGGATGTGGGGCGCATGACGGTCTTCGTCACCGACCTGGACGCCTACCGGGCGAGTCGCAGGGCTCTCGGGCCGCTCTGGCAAAAGGTCATGGGGGGCCACTACCCGGCCATGGCGCTGGTGGAGGTGAGTCGACTGGTGGACCCTCGAGCCCAGGTGGAGATCGAGGCTACGGCGGTGATCGGCGGCACGGTACCCACTCATGGTGAGGGAGCATGACTCAGGCGACCTCGTTTCGGATGGAGCGGGACGACGAGGGGGGGGTCGTGACCCTCACACTGGATCGTCCCGACCGTCTCAATGCGCTCACCTTCCAGGTCTACGACGAGCTCCGTCACACCTTCCACGCCCTCTCGGACGACGCTTCGGCCCGTGTGGTCGTCCTGACCGGGAGCGGGAAGGGATTCTGCTCCGGCGGGGACGTCGAGGACATCATCGGGGCCCTCTTCGACCGGGACTTCCGAAGCCTCCTGGAGTTCACTCGCATGACCTGCGACCTGGTGAAGGCGATCCGCACCTGTCGGAAGCCCGTGTTGGCCGCGCTGAACGGGACCGTGGCCGGGGCCGGGGCCGTCATCGCCACCGCATGCGACCTCCGAATCGCTGCAGAGAACGCCCGCATCGCCTACCTCTTCACGCGTGTAGGGCTGTCCGGGGCCGACATGGGAGCAGCCTGGATGCTACCGCGCATCGTGGGGCTGGCCAAGGCGACGGAGCTCCTCATGACCGGGGATTTCATCACGGCGGCGGAGGCGCACCGGATCGGGCTCTACAACCGGGTCGTGCCCGAGGGCGAGAGCCTTGCGGCGGCCTCGGAGCTGGCCGCCAAGCTGTCGAAGGGGCCGTCCTTCGCGCTCGAAATCACCAAAGACGCCCTGAACCGGGAAGCCCACATGGACCTCACCGGCGCCCTGGAAGCCGAAGCCCAGATCCAGGCCGCACTCATGCTTCACCCCGACTTCAAGGAGTCCTACGACGCCTTCGTCCAAAAGCGGGAGCCGGAGTTCCTGTGAGCGTCTCACCGCGGCTCGACCCCAAGGCAGTGCGAGCGTTCCTCGCCCCGGAGCACCACGAATGGGCCGAGCGTCTGTGGACGGTGGTCCCGGACAGGATCGGGCCCCGGCCTCACCCGGCTACGGACGACGAGGCCCGGGTCGAGGCCAGGCACCTTCTGCGGATTCTCGGCGAGGAAGGCCTTCTGGCGCCCGTCGGCACCCAGGACGTTCGCGGGAGCTGTCTCGCCCGGGAGGTGGTCGCCTGGGCCTCGCCCCTGGCCGACGCGGTGTGGGCGCTTCAGGGCCTCGGCGTCACGCCCCTCCTCCTCGAGGGCACCGATGAGCAGCGGGCGAAATGGGTGGAGCCGGCGCTGAACGGCACCGTCATGACGGGTTTTGCCATGACTGAGCCCGGCGCGGGCTCCCACGTCGCCGCCATGTCCACCCGGGCGGTGCGGGACGGCGACGACTATGTCCTCAACGGCCACAAGTGGCTCATCTCCAACGCGGGAATCGCTGATCTCTACGTGGTCTTCGCCTCCACCGACCCCGAGGCCGGGCACCGGGGCCTCTCCGCCTTCCTCGTACCGGCGGATTCGCCGGGCTGCCGCTTTGCCGGAGCCCAGGTGATGAGCGCGCCGCACCCGTTGGGAGAGCTCGCGTTCGAGGGATGTCGCATCCCCGCAGCCAACCGCCTCGGCGAGGAGGGAGACGGCTTCAAGATCGGGATGGCGAGTCTGGACCGCCTTCGCCCCACCGTGGGAGCGGCGGCGGTAGGGATGGCGGCCCGGGCCTTGGACGAGGGGCTGGCTCACGCCCTGAAGCGGGAGCAGTTCGGTCAGGCCCTTGCCGAATTCCAGAATATCCAGATGAAGCTGGGCTCCGGAGCGACCGACCTGGATGCAGGGCGGCTGCTTGTCCTCAGAGCCGCCTACGAAAAGGACGACGGCGCCGAGCGGATCACCCAGGAAGCCGCCATGGCGAAGGCCTTCGCCACGGAGACGGCGCAGCGGATCATCGATGACGCCGTCCAGATCGTGGGCGGCCTCGGGGTCCTGGCCAATCATCCCGTGGAGCTCCTCTACCGGAGCGTCCGGGCACTTCGCATCTACGAAGGGACAACGGAGATCCAACAGATCATCGTTGCCGGAGGCATGGTGAAGCAGGCTCGAGCGGTGGGGCGTGGGGAAGGGGGGGGTCCCCGATGAGGATCGGGATCGCGGGCGGTGGGCCCGGGGGCCTCTACTTCGCCATCCTGATGAAGCGGGCCGACCCCTCTCTGGAGATCCGGGTGGTGGAGCGGAATCGCCCCGACGACACCTTCGGCTTCGGCGTGGTCTTCAGCGATGCGACGCTGACGCAGGTCCAGGAGGCGGATCCGGCCACCTTCTCGGCGGTGAGCGACGAGTTCGTCCACTGGGACGCCATCGACGTCTTCATCGGCGGCGAGTGCGTCCGATCCGGCGGTCACGGCTTCAGCGGGATGAGCCGGCAGAAGCTCCTCACCGTCCTTCAGGGCGTGGCTGGGGAGCTGGGGGTGGATCTCCGCCATCAGACCGAGGTGGAGGGTCCCGGGGACTTCGCCGATTGCCATCTCGTGGTGGGCGCCGACGGCCTGTCGTCGCGAATTCGGGAGCGGCTGAAGGATCGGTTCGTTCCCTCCATCGACGAGCGTCCGAATCGCTTCGTTTGGCTCGGCACGACCCGCCCCTTTCCAGCCTTCACCTTCTTTTTTCGGGAGAATGAGCACGGGCTGTTTCGGGTCCACGCCTACCAGTACCAGGGTCCCGAGTCGGGGCCGGAGGTCCGGTCCACCTTCATCGTGGAATGCACCGAACAGAGCTGGCGCAGGGCAGGTCTGGACCAGGCCACCGAGGAGGAGACCCGGAGCTACTGCGAGTCCCTCTTCGCGGAGGAGCTCACGGGGCACTCCCTCATCACCAACCGCTCGCTGTGGCGTCGGTTTCCCACGGTGCGGTGCCAGCGATGGTTCGATGGGAACGTCGTCCTGATGGGGGACGCGGTGCACACCGCGCACTTCTCCGTGGGGTCGGGGACACGGATGGCCATGCTCGACGCCATCGCCCTGAGAGATGCCCTCGTGGACGGCACCAGGGGGAGCCATCCGAGCGAAGGCGGTTCTCGCCCACTGGGCCAAGAGCTCGGAGAAGGGGGCGCCGCTCTGACCGCCCGACTCCGGGCCTACCAGGATGAACGGAAGCCCGCCGTAGCATCGCTCCAGAGGGCCGCCCAGGCCTCCTTGGAGTGGTTCGAGGACACGGAGCGGTACCTGGACCTCGATCCGGTCCAGTTCACCTTCACCCTCCTCACCCGGAGCCTCCGGATCACCCACGAAGATCTTCGGGCACGGGATCCGGACTTCCTGGTCCGGGTCGACGAGGGGGTCGCGGCGCGAGCGGAGGCCCAGTCCGGTGTCCCGGTGCCGCAGCGGCCGCCGCCTCCCCCCATGTTCACGCCCTTCCGCCTCAGGGAGCTCGTGATCCCGAATCGAGTCGTGGTCTCTCCCATGTGCCAGTACAACGCGGAAGACGGGACCGTGGGGGATTGGCACATGCAACACCTGGGCTCCCGGGCCGTGGGGGGGGCGGGCCTGGTATACGCCGAGATGACCGATATCTCCCGGGAAGGACGGATCTCCCCCGGGTGCGCTGGGCTCTACAAGGACGAGCACGTGGGCGCGTGGAAGCGCGTCGTGGACTTCATCCACCGAGACACGCCGGCCAAGGTGGCGATTCAGTTGGGGCACGCAGGCCGGAAGGGGTCGACCCTCGAGCTCTGGCGCGGGGACAGCGAGCCCCTTCCGGAGGGGAACTGGCCCCTGGTGTCGGCCTCGCCGATCCCCTACTTCCCTGATCGTTCCCAGACGCCCAAGGAGCTGACACGGGGCGAGATGCAGGCCCTGGTCCGGGACTACGTCCGGGCCACGGAGTACGCGGAGGCCGCCGGCTTCGACCTCCTCGAGGTCCACATGGCCCACGGCTATCTCCTGGCCTCCTTCCTCTCGCCTCTGACCAACGAGCGGGACGACGAGTACGGGGGTAGCCTGGACAACCGACTTCGGTTTCCTCTTGAGGTCTTCGACGCGTGTCGAGCCGCCTGGCCCGACGAGAAGCCGATGAGCGTCCGGATCAGCGCCGTGGATTGGAAACCCGGTGGGATGGAGCCGGGAGAGGCGGTGGAGGTGGCTCGGTCCCTCCAAGGTCGGGGCTGCGACGTGGTGGACGTCTCCGCTGGCCAGACCGTGCCGGACCAGCGCCCCGTGTACGGTCGGCTCTTCCAGACCCCCTTCGCCGACCGGATCCGCCACGAGGTGGGAATCGCAACCATGGCCGTGGGCAACGTCTCGTCCTGGATGGACGTGAACACGATCATCGCCGCCGGACGCGCCGACCTGTGCCTCCTGGCCCGGGCCCACCTCTTCGACCCGTATTGGACGCGTCACGCCGCCCATATGATGGGCTACGAGCTACCTTGGCCCGCGCCGTACCGGTCCGTGTCGCGCTACAACCCTCGTTTCGCCTTCCGCTTCGACGGGGATTGATCGCCGTGCCTGAACCCTCGAGCTGCCTCGACTCCGCCTCGACTCCCCGTGGGCGGCCGGTGCGACGTCGCTGGATCACCGGGCTCCGGCTGGCCCCGGCCATTGTCGCGGTGGCCTGCTCGCCCGGAGGACCCGAGTTCGACGTCCTTCTCCGTGGGGGGCGGGTGGTGGACGGCTCGGGAGGCCCCGCCGTTCTCGCCGACGTGGGGTTGCGTGACGGCTTCATCGTCGAGGTCGGGGAGTTGGATCCCGGGAGCGCCAACGAGGAGCTCGACATCTCTGGACTCGTGATCGCCCCGGGATTCATCGACATGCACTCCCACGCCGAACTCGACGAGGACTACGGTCGGGATGGCAAGCCCTTCCTGGCCCAGGGTATCACCACGGTCGTGATGGGCGTGGACGGGTTCGGCACCTGGAAGGTGGGCGAGCGCCTGGCGAGCTGGGCCGAGGAAGGAATCGGGGTGAACGCCCTGGCCTTCGTTGGCCACGGAGCGATCCGGCGGGAGGTCTTGGGGAGCGACGACCGACCTCCGACGTCAGATGAGATGGAACGCATGAAGATGATGGTGCGCAATGCGATGGAGGAGGGGGCGCTGGGGCTGTCCACCGGGCTCTTCTATACGCCAGCCTTCTACGCGAGCACCGAGGAGGTGATCGAGCTCGGCCGGGTGGCGGCGGAGTGGGACGGCGCTATCTACGACACCCACGACCGGGACCTGGGCGCCACCTACCAGGGGATCGGGTACGACGCCAGCGTCGCGGAGGGGATCCGCATCGGCGAGGAGTCCGGACTGCGGGTGATCTTCTCGCACTTCAACCCCCAGGGCTCCACGAACCGGGGACGAGCCGAGGTGGGCGCGGCCCTGATCGCGGAGGCCCGGGATCGTGGCGTGGAGGTGTCGGCGGCTCAGCACCCGTATACGGCGACCCAGTCCAACCTGCGGGCGTACGCCCTTCCTCGCTGGGCTGCGGCGGGAGGCAGGGAGGCGGTCGCCGACCGGTTCGCTGACCCGGACACCCTCGCGCTCCTACGCCGCCAGATCGTGGAATCCCTGGCGATGCGGGGTGGACCGCAGATGATCCTCTTCGCCGACCCGGACCCACGCCTCAACGGGAAGACGCTAGCGGAGGTCGGCGAGGCGTGGGGGGCGGACATCCCGACCACCGTGCGGCGCATCCTGGAAGAGAACGGGAACGCCACGGTGATGAATCTGGAGCTGTACGACCCGGTCAATACCCGCTATCTGGCCCAGAAGCCTTGGATGATGACCTGCACCGACGGGCGCACCCCGGCGGAGGGTCAGGCGGTGACTCACCCCCGGGTGTATGGCGCGTTCCCCAAGAAGCTCAGGGAGTTCGTAGTGGAGGAGGAGCTTCTGGAGCTCCCCTTCGTGATCCGGAGTTTCACCGGGCTCGCCGCCGACTTCCTCCGTCTTTCGGATCGGGGGTATGTCCGGGCGGGGATGAGGGCGGACCTGGTGGTGTTCGATCTGGAGCGGTATGAGGATCGCGCCACCTTCGAGGAACCCCATCAGTACCCCGAAGGCGTCGAGCATCTGATGATCAATGGACAGTTCGCCATCCGGAATGGGGCCTTCACCGAGGCCTTGGCAGGGCACGCACTCCGCGCCGATGGCCGTCTGGTCGAGGGGCTACCCGTTGGGCCGGGCCAGGCAGGCGGTTCATGACCCGGCTCCGGGACCCCATGGCCCCCGCCCCCCCCACGATCCCTCCGGGCACGACGGAATCCTAGAACGGGCGGGGACCAGAGGATCGAACGGCGCCGTGATGCTGCCTGAGAGAGACGGATCGGTGCTCACCCGCACCCTCGACCGACCGGATCGCCTCAACGGGTTGAATCCTGAGGTGTCCTCGACCCTTCTCGAGGAGCTACAGAGAGGCGAAGAGGACCTCGATGTGCGAGCCGGCGTCCTCACCGGCGCTGGGTTCGCCCTGTGCGCCGGCGCCGATCTGAAGGCAAACGGAGGGACCTCCGGACCCGGGAGACCGCGCTCGGTACGTCCGTCTCGCCCAACCGGTGAATCGTCGGCTGCAGCTCGGTCCCCTTCCCGTGGTGGCCGACGTCCAGGGGACCGCCGTGGGTGCGGGCCTCGAACCCGCCTTGTCGGCAGACTTGATGCTGGTGACGACGGACGCCCGGCTGCGTCCCCCGGAGGTGGCCGCGGGGACCTCCGTCGCTCAGGCCGTCGTGATCGAGCCGGGGTGATGTGAAGCTGGCGACGCGTGCTTCAGAAGCCCTCTACAGCCAGCCCTTCCGGCGGAAATACACCACCATGGCTCCGGCGGTGAGGGTCATGAGCCCCAGGAGCGCCGGGTAACCCCAGGGAAATCCGAGCTCCGGCATGACCTCGAAGTTCATCCCGTACACTCCGGCCATGAACGAAAGGGGGATGAAGATGGTGGCGATCATGGTCAGGACCTTCATGACCTCATTCATGCGATTGCTGACGCCGGACATATAGAGATCGGTGAGGCCCCCGAGGAGGTCCCGGAGTGTCTCCACCGTGTCGATGACCTGGACCGTGTGGTCGTAGACGTCCCGAACGAAGACCCGGGTTTCGTCGTCCACGAAGGGGAGCGGGTCCCGGGCGAACTGTGAGACCACCTCTCGGAGCGGCCAGATGGCCCGGCGCACCAGGAGCATATCCCGTTTGAGCCGGTGGATCCTTTCGACGATCTGGGGATCTGGATTCTCGAGAACCTCGCCCTCCAGCGCCTCGATGCGGTCGCTCACCTTCTCGATGACTCCGAAGTAGTGATCCACCACGGTGTCGACCAGGGCGTAGGCCAGGTAGCCGGACCCTCGGGATCGGATGAGGCCCCTCCCGTGCCGAATGCGCTCCCGGACTCCCTCGAAGACGTCACCGCGGCGCTCCTGGAAGGACAGGACCCAGCTCTCTCCTACGACCAGGCTCACCTGCTCGTCCAGGATCGCCTCGTTGTCGTCGTCCCAACGCACCATGCGAAGGATCAGGAAGAGGTAGCTCGGATACTCCTCGATCTTGGCGCGCTGAGAGGTCGAGATGATATCCTCCAACACCAGGCGATGGAGCGGCACCGAGCCTCCGAGCTCTCTGATCGAGGCCACGTCGTGCACCCCGTCGACATTGATCCACGTCGTGCCGGGCTCCGAACGCTGGGCCAGACACTCCGCAAGGGGCGCCGAAGGCCCGGACCGTCCACTCTCGCTCTTGCGTGACTCGTCGTAGGTGAAGTAGGACAGCCCGACCGGCTCGTCGGTGTCCGGGCCCGTGTACACCAGGGTCCCGGGCGCTGCGCCCTTCTTGCCAGCGGCGGCAGCGGCGCCCCTCCGGAGTCGGGCAAGGGTGGCTCCGGGCAGTCGGCTCAGCGCCGGACGTTCAGCTTTGTCGGGGGTCATAGGGGCCTGGGTGGTGGAGTGGGGGCTGGTCGAGGAGCCGAGAAACCGTGGTCGACGGCCGGATCAGGGGCGGGGTCACACCGGGAGAAAGGGTACGCCCGGAGCCCGCGAAAGCTCAACAAGGGAGCTTCGGGCGCCGCGCCGGATTCCACCTTACCTTGGCCCACACGGGCGCACACGGTTCCCACCGGCCCCGCCACACTCAGCAAGGAAGTCTTCGTGGATCGTCTCGATGGTCTCCGGCCCACCCCCGGGTTCCTCCCGCGTCTTCGGGCTCTCGCCTGCCTCGTCGTCGCCCTCGTCACGGCGTCACCGTCGGCAGCCCAGGTGGCCGTGGAGGCCGACCCTGCCGATGTCGGCTCCGTCGACGCCATCATCACCGCTCTCTATGCATCGATCTCCGGCCCCATGAACGAGGCCCGGGACCGAAATCGCTTCCTCTCCCTCTTCACCGCCGATGCCCGGCTGATCCCCACCTCTGCCGATGCCCCCGGCGGATATCTGGTCATGACGCCGGCGCAGTACTGGGCCAACGCCGAGGGCGCCTTGGTGAGCATGGGCTTCACGGAGGCGGAGATCGGTCGAACCACCGAGAACCTTGGGATGGTCACCCACGTCTTCAGCACTTACGAATCCTTTCGAGAGGACCAGGGAGATCGGGACACGCCCTTCGACGGGGGGATCAACTCGATACAGATCCTGGAGCATGCCGGTCGGTACTGGATCATGACGGTGATGTGGGATTCGACCCCGGGGAAGAGCATCCCCGGGCGATACATCGGGAATCGGTGAAAGGCCGTCGCAGGCCCGGGACGAAAGTCTTTGGCCGGGAATCTGCCGGATCGGTCTGCCGCCTCGCCGTTGTCGCTCTCCAGTTGACGCCCTCGGTGTTGGCGGCCCAGATCGCCACGGACCGCCCGAACGTCGTCGAGTCCCCCCTGGTGGTGGAGGTGGGCACACTTCAGGCGGAGGGGGGGCTCGCCATGACCCGGAGCGCCGATGTCGACGTCTTCGCCGCGCCCCTCCTGGTACGCTACGGCATCGCTCGGGACTGGGAGGTGCGCCTCGAGACCCCGGGTCTGGCCACCCGGACCGACCCCGCAGACGTGCTGGATGAGACGGGGCTGGGAGACGTCGCTCTCGGCGCCAAGTGGCATCTTCGGGATGCCGACGATCGTGGCCCGGGATTCGCTGTCCTCCTCCACGCCGATCTTCCCACCGGATCCGGTGACTTCAAGGGCAGCGGGATCCGCCCCTCCGTTCGCGGCACCGGCGACTGGTCGTTGACCGAACTCTTCACGGTAGGCGGGCTGGTAGGCGTCCGCTTCGATGAGTTGGATGACCGTCGATTCACCTCGGCGATCCTCGCCGGCACCCTCGGCCAGCAGTGGGAGCCGGAGTTCGCAACGTTGGTCGAAGTGGCCTTCGTTCAGATGGCCTCGGAGGAGTACGGGGGCAACGTGGGGCTTCTGAACTTCGGAGGGGTCTTCGTGGCCCGGGAATGGCTCCAGTTCGACGCGCTCCTCGGGCTCCCCCTCACGGACGAGGCTCCCGACGTGCTCTTCACCGTGGGCCTGTCGTATCGCACCTCGCTGCGTTGAGCGCCGGGGAGGGCTTGCGGGATAGGGCTCGCCCGTCAGCTTCCGTTCGGTGGGGGCCCTGACGCGCGGAGTTGTTCCGGGGGTTCCCCGCCTCCTCCAACTCTCTCGAGGCATGAATACACAGTTGTGTGGGCCCGCATCGCTGCTCAGCACGCGCCTGATTCTAGTCGTACTGCTCTGTGGCGCCGTCGGTTGTGATGTCGAGCCTCCGGCCCGAGGGGCCGCTTCCGAGGAGCAGGTCGTCCTGGGGAGTGCCTCCCATCCTGCGACGGCCGAGGAGGCCGAGGCCGTAGCCGAACAGGCGGAGCCCGTTGCTTCGGCCCTTATGGCTACGCTGAGTGGTCGGCTTCAGGCGGCCATCCGGGAGCAAGGTACCGCCGGGGCGCTCGAGTTCTGCAACGTCCAGGCTCTGCCCCTGACCGAACAGGTATCGCAGGAGCATGGGATGGCGGTGACGCGGACATCGCTGCGACTCCGGAACCCCGCCAACGCTCCCGATGATGTCGACGCGGAGGCGCTGGCGTGGTTCCAGGATCGCCTCGCTACGGGAGAGCCGCCCCCGGCGATGCACGTACGAGCTGTGGGAGACAGGAGCTACCGGTACTACCGGCCGCTGCTGACCGCAGGGCAGTGTCTGCAGTGTCATGGGCCCCGGGAGTCCATGGCGGATGACGTCCTTCAGGCGTTGGACGAGCAGTACCCCGAGGACGAGGCCGTGGGGTACACCGAGGGAGAGTGGCGGGGCC
>JGI12210J13797_11258668_pt1 | contig 13939 bp, 7 predicted proteins | sample ElkSlonscriptome_3_FD_13797 | JGI IMG/M metagenome (IMG submission 13797)
CTGATTCACTAACTGGGGCTGTTCCTGCTGTACCCAATGACTACAATTCGGGATGTAGCGGATTTGCAAATCTGGCACATAATCCTTTGTATTATAGGTCAATTCTTTGCCCAAAGCCGTATCATTTTCTGCCCAAATCAGTAGACTTGGAATGGGTAGAACATCCCACTGGCGCTGATTCCATAGTCCTGGAAAGACATTACGGTAGTAGTTAAGCATGGCAGTCATCGCCCCCCGTTTTGCCGCCGCATCTTTATAGGCGTTTAAGTCTGTTTCCGAAAAGGCACGTTTGTCAATTGCCATATCGATAAAACTCGACGCAATCAGTCGATAGTCATCCCACTGAAACAGTAACTCTGGAAGTAAAGGGAGTTGAAAGAAAAAGATATACCAACTTCGCAGGAGTTGTTGCGGATTACTGCGTAACGCTTCGGTAAATTTAGCAGGATGAGGAATATTCATGACAATTAACTGATCCACCCGTTCAGGATAAGTATAGGCAACATACCAAGCAATCATACCGCCCCAATCATGCCCAACCAGGACACAGCTTTTATACCCTAATCCTTGAATAACTCCCTGAATATCGTTAACTAACTCAGTAATCTGATAGGCGGATACATCTTTAGGTTTATCGCTGTCATTATAACCGCGTAAATCAAGGGCAACAACTTTATAATCCCTAGCAAATTCAGGGATTTGATGCCGCCAAGAGTACCAGAATTCAGGGAAACCATGCAGCATCAGCATAAGTTTACCTTCTCCCTGGGTGACGTAGTGTAGTTTGACACCATTAGTGATACTATAATCCTCTTGCCAGGAGTCAGTTATTGAAGACATGGAGTTGACCTGATGGTAGTTCTCGATAAAGTTAATTGTCTCATAGTTTGCTAGTTTGTAGTTGCGCTTTAGCGCTATAAACGCCCGCATCGCAATTTAAAAGTATAATAAAAACAAAAGCTGAAAGACTATCCCGATAAATTTAATCACTATAAATAATTGGAGTTAGGAATTATGGGATTACTGGATCACTTTCATCCACCGTTGAGTACTCGTCGTCACTGGCACGCTTTCCATAATGCGTGGGCAACGTATATCGCTTCTGATTTAAACCGTCAATTGCCAGAAGGATACTTTGCTGAACCCAATGTGCAATTTGGGATTGAAATTGATGTGGCAGCATTTGAAGAGATATCATTACTAACCAGTCGAGTATCCAAGAATATCGGTTGTAGGTTGGGTTGACGAGAGGATGAGTCAGGGCGGGTTTAGTTACATTAAGGTGGATTGAGAAAGAATAATAGTCAAACCCGCCCCTACAGGAAAATGAAAATGTCCTCATTGGTTTTACCAAGGACTACCAATTAGGGTAAATCCAGCCCAATAATAGGGATGAGATAGATTAATTTCTGAGTTATTCACTAAGCTTTTAGCAACGCTTATATTCCGACTTGTGCCAACCAACTGACTTGATTCAATTCGCACTTGAGAACGCAACAGGGCAAGTTGGGCTTGTCGCAATGCTTCGGCTTTAATCAATACATTCTCGCTGTTAAGTTGCTGATAAAATTCGGTCATTACCGCTAACGTCCCTAAATCATCAACTTTCCAGAGGCTAGCTAGGGCTGATTTTACCCCCGCTTGTACCGCTAATCCGGCAAATCCCATTTCGGCTTGTTCATTCCCTACGGCTGTCTCACAAGCACTTAGGGTTAAGAGTTCCACGGTTGGCGGGGCGTACCATTGTAGTTGTCGCAATTCGTTTAATCCGACTTGTTTTTGCCACAGTTGAATGTAGGGATGATGATTGCGATCGCGGGGAAAAGAGGCGTGGGTAGAAAGATGTACAATATCAAAGGGGGCGTTGCGGCGCTGAGTCTTGAAATTATCTAAAGTAAATTGGTCATTTAGCAATAATCTGCCTTGTCCAAATTCGGCTAAAATTGTGGATAATTCAATCGGAACAGCAGGTAATGGAGAAAGGGTGGAATCTGGAAACTCTGAAGCCCCCATGGCTAAGATAGTCGCGTTTTCTAAACTCTGGTAGCGGGTATCGGTTAGACTGACACTGGGGATTAAACCTAGGCTATAGGTTTCGATCAGAAATTGCTGTCCGTCGTGCAACGCCGCTAGGGGAATCGCGCGTAATCCGGCGTCCATTGAGAAAATGAGTGTATCAATATTGAGGGCATCGAGTTCCGTTGCTAAGGGTTCGATTAGCCACTGGTGGAGTTGTTGAGAACTGGATAAATACCTGTTATTGGTATAATCATTGAGCGTGTGATAAAATTTCTTCACTTCCCGCCGTAGGGTTTGATGATTGGCTTGGGGAACCTGTTTAGAAATAGGAGAACCTTCGGGTGGAACGAGAACCAGTTGTAATCCATCGGGATGAGACAAGGCGTAAATTACCACAGCCCGTTTTCCGGTTTGGGTTTCCATGGTTTGTAGCCTGTTTTGCAGGGAAGCGGTGGTGACTTTTTTCTGGGTAATATCTTCGCCTAAATAGGTTTCAAATTGCGCTTCTAATAATTGGTCAATTACGGTGACAATATCATCGCCGGGATTAATTGACAGTTGGCGGGAAGACTCTTGAACGTAGGGGACATTGAGTGATAAGATTGGCTGATTGGGAATCTTCCAGGTAAAGGTGTAGTTTCCGGTTTCAGCATCTTGATTGATTTGAGAATTGACATCGAGAGTATCGCCGACAAGAAAGGCGAGAGATTCTAGGGGATTGGGGTTAGATGGAGTCTCTGGAGTTGATTCAGAATTAGAACTAGAGGATGATGGAGAACCAGGTGTTAATTGAGGACTAGGATTGGGTTCGGCTGGAAGGGGATTGGGATCAGGTGGCGGGGGTGAAGCCGGAGAGACTGATATAATCTGAATGCGATCGCTGTCTTGTTTATGAGTGTGTAGATAGGTTTGTGTGGGGAGAATCTGGCTTTCGGGATTATCGTTTCCTCGCGTTATCGCGCCTTCAGTACCATTGATATCAGCATTCCCGACAATAAATGGGGTAATTCCCTCTCCACCATGGCGAATGAAAATTGATCCGCCGTCAGCCACCCCAGCCGTGGAAATACTTGTCTGATTTCCATTTTGATCGAGGAATGTATCCGTAGCTTGGAAAAATTGTCCCGTAGTAATCTCAACAGCGCCGCCATTCCCGTTCCCTAAACTTTGGCTATCAATTTGACTCACGCTAATATTACCCGGTGCTTTCAGAGTAATATTACCACCATTATTGAATGCCGAGGTATTTAGACGCTGGGTGGTAATACTTCGTTGATGACTCGTGAGGCTAATCCCGCTAGGTGAGGTAATATCTTCCGTCAGAATCCTGTTTAATGCAGTGATATCGATACCCGATGGATGAGTTGTGGTGATCTCACCTTGAACCTGTAGGTTATTTAAGGGGGTTAAATGACCAACGCGATCGTTAAGTTGCACAACTCCTTGTTCTGAAGTTAAGGTTAAATTATAGCTGCCGTTGACGGTATCGTTAAAGATAATACCACCAGACTCTGATGTAGTCAACGCCACATTATCGGCTAAGGTAACAGGCGCATTCAAAGTAATGTTATTTTGGTTGGTTTGAAGATCTCCGCCAATTGTAATATCAGTCTCTGCACTCAGATCAATTTTGCCACCCCTATCCATAAACGATAAGGCATTAACTTGACCCAGGGTAATATTATCCGCCGCATCAAGGGTGATATTACCACCTAAACCCTCTCCAGACGCCGTAATTAATGCCCCACTACTGGTGTTAATATTTGCCTCGGTACTTGTGATACTAATATCGCCGCTATCACCACTAAAGCCACTTAAAAATACGGTAATCGTTCCCGTATCAATATTACCGGGAGCAAGCAGCGTAATGTCACCCCCTTTAATACCACCGGGAGCGCTAATTATGCCGCCCGTTGTATCAATAATACCCCCACTGGTTAGGGTAATATTTCCAGCATTAACAAAACCATGGGAATTGATTGTTTTACCGCCAGTAATAATATCCCCATTAGGTGCATTAAGGATAATTGCACCGCCTGATCTTGATGATGAAGATGAGTCAAGAACATGTGTGGGTAACTGAGTTATAGGCTTTAAGAAATCAGCGAGTTCTGGATAATCCTCGATCGGGACTAAATCAACCAAATTGAATAGCTCAGATAAATCAGAATTCAGGGCATTAATAGAACCATGAGTAACAGTTAAATTAATTGTTCCACTACCAAGTTTACCTGAAGATGTCAGGTCACCTGTTATCAAGTTATTTCGAGCGGTAAGCCTAATGTCATTACCTGTACCATTGAAAGAAAGTGAAGCAATATTACCAGTATTAATGCTGCCATTGGGGGCATTAATGGTGACTTTGCCACTCGTTCCACTAAAAACAGCCGAGCCAAGGCTACCGCTTGAAACATTCCCTTGCTCACTGGTTAGTGTGACGTTGCCTGTATTACTCAATCCGGACAAAGAGGCTATAGTTCCTAAAATTTCAATATTACCTGTCGCTTGGACTGTAATCTCACCGCCCTTTCCCACAAGGCTTACCGAAGAGATACTACTATTCTGTTCTGTGGCTGTAATTTTAATATCACCCCCGTTAGCAGTTAGGTTAATAGTTCCACCATTACCAAGCCCTTCTTCAATACTACTATTTATATCACCAAATACTTCAATATTACCATTATTCGCGGTGAGGTTAATATCACCAGCATTTCCCAAATTGGCAAGAGATTGGGATTGAAGTTCACCTGTGCGGATATTGCCATTATTAGCCATCAGGGTAATCGTGCCACTATCTCCGATAGTTTCTCTTCCCCATGATTTTAAAAGACCCGTGCTGATGTTGCCGTTATCGGTGACGATCGTGATATCACCACCATGGTTAAATAGAGGATTGTTGTAGTTATTCGTATCAAGAATGCCGACATCAACATTGACTCCTGTAATGGTAATCGAGCCTCCGTCTGTTTGGATTACATCCCCAGAATTCATCCAAAAATCACCGACACCATTGCCATCGGCATCCGCCCTAAATGTGATGGTTTTACCATAACCTGTATTCAGATTTAAGTTGTCGTTGGCGATATCCTCAATAGTAATATTGTTCGTTGCTTCTAAGGTGAGGTTACCGGATAAGCTTTCCAGTTTGGCTTTAGAAAGGGTAAAGTTATCGGTGGTTCCGTCTGAAAAGAGAATTGTATTATCATTCAACTCACTATCATGAGCAGCAGGATTATCTTGATCGACTATCGTGATATTAACGGGATCAAGTAGTACGTTGCCAGCTTGACCATTAGCTGCCATGACATCGACATCGCCCCGAAAAACTAGATTGTTTTTTCCGGAAACTTCAACAAATCCACCATTTCCGGAATTATCCCCGCCACGGGCTAAAATAGTGCCGTTAAATGTGGTATTATTGTCTGCCCAAGCGATAACACGCCCGCCATCACCGTTGAGGATACTATTGGCATTAATAAGTGAATCGGAACTGATAAATGTGTTTTCAGCATTGGGGATGGAACCTTGACCTTGGTAATCTCCACCAATCCGGACAATACCTCCATTATGATTACCAGAGGCATTAATATCGGCATCGACGAGTCCCACGTTTTCACCGATAATAGTAATGGATTGATTTGCGGGAATAGCAGAGAAGTTGGCAACATTGAGACTGCCAGAAATAATCGTGGTTCCGGGTTGATTGGGTAAGGTTATGCCAGAATTGGCTAACTGAACGGTGTTATCCGCAGAAACAGTTAATTGGGTGTCTAATTCAGGTGGTGTTCCCGTAAGCAGTTCCGCTAAATCTAAGGGGGTTACGGGGAGAATATTTCCCTGAGTATCCCGGGGCGGTTCAACTTCTAAACTGAGCAGGTTTCCTGATTGACCAATCTGGACTAAATTAGAGCCAGGTACAGCAGCAACAGTAATGGTTCCGCCCGGTGCGTTTAATTCACCGGTGTTAATCACTTGACCTGCTAATAGGGTTAAGTTGTGCTGGGAAGTGACAGCTAAGTTGCCCGCGTTGATAATACTGCCAGAATTGGATGAATCGAAGGCAAATTGATTGGGGTTTCCGATGAGATTGGAGTAGTTATTGTCGCCAAATGCATTAAACCAATGGTTATTGCTAAATCCGATTCCTGTGGCGGTTGTGGCGGTAAAATCGCCGGGAACGTTTAATTGGGCATTGGTGCCAAAGATAATACCGCTTGGGTTGATTAAGAATAAGTTGGCGTTACTTCCGGTGACTTGAATTAAGCCGTTAATGATGGAGGGATTATTGCCCGTAACTCGACTGAGGATATTCTGAATATTTGGGGTGGAGAGGAAGTTGGCAATTTGCTCAGATTCTAATCCAAATTGCTCAAAACTGTGGAAAAGGTTGGTGGCGTCGGGGGAGAGGGTACCTCCGGTGATGTCAAAGCGATCGCCTGTAGGATTAACGACGGTTCCGGTATTGTCGTTGGCGGGGATAATGGGTTGGGCTAGGGTAGGGGGAGAGGGGTTTAGGGTTAAGAGGGCGAGGAGAATTGTTTTGCACAGAAAAGGGGGTTTCATGACTTTTTTGAGTGGCTATGGGTTCATGTTGTTTTAACGCAGAGGTTCGCAGAGGGAAGCGCAGAGGGGCGCAGAGGGGTTGGAGGTGGAGGAGGGTGGTTTGGTTATCGGTTTAATTGGTGTTCAATTTCCTGAATCTGTTGGGTATAGCCGAGGGTTTGATAGCCTTGGAGGGCGAGGGTGAACCAGTGCTGGGCTTGGTTGGGATTACCGAGTGCGGCTTCGATGCGCCCTAGGTGGTATTGGGCGTGGGTTTTTTCTTCGATGTCGGTGGTGTGGGAAAGTTCGATCGCTTTTTTGTAGTAGGGTTTAGCTTGGAGGGGAAGGGCGAGGTGATAGAAGTAGCGATCGCCAATTTTGCGATAGATGGCTGCACTTTCTACGCCGTCAGCAATCAGGGATTCTAAGGTTGCGATCGCTTGAGTATGAAGTTGATGTTTACTATAGAGTGTGGCTAAGGCTAGGGCTTTGGCGGTTTGATTCCAGGGTTGCTGGCTGATTTGGCTGGCTTGAGTGCGAATCTGTTGGGTTTGTTGGGTGTCGAGTCGGCTGAAATTTAGTCCGCCAGGTAGGGGGGATTCATCCAGTGAGGATTCCCCGGTATCGGCTTCAATAATGAGTAGATAATCACCATCGGGTTGGAGTGGGGGTTCTCCAGGATAGAGGATTTGGGTATCGCTAACTTGGGTTGTCCACTCGATTCCATCCCCTTCGAGAGTGACGGTATAGTGGTGGGCTTCCGGTATCCCATTCCAGCGTAGGAGAGGTTTATCAGTGAGAATCGCGGTGCGACGAGGACTAATAATATAAGGAATATTATTGTTCCAGGAGGTAACATCGCCGCGATGGGGACATTTATAAGTACCCGGACTACATTCGGTTTGTTCGCTAGCGGCGGGACAACGATTGCGGAGATTATTGGCAGAGGATATCGTTTGGATGGATAAGTCCGCACATTGCATAATGATTTGTGATTCCTGGGCGATAAATAACTGATCACCTGGATAAATATCCGTGCCAATTTTAGGTTCAATTCTACGTCCAGTTCGCTGAATTTGTACATCACCCGTTATCTGAAGAATTTGCCCATTGGCAAGGGGTTGGGATGTTGGGCGTAAGGCAGAGAGAATGGGATACGTCGTAACCAATTGATCATTGTTTTGATGCCGTACCGATTGTTTATTGCTCCCGCCTCCGACACTATCAACCCAATTAGTCCTATTCACAGGTTCATCCCTATAAACAGCCCCGACACCCGAAGAATTACCGCCAAATAGGAGTAATAGAGAACTTAACAGGAAACTTATGGAAGTCGCTATTGCCCAGTTCATACAATACTTATACTCCTTTAATCGTGTGTTATTGTTTCGATTCTTTGGATGACCCTGAGTGCAATTTGTACTCCTTCTTGTCTATGGGGTTAGATTCGAGAACGCATCATAATAAACACTAAGATGCTGTTCAGGAGATTGAGAGACCTAGCTATTGCCTCTAAAACGATCAAACTTGATGCTTGTTTAAAATTCAGATTGCAAACTGTTTGAGTGAATATGACCTATGCCTAATTTATGCCTTACTTTTTCTTAGGCATTAATTTTCTCGTTGCGAAAAAGTATCATTACCAATGACTGAAACTTGCGCTATTTTCAGTCAGCCCTAGCATCCGCATTGATAGTTTGCACCCAAGGCAGATTAAAGCTAAGCCTGACTGTTGAGAAGAATTTTTATCTGTAACAGAAGAGGGGAATCTTTCTAGTTCTATTTAAACCGCTACGAGTATCATTGTCAAGTTTAATTACAAGATTCTGTACCCTGTACTAAGAAGTATTACAAGCCTCAAACCCTTACTGTTCCCTGTTCCCTGTTCCCTGTTCCCTAATCTCAACCGTTAAGTTTAATTTTGTCCGACTACTTACCAAATTTTCTCTGGCTAAGGCAATACACTCGTCTTGTTCAGGGACATTATAATCCGAGTAGCGAAGTGTATTTTCCCAAGCCAATACTGCATCTTGATGGTTCCCTTTCGTTTCTAACACTTGGGCTAATAGACAATAAGCATGAGGGCTGTCAGGTTGAAGCGCGATCGCGCGGCGTAAATCGGCTTCAGCTTCCTCCAACCGTTGTTGTTCCCATCGCACCCAACCGCGATTCTTCAAACAGGCAGCTTTCACCTCATCATAGTCGCTATGCTTTAAGCAATCCCAGGTTTGTTTCAGTGCAGATTCTAGATTATGCTGCTGCAATTGCAAGCGAGCCAGCTCCGGGTAAGCATCAGGAAGTCCTCGCAGGGCGGCTTGTTTAAACCGTTGTTCAGCACAGTCTGTATCATCAAGATTTTCATTGCATATCCACCCTAAATTGTAGTGCGGTTGTGCATAATTAGGGTTCAGTACAGTAGCGATATTATAGTAGCGTTTTGCCATTAATAATTGCCCACTTTTGTGGTTTTTAAGTCCCAGTTCATTCGCCCAAACTGCCAGTTGGGAGCCGAAAGACAGGTAACTGCTAATCGCTGCCACTAAAACAATTGCCACCCATTTTGATAAACCAATAAAAGGAATTGTGTCACGTTGGCGTTCAGGCAAAACCAACGGCTTCCAAGTGGGTGGAGTTACAGCAGGATGTTGACAAATGACAGGTAGCCAACTTGCCCCAGGAAAATCATGTTCCACTCCCCGGAGTTGCTCTCTGGCTTGGCGCACGGATAAATGAAAGGGTTCGCCAGCAGAAAAGTTTTTTAAGAAGTATTTCAAAAAGGCTTGCGCCACTTGATCTGCCACAGGCTCGCGCATAACAATCATCGGCGGCAATGGAATCTGTGCTGCTGCCAAATCTCGTGCTAATCCCAACCCGTCACAAGAATTAAAAATTGCTAATTTCAATCCATTATAAACTGCTTGACTTAGGGCTTCTTTGAGTTCACCAATCGTTATGCTATTATTCTGAGCGTTTTGATTAATGTATAATCGCCCATGGGTTAAAGTTTCTGCACTTTGGGAATGTCCGGCAAAGAAAATAATATCCCAACCAGCTTGCCAAAGTTGGTCATTTAATTCTTGTCGTTCGGGTTCAACTAACCATTTAATGTCAACCCCTGGCAATCGTTGCAGTAATTCCCGATCTTTCTCCAAATTAATCCCCGCGCTATTGCCTAAAATCGCTAATATTTTGACCTGAGCTTTTCTGTGTTGGGGTGGAACTTGATAAGCGGGTGGGGGATAATCGGGGGTACTAAACGCTAACTCAGCTTGGCGATATTCTGCCAAAAAATCCCACAGATGCCACGGTAATTTCCAGACTTCTGGCTCATTACTTTCAATAATCACCCGCACGGATTCAGACGGGTTTAATTGAGTTCTCAATTGTGATTCAATTTTGCGAAATCCGTCACTTTTGAACCATGTATTAAGTCGCGTTTGTAACTGCTGACAAATATCATTGAAATTTCCCTCAGAACAATGGGTAATTCCCGATTCGACAATTTCGATCCCACGAAAGCCATCACTCTGATAAAGTGCTGTATACATTAGCCGCCAGTCTCTGAGCAGTTGAGGAATATCTGGCGCTGTCGGCAAATTCCCTGTGAATTGCATATAAAGATTCCCTACCTCTCCTAACCGTGCCGTAACCGCAGGAAATCCAGTTCTAAAGCTGCCGAATCCGAGACTTAAGACGACTATTTTACTCATAGCTGCTCTTATTTATTGATTGGTTAGGGAACAGGTAGCGATAGAGGGAATAAGTCTGCTGATTAATTGACACATTGGCTCAAATATTACTATAAGTTGGGCGAGTAAGGTATTAAGATTCTTAAACAATTAAGCCATGAAAGAAAATACTCTACCCTTCAATAACGCTTCGCCAGCGATAACTATTTGATATAACCCCAATGTAGGGTGCGTTAGCAAAGCGTAACGCACCATTGCTTAAAAATTGAGTGCGATATTTTCCTTAAGCTAGTGATATTCATATATATTCAAGATTTTTAGTCAGACGTTCAACAATTATGACAAAGATAGGGTAACTACGAAAATACCTAATTAACCCGTGACACCTCAGAGTGTAAATGATTCCGTAACACTGATACCATTCAGCGCCACTTGCAGACCAAAATTGGTTCCAGCTTCGACTCGAAATTGTCTGAGTTGAATCCAGAGATCTAACCCTCTCGATTGTACGACTTGCAGCCTATCCCCAGAGTCAGCCAGTAATGCTAGTGTAAGATTACTCGGCAAATAGCGATCGCCCCCTGTGGGATGAACTTGAACAAAAACATTAACCTTGCGATCGCGTTCTTGGGTAAGTGCCATTACCAAGGCGAGGCGCTGAGTTCCCAAATCCATTGCCAAATCAAGTAACTTGGCTCGCATAACATCTGAATCTGGAAAGAGTTTAACGCCAGTATCAAATCGACGAAGTGCGGGAACATTTGGCTTTTCAAGCGACTGATCACTATCAGCTGCCCATAAGTCTTCAATCTGTTGCCAACCCGCCGCAAACTGATTAGCAAACCACTGATTAATGTTGACGATAGGGTGAGCTAATTGGTCAAGATACTCTAATAAAGCATCAAGGGGTTGTAACTGCGTTAATACCACCTTACCAGTACCAGCCGTTTTCGTGAATCCCAACAATTTTGACTCTTTTCGCTTGGGATCAATCGCCACAAAAACATAGCCAATTCGTTCCTGCCAGACTTCTGGCGGAATTGAACCCAATTCAGAAATCCAGCGATTGCTTTCAGAGGCTGAATCATTCTCAAAGACTTTCACCGGACGGCATTCTAATGTCCCTAATCCTTTGACCTTCAAATCTGCCACATCTGCCCCTAAGCAAACCACGGGATTGCCAAGATCACTAGATTTAATGTCAGTGTCTATCTCCATAAGTTCCAAATAATCATGGACTGCCCAAACTGCCAACGTATTCAAATAAACTTGTTCCGCTTTTGCTGGCGTCGGTTGTTTCTCGGCAAACCCTTGTGCCATCTGGATTATCTTGGACATAATGGGCATCGGCAAAGCGTTATTTAACAGTAATTCTACGCTAGTCATAATTCACTCCTTTACAGTCCTATTATTGTTATGCCATCAACTAATTGTTTTCTATAAATATCCTTGAGATTCACCAAATTCCCGTAATTGGGTAACACAATGACGCTGGTAAAACGTTGCCAACGTGGAAGTCTTACACTTCAATTCTGTTTCCAGGTTGACCCATTTTGTCTCCGGCGGTAAGCGATGCAAAATTAAAACTTGGCAGGTTATATCTGGACGCCCTTTAATATGAGCGCTGGATAATTCACCATCTGGATCAGATTCTGCCCACTGTAGGGTTTCTTCCAGAATCGGCGGAATATTGGCGTGGGTATCCGGCAAATTCTCAATCGGATCGGTTGGATTCTCCCAACCTGGGGGCGGTTGACGTCGATGGCGTTTCATGTATTGCCATCGTTTCCAGCGCAAATCCTTTAGTCGTTGTTTGAGATGGGCATCCAACCATGTTATCACAGTGGCTCTTTCTGGATTATAGTTCTCAATCTTGCGGCACAGATACAACCAGGTTTGTTGCAGTGCTTCTTCGTAATCGGGGCTATTCTCCTGCCAAAGTTTTCCCGATTGTGCGATCGCGCGAATGAGTTGATCCAAGCTACGACGCCGTTGCAGACTGCGCCGGGGATACTGGCAGGTTTGAGCGACAAGCTGACGTAGTTGTTGATCGATGTCCGCATCCATGAAATTACCTAAACTCTTACTCCTATTGGTTTTGGGGTGGGTTGTTACCCCGTCATCGTCGGTTACACTCATCCTTCACAATCGTGCCAATTGAGTCTTGCACTCAGTTATCGGCGCAAATTTAGAGTTTTTCGCAAAATTCAAAATTTTTTGTTCGATTCATCCTACCCTGATCTGTTCAGGGATATCTTCAACCCCCTAAGCTTTTATGTAAACGTTTGTAACAATTTTTTCCGGATTGCGAAACTTTGGTGAATGTCGCCGATATCTCAACAGACATTGGTCAAGTTCATCGATGCAACACAGATTTGATGCTAACAGAATGCATCTGTGTCAGGGAAATCAGTAAGTTTATCAACTTAATTGGGTAAACATCGGAAGGTGCGATCGCATCTATCTCGTACTGCAAATTATTAGCCGTTCAACTTCACAAGGAGAAAAAAATGTCAGTTCAGAAAATCTATTCCATTCTACGCAGAACAGTCACTTTAAGTGTATTACCACGTACAATTGCTATGGCTACTGGAGCCGCCCTGATTAGTGTAGGTTGCCTAATACCCAAAGATGCATACGCTGCTGTTATTACATCTACAGTTCAGGGAGATGAAAATCCTGCCATCATCAATGGTGAAAGTTTACAAAATGGGGATTTTTTAATAACAGTGGATAAAGTGCAAGGAAATGGGGTAGCATCCTTCATAAGTATGGCATCACCTTGCTCAGGGAAAATGTACCCTTGCTCCCCCAGCTCCCTCAGCTTCCCCAGCTTCCCCTGCTCTCTACCCCACCACAAAACTTATTCAGCAGCCCCTAACTATGCTTGGTTCAGCCACAGCTCTAGGTTTTGGTGCTTTGTTCAAGCGGCAACATTCAAGAAAGCAGAAGAAAAGCTGAGTCATAATTCCGTCTTAGCTAACCCAATTAGATCCCCGACTTCTTCAAGAAGTCGGGGATCTGGTAGGGAGTAATAGGAAAATAAGGAGAGTTAATCCTCCATCTGTTTATATTCAGTGATATCGACGCTACAGCCAATCAACCGATAAGGCTTATCCTGATCATCTTGTACCGCTACACCACGGGAAAGAAACCAGCGAATCGTGCCATCTTTTTGCACCATCCGGTGTTCCATGCCATAGTGAGTGGTTGACCCGTCTAAATGAGCATTGATTTCATTTTCAACCTGTTGGCGATCATCGGGATGAATCAGATCTAACCAAGCCGCTTTAGTATTGATAATCTCGTTATCTTCATAGCGCAGCATGGTTTTCAAATTAGACGCCAGGTAGAATTCATCATTCTCCAGATTCCAATCCCAAATCCCCACATTACCCGCTTTCAACGCGATCGCTTGGCGTTCCTCACGGCTGTGAAGATTGGCAACCATTTGTTCCTGTTTTGCCAATTGTTCTTGTAGCAAGGCATTGGCTTGAGACAGTTGAGCGGTTCGTTCCTGATCCCGTTTGGCTGAGGCGGTTTCTAGCTGTTTGCGCTGGCTAATATCTCGCTCGATTGCCATCCAATGGGTATACTCTCCATTCTCATCAACCACGGGGACAATATTCAGTTCCACCCAAAACTCGGAACCATCTTTGCGATAGTTGATCAATTCCGCCCGCACGGGT
>JGI12210J13797_10383314_pt1 | contig 13936 bp, 15 predicted proteins | sample ElkSlonscriptome_3_FD_13797 | JGI IMG/M metagenome (IMG submission 13797)
ATTGAGGAGCTGCGTAATCGTATCTTAAATACGATTGGCTTTCTTATAATATTTCGCCTTGGCTCATTTGTAGTACTGCCTGGGGTAGATCCCAATTTGCTAGAGCAAGGAGCTGATAGTGGTATTTTTGGACTTCTAAACACATTTTTAGGCGGTGCATTTAGCCGTGCTTCTATTTTCGGGTTAGGCATTATGCCCTATATCTCGGCCTCAATTGTTATACAGCTATTGACAGTAGCGGTGCCGTATTTCCAGAAGATGCAAAAAGAAGGAGACTCGGGGCGAAAGAAGATGAACCAGATTACCCGAGTTCTTACCATTCTTATCACATTAGGTCAGTCAGTAGGTTACTTAGCATATGCGGTGCCTGATGAAGCGATTATGATTGATCAGACTCTGTTCACCATTACCGCTATGGTTCTGTTATCAGCTGGTACAATTTTCTGTATGTGGTTGGGTGAGAAGATTACGGACAAAGGTATCGGCAACGGTATTTCCATGCTGATCATGATTGGTATCATTTCTCGTTTCCCTGGATCTATTGTTGCTGAATTTTTGGCGAAGGGTATGAGTGGTGCTTTGCTATTTGTTATAGAAATTGTGGCGCTGTTCTTTGTAGTAATGGCCTCTGTAGTCTTGACTCAAGCGATCCGGCGGGTTCCGGTTCAATACGCTAAGCAGGTAGTAGGGAATAAGGTATATGGTGGGCAACGACAGTACATTCCTATGCGAGTAAATGCTTCAGGAGTAATGCCTATTATCTTTGCTCAGTCTCTTATGTTTTTACCTGGCTTACTAGCCGGAATCTGGGCTGACCAAAGTGATATTGCAGCTACAATTGGACGAACATTTGCAGATATTTCTTCCTGGCAATACAATTTAGTTTTTGGTATACTAATAATATTATTTACTTTTTTCTATACCGCGATTACAATAAACTCTACTCAGATTTCTGATGACTTGAAGCGAAACGGGGGATTTGTGCCAGGAGTGAAACCTGGCAAGCCCACGGCAGATTTTCTGGATACTATATTATCTCGGATCACACTGCCTGGCTCAGTTTTTCTATCCATCATTGCCATTATGCCAGCAATTGCTATGGTGGCGGGAGTAACTACTGATTTCTCTTATTTTTATGGAGGAACCTCCTTATTGATTATGGTAGGAGTAATATTAGATACACTACAACAAATAGAAAGCTACTTATTAATGCGCCACTATGAAGGGTTAATGAAATCTGGTAGAGTGAAGGGGCGATCGCAAAATACAGCAGTAGCTTAGTAACATAACCTATGGCAAAACAGGCATCAATAGAACAAGATGGAACCATTGTAGAAGCACTTTCTAATGCAATGTTTCGAGTAGAATTAGAGAATGGACACGAAGTGATTGCTCATATATCGGGCAAGATGAGAATGAATTACATTAAAATTCTACCGGGTGATCGGGTGAAGCTAGAGATGTCACCTTATGATCTTACTAAAGGAAGAATTGTTTATCGATATAAATAAGAGAAATTATGAAAGTAAAAGCGTCCATCAAAAAGCGAAGCGTTGATTGCAAGATCGTTCGCCGTAAAGGAAAGCTTTATATTATTAACAAAAAGAACCCTCGGTTCAAACAAAGACAAGGTTAATTATGGCTAGAATTGCTGGAGTTGATATTCCTGACCACAAGCGAGGCGAAGTTGGGTTGACATATATTTTCGGAATTGGCCGAAGTGCTTCCCTTAGCATATTGGCAAAAGCGGGAGTAGATCCCGATAAAAAAGTAGGTGAGTGGAATGATGAGGAATCTAATCAGATTCGTCAGATAATCTCTGAAAACCATAAGGTGGAAGGAGTTCTAAAGTCTGAGGTTCAACTAAATATCAAGCGTTTGATGGATATTGGTTGCTACCGAGGTTTGCGTCATCGTAAAGGTCTTCCATTGCGAGGACAGCACACTAAAAACAATTCCCGAACTCGTAAAGGGAAACGGAAAACAGTTGCTAATAAAAAGAAAGCTACTAAATAAGATATAGTATGGTAAAGACGCTGAATTTCCTCTGTGAAATAATGCGTCTCAACTACAACAGACTATGGCACAAAAAAGAAAAGATAAAGGTAAAAAGAGAGTTGTTGCGGTTGATACCGTAGGGCAAGCTCATATTAAAGCTTCTTTTAATAATATTATTATCTCAATTACCAATATGGCAGGGCAGGTTGTCTCTTGGTCATCGGCCGGTAAAATGGGATTTCGGGGTTCTAAAAAGAACACCCCTTATGCTGCACAAATGGCCGCATCTAACTGCGCCCAGGTAGCTCACGATCAAGGGATGAGAAAAGTAGAAGTGTACGTGAAAGGACCTGGTTCAGGAAGGGAGTCAGCTATTCGTACTCTTCAAAATACTGGTCTGGAGGTAACAATGATTCAAGATGTAACCCCCCTTCCGCACAATGGATGTCGCCCCCCTAAGCGACGTAGAGTTTAATTTACTATAAAGATCATTCGTTTATATGGCTCGTTATACAGGTCCTAAAACAAAAATTGCTCGTAAGTTTAATGACCCTATTTTTGGGCCGAGCAAAGCTTTACAGAAAAAGAGCTACCCCCCTGGGCAACATGGGCGGAGTAGACGCCGAAAACAATCGGAATATGCTGTGCAACTGATGGCTAAGCAAAAAGCTAAATATACCTATGGTGTGCTAGAGCGTCAGTTCGCTAACTTATTTGATAAGGCTAGTCGTAGTAAAGGCATTACCGGTGAAGTTTTGCTACAATTACTAGAGGCTCGGTTAGATAACGTAGTATATCGCTTAGGTATCTCGCCTACTCGCCGAGGTGCTCGTCAGTTGGTTTCCCATAAACACATTGTTGTAAACGGAAACGTAGTGAACGTACCCTCTTATCATCTTAAACCTGGTGATTTGGTAGGTGTGCGGGAAAAATCTAAGTCGCTACTAGCCGTTACCGAAAGTGTAGCTTCTCAAAGCCCTAAAGTAAAGCAGTATTCTTGGTTAGAGTGGGATGGTAAGGAACTGACCGGCCGTTTTAGCTCACTTCCTAGCCGAGAAGATATTCCTGAAAATATACAGGAGCAACTTATTGTTGAGCTTTACTCTAAATAATTTTACTGAATAACTAATAATCACTACCCACAAATTATGTCCATACTTGCATTTCAAATGCCCGAAAAAGTGGTGATGGAAAAGGCTGATAATTTTCACGGCCTTTTTACTTTTAAGCCACTAGAAAGAGGGTACGCAGTTACGATAGGTAATGCATTAAGAAGAATTCTTCTTTCCTCTTTGGAAGGTTATGCCATCACAGGTATTAAAATACCGGGCGTATTGCATGAGTTTTCTTCTATTGACGGTGTAGTAGAAGACCTTTCCGAAACAATTCTGAATCTGAAGATGGTTCGGTTTAAAAAAGTAACCGAAGATTTCGTAGAGAATAAGATAATAATTCCTCTTCGCGGGCAAACCACCTTCACTGGTGCTGACATTCAAAATCATACAACATCATTTGAAATTCTGAATCCTGAACACGTAATCGCCCATTTAGACGATTCTGTAGATTTAGAAGTAGAGCTTTACGTCGATAAAGGTAGAGGATATGTTCCTAGTGAGGAAAATAGTCAGAATGATCAAAATGCTGGATATATTCCATTAGATGCAGTTTTCTCTCCTATCAAGAATGTCACTTTTGAAGTAGAAAATACTCGGGTTGAGCAAAAAACTGATTTTGAGCAGCTACTTGTCGATATTCAAACCGATGGTTCAATTCATCCTGAAGATGCGCTGAAGGGTGCCGCCAATATCCTGATTAAGCATTTCATGCTATTCTCTGATCAGAGTATGGTACTAGAGTCGCCTCAACAAGGTGAGCCAGATGCAGTAGATGAGGAGATGCTTCATATGCGTAAGCTTCTGAAAACCCCGCTTAATGACCTAGATCTTTCGGTAAGAGCTTATAATTGTTTGAAGGCAGCCGATGTGAGAACATTGGGGGATTTAGCCCAATTAGAAATATCAGATATGATGAAATTCCGAAACTTTGGTAAGAAGTCACTGGCTGAGCTAGAGCAGCTTATTCAGGATAAAAACCTTTCATTTGGGATGGATTTATCAAAATATAAGTTAGAAGAAGATTAATCACCCCATTGGGTGCGGTAAAGAAATAGAGCCATGAGACACGGTAAGCGATTTAATCATTTAGGAAGAACATCTTCTCATCGGAAATCCATGCTAGCTAATATGGCGTCTTCGCTTATTGTCCATAAGCGGTTGACGACTACTGTGGCAAAAGCAAAAGCACTACGCCAATACGTAGAACCAATTATAACTCGATCTAAAGTAGATGATACGCACTCTCGTAGAGTGGTATTTTCATATCTACAAGATAAAGACTCTTCTCGGGTTCTATTTGATGAAGTAGCAGAGAAGATAGCAGAACGGCCCGGAGGTTATACGCGAATTATTAAGTTAGGTAACCGATTGGGCGATAATGCTGAAATGTGCATGATCGAGCTGGTAGACTTCAACGAGGTTTATAATCAGGAAGAAAAGCAGGCGAAAGGCAAAACTCGCCGAAGCCGACGAGGTAGTAAGAAGAAATCTTCAACATCTCAAGAAGCAGATACTTCTACTCAAGCAGCTTCAACTACCGAAGTGGTAGCTGAAGCTGAAGAGCCTCAATCCCAGGAAGAAAACGCTGTAGCTGAAAGCGAAACTCAGGAGGAGGTTGTAGAATTAAGTGGTGAAGTAGTAGTTGAGGATACGACTGAAAGCGAAGTGGATGAGATAGAGGAAGAGAAATCAGATGATGATCCCCAAGCGAAAGACACATCCTCTGAAAACGATGATGAAAAAGAGGCTAAGGGTTAATCTAGTAGCTTTATAATCATAGAAAGGGAATTGTTCGGTAAACGAATGATTCCCTTTTTTTTTACTTCATATTTTACAAACTTGCTACCAACTTATACACTATGCAGCATTCGGAAATTCCTCAGCGCCCCGCCGTACTACTTTTAGAAGATGGTACCCATTTTGAGGGTGAAGCCATTGGTAGAATTGGGATTAGCGGTGGAGAGATTTGTTTTAATACAGGTATGACGGGTTATCAAGAAATTTATACCGACCCGTCGTACTACGGTCAAATTATTGTCAATACTACTGCCCATATTGGTAACTACGGTGTTCTGGATGAGGAAGAAGAATCTGAGCATCCACAAATACGTGCCATTGTAGTTAACTCCTTTTCAGATGGATACAGCCGTAATCAGGCTGATAGCGACCTTCAGAAATATTTGGAAGAACACCAAGTGGTAGGCATTACCAATATTGATACCAGAAAGCTAGTTCGGCACATTCGCTCTAAAGGTGCTATGAACGCTATTATTTCCTCCGAAGACCTTTCGGTAGAATCATTGAAAAGCAAGTTGGCTGATGTTCCTTCCATGGATGGATTAGAGCTTTCCAGTGAAGTTTCTACGCAAGAAGCTTTTTTACTGGGCGATAATGATGCGTCTCGGCGAGTAGCCGTGCTAGATTTAGGGATTAAAACATCCATCTTGAATAATCTATTAGAACGAGGGTGTCAGTGTAAAGTGTTCCCAGCTCGTACTACCTACGCAGAGATGCTAGAGTGGAACCCTGATGGCTTCTTTATCTCTAATGGTCCTGGTGATCCGAGTGCGATGGATTATGCAGTTGAAACGGTGAAAGAAATTGTTAAAAACGATCATCCTCTGTTCGGAATATGCTTAGGGCATCAGCTACTGGGGTTAGCTAATGGTATCAGTACCTACAAAATGCACCACGGACACCGGGGATTAAATCATCCGGTAAAGAACCTGACGACCGGCTTAAGTGAGATGACCTCCCAGAATCATGGCTTTTCCGTAGATTTAGATAAGGCTAAAGATGCGAATGATGTGGAAGTGACGCATCTGAACCTAAATGATAATACAGTGGCCGGATTGCAGGTCAAAAACAAAAAAGCTTTTTCGGTACAGTATCATCCGGAATCTTCGCCTGGCCCCCATGATTCACGCTATCTGTTTGATCAATTTGTATCGTTAATGGAGAAATAAATTATTTTTTGAAACTAAAAACTAACTAAACAATGAGTATTATAAAGAAAGTCCACGCTCGTCAAATATTAGATTCTCGCGGTAATCCTACCGTCGAGGTAGATATCGTAACTTCTCAAGATGTACTAGGCCGAGCCGCAGTTCCATCGGGAGCTTCTACTGGAAAGCACGAAGCGGTAGAACTACGAGATGATGATAAATCCCGATTTATGGGTAAAGGGGTTACTAAAGCGGTTGAAAACGTTAACAATAAAATTGCGGAGAAGCTTCTTGGGGTTTCAGTGTTTGAGCAAAATCTGATTGATCACACAATGATCGAGCTTGATGGCTCTGATAATAAGTCGGTATTGGGGGCTAACGCTATGCTAGGGGTTTCTCTAGCAGCAGCTAAAGCGGCGGCTCAGTCGGTTCATCAACCGTTGTTTCGCTACATCGGTGGGGTGAATGCTAACACGCTACCTGTACCTATGATGAACATACTGAACGGTGGTAGCCACGCCGATAATGCTATTGATTTTCAGGAGTTTATGGTGATGCCAGTAAAAGCTGAAACCTTCTCTGAAGCCTTACGCATGGGAACGGAAGTGTTTCATCATTTGAAAAAAGTACTAAAAGACAAAAATCTTTCTACCAATGTAGGCGACGAGGGTGGCTTTGCTCCTAACATATCGTCCAATGTAGAAGCGATTGAAGTAGTGCTGCAAGCTATTGAAAATGCAGGATACAAGCCTGGCGAAGAAATTTTCATCGCAATGGACGCGGCTTCATCTGAGTTTTACGACGAAGAGCAGAAGGTCTATCACTTCTCATCTACCGGAGATAAGTTATCTTCTCAAGAAATGGCCGATTATTGGAAAGAATGGGCCGATAAATATCCGATAATTTCTATTGAAGACGGAATGCACGAAGATGACTGGGAAGGTTGGAAAGCCCATACTGAGAGCATTGGTGACAAAGTTCAGCTAGTAGGTGATGATCTTTTCGTAACCAACGTAAACCGATTGCAACGAGGTATTGATGAGCATATTGGTAACGCCATTCTTATAAAAGTTAACCAGATTGGTACACTAACTGAAACTATTGACGCGGTAAATCTGGCGAAAAGAAATGGTTACAAGAGCGTAATGTCACATCGTTCGGGGGAGACTGAAGACAATACAATTGCCGATTTGGCCGTTGCTCTTAATACTGGGCAAATAAAGACTGGTTCAGCTTCCCGTTCCGACCGAATGGCGAAGTACAACCAACTGATTCGAATTGAAGAAGCACTAGGATTGACCGCATTTTACCCTAATCAGCTACTGTAAAACAGCTGGATAGAAAGAGGAAGAATATTTTTCCGGTAGAATTAGGTATATTGTTATAACTAAACAAATATGGAAGTACCGAAAATACCGTCGTGGCTAAGGAGTTTTTTCTTCCTCTTTACTGTAGGCTTTGTGCTGTGGATGTTCTTTCTCGACATCAACGATATTCCTTCTCAATTCCAAAGAAACCAGGATATACGCTCCCTAGAACAAGAAAAGGATTTTTATAAGCGGGAAACAGAGAAGGTGAAGAGTGATCGTGAGAAGTTATTGACAGATGATGCTATGCTGGAGAAGTTTGCTCGCGAGAAATATTTAATGAAAAAGCCCAGTGAAGATGTCTACGTACTTGAAAAGCAGTAAGATCACTAACCGAGCCGGGTTTATATTGGTACTCTGGGGGGTGATTGGTATTAGTCAGTTTTCTGTTGCGCAGGAAGAGGGTCAAGACCAACCAAAGCAAGAAGATGAGAGCTATTACCAAAAGCCTTCTATTCTTGACAAATGGGCACCGGGTGGAAATTTCAGTCTTCAGTTTGGAACAATAACCTACGTTGAGGTTTCACCGATGGTAGGCTATCGGTTTACTGATAAATTTACCGCCGGTCCGGGTTTTACCTATCGCTATTTTAAGATTCGGGGTTTTGAAGCCTCTAGTATCTATGGCCCTCGGGCCTTTGCTCGCTACGTGATTGGGCGACAGTTTTTTGTGCAGTCTGAGTACGAAAACCTTAGCGTAGCGATTGCTACGGGCGACCCACGAGAACCTATTACCCGCGAGTGGGTTCCGGGACTTTTTATCGGTGGTGGTTTATTCCAACCAATTGGTCAGAGAGCTGGTTTTATGGTTGGAGCATTCTATAACTTAAACTACGATAGTACACGACGCGTTTATAATAGTCCTTGGGTTTTTAACGCAGGTTTTACATTTTAGCAGGAAGCACTACGTCAAACTTCTCAGATAGCTGACGGAGGTCGTCGATTACTGGCGGTAATAACGGAACGCCCTGTTCTTTTCGCAATGCTTCTTGCTCTCGCTCTGGGTCCCCTGGAATAAGTACTTTCTCCTGACCATCAATAGTATTTGCTTTGCGGAAGGCAGCAATCCACTGATCCATGTGCTGTTTAAATTCTTCAATTGGACGGAAAGCATTCGCGCGCATCGCTCCTACGAAGTGCCCAATTCCTTGCCCTACTGGATTGGCTGAAGGTTCTAGAAAAGCAACAAATGGGGGCACCCAAGGTCCGTAGTTTGCTCCCGACAGCACCGCTGAGAAAATATCGACCCAAGCTCCCAAACAGTAGCCTTTATGGCTTCCATGATCTTTATCACCACCCAAAGGCAATAATGCCCCCCCATTGGCTACTTCTTTGGGGTTTTGGGAAGGAGTTCCTTCGCTAGTTTGAATCCAACCCAGTGGTGCCGACTGATTCTTCCGCTGTAAAATCTCTAGCTTGCCATTGGCCACAGTGGTAGTAGCAAAGTCAGCTACGAAGGGCGGCTCATTGCCTGCTGGAACTGCTACCGCAATAGGATTGGTACCTAGTAAGCGTTCCTTAGAAAAAGTGGGGGCTACCAACGGACTGGCGTTGGTCATTGCCATACCAATCATATCTTTTTGCAGTGGAAGCATAGCGTGGTGGCCCGCAATGCCAAAGTGGTTAGAGTTACGAATAGCTACCCAACCGGTGCCGACTTCATTGGCCTTTTGCATTGCAATCTGCATGGCTGCCGGAGCAACTACTAATCCTAGTCCCTGATCACCGTCTACTACGGCGGTACTAGGTGTTTGGTGAGTAATAGTAATATTGGGCTGAGAGTTGATTCGGCCTTTCTCCCATAGTCGAACGTACCCAATGAGCCGGGCAATTCCATGGGAATCAATACCTCGTAAGTCAGCGGAAGAAAGTACTTGAGCGGCTAGTTCGGCTTGTTCGGTAGAGCAGCCTATTTTCTTAAAAATAGCGGTAGAAAAATCAGAAAGCGAGTTGGGGGCGAAATGTTCCATAGTGATTAGGCAGGACAACTGGTATGCAGTAGATGCGACAAAAATATAGAATAATCTGAATTAGCTAAACCGTTTGGCTAGTTGAGTCACTAAACCTTCCTTTAAAGCGTAAGAAGAAATTCGGATACTATGAATCTGGTAGGTTTCTAGCACAAATTGAACCAGCCAAGATGCAGGCACAATCATGTCTACTCGCATTTCAATCATACCTGGAATTTCTAGTCGCTGTGCTCGGTTCATTTGGGAGAAATCTTGTAGCATTTGCTTAAAAGCATCAGGTGTGAGCGGAAGCTCTGGAGCACTCTCCTTAACTTCCGTATTGCTTCGGTGCTGGTAAATCTCGCTTAAAGTATCGAATGTGCCCGACGCGCCAATGAGTGTTTCGGGCTGGTATTGCTCAACCGCAGTCGCAAGAGAAACTAAGGTTTCTGAGAAATAGTTTTGCAGCGCATCAACATTGGAATCGGTGATGGGGTCTTGAATATCAAAGCGGTCTAATAGTCGCTGGGCGCCAATCTCAAAGCTTTGTTTCCAAAACACTTGATCCTGATTACAGAGGATAAACTCTACACTGCCGCCCCCAATATCCATAATTAGCGAATTTTCAGTAGATAGGGAAATAGCGTGGCGCACTCCGTAGTAGATGTATTCCGCTTCCTGATCTCCTGGAATAATATCCACAGTGATTCCTGTTGTCCGCTTGATCTTATCTGCTAGTTCTTGTCCGTTGTTCGCGTTTCTAAAGGCACTAGTGGCAGTACAACGAACGCGCTCTGACGGAACCTGATAGGATGTAAGCTTACTTCTAAAATGAGTTAATGCAGCTAAAGCTCTCTCTTCTGCCTCAGGAGTGATAAAGCCTTGGTTGATACTTCCTCGTCCAATCATCACAGGAATACGCTCCCGATAAATTAAGTGAAAATCACGATTAGGTTGTATTTCGGCTATCAACAAGTGAAAGGTATTGGTTCCCAGATCAATAGTAGCGACGTAGTTACTCATGGAGTTATTAACGGAATAAATAGAGACTTATGTCATTCAGAGGGTGCAAAATTACGGTTTTACGCTATCTTTGAAATGCCTGAATGAAAGCTACAACATGAAAGAACAACCTGAAGGTTCATCCACCAGCAATAGCGATGTGAGAACTGAAAAGAATAAAATCCTTACTCAGAAGCATCAAGATGCGGAATTAGGGGGTGGGCAAAAGCGTATTGATGCTCAGCACGATAAGGGTAAGCTTACAGCCCGCGAACGGCTCAAGTTGTTACTAGATAAAGGAAGTTTTCAGGAGATCGGAAAGTTTGTAGAACACCGCTCCCACGAATTTGGATTAGAAAAACAGCGTTTTCTGGGCGACGGGGTGGTGACAGGATACGGACGAATTAGCGGACGGCTGGTGTACGTGTTCTCTCAGGATTTTACCGTTTTTGGTGGATCGCTATCTGAAGCGCATGCGGAGAAGATTGTTCGTATAATGGACTTAGCCATGAAAAATGGCGCCCCAGTGATTGGTCTGAACGATTCGGGTGGAGCTCGTATTCAAGAGGGCGTAGTTTCGCTGGGTGGTTACGCGGACATTTTTTACCGAAATACATTGGCATCGGGTCTGATTCCTCAAATATCAGCGGTGATGGGACCCTGCGCGGGTGGGGCAGTGTACTCGCCGGCCATTACTGACTTTATTCTGATGGTAGAAAAGACCTCGTATATGTTCGTCACGGGGCCAAATGTAGTAAAAACCGTAACCCACGAAGAAGTAAGTTCGGAAGAGTTAGGTGGAGCTATGACGCATAGTACCAAAAGCGGGGTTACTCACTTTCGAGATGCGAATGAGTTGCAGTGCATCCGGCGTATTCAGCAGCTACTTTCCTATATGCCCCAAAACTGTGAAGAAGATCCGCCCCGATTACCGTATTCAGCTAAGGAAAGTGAAAAACGCCCTAATCTAAACGATATTGTACCGGATAACCCCAACCAACCCTACGACATGCGGGAAGTAGTAGCGGGCATTGTGGATACGGATAGTTTTCTGGAAGTTCATCAGGATTATGCAGAAAATATTATCGTTGGTTTTGCGCGAATCGGTGGACGAAGTATTGGAATTGTCGGAAATCAGCCCGCCAGCTTGGCGGGGGTATTGGATATTAACGCTAGTAAAAAGGGCGCGCGTTTTGTTCGCTTCTGCGACTCATTCAATATTCCGTTGCTAGTGCTGGAAGATGTGCCTGGCTTTTTGCCCGGAACCGACCAGGAATGGAATGCTATTATCACCAACGGAGCTAAACTACTTTATGCCTTTAGTGAAGCTACCGTTCCGCGCGTAACAGTAATTACCCGCAAAGCCTACGGTGGGGCCTACGATGTGATGAACTCTAAGCACATCGGAGCCGATATGAATTACGCCTGGCCATCGGCCGAAATTGCGGTAATGGGAGCCAAAGGAGCGGCAGAAATCATTTTCAAAAGAGAGATCAAGCAAGCGACAAACCCTGAAGAACAACTTCAGAAGAAGGTTGATGAATATACTGAAACCTTTGCCAATCCGTATCGGGCCGCAAGTCGTGGGTATGTCGATGAGGTAATCTACCCAGAGGATACCCGTGATAAACTGTTGCTGGCGTTTGAGATGTTAGAAAATAAGGTAGATAAATTACCTAAGAAGAAACACGGGAATATTCCGTTATAGGGTAAGGTATAGCCAGAAATAGTTGAATTCATCAACGATTATCCTTGTACCTTGCGGTTCTATGACTGCCTTCGCCCGATATGTTGTTTGGTTATGTCTAATTCCGTTGGGAACAGTGGCGCAGCCATCCGTTAGCCAGAAAATGACGTGGATGTTCTACAATGTAGAAAATCTATTTGATGTCCAGGATGATTCTCTCACACGCGACGAAGCATTTCTACCGGCGGGAGATCGCCACTGGACGTACGGAAGGTTTCTTAAGAAACTGAACCATACCTATAAAGTAATTGCTGGAGTAGGAGAGTGGAATCCCCCGGCAGTTATTGGGCTGGCTGAAGTAGAAAATCGCTACGTATTGGAAGCTCTTTTGCGAGAAACGCCGTTGCACCGCTTTGGCTACCAGATTGTTCATCAAGAGTCGCCCGATGCTCGAGGAATTGATGTCGCCTTACTATTGCGTCCAGACTTGGTTAGTATTCAAGCTCAGGAATTTATTACGGTAGACTTACCGAATGGCCGAAAGACGCGAGAGATTTTGTATGTACAAGCAGCTTTGCCCGATAAAGAAGTAATGCATCTTTACGTAAACCACTGGCCTTCTAGGTACAGCGGCACGAAGGTTTCGGAAGAATCGCGGAAGCAAGCGGCGATTACTTTGGCTACCCATATTAAAAATGTGCTGGCGGACGAACCGGATGCTCAAATTTTGGTAACCGGAGACTTTAATGATTCGCCCGAAGATGCTAGCATGAAGTATTTGGTTGAAAACCTTCCGCTCGAGAATATTAGTAACTATCAGTTCGAGGGAACGCACAAACATCAGGGAGAATGGGGTGTCCTAGACCAGTGGCTTGTTTCAGAAAGTTGCCTCAGTCTTCAGGCGGGTTGGCATATCGAAAGGAACCGAGGGCAAGTTTACCACCCTGAATGGCTGCTAGAACCTGATGAAACCAACTTAGGATTCAAGCCCAATCGCACCTATGTAGGCTTTCGGTATCAAGGTGGCTTTAGCGATCATTTGCCGATATTCGTCCGGCTTATTTCGCCATCTTCAATTAGTAGTCTAAAACAATAACCGTTTAAACGATAATTTCCCAAAATGCAGTCTATCAGTAGTAGTATGTTGGTTCCTGCCCGCCTGGTATTTCTGATGTGGGGTACTTTTGTTTTGGATCAACTTTATCCGATAGATCTGGCGATGTTTGGTATTTTACCTCGTACCATCCGGGGTCTTATCGGAATTATAACCGCTCCGCTGCTACACGGATCGGTAGCGCACCTCGTCTCTAATACGATGCCTGTGCTAATTTTTGGAACGGTGCTGTATATGTTCTACCGGCGGGTAGCTACTCAAGTGTTCTTACAATGCTACTTTTTTACGGGTATACTGGTTTGGTTATTTGCTCGAACATCAATCCATATTGGAGCTAGCGGTCTTATCTATGGTCTGGCATTCTTTCTAATTTTCTTCGGACTATTTCAGCGCGATTTTAAATCACTACTGATCTCTATTATTATTTTAATTTTCTACGGTGGAATTTTCTACGGCGTACTACCAACTCAAAGCTACGTTTCCTGGGAGTCCCATCTGCTAGGTGGGCTGATAGGTTTCTTAAATGCGGTAAATGCTGGGACTCGTCGTTTACAGAAATATTAGATGTGTTCGTGTATTCACGTGTTGTCCATAATCATCAAAAACACCCTGCTAACCATTAAACTAAGCTAAAAAATATGATTTTAAAAGTGACAAACTTCAAGTTGAAGACTTAAAAACCTACGAAATGAGTTAGAATATGAATTATTAGTTACACAGAATTGCTCACCACGCAAAAGTTTCCTATTCCTTACTTTG
>JGI12210J13797_10169404_pt1 | contig 13931 bp, 11 predicted proteins | sample ElkSlonscriptome_3_FD_13797 | JGI IMG/M metagenome (IMG submission 13797)
GGTGCACGCGGGCGGGTGAATTGGAGCCCCGAGCGAGCCGCGAGAGCAGAGCGAGGGGATCGTCGGCGGAGGGCAGGGCGGGCAGGGAGGGCAGGGTCAGCTGAGCGCGCGAGGGATCGTCCATGCCCTCGAACGAAGCGAATCCCGTACCGAGGGGGAGGGTGAAGGATCCCGAGCGCTTGGCGGAGCGATCGGATCGACGTGGCCCATCCGCGGGCCACGACCCGTCCCGTGGGTGGGCCACCGTCGGGCTGGAAGGGTCCATCGAGCGGCGGCGGCGGCCGATTTCTGGGGATTTCCCGGTGGTGGGTCGTGGCTGGGCGTCGGGTTCGGGCTACCCTGGGTCGCGGTGAACGGCGACCTCAGCGGCGTCGAGACGATCGGCGACGAGGCCACCCTCCCGGTGGCCGAGCTGGGCTTCGGTGATCTCTTCGCGGGCCGCTATCGGATCGATCGATGCATCGGTCGGGGCTCGATGGGCACCGTCTACGCGGCGCACGACAGCGTGGTGGGCGAGAGCATCGCGCTGAAGCTGGTGGCGATGGCCGACGAGCGCTCCACGGAGGGTTTTCGTCGCGAGGTTCGGCTGGCCCGGCGGGTGACCCATCGGAACACCGCGCGCACGTTCGACCTCGGCGAGCACGCGGGCATCCACTTCATCACGATGGAGCTGATCGAGGGCGAGAGCCTGCGGGTGGCGCTGGTGCGTCGCGGGCGGCTGCCGTCGGTGGAGGTGCTGGAGCTGGGCCGGCAGCTCGCGCTGGGGCTGGCCGCGGCGCACGACGTGGGGGTGATCCACCGCGATCTCAAGCCGGCCAACATCCTGCTCGACGCCGAGGGTCGGGCCGTGATCACCGATTTCGGGGTGGCCAGCTCCGCGGACGAGGTCGGCCAGCTGAGCGCTCGGGCGCGCATGGCCGGCACGCCGATGTACATGGCGCCCGAGCAGGTCGAGGGCGCCAGCCTGGGCTCGGGGGTCGACGTCTACGCGCTGGGGGTGGTGCTCTACGAGGCGCTCACCGGGTGCAAGCCGTTCAAGGGCAACAACCGGGTGGAGATCGCCATGGCGCGGCTGTCCCGGCCGCCGCCCGACCCTCGTCGCGAGGTGATGGTCTCCGACGCGCTGGCCGAGCTGGTGGTGCGTTGCCTGTCGCGGTCGTCCGAGGCGCGACCCTCCGCGGGCGAGGTGGCCCGGGAGCTGGCCGTGCAGCAATCGCTGGCGAGCGGGCCGGCGAGCGACTCGGGAAGGGAGGTGACCACCGGCACGGGCTCCGAGCTGCTGCGCATGGCCACCCACGCCGAGCATGCGCTGGCGGTCATGCCGTTTCGTTATCGGGGGCCGGCCGACGACGAGTACTTCGCCGACGTGCTCACCGACGAGCTGGTCGACCTGCTGGCGATGACCCGGGGGCTGCGGGTGTCGGCGAGCGGGGCGACCAAGCAGTTCGCGCAGGAGCGCGACGCTCGGACGGTGGGGCGCGCGCTGGGGGTCGACGTGATCATCGACGGCACGGTCACGCGCAGCCCCGACCGCATCCGCATCGTGGCGCGGCTCATCGACGTGAGCACCGGCTTCCAGCGCAGCACCGAGCGCTTCGAAGGCCGCCTGGAGGACGTCTTCCACCTCCAGGATCGCATGGCCAAGCGGGTGGCGGAGTCGCTGCGGGTGGAGCTTTCGGTGCTCGACCACGGCGGGGACGTGCCGGCCGAGGCGGTCGAGCTGTACCTGCGGGGCCGCAAGCACGCGCGCGAGCCCGACGTGAGCGGCCGCAGCCTCGATGAGGCCGTCGCGTGCTACGGGCGGGCGCTGACGCTGGCTCCGCGCTTCGCCCTGGCCCTGGCGGCGCGGGCGGAGGCGGTGGTGCTGCGGTGGTTCTTGCCCGACAGCGGCGAGGACTGGGAGGCGCGGGCGCTCGCGGCGGTGGCCGCCGCGCTCGACGGGGCCGAGCACCTCGCCGACACCCACCTGGCCGCGGCGCGCTCGCTGGTCAACCAGGGTGAATTCTCTCGAGCGGCGCGGCACCTCACCCTGGCCCTGGAGATCGCGCCCACGTGCGCGGCGGCCCACGAGTATCTCGGGCTGCTGCAGTGCGACGCGGGGCGCTCTCGGAGGGGCGTGCGGCACATCGAGCTGGCCCAGGAGCTGGACCTGTCGCTGTTCCACGGGGCGTTCTCCGTGGTGCGCTTCCATGCGCTGCGGGGAGACGCCAACGCGTGGCGGAAGCGGCTGGCCGAGATGCAGCTGTCGTCGCGCTTTCCTCCGTTCGTGCTGTCGCTGTTCGACTTTCGGCTGTCGCTGTGGGACGGCGACGAGCCGCGGGCCGCCGCCGTGCGCTGGCGGACCGAGGCCGACCCCAACGGCGCCACCGCTCGGTTCTCGGCCGTGCTCCGCGACGCGCTCGACCGCACGCTGACCGACGAGGAGCTGGTCGAGCGCTTCGGCGAGGTGATCGAGGCCCAGAACAACCCGCGGCTGCGCACCGGGTGGCGGCAGATCGTGGTGGAGGTGCTCGCGTGGCGCGGGGCGACGGAGCTGGCGATGCACGAGCTGCAGCGGGCCGAGGCCAACGGCGTGCTGCTCGATGCGGACTGGTTCGACGCCTGCCCGCTGCTCGAGCCGCTGCGCGGCGATCGGAGGTTCGCCGCGCTGCACGAGCAGGTGCAGGACCGGGCCGAGGCGATCTGGCGCATGGCGGACTGAGCCTCTCAGCCGTCGGCTTCGTCGGCTTCGTCGCCTGCGTCCGAGACCGCATCGGCGAGCTGCTCGGCCAGCAAGCCGTCGAGGTATCGAGCCAATTCGTCTACGTCGAAGTGACCGTCGTTCCAGTTCCGATCGGCCGCGGCGAGTGCCTCGTAGTAGGGCTTCCGATTCTCGCGAATGCGCTCCGGCACGATCTTCCTGCCCGGCAAGAGCCCCCCGTGCCGCATGCACATCAAGTAGTAGCAGGCGGCTCTTGCCGTGCGTCCGTTGCCCTCGACGAACGGGTGGATCCAGTTGAGTCGCCACAGGGCATAGGCGGGCAGATAGGTCGGGTGGTTCATGATGTCCCAGTTCTCGTGGATGACTGAGATGAACCGATCCATCAGCTCCGCGACGTCGTTGAAGTGCGGTGGCAGATGGTTGCCGACGTAGATGGGCTCCTTGCGGAATCGGCCGCCGAACTGGGCGATGTTCGCCACCGCGGCGGCGTTCAGTGACCAGAGCGTATACTTGTCGAACGCCTCGATCCCCTTGGTGAGCCCAATCTCGACACAGTTGGTGAGCAGGTCGTACTGCCGCAACAGGTTGCGCTCTTGGATCCTCGCGAACAAGTCTTGGTCGTCGTACTCGCGAACCGCCATCGATCTCGCCATCTCCTCCGTACGGGGTTCGCCCGTGAAGCCCCAGCTCGCCTACTTGAGCCGGATGCGCTGCGATGCAGTGCGGACGCTATCCTTCGTGATGAGGTCCGAGGCCGGCGCATTGCCGAAGGCAAAGCTGATTCGTTGTTCTCGCAGCTCGGCCTCCGAGACCTCTCGGCCCTTCGCCTGGTCGAGGAGGCGGGACAGCTCTGGGCTGGGCGTCAGGGAGGACTTGAACTGCTTGCGAGCGGGCATCGCGAAGACTCCTGCATCCAAGCCTAGCTCCCTGCCATACCCTTCCTCAAGCGCGCTACCGAATACGCTGCGTCGCCGCGGCTACCCGCCGATTCTCGTCGAACGGGGTGGCGCGATGTCAGGGGAGCGGCGTCTTCGTCCGCCCTCGGGGATGGGCGTGTCCTACGCGGGGCGTCACCCCCCCAGCAATTGCAGGCTCCGCAGCCGATTGATCGCCGCGACCAGCTCGTAGCGGCGCACCGAGGCCAGCTCCGGCAAGCGGTCCAGGCCGTACAGGCCGTCGCGTTCGGTGGCGGCGGCCAGGGCTTGGTCGGCCAGCTGGGGCACGGTGGAGCCCTCCCGGCCGTTGGCGTGCAGCCACGCCAGCAGCACGCCGATCCCCCGCGCTTGGCTGTCGTCGACCAGCTGCTCGAGCGCGCCGAGATCGATGGTCTGCTCGCCCAGCTGCAGCTCTCGCAGGCCGCGGGCGCGCACCTTCGAACGCTGGCCCCGGCGCGGGTCGAACGAGCGCAGCCGAGGGCGCCGCTCGGAGGGCACGATGTCGCCGCGGGGAGGCAGCACCGCGCGCCCGGTGGGGTGGGCCGCGGCCACCTCGCGGGCGCGGGCGGTGACCTCCTGCGGCCGGTAGTCCTCCATCAGCAGCACGGTGTCGGCCACCTCGAGGTAGTCGCCGCTGCCGCCCACCACCAGCACGGTGGAGACGCCGGCCTGCTCGTGCAGCTGCCGCACGCGGTCGATGAGCGGAGTGATGGTCTCGCGGGCCACCAGCGCCTGCATGCGAGCGTCGCGGATGAGCAGGTTGGTGGCGCAGCCGTCCTCGTCGAGCAGCAGCGCGGTGGCGCCGGCCTCGAGCCCCTCCATGATCGAGGCGGCCAGGCTGGTGGAGCCCGAGGCGTCGGGGGTGGAGAAGCGCGCGGTGTCACGATCGCCGGGCAGGTCGCCGATGAAGGGGCGCAGGTCCACCCCCGACACGCTGCGGCCGTCCTCGCTGCGCAGCTTGACCGCGTCGGGGCTGGTCACCACCCACTCGCGCCCGTCGCCGGGCACGTGGGGGTCGATCCCGCGACAGATCGCCTCGAGCAGGGTGGTCTTGCCGTGGAAGCCCCCGCCGGTGACGAGCGTGACGCCCCGCGGCAGGCCCATGCCGGTGACCTCGCCGTGGTGGAGGGTGGGCAGGGTGACCCGCAGCGACGGCGGGCTCTCGAACGGCACCGCGCCCCGCAGCGGAGCGGACGACACGCCCGAGGCGCGCGGCAGGATGGCCCCGTCGCGCACGAACGCCACCAGGCCTCGCTCGGCGAGCTGACCCTGCAGGTGGGCGTGGTCCTCGGCCAGCCGCACGAAGCGGCGCGCGGCGTCTTGGTCGATCCGATCCCACGTGACCTGGCGGGCGGCGGCGGGCAGCTCGTCGGCCAGCAGCCCCGCGGCCTGGCGGCCGAGGATGCGGCGGCCCCGGGCGGGCAGCCCGGCGCGGAAGCGGAGCTCGAGGGTGTCGTCGACGAACGCGCAGCCCGAGCGGGCGAGGATCTCCGCGTCGCCGTCGTCGACCAGCACCAGGCCCGACTTGCCGCTGCCCGAGCGGTCGCCGGAGGGGGCGACGCCGGCGAAGCGCCGCAGCAGGAAGTCGGCCAGCGCCATCCGCCGCACCGGCGTGTCGCGGAGGACCTCGGGGACGCCGTGGGTGTGGGCCGACAGCTGGATCCGCAGCCGCGAGGGCGTGGCGAAGGGATCGCCCTGCACATGGTCGAGCGCCAGCATGAGGTCGGTGTCGCCCCAGGCTCCCGAGATCTGTCGGTAGCCGGGGTAGCCGCGGCCATCGAGGCGCTGCAGGGCGTGGGCGAGCTGATCGAACGAGCGCACGCCCGGAGGATACGCCACGCCCGAGCGCGTCGCGGTCACGCGCCGGGGTAGAGCGGGAGGATCTCCTCGCCCTCTCGCAGGTCGTGCACCGAGCGGTAGGTCTTCGACAGGTCGAGCCGCAGGTAGGTCTTGTTGCGGTCGTCGCAGCCGAACGAGGTGGACACGCAGATCTGCTCGTCGCCGACCTTCTCGTAGCCCTCGCGCACCACGTCGTGCCCGAAGCCCACGAAGCCCTCGCCGTCGCCCCCGAGGGTGGCGCGCAGCAGGGCGCGGGCGTGGATCGGCTCGGCGTAGCGGGCCCACAGCAGGGCGCCCAGCGTGCCCTGCTCGTACATGTCGTTGACCGCGAGCTGGTCGAAGCCGTCGTAGCTGATGCGCTCGAAGCTCTCGAGGTCGGGCTCGGTGGCCCGGGGCGCACCGTGGGTGAACACGGCCCCGCAGGGGGCCACCGCCAGCAGCGGGAAGCTGCGGAACATGGCGTGGACCCGCGGCGCCTCGTCGCCCAGCGACAGGTCGAGCACGGCCGCCTCGTCGGCGTGGAACTTGCTCACCACCGGGCCGCCGATGTGGGCGTGCTCGTGGTTGCCGAGCAGCGCGACGGTGTCGACCTCGTGCCGCCAGGTGTCGTAGTCGATGGCCAGCTCGACCGAGCGATCGCGGTAGTAGGTGCCCAGGTAGTCGGGCCAGTGGGAGGGGTTGGAGAAGAACTCCCCCGGCCCGTGCACCAGGTCGCCGCACAGCAGCAGGATGGGCTGGTGACCGGCCTCGGCCTCGCGCTGGTACAGCTGCTTGAGCGCCTGATAGTCGCCGTAATTGCCCTGGAGGTCGGTGGTGACCAACAGCGTGCCCCGGTCGGGCAAACGGGCGACCTTGCGGCCCCACCATGGGTTCTGCGGCACGGTCGCGCAACGTACCACCCTCGCCGCGACGGGTCACGCCCTCGTGACACCCAGGCGGCAGGGCCGGGAAGTCGCCCGTTACCAGGCGTTCAGCGCCCGGGCGATCTCACTGGGATGATCGGGCCGCTGGTCGCGGCGCGCGAGCGTGCGCAAGAACAGGCTCACCACCAGCGGGTGCTCGCCGGGCGCGATCCGCTGCTCGGTGAGGAAGTGGCGCAGGGTCACGACCAAGAAGCGCAGGCCGCCGTCGTCGCTGGCCTGGGCGCGGCGCTGCAGGGCGTGCAGGGCGTCGATCATGCGAGCGAGCCACGCCGGATCGGCGGCGGCGGTGACGGCCGCCGCGTCGAGCGGGGCGTCCGCCGCGGGCAGCGGCGCGGGCAGCAGGGCCTCGATCTCGGAGATGAACGCGACGCGGGGCACGATCCGCAGCAGGGCCTCGACCTCCTGCGGATTGCGGGGCGCGGGTGAGCCGGGGCCGATGCCTACCACGTGGGCTGCTCCTCTTCGTCATCGAGCCGCTCGGCCTCGGCCCGCTGCTCGCGGCTCTGGGCCCGCCGCCGCCGGGTGGCGCGCTCGATCGCCTGCTGCTGCTCGGCGATGCGGGGCCCGAGCACCTGGTGGGTGGAGTTGAGCACGCCGAGCAGCTCCGCCCCGATGGGCTCGCCCGCGTGCACGGTGGCGTAGAGGCGATCGAACACCGCGACGATCTCCGGGTCGAGCGAGGCGTCGCGGGCCTCGAGCTCGGCCTCGGGGTCCTCACCGCCCTCGCCGCTCGCGCCGCTCGCGAGAGTCCGGTCGTCGCCTCGCTGGGTGCGGCGGCCGGGCTCGACCGCGGCCCGGGCCGCCTCGGCGTCCCCCACCCCCAGCCACGCGAACGTGCGCTGCAAGACGCCCTCGGGGTCGTCGAGCAGGCCGTCGTAGGATTGCAGGTGCACCGGGTAGCGCCGCGTGGCCACGTCGCGCAGCAGCGTGTAGTTCTCCGCCCACCACTCCAGCGGAGGCGACAGCCGCGGCAGGGGGCGGGGCGGCCTCGGCTGTCGCTCGACCCGGGCCGCTTCTTCCATGGCCCACAGCCGCCGCAGCGAGCGCGCGTACTCCCGCCACGGCCGGATGGTGGCGATGACCCGCCCGATGAACGCCCGATCGGTCCGCCGCAGGCCCGGGATGAACACCTTCACCGCGTGGTGCTCGACCTGCTCGGGAAAGAAGTACAGCCCCGTGCGCGGGTGCGGGTTGGTGCGCCAGTAGATCCCGCCGCGCAGGATCGACTCGTAGAAGCCGCCCGGGTTGGCGTCGTGCAGGGTCTGCTCCCAGTTGCGAGGGAACGCCTCGCCGAACAGGGGGAGACCGGCGGCAGAGAGGATCTGCATCCACATCGACGTGCCGGAGCGCTTGGTCCCGGTGACGATGATCATGGGCGCGGGGAGGGTAGCACGAGGGACTGCCCGGGGGAGGCCCTGTGGTATCGTGGTCCGCCGCTCGAGGAACGGGGTCTCGATGCACCTGCGCCGCGTACAGATTCCCGACTATCGCGTGCTCCAGGGCGTGGACCTGCGTTTCGACGCCGGGGTGAGCCCCCAGGTGTTCCCCTTGGGCAGCGAGAACGGCGGGGGCAAGAGCACGCTGCTTCAGTTGGTGTTCGTGCTGCTGCACTGCGCGGGGGATCCCGAACGCGCCGAGTTCGTCCACAACGTGATGGCTTCGTTCGTTCACCCGGCGGAGCTGGCCGAGAAGGTGGTGGCACGCTTCGAGCTCGAGGACGGACCGCGGGTGCGGACACTCGAGTTCGTGTCGCTGGGGGATCGATTCCTGCGGGACATGCTGGGCGACGAGGCGCCGGAGTCTGGCTTCGCGGCGATGGCGGAACCGGGGGGCGATGCCCAGAGGCAGATCGACGGTCTTCTCACCGCCAGACACCACGTGTTGGTGACGCGGTGGGGTGGAGGAACGGAGCCTCGTGATCACCGCATCCTCGTCGTGCGGGAGCAGGGATCGGCTCCTCGGGAGCTGATCGCGTTCCTCGAGCGATGCCGCAGCTCCATCTTCTTGTTGTCACCACCCTCGCAGCCCTACCTGTTCCTCGCCGACGCGACCCGCCAGCTGTTCGTCTCGGGGCGAGGGCGACGCGGTGGCCGGAGCGCTCGGGCGAGCGCGGCCGAGCTGCGGGGCCACAGTCGCCTGATCGCGTATCTCTCGGACCTCGAGCGGGCCGCTCGGGCGCTGCCGGGGTTCTTCGCCTATGACTGGGTCTCCGTCGACTCCTTGGTCAAGCTGTTCCAGCACGCCCGGGACCGGGACTTCGCGCGTGCGGTCGAGGCCGGCGGGCAGTACGGCACGGCCTACGTGGACTTCCTGCGCGAGGTCAACGCTCTGCTCCAGGGCAAAGAGGTCCGGCCGCTGCCCGATCTCTCCGGCGTCGAGTTCATCGTCACCAACGCCGAGGGCGTCGAGCGCGTGCTCGGCCCCGAGGATCTCTCCCGCGGCGAGCTGAAGCGACTGATGATCTTTGCGTGGCTGCGGGCAAATGCCACCGAGGATGCCATCGTCTTGATGGACGAGATCGAGCTGTCGCTGCACCCCGACTGGCAGTACCGGATCGTGCGAGACCTCGTCGAGTGGGCCCCTGCCGCTCAGTTCGTGCTCGCCACCCACTCCCACGAGGTCTGCCAAGCGGTGACGCCCGCCCACGTGCGCGAGCTCGAGCCTCGGCTGGCGAAGCGAGTGGACGATGGGGCTGCATCCTGAGCAGCTCGACGAGCACGCCCGGGTGATCCTCGGCTCCCGGCGGATCCTCCATCGACAGGTCGTGCTGTGCGAGGGCGAGCGCTCCGCCCCCGCCGATCGTCAGCGGCGGCCGAGCCCGCAGACCTACCGTCGGCAGGAGACGCTGCCCGACTCGAACTTCTATCGGCGCTGCGTGCCACCGCACTGGCGGGATCGGCCGCCGCAGTTCTTCAACTGCGGTGATCGGCTCGACGTGCTCCAGACCTATGCTCGCCTGCGGCAGCTCCACGCCGAGGATTCCGCTGCCTCCTATCTCGATCCCGAGAAGCTCTACGCCATCGTCGATCTCGACCTCCAGCCCGCGGCCCTCGAGCACTCGCCCTGTGCGACCACCGAGGAGCTGCACGAAGCTCTTTACGCGCAGACCATGCTGCGGCAGCCGCTCGCGGGCGAGCACCGCATCTGGGTCACGGCGCTCATCCACAAGGAAGCGTTCTTCGTGCTCCCCTCGGTCGCCTGCGTCTACGATGAGCTGCACGATCCTCCCTACCTCGACGGTCGCCGGCTCGATCTCATCGAGCTATGCCGAGATGCAGCTCGGGCGATCGACCCGAGCACGCCGGCCCCTGATCACGGGCTGGTGAAGCACTTCGAGATCGCCCGGCGTCGACTCTCGCGCTGGGCTCCGCCGGTCTCGCTCGACATGGACGAGCCCGAGGCGCTCAGTCGCAGCTGGCTGGCTGCGCTCGGCGACGGCGATCCCTCCACGTCGCGCACCGAGGCGCTGGCGCGGGTGCTGTTCCTGGTGACCAAGGCCAAGCCCCACTGGAAGCGGATCGAGCCGCCCTCTGGCGGGGACTACACCAGCACGGCCGACCACTTCCGGGGGCAGCTCGCCCTGGCGGTGGCCGGCCACATCGCGTCGCTTCCTCCCGAGGCGCACCCCATCGCCGGCTTCTTCGAGCACCTGCACGCGCAGCGCTGAGAGGCGGTGAACCTTCCCGCTGATGACGCTCGGCGACACGCGGGAGAGGGTCACGATCTCCCGGGAGGCCGTGACTCCATCCGGGAGGACCGTGTCAGCGCCCCGCCCTCAGAACGGGCACGGGATCGGCAGCAGGTCCGGCATGAACGGGAACGTCTCGCCGTAGACGTAGTCGTACTCCGCGCTAGGCGCGAGCGCCCATTGCTCGCCGTAGGGCGCGAGGGGCTCGCCCACGCTGTCGGTGACCGCGGCCGAGCCCTGCGGGGTGTAGTGGATGAGCAGGGCGGAGATCCACTCGTCGGGCTGGGTGCGGAGCTGGGCGCACACGCCCCCGCCGATGCCGTTGTCGAGCGTGAGCAGCAGGATGTCGGCGCGATCGGGCAGAGCGTTGACCGCGGCCACCCGCACCGGCGGGCCGGGGGGCGTGTAGCAGTACTCGTAGCACTGCTGGTAGCAGTACTCCTCGCAGAAGTACCCGGTGCCGTTCCACTGCCCGACCTCCTGGTAGAAGGTGCCCGACTCGTACTGGTACTCGCTCATGGGCGCGAACGCGGCGCTCAGGCGGAACTGGGCCGGGTCGACCTGGGTGGTCGGCGCGATCGGCTCGGAGAAGGTCAGCGCCAGCGTGAGGTTGTCGGAGAACTGAACGTCGATGAGCCGCGGCGGGCCGGGCACGTCGACGGGGGGCGGGAGCGTGCCGGTGGTGTCGGGATCGCCGGTGGTGTCGGGATCGCCCGTGGGATCGCCGGTGGTGTCGGTGTCGGTGTCGGTCTCGTCGGGGGTGAACGAGCCGGAGTCACCGAAGTCGAAGGCCCGGTCGACGCAGCCGGAGAGCGCCACCGAGCCCGTGGCCAGCGTGGCGTGGACCAGCCGACTGAACTTCAAGCCAAGCATGAGAGCAGCGTTTCAGAACCACGGCGGTCGGTCAACTGAACGGCGGTCGGAGGCCGCTGGGGCCCGCTCGGCGCGAAGGCGCCCGCGAGCCGGACCACCGCGGAGGTCGCACCGAACGACGAACGGCTCGGTTGCGGGCTGCTACCCTGGGCGTGATGACGGGTCGGCTCTACCACTGCCCCGGATGCGGAGGGCCGGCCTCCAACCCGCGCGCGAGCGCCTGCGAGTTCTGCCAGGGCCCCTTGCTGCCCATGGGCACGCCCGATCCTCGTCATGCGGTGCGCTGCTCGTCGTGCTCGGCGCTGGTCGCCACGGGAGCCTCGTACTGCCCCACGTGCGGCGATCCGCTGGCCCATGCGGCCGCCTCCCCCACCCGACACGCCTGCCCGGCCTGCCCGGGCGAGACGATGGAGCAGTTCCAGCTGCAGCCCACGCCCCACCACCCGCAGGGCTGGGCGGTGCACGGGTGCCGCCGCTGCGGCGGGGTGTGGGTCGATCGCGACACGCTCGACGTGATGGTGGAGACCGCCGCGACCACGGGCACCAGCGACGGGCGCACCTCAGGGGTGAAGCGCCGCGCGCTGAGCATGCGCGGCCCGGTGGTGTACCGCGCGTGCGGGGTGTGCACGCAGCCCATGCACCGCCGCAACTTCGCGCGGATCTCCGGGGTGATCGTGGACGAGTGTCGCGACCACGGCACGTTCTTCGACGCGGGCGAGCTGCACGACGTGCTCGAGTTCGTGCGCAGCGGCGGCCTGCTGCTGTCGCGCCGCCGCGAGCAAGAGCAGCTCGAGCGAGAGCAGCGGCGGGCACAGGCCCGCGCCATGCCGCGCAGCCCCTTGATGCAGCCGGTGGAGCCCGTCACGGGCCTGCGGCACGACGCGTTCGAGGACGTGGGGCTGGACCTGGCCTTCGTGCGCTGGGCCGGCCGCTGGGTTCGCAACATGTTCCGCTGACCCGCTTGCCGGGGCATCGGCGCCCACGTACCGTCGCGCCATGTCGACGTGGCGATCCCTGCTCGCGCTGTCCCTCAGCTCTGCCCTGGTCGCGACCGGGTGCTCCAAGGACGAGCCGAGCCCGCCCGCTCCGGCCGAGGGCGCCGCAGGCGAAGCTGCGGCCCCCAGCGAGGCCCCGGCTGCGGATGGTGCTGCGGCCGGAGCCGCGGATGGTGCTGCGGCCGAGGGCGCCGCGACGCCGGCCCAGCCCGTGGGTGACCCCAGCGCGCTGTCGGCCGCGGTCGCGGCCATGGTCGACGCCGAGGGCAGCTACCCCATCGAGCTGGACCCGCTGCTCGACCTGCTGCCGGCCGCTCCCGAGACGGTGGTCGTGATCCGCGACGTCGAGGATCTGCTCGCGGTGAGCGACGCGACGCTGCTGCCCGTGGGTCCCTCCCTGCGGTCGATCATCGCGGCCATGAGCCCGGACGCGGTGGGCACTCTCGACGAGGTGCTCTCGGGCTACGACCGCCTCGCGGCGGGGCTGCGGAGCAGCGCGTTCGACCTCGACAAGGGCATGGTCTTCGCGGAGGCGGGGGACCAGCCGGTGGTCATCTATGGGGCCACCACTCCCGATGCGCTGCCCACCCTGCTGCGCTCGCTGGGCGCCGAGGGCGACGATCTGCCCGACGATTGCGCGGCGGTGGAGGGCGCGGCCGGCTACGCGGTGTGTGCCTCCACCCCCGCGGCCTTGGCCGCCTACGCGCCGGCGGGCGCGGGCGCGGCCGTGCGCACGCGGCTGGGCGATCGCCTCGAGGCCGCGGACATCGAGCACGCCAACGTGCTCGCCCTGGTGGCCCAGCGCGACGAGCCCGGCCCGGAGGTGGCGTTCGGGGTGGCGACCGCCCCGGGGCTGGTGCACATGACGGTGGGCGTGGGCGACTTCCCGCGCGAGATGGTGGGCGTGCTGGGCACGGGCGAGAGCCCGGCGCTGGGCGTGGTCGACCCCACCCAGGGGTTCTACTGGCTCAAGCTCGATCCCGCCGCGATCGCCGAACGCTCCAAGGATGCGCCCGGGATCGCGCGCGGCATGCTGGCCACGCTGACCGGCGAGTTCGTGCTGGGCACGCTGGCCGAGCCCCACGCGCTGGTGATCCTCGCCGGCGTGAACGACCCGGCCCCGGCCGGCGGCTTGGTGACCATGGCGGGGCTGAAGGCCGGCGACCTGCCCAAGACCCTGCCCGACGGCTCCGGCCTGGAGGTCACCAGCGAGACCCTCGTGACCGGCGGCACCTCCACCCAGGTGCTGCACGCCGTGCTCTCCCCGACCAGCGAGGCGAGCACGCAGCTGTCGGCCGCGGGGTTCGTGCCCGAGGCCTGGGTGTTCTCGGCCGGCGGCTATGCGGGGGTGGTGATCGGCGGCCCGCGGGCGGCGATGGAGGCCATCGCCCGCTATGGCGGCGGGGTGATGAGCGCCGACGCGGTGCGGACGCTGCCCAAGCCCATGGCCGAGAGCCTGGTCGAGCAGCGGGCCGCGATCGCGGTGCACCTGCCGATCGACGGCCTGCAGAGCCCCAGCGTGGTCGCCTCGATCGACGCCGTGCTCGAGGAGATGCCTCGGGGGGATCTGCCCCCGGGCACCACCCCGGATCAGATCATGCAGCTGGTTCGATCGATCGCCGCGCCGATCTCGGGGGTGTCGATGTGGATGTCGCCTCCGCAGGAACGGATGACCTTCCACCTGGCCTACTCGCTGCTGGGCGATCCCCGCACCGAGGAGGGCAAGGCCGCGCTGGCGGCGATGGCCGAGGTCGCGGCGGGGGGCAGTGCCGCGACCGCCTACGGCGAGCTGGCCACGCGCTTCGCCGGCTCGCCGCGCGCGCTTGCGTACCAGGCCCGCGCCGGGACGCATGGCCACGGCGGGCTGGCGTCGGCGGCGATCCTCGGCGTGCTCGCGGCCGTGGCCGTGCCCGCGTTCATGAAGTACCAGCAGCGCTCGCGCGATGCCGCGACAGAGGCCGCGGCGGCCGCGGCGGC
>JGI12210J13797_10306283_pt1 | contig 13931 bp, 12 predicted proteins | sample ElkSlonscriptome_3_FD_13797 | JGI IMG/M metagenome (IMG submission 13797)
GTTTCATAAAACCAGTCGTGCTAGCTTGATCTTTTTGCGTTGAGCTGTGTCGTTCAGGCGGTTACGTATCTCAATGGATACGCCCCCGCCTGAACTCCTGGCTCTGCACAAAAATCTGCAGCGCAATCACTTCCCGCTTTTATGAAACAGTGGGGTAGACCCCACTGGTATTTCTGATACGATGTGAGTCTCGACTTGCCGCTTTCTCGCTTCCCTGCGTAATACGGCCCTCTCTTATGGCGGTATTGGCTTCATTCCTTTCGGCTCGGAACTGGCGGTGGTTGATGCTTCCGGTTCTGTTTTGGACCCTGATCTCGACCGGCCTCGCGCGTACGCCTTTCGAACGTTATGGGCCGTTGGCGACCGAAGGGAATCGGCTGATCAGTATGAAAACGGGGCAACCAGTCGTGCTGCATGGATTCAGTAGCCATGGATTGCATTGGTATGGTTGGGGACAAAGCCTGACGCCCGAGACGATCAAGGACATCGCGCTTCGATGGAAAGCTGACGTGTTGCGTCTCGCGATCTATCCGGATAGTGGCGGTTATCGTCAACAACCGGCGAAGTTGCTGAACGATCTGGATGTTATCATCGAGGAGGCATCGCGGTATGGACTTTACCTGATCATCGATTGGCATGTGCATGATCATGGCGACCCGTTTGTCGAACTTCCCGCTGCCAAACATTTCTTTGAAGCTTTCGGAAAACGTCAGGGCGGCCGCGAAAATCTTTTGCTCGAAATTTGTAATGAACCGAATGGGGATCAGGTTAGCTGGGATTTAATCCGAGCGTATGCCACAGAAATGATCCCGTTCGTGCGGCGTTATTTTCCGGATAACATTATCATTACGGGGACACCGCACTGGTCCTCCTTTGGCGCGGCGAAAAATGTGCCGGTGGAGGAGCTGTTAAATCATCCGTTGCCGGAAGAGGTGCGGCGAAATGTCATGTATGCGTTTCATTTTTATGCGGGTTCGCATGGAGCGCATTATCGGGAAACGTTGGCAGCAGTGGCGCGGCATTGGCCGGTTTTCGTGACAGAATGGGGTGCCCAGAATTTCGATGGGGATGGCCCCAATGATTTTGCGGAAGCCGAACTGTGGTTACAGACGATGAATCGGCTTGGGATCAGTTGGTGTTATTGGAATTATTCCGATAATGTGAAGAGCGGGGCGGTCTGGAAGGCTGGGGTCATGAAAGAGAGGCGTTTGGGCGTTGATGCTTTAAAAGAATCGGGGCAATGGTTGTTGCGCAGGTTTCAGGAGGAGAGGTAGGCAGGCGGGCTTGAGGTTGGTGCTTGCTGAGGCAGGGCGCAAACCAGGATCCCTGTTCCTCTAGAGGCTGGATGGATTCTGACTGGACAAGGGGAGCGGGCTGCCGGGATAGTGGCCGACTTCTTTCAGATGCCGCCAGCAATGATGCCTGATTCTTCCATACCCCCAAACCCTCGCCGTTCGATGGCAATCGAGCTATCCCGAAGTGAAGGATCGGCTCCGAATGCGTTGACGGGTAAAGGGTGGTTGAGTCTTTTGGTTGGGGCGATTTTCTTGGGTGGACTGCTCGTTTTCGGCACCACGACCATTGAAAAACATTATCTTAAGACCAACCCCTTCTTTTTCGATCCGGTCGGGTATATCAGTGTGGCGCAGGATCTGGGGGATGAAGTCGAGGAGCGCGGGCGGTGGGCGGTGGCTGGTGACGAATTGGAGGATGGGTTGTTTCCCGGTTATACGGTGCCGCTGATTCTTTTAGCCCCGGCTCAGCTCGGCTTTCAAACGCCCCATACGCTGGTCATTCTCCCCATGATCATCGTTGGACTCTTTCTCATCGGGGCGGTGGTGGCCCGGCTCTGGCGGGACACGATCAGCGGTTGGGCGGCGATGTTGCTCTCCTTGGCAGTTCCCGGGTATTGGTATCCGGAAACAGGGCTCGGCACGTTTTGGCTCGATTTGCCAGCGGGGTTCCTCGGCGCCGGAGCGGTGGCGACGTTGTTGCTTTGGATGATTTCGGGTCGGCGACTTTGGCTGGTGATCTTCGGAATATTAGCCGGTTGGCTGGTGACGTGCCGTTATGTGGCAGCCGCTTATTTGCTGGTCACGGGCGGGCCGGTGGTGGCGTTCGCGCTTTGGCAGAGAGCCAGGAAAGGGATTGCCTGGGGACGTCTCGCGATGGATGTCGGGATATTAGCCGGGAGCGTGGCTCTTTTTGCGTTGCCATTCCTGGTTTGGCGGATGGAGTCGATGCTGCTTCATTATGGGACCAAAAGTTTCGGTTATCAAGGGGTCTGGGCTTCGGTGGTCTTCACTTATGATGCCTTTATCGGTTTCCTTGGCTGGCCATTTTTCCTCGTGAGCCTTGGCTTCGGGGTGGCAGCCGCGTTCGCCTCAGGACATCGCGGCAAGGGGTTGCTGGCAAGGATCACGATGCCTTTTTGGGTAGCGAATGCGACGCTCTTGTTTCTGGGGTTGACCACCCAAATCGGGGTCGCCTGGCACGCGGTGCAGTTCCAGGCGCCGCTCTGGGTTCTCGGCCTCTTCCTCGTCGCGCCCCCGGCAGGTTACCAGCCAGGGCTCGGCCGGATCCGAATCGATCGTCCCGAACTTTTTCTGCGGGTGTCGGTGCGGTCAACCGCGATAATGGTGGCGCTGGTTTTCGCCATCCTGGCTGCCTGGCAAAGCTGGCGGCTCGGTGCGGTGACGCAATTGGAGAATGTCGCCCGATTCGAACTGAACCAGGATCTGGCGCTCGAAATACAAGAATTGCCGGCTGACGCGGTGGTCGGCCTCTTTTATGAAAACCTCGATATCGAAGGGCACCGGCTCAATGTCGAGATGCGGCATCGCGCCAAACGTGATGTGCTACTAGCGCAACAACTCCCGCTTTACCATCTGCAAAGTATCTGGGAGGCGGAATACCCTGGGGAGACAGTGGAAAGCCTGACCAAACGGTATTTGACCGAGCTCGATCAGGGAGTCGATGTGGCCATGGTATATTCGGATCCCGAGGATGTGGACGAGGTCCGGTTTTGTGAGTTTGCGTTATTTGCTAATCCATACAGCCATGGCATCGCCAAAGCGGTGGCGGCGCATGTCGCTGCCTCGCCTGATTGGGTGGAGGTCGGCCGGATCCCAACCGATCTTTACCAATCGATCTCGCTTTACCGGAACTTGAGACGTCAGACCACCGATGAATGAGGGGGCCGGGGAGATAGCGAATGATCAGGCGCCATGGCGTCGGGTCTGGCTGCCGATAATGGCTTGGGCGGTGTTGTTATCGATCGTGATGATGGCTTTCAGTGGTCTGATCGAGAATCGTTACTTACGGCACAACGCTTTTTTCTTCGATCCAGTCGCTTATTTGAACGAATACCGCGCCTTGGCGGAGGCCGTGGAGAAAGAGGGTCGTTGGCAGGTGGCCGGAGACGAATTGAGGGAAGGGGTGATGCCGGGCTGGACGTTGCCGCTCGTCCTAGTGGCGCCGAATTTTTTGGAATTTCAAACCGGCCACCTGCTGGCGTTACTTCCGATGATGATGGTGGGTTTGTTCGCGCTGGGTATCTGGACTTACGCCCGGTGGCGCTCGCGCGGGTTCGCGTTGGCGGTCATGCTGTTGCTCGCAACAACGCCGGGCTATGCGCATCCGGTCTATGGGCTGGGCGCTTTTTGGCTCGATCATGCGGCGGGATTTCCCGCTGTGGCCGCGATCGTGGCGCTCCTTTTCTGGATGGAACGCGGTGGCTGGCGATGGTTGCTGTTGTTTGGAATGCTGACGCTTTGGACGGTCTCCGTGCGTTATGTGGCGGCGGGCTATCTGTTGGTGATTGGGGGCCCTCTGGTGGTCGTGGGGCTGGTGCGCGCTTGGCGAAGAGGATCATGGCGACGATGCCTCGGGGAAGGGGCGGTGTTGGCCGGATTGATGTTGGTATTACCGATGCCGTTTCTGCTTTCCCGATTGGAAGGCCGGATGGCGCACTACGATCTGAACAGCTTCGGCTATCAGGGGGTCTGGGATTCGTTAGTCTATGCTTACGCCTGTTTCGTCGAGTATGTGCACCCGGTTTATTTAATCGTTGTCGCAGTGGCCGCGCTGGGTTTGGCGGCGGGTGGTGGCCAGCCACGAGATGGTTGGCGAAGCTGGTGGCTGCCGTTTTGGCTGGCGAACGGAGTGCTGTTGTTTCTCGGTCTCAGCACTCAAATTGGGGTGGCGGGACAATCGACCTTTTTTCAGGTGCCCTTTCTGGTGCTGGCTCTGGTGTCGGTTCCTTGCGCGCAACCGCGGGAGGCTGTGCAGCGGGTTTGGCGTTTGCAACGTGGTGGGTTGCGGATTACGGCAACGGTGGCCGGATTTCTGATGATAGCATCTCTCCTGAGCGGCGGCATCAATGCCCGCAATGCCTGGCATGCCACGGCCACAACCGATCTGGCACAACTCGACCGAACCCGGCTATACCGCCAATTCCTCGCCCAACTCCGTGAGCTGCCGGAATCGACCACGGTGGCGCTTCTCTTCGAAAATACGGAGCTGGAAGGGCCCCGACTGCAAGCGGAAACGGCGCATCGGCTCGATCGTAAACTGCATCTGCCGCCTTCCCTTTATCTTTACCATCTGGAGACGTTGTGGCAGGCGCATTATCCCGAGGAAACCCCGGAACAAGTCGCCGATCACTTCATCGAGCAACTCGATCGCGCGGCCGATCTCGCCATTGCTTACGCCGAGCCGGACCGGGCGCTGGCCGAGGCGCCCAACGATTTCAGCGCGTTCCGGAATCCTTATAGTGATGCGGTGGCGGTCGCTGCCGCCCGACATTTGAAAAACTCCCCGGATTGGGAACCTATTTTCCAGATTCGCACCGAGGCTTACGGGCTTCTGACAGGTTATGGCAATCGCAGCCGTGAGAAGGCCGGAAGCCATTTGCATTGACGTCGCACGGTTGCCGGGCTTGTTTCGACCCTTCCTTTCAGCCAGCCAATCTTTCTGACACCGTTGAAGACGATCGCCATCTCCCAAAGCAATTACATCCCCTGGAAAGGTTATTTCGACCTGATCGCTTCCGTCGATGAGTTCGTCCTGTTCGACGCGATGCAGTTCACTCGCCGAGATTGGCGGAATCGGAACAAGATCAAAACTCAACACGGCACCCAATGGCTCTCCATCCCGGTCGATTCCAAAGGCAAATATCATCAAGCCATCGATGAAACAAGGATCCAAGACGGGGCGTGGCGGGAGAAACATTGGCAATCGATCCGGCACGCCTACGGTAAAACGCCCGGTTTTCGAGAATTCGCTCGGGACATCGAACACCTCTTCGAAGGGGCGGATCAACCCTTGCTCAGTCAGGTCAATCGCTCCTTTATCGAAGGTCTCAACGCTCTTCTCGGTATCACCACACCGTTGCGAGACAGCCGCGAATACCCGTTGGCCGAAGGAAAAACCGAGCGGCTCATAGCCATTTGTCGGCAAGCAGGCGCCACCCGATACATCTCGGGACCAGCCGCCCGCGACTATATCGAGCCGGAACGTTTTGCGGCAGCGGGTATCGAACTGGCTTATTTCGATTACAGCGGTTATCCCGAATACCCGCAGCCGCATGGAGCATTCGAACACGGTGTGACCATCCTCGATCTGCTCTTTTCGGTTGGCAGCGACTTTGGCAAGTATTTGAAATACATCGGGCAATGAGTATCTCCATCGTCAGCACGCTCTACCATTCGCGCGAATACATCCGACCTTTCTACGAGCGGTGCCGCAAGGTAATGGAAGCTGCTGGGTTGGAATACGATTTTGTCTTCGTCAATGACGGTTCACCGGACGATTCCGTCGAGGTGGCGGCGGCTTTGACTGAAACGGATGACCGGGTGGCGGTCGTTGATCTCAGCCGCAATTTCGGCCATCACAAAGCCATGATGGCGGGGCTCCAGCATGCGACGGGCGAGCATGTGTTCTTGATTGATGTCGATCTCGAGGAGCCGCCGGAATGTTTCGAACGCCTCTGGGAAACTTACCGAAACCACGAAGCCGATGTCGCTTTCGCCGTGCAGCCGGTCCGGCACGGGCCCGCCATGCATGATGTCGCTGGCCGCCTCTATTATTGGGTCTTCAACCATCTCTCCGAGATCCCGATGGAAAATAATCAGCTGACGGCGCGTGTCATGTCCCGCCGTTATGTCGATGCCTTGCTCGAACATCGAGAGGAAGTCTTCAGCATCGAAGCCATCTGGTCGGCTACCGGGTTTGTCCAGATCCCGGTCGCGGTCGAAAAAGCCGAGCACAAAGGCGTCTCCACCTACACCTTCAGCAAAAAAATGGCGCTCGTCATCAATGCCATCACCGCTTACAGCAGCCGACCGCTCAATATGGTGGCCTGGTTCGGTATCATCATGACGCTCGGTTCCTTCCTTTACATCGGCGTGGTCCTGTTCCAATACCTTTTCCTCGGATGGCGCGTCGACGGATACACTTCTCTCATTATCTCGATCTGGTTGGTCGGCGGATTGGTCTTGTTCAATCTGGGAATTGTCTCCACTTATCTCGCTGTCATCTTCCGGGAAGTCAAACGTCGGCCTTACGTCCTAGTGCGTCAGGTCATCCGCTCCCAATCGGCCGCGGCCGATACCCAATCTCATGAACACCGACATCAAAAATAATCTCGACCAATATTTTCGCGAAAAACTCGAGCAACACGGCGCCAACGCCCGCGGAGTCGATTGGAACTCCGAAGAACGGCAGCGGCTCTGTTTCAGTCAAATCCTGAAAGTCTGCCGCGACTCGCAGACCTGCGCTTGGGACCAGGAGTTTTCCTTGCTCGACTATGGCTGCGGCTATGGGGCCCTTGCCGAATATCTGGCCGCCGAAGCCGTGCCCATCCAAGAATATGTCGGATACGACCTCTCCCAACCGATGGTCGAAGCCGCGCGCGAAGCCAAATGGAGTCTCGGCGACCGGGTCCGGTTCGAATTCGAAGAACCAATCGACGAAACCTTCGATTACGTCGTCGCCTCCGGGGTGGTCGCCCTCAAGCTGCAAGCCGATGAATCCGCTTGGAAAGACCATGTCGCTGCCACCATCGAACGCATCTGGAAAATGGCGCGCAAAGGGATCTCGTTCAATTCCCTGACCAGCTATTCCGACGCCGAGCGTATGCGTCCCGATCTCTATTATCCCGATCCCCGGGAACTCTTCGACTTTTGCAAAACCCGCCTCTCACGGCAGGTCGCGTTGTTTCATGATTACGGTCCGTACGAATTCACCATCACCGTTCGGCGGGAGAACTAACCTTATGTTTCTTGGCATCCTCTTTGTAGCAACGACAATCCTGCTGACCGTCTATGGTCAGCTGGTCCTGAAATGGCGGCTTGATCAGGTTGGCCCGATCCCCGAAGGAGCGGCCAATGCGGTACTCTTCCTTTTGCGCCAGCTTTTTGATCCCTATATTTTCTCCAGCTTCGCCAGCGCCTTCATCGCGGCTCTGGCCTGGATGGCAGCGCTCACCCGGTTCCAGATCAGCATGGTTTACCCGTTTATGAGCCTCAGCTTCCCGTTGGTCGCGGTGCTCTCCGGACCGTTGCTCGGCGAAACAGTGAATCCCACCAAGCTGGCTGGCACTTTGATCATCTGTTTCGGCCTGGTGCTCGTCTCTCGCTGATTCATGTCGCATCCGGCTCCAATCCCCTTCAATCGTCCATCGCTCGTCGGGAAGGAATACGATTATATCGCCGAAACCTTGCGCGAGATGCACCTCTCCGGTGACGGCGGATTTACCCGTAAATGCCAGGCGTTACTCGAGGAGACGCTTGGGTGCGGGCGGGCGTTGTTGACCACGTCCTGTACCGATGCTCTCGAATTGGCGGCCCTCCTGCTGGAGCTCCAGCCCGGCGACGAAGTGATCGTCCCGAGTTTTACGTTTGTTTCCACAGCCAACGCCTTCGTGCTGCACGGCGCCAAACCGGTCTTCATCGATAGCCGGCCCGACACCTTGAATCTCGATGAAACCCAACTCGAATCGCTCATCACTGACCGCACCCGCGCCGTGGTGGCGGTGCATTACGCCGGGATCGGCTGTGAGATGGAGCGGTTGCAGGCAATCTGCGACGCCCATGGCTTGACCTTGATCGAGGATAATGCGCACGGGCTCTTCGGGCTTTGGCGTGGCCGGCCGCTCGGCACTTTTGGCCAGATCGCCACCCTCAGCTTTCACGAAACCAAGAATTTCATCTGTGGAGAAGGGGGCGCCATCCTGCTCAATGATCGCGAATTGATCGAGCGCGCCGAAATTCTTCGCGAGAAAGGCACCAATCGAAAACAGTTCTACCGTGGTCAGGTCGACAAATACACCTGGGTCGATGTCGGCAGTAGTTTTTTGCCGGCTGATCTTCTGGCAGCCTTCCTCTTGGCGCAATTGGAAGAACGGGAAACCGTCTTGGAGAAACGGGGTGCCGTATGGGAGCGCTATCATCGTAACTTGCAGGAATGGGCCAAGGCGAATGACGTTCGGCTTCCTACCGTCGTCGAGGGCGCCACGAATCCCTACCATATGTTCTACCTTCTGATGCCCGACAACGAGCAACGAGATGGCATGATTCGGCACCTGGCTTTTCACGATATCGGGAGCGTTTTCCATTACGTCCCGCTGAACCTTTCCAAAATGGGCCGGCAATTTGGCGGGTTTGAAGGCCAATGTCCGGTCTGCGAATCCTCTAGCGACCGTCTGCTCCGTCTCCCATTCTTCAATGATCTCAGCGAAGAAGAAGTCGACCGGATCAGCGACACCGTGAAAACCTTCCAGGCCTGAGGAATCCAACCTCAACTTCCCGCTCGTCCAACCCGGCCCATTCTAGTAGGCTCTTCCTCAATGGACCCGCATATGGAAGTCAGCCAGTATGAAGTCGGCCTCCTCGAAGCCCTCGCCGATGATTATCCCACGAGCGATCTTGCCCTAGCGGAGATCGCCGCCATCGAGGCCATGCTCGGCCTTCCCAAACCAGTCACCCACGTGGTGAGCGATGTGCATGGGGAATTCGGCAAACTTCGCCACATCATCAACAACGCTTCCGGCACCCTGCGTCCCGTGGTGGAACGGCTTCTGGGAGACCAAATGACCAAGGGGGAGGAGGAACAGCTCATCGCCGTCCTTTACTATCCTCACGAACTCCATCGCTGTATCGAAAATGAACTGCGCGACCCGGAAGTTCGCCGTTCCTGGGTGCGCAAAACTTTGCGCCATCAATTCACGGTCGTTCGCGAACTCGCCCACACCCGCACCGGGCGTGAAGTCGAAGATCTCTCGCCCGCGCAATTCCGACGGCTTTTCAGCGGGCTCTATAAGGAGCCCTTTTCCGGGCGCTCGCCGAATTACGTCAACGCCATGATCGAGGTCTTCGCACGGGAAGAACGCGATCTCGATGCCGTTCGGGCCGCTTCCCGCCTGGTCCGGAACCTGGCGGTGAACGAGATCATTGTCGCTGGCGATTTTGGCGATCGGGGGCCGCGCATGGATAAAGTGGTCGAATACCTGCGCCAACAACCCAACGTCTCCTTCACCTGGGGCAATCATGATGCCGCCTGGATGGGGGCTTGCCTCGGTAACCGCGCGCTCATTGCTAATGTCCTCCGCATTTCCTTGCGTTACCGTCGGCTGTTTCAATTGGAAGAGGGTTACGGCATCCTTCTCCTGCCGCTCGAACAATTAGCCAACAACGTTTATGGCACCGATCCCGCCGAGCTTTTTGTCAGCAAGAATGCCGGTCTGCGCGACGCCCTGCTTGTGGCGCGGATGCAGAAAGCGGCCGCGATCATTCAATTGAAACTAGAAGGTCAAATGATTGAGCGTCATCCCGATTGGCATCTCGATCATCGCAATCTCCTGCACCAAATCGATTTCGAAACGGGAGAAGTCGAGATCGAAGGGCGCCGGTACAAGATGAACGACCAACAGTTGCCGACCATCGATCCGGCCGATCCTTATCGCCTGACTGATCAGGAAGAAGATTGCATCAATCGGCTCCGTGAATCGTTCATGGCGAGTGACCGGTTGTGGGACCATATGCGGTTCCTCGTGCGACGCGGCGCCATGTGGTTGGTGCGGGATGAAGTCGTGATTTTTCATGCCTGTGTGCCGGTCGATGAACGGGGCGAATTCGAATCGCTCAACGTCCAAGGCCAGCGGGTGGCTGGGCGCGCCATGTTCACCGCGTTCGATGAACTCGTCCGGCGCTGTTTTCGCCGTGGCGCCCTCGAATCGGGGGATGAAATCGATTGGTTCTGGTATCTCTGGTGTGGCCCAGTCTCCCCATTCTTCGGCAAAGATAAGGTCGCGACCTTCGAAAACTACTTCGTCGACGACCACGACGTGCAACACGAATCCAAAAACGCTTACTTCGACCTGATGCACGACGCCGCATTCACCGACAAGATCGCCAGGGAATTCGGTGTGATCGAAAACGGGCTCGTGGTTAATGGTCATGTCCCGGTCAAAGTGGAAAGAGGCGAGGACCCGGTCAAACGGGGTGGCAATGCCGTGACGATCGACGGCGCTTTCAGCGAAGCTTATGGTGACCACGGATACACGCTGCTGCTCACTCCTGACCGAATTGATCTTGCCAAACATCACCATTTTGAAGGGGTCGGTGAGGTCGTGCATCTGGGCGAGGATATCGTGCCCGAAGTGCGAACCATTCGGCGATATACCTTCCCGCGCAAAGTCGGCGATACCGAAAGCGGCGTCGCTCTCCGGTCACGCGCACGAGCGTTGGAGGCTTTAATTCACGCCTATCAAAGCGGCCGACTGTTCGAACAGAACACCGGCTTTACCGGACGCTGACCCGGTTGCCATTGCATTCGGGCGTCCGGTTCCCCAAATTAGAGCGATGAATGGTTCTAATGGATTCTATGATGCCTATGCTCACGTCGGATTGCCTCGGTTCGCCTCGGCGGAAGACGCGTGGGCCGTCCTTCAACATTATCAAATTGAATGCGCCAATATGGTGCTTTTTCCCGGCAGCCCCGACTTTGCTTCCGCCCTTGAGCTTCGAACAATTGCCGCTGACCGGATCCGGCTCATCGGCATCCCTTTCGGCAATGACGAACCAGAACGTCGCCGTTATGCCGAACAACAGATAGCCTGGGGTTTCAATGGTCTTCGCCTGATGCCATTCGAAATTGAACCGCATAAAATCGCGATGCAGCTCATGGGCGAGGCCGGTCGCTGGCTGTTCGCCATCAATCCTTACCAGAACGAAGCCAGCGCCGCCGCGCTCCTCAAGTGGTTGAATCACTATCCGAAGGGTCGCATCATCTCGCCGCATTTTCTCCGCACGGACACGATCGGCAGCCTCATCGCCCAAGTCCCGAGCATGTCGGGATTGTTCGAGCATCCGAGATTTTACGCCATCTTTTCCCGGCAGGGCGGGGCAGGCGAAGGCTTCTCGGATCCTTATGAAAGTCTGCGTCCCTGGGTCGAAGGCGTCTCCGATCGCATGGGATGGGATCGATTGATGTGGGGGAGCGAATTTCCCGTGCTTTACTGGCGCAACGAATTGATCGACGAAGCCCAGACCTGGCTCCAACGGCTATTGCCCAAGTTAAGTGAAGAAGAATACGAAAAATTCACCCGGGACAATACGCGCCGCCTGTTTTTCGAAGAACCAGCCCCGGAAATTGCTGACAACCTCGTGCCGGAATGGGTGGAACCGGTGAAAACCGCTGGGCACGCCAACTATTTCGGTGCCAAATCCTTCAAAATTCCAGCCGACCTGCACCAGAAGCTCATGCAGGGATATTACCAGAACCATAGCCCAGCCCAACCGACTCGCTTTGCTGACTACCTGGTCGAAAAATTGAACCAGGCCGTTACTCAGTAACCGATTATTCTAAATAGCGAATTGACCTTAATGACCCACACCGCTATGACGTGCCATGCTTATCATCTGCGGTGGTATGCCCAAGGCCGGCAGCAGTTTACTGATGCGACATGCGATTCAATTGCTCGAGTTAATTCATGGTCGCGCTGGACAGGAAGCTTTTGAAGCCTGGGTCAGGGAAGGGCCGGTCGGCGGGGTCGGCTGTTTCCCCCTGAATGGGTGGGAGAACCATTGGGAAACGTTACAAACGATCGCGCGGCAGCACGGCCCCTTCGTGCTCAAGACCCATTACCCATACCCGTGGATAGCCGACTCCATTAAGCAAGATTCCGAATGCCAGTTGCTCTATACCTATCGTGATCCGCGCGATGTGGTCTTGTCAGCGCTCGATCATGGCGCGCGCTCACGGGAAAAAGGGGAGACGCATTTCGCGGATTGCGTTGATCTCGGGAGCGCGATTTTTTCGGTTCAACATTGGTGTCGGGAAGCCATGGAATGGCTTGAGGATCCAAAGATCTATCGATGTAGTTATCACGAGATGCTGACCGATCCAGTGCAGACGATCAGCAGATTAGCCTGTCATTTTGGAATGGCGCCGGCCGGTGAGTTGGCCGAACGATCCATCGCGATCGAAGAAACCAATCGTGCACCAGGAAGAGACCAATTTCGTATCGGCAAAGTGAGTCGTTGGCGTGAGGAAATGAGTCGTAAGCAAAAGCAAAGCTGTCAGCGAGCCTTTGCCAGCTGGCTACCAATTCTGGCACCACGGCCAGCGTCTCGCTTTCGATCGCTAATTAGCTCTTTCGGCATTCATCCGCACCAAGTGCGCTCCGGTGACAATAGTTAACCGTTGAGATGCGTAACCACCTGAACGACAAAGGCCTGCGCAAAGGGAGCAAGCTAGCGCGACTGGTTTTATGAACCATTGGGGTTCCCGCGTTGAAGCGCTTTTTGCGGCCCGCTTGGAAGTAGTCGCTGAGGACTTTCATTGCTATCCCGGTTCGGACGTCGGTTTCCCTGGGTGTTTGGAAAATAGAGTATAGACCAAATCAGGTTTGATTATCGCTGCGTAATGCAATCTCTGGCTTAATGCGCGAGTGAAAAATGTGGATTAGTTCAAATGTGACTTTAACGGGAAGAGAGAGGGCCGATCGAACCAGCTTAAGGCGACCTTTTCTGGAATATCGCCATCTTTATTTTTCGTTTAATTTTGATGAGAATAAATAAATGACGACAGTTCGATCGAAAACGCGTGTTCATGGGAACATGCGGCTTTAGGCGGAGAAAGGCTTATTCGGCTTCAAACAGTGGTTAAGCCATTCTGGATTCCGCTGGTTTTTCCACGATGAATCGGCAGTCGCCTTCGGAGGGGCGACCAAGCGCCTCAAGAAAGCGGTCTCTCTGGTCCAGTAGCAGCAGATCGAAGGCTTTTGTCGGCACATGGCGGAATCCGAATGGTTGATCCGCTCAAAGGGTTTTCTCGTGGATTTGGTTGAGGTGGTCAAAAGGGGCGCGCAACTCGCGTTGCGCATGCCCCAGATGTCGTGAGCGCCTCTAAACTGACTGCAACCAAAGGTCTTTCAGATTTGCATAAACCCCTGATAGGCTTATTTCCAGATTCCCCATGGCCCTCAAAAAATCCGAACTCTACTCCTCTCTCTGGGCGTCCTGCGACGAACTGCGGGGCGGCATGGATGCCAGTCAATACAAGGACTACGTCCTGGTGCTGCTCTTCCTGAAATACATCAGCGACAAATACGCCGGCAATCCCTTCGCCGCGATCAAGGTGCCAGCAGGCTCCGGTTTCGCCGACATGGTCAAGCTTAAGGGCAAATCCGACATCGGCGACCAGATCAACAAGGCCATCATCGCCCCGCTCGCCGCCGCCAACGGCCAGCTCTCCCAGGCGGATTTCCCCGACTTCAACGACCCGGCCAAGCTCGGCAGCGGCAAGGAAATGGTCGACCGCCTCAGCAACCTCATCGCCATCTTCGAGCGACGGGAACTCGACTTCTCGAAGAACCGGGCCGAGGGCGACGACATCCTCGGCGACGCCTACGAATACCTGATGCGGCA
>JGI12210J13797_10325720_pt1 | contig 13930 bp, 13 predicted proteins | sample ElkSlonscriptome_3_FD_13797 | JGI IMG/M metagenome (IMG submission 13797)
ACAGCTTCTAATATTACATAATATATTTAGTAAGTTCATAATAATTCTTCAAAAATCAATTCGCGATTTTGCTCAGAAAGAAGACAAACTAAGAAGCATGTACAAGTCCCTTTTTGACAATTAGCCAGCTTTCAGACTCTGGCTATTTTGATCTTTCTGAAACATATCGAGGTTTTATAGGAAAGGCTTATAGCCAGAGGAGGTGCAGGGGGAAATGATTCACTCGCGCTTTAAGAATAAGGAAAAATAGTATTCCCTCTACAATAACTCGTTGGCCAGATTAGCCAACTCAGAGCGCTCGCCCCGAACAAGGGTAACGTGAGCGTAAAGCGGGTGCTGGACAATACGGTCAATCAGATACGACAAGCCGTTACTTTGAGAATCGAGATAAGGAGTATCGATTTGGTAGATGTCGCCGGTGAATACAATTTTGCAGTTTTCACCCGCCCGAGTAATAATGGTTTTTATCTCATGCGGAGTTAGGTTCTGCGCTTCATCTACAATGAAGAAGATATTGGACAAACTGCGCCCCCGAATGTAGGCTAGTGGGGTAATCACCAATTTTTCACTACTTACCATCTCGGTAATGCGGGTAAAATCTTTATCGTTCTCGTTGAACTGGTTTTGAATAAACTTTAGGTTGTCCCACAGGGGTTCCATATATGGATTGAGCTTCGATTTAATGTCGCCCGGTAGGTAACCAATGTCTTTGTTGCTCAACGGCACAATAGGTCGGGCCAGGTAGATTTGCTTGAATTCCCGACGTTGCTCGAGCGCTCCCGCTAGTGCTAAGAGTGTTTTACCGGTACCGGCTACGCCTTGAACGGTAGCTAAACGAACATTCGGGTTCATAATGGCGTGCAAGGCAAAGGTTTGCTCCGCATTTTTGGGGCGGATGCCGTAAGCGGTGCGCTTCTCGACCTTTTCCATCTTCTGAGATTCCGGATTGTAGTAGCTTAGTGCGGAGTTCTTCGAGCTTTTTAGAATGTAGTACTGGTTGGCCTTTACGTCCTTTAGGCCGCGAATATCTTCCACTTCGCAGGAGCCGTCTTTGTACATATCCGAAATTTTCTGGCTACTTACCCGCTCTAGCACCGTGGTTCCCTGATCTAGGTCATCTACGTGCTTTACCTTTCCGGTTTCATAGTCCTGAGCTACCAGGTTGAGTGACTTGGCTTTCAAACGGAGGTTGATGTCTTTCGTTACTAGCACAACCTTACGATCAGGGTAAGCATCGCGCAGGGTGAGAGCCGCATTAAGAATTTTGTGGTCGGGTTTGCGCTCGTCAAATACCTCTTCAGCATTGATTTGGCTTTCGTTGCTCATCACCACTTTGAAGCTTCCACGGGATCGACCGTTCAGGGGAATCCAATCTTGCAGCGTGTGTTTTTCAGAAAGCGAATCCAGCAGGCGAATAAATTCTCTAGCCTCAAAGTTGCGCGTATCGCTGCCCTTTTTAAACTGATCTAATTCCTCCAGTACGGTAATGGGTATTCCTACGTCGTGCTCATCGAAATTCATGATTGAATCGTGAGAATACAGAATTACTGAGGTATCCAGAACAAAAATTTTCTTTTCCTCAGTAGAAGGAGTAGTATTTTTTTTACTTCGTGGCATAGAAATAACTTAAACTTACTTAGGCACCTACGGGTGGTGATTTTACTCGAGAGAGGGCAACAAATATAGAAAATTAATGAGAGAAATTGCGGATGAATACGTCTTCCTTTTCCTTCGGAATAATGCTTAACACATTGGCTAGTACCAAGCGTACTAAGGTGCGAGAAGCTACTCGGCGGGGTAAGCGAGCGACGGCACAAAATTCCTGTAAAGTGATTTTACGGTGCTGCTCAAGATGCTGCATTAGTTGCCGCTCTTTATCGCCGTAGGTAAAGCGAATGTCCCGATCACGACGGCCTTGTTTCAAAATTTGCCACATCTCAGTACTGGCTTGCAGACTCTGATCTTGGTAGCGAACGTAAGCAATGCCTTTTCGCTGAGATTTGCGGGCAGCAGTTTTGGCGCCCGGTTGTTTGTTTGATTTATTATTGCCTGCTTCCTCCGGGTGGTCAAACGCACTATTTAGTACCAAATGCGGTTTACGATCGCTTTCGTGAATGAAATAATGCACCACTGAGCGTTTTTGATTGATAGGAATCGTTTGGTGGTCGTATGTCAGTTTAGGACGACACCATCGCTGAATGGCTTGCTCTAGCACAAAGATTTCTTCTTCGGCAAACTTGATTCCCGGAATGCTTCCGTCATCGTCTACGCCAATCAGTAGATTCCCGCCATTGGTGTTAGCAAAGGCCACAATCTCCCGCACAATTTTATCGGGGTGAGCAACTTTTCGCTTAAACTCTATCGTTTCACCTTCGCCCTGCTCTACTAACCTGCGAATTTTCTGTAACAACATCCTCCTTTCAATTAGCAATGAACCGCGTAGCGGCCGCAATGTACAGTAAACAATGAAAACAAAAAGTTACTCCATCGCTAATATCAACTGCACAATGACTTTTGTTATTATCTCTTCAACTGGCAATGAACAGATTGCAATAAGCAATTATAGAAGGAGAAATTTATTGTTAATTGCTAACTGCAAATTGTTCATTGACTTTAGTCATCGTCTTCCTCTTCGTAGTCCGACATGGAAAACATGCTGCTGAGTAAGTCTTTGAACTGGGTGCCGGATGTAAGTTGATTTTTACTTAACTGACTATACTCGGCTAAACCATGTAGCGCAAATTCCATCATAAATAGCTTTTCTGACTCGCCTAAACCTTTATGATACTGTTCTACCAAATCTTGCAAGCCCGGTACGCTCTTTATCAGCTTTTTATATTCACTATCACTGAGATCGTTGAGTAAATCTACTTCATTGCCTTCACCAAACCAGTTTACAATTTTCCGGTACGGATTGCGCTCTTTCTGCTTACGCTTATCTTCCGGATTCGGAAAATACTCAACAAACTGAGTACGAATGGCTTTACCGACTAGGTTATGGGCGACAATGCCCGGTCCCTCCTGCTCACCCTCGTATACCAGCTCTACTTTCCCAGTAATGGATGGGATGACTCCCACAAAATCAGACACTCGGATAAGGGTATTTTTTTCGTTGTTAATAAGCATCCGGCGCTCAGCGGAGCTTAGCAAGTTTTCGTAAGCTGAGATAGTTAAGCGAGCTGAAATTCCGCTTTTCTCATCAACGTATTCGCTTTCGCGAGCCTCAAAGGCAATTTGCTCAATCAGATCTTTCGCTAAACTAGTAAGCGATATTTTTTCCTGAGGTTCCTTCACGTGAGCTTCCTGTTCGGTAATCTTGCGACTAATCTCAATAGAGTGAGGATAGTGGGTAATAATTTGGCTATCAATCCGATCTTTAAGCGGCGTAACGATGCTACCCCGGTTAGTGTAATCTTCGGGATTAGCAGTAAATACAAACTGAATATCCAGCGGTAGCCGTACCCGGAAACCCCGGATCTGAATATCGCCTTCCTGCAAAATATTAAACAAAGCTACCTGAATACGAGCTTGCAAATCGGGCAACTCGTTAATCACAAAAATACCTCGGTGCGAGCGTGGTACTAGTCCGTAGTGGATTACTCGTTCATCAGAGTATGGAAGCTTCAGGGAAGCTGCTTTAATAGGATCAGTATCACCAATCAAGTCCGCTACCGAAACATCGGGAGTAGCTAGTTTCTCGGTGTAGCGTTCGGAACGGTGTACCCAAGCAATTGGGGTCTTATCGCCGTGTTCTTTCACTGTGGCTTTACCGTAGTGGGAAAGGGGTTGTAATGGATCATCATTTAATTCGGCTCCCTCAATGATCGGAATATATTCGTCCATCAATTCTACCATCATGCGAGCCATCTTGGTTTTTGCCTGCCCCCGCAATCCTAAAAATATAATATTATGCATGGACAGAATGGCTCGTTCCGTATCAGGAATAACCGATTCTTCGTAGCCCCAAATTCCTTCAAAAACGGGTTGTTTGTCTTGAAGTCGGTGGATGAGATTATCGCGTAGCTCTTGCTTTACTGATTTAAGCTGATAACCACTGGCCTTTAACTCGCCGAGTGTATGTATTTTAGTCAGCTTATCGGAGGGTATATTTTGGTAATTCATGTACTGTAATTGAATTGCTAAACTGTTAAATGGCTGATGACTAGAAATTAATCATTCATCATCAATTATTATTGTTTGAAGTTTTTCCGGCGATTGCGACGGTAGTCTTCAAAGATTAAGTGACCTAGTCCTTTCAAACTGCTGTAGTAGGCATTTCCGTTGTTCACCTGGGTAAACTTCTGAACAAACTGCTTAAGGTACGGGTCGGAAGCAATCATAAACGTAGTAACCGGAATACCTATGCGGCGGCATTGTGCTCCCAGGTTTAACGTTTTGTTCAGAATCTTACTATCCAACCCAAAGCTATTTTTGTAGTATTTGATTCCTTGCTTCAGACAGGTAGGTTTGCCGTCGGTAATCATAAAGATTTGTTTATTGGCTGTCTTCCGACGACGCAAAATATCCATTGCTAGTTCTAAACCAGCTACGGTATTAGTGTGATAGGGACCAACCTGTAAGTAAGGTAAATCTTTGATCTGAATCTGCCAGGCATCGTTGCCGAACACGATAATATCTAGCGTATCTTTTCGGTATTTGGTCGTAATCAACTCGGCCAAAGCCATTCCCACCTTCTTTGCCGGGGTAATCCGGTCTTCACCGTAGAGAATCATGGAGTGCGAGATGTCAATCATCAGCACCGTAGAAGTTTGAGTCTTGTACTCCGTATCGTTTACCTCCAGGTCACCCTCGGTCAGGGTGAAATCTCCCAAGCCATGATTGATTTGAGCATTACGGATAGAATCCGTCATGGAAATTTGCTCCAGCGTGTCGCCGAACTGATAGTCGCGGCGGTCAGTACTAGGTTCGTCGCCAAATCCGCTGTAGGGAGTTTTATGATCTCCTTTGCCTGATTTTTTCAGCTTACCGAAGATTTCTTCTAACGCATCACGCCGAATCTTTCGCTCGGTTTTCGCAGTTACTTCAAACTCTCCTTTCTGGTTTTCTTCGGTAATGTATCCTTTGTCTTTCAGATCTTGGATGAAGTCACCCATACCGTACTCATCATTGGTAAGTCCGTACTGATTGTCCAGACTGTTCATCCACTGCAAAGTTTCAGAAACATCGCCGGAGGTAATTACCATCAGTTCCATAAAAATCTTCAGCAACTGGTCAAACGTACTCTGACCTTCCTGTTCCGGGCCGGGGGTATAATTGGTAAATCGGTAGCCTATCATAGTTTTGAAAACGCGGTTAAGAGAGGTTTGTTTTGTGCTTTAGTATTACGTGAATATAAAGCCGTTTTGTTTAAAACAACTAAAACGAATACTTGGTTGGCACTAGATTTGGTTTAACTTTAGTACAACATTTTTTACCTAACCATTAGTGCCATGAGAACCGCTTTATTATCACTCACAATGTTAGTATTAGTCGGTTGCACACCCCATATATTTTATTCGGGTAAAACCTATCCACCTTACCAACCGCAACCTATTGAAATTTACTTCGACGAAAATAAAATTAGTCAGCCTTACGAAGTGATTGGTACATTAGCCAACAGTGGAGGATCGTTGGCTAGTCAAGAAAGAATTCAGCAGGCGATGATTGATCGTGCAAAAGCTGTGGGTGCCGATGCAATCGTTTTTCACGATATAGACGTAGAACACTCAGAAGCATCTGCGGCATTAATTCTGAAGGCCAAAGCCGTCCGCTATGAGTATGAAGATAATTAGGTAAACAAATCAGAACTGAGGTAACGATCGCCCCGGTCGCAAACGATAGAGACAATTACACCCGAATCAACTTCTTCGGCTATCTGTAGCGCAGCGCAGAGCGCACCGCCACTGCTCATTCCTGATAGTATTCCTTCTTCCTTGGCTAATCGTTTAGCGTAAATTCGGGCATCTTCTTCACTTACATCAATCACTCGATCCACCCGTTCCGCCTCAAAAATTTTAGGTAAAAATTCCGGACTCCATCGGCGGATGCCCGGAATGCGCGACCCATCAGTCGGCTGCGTTCCCACAATCTGTATCGCTGGGTTTTGTTCTTTCAGGTAGCGGGAAACGCCCATAATGGTACCCGTGGTGCCCATGGCGGAAACAAAATGGGTTATTTCTCCTTTCGTATCGCGCCATATCTCAGGGGCAGTAGTATGGTAGTGAGCGCGGTAGTTATCGGGATTACCGAACTGGTTTAGCATAAAGTAACCTTTGTCGGTAGACATCTGCTCAGCTAATTCCCGAGAATACTCAATCGTTTTTTTGGCAGGGGTTAGCACGACTTCAGCCCCGTAGGCTTTCATGGCTAGTACTCGCTCGCGGGTAGAATTATCGGGCATCACAAGCGTCATATCTAAGCCTAGGACGCTAGCAATCATTGCCAGGGCAATGCCAGTATTTCCGCTGGTGGCTTCTACCAATCGATCTCCCGTTTTTATATCTCCTCGATCCAATGCACCTTTAATCATGCTATAAGCCGCCCGGTCTTTTACACTTCCTCCCGGATTATTTCCTTCCAGTTTGCCGAGTAGCCTTACGTTTTTCTGCTTAGGAATAGCTTGTAGTTCAACGAGAGGAGTGTTTCCTATAAGGTCAACAAAGTTCATGGTATAAGAGTAAAGAGAATCAATTAGTTTTGTGAATGATCAGATCCGTGTCCTTAGAAGCGTCGTTGTACATTCGGGATTGGTAGTATACTTTGGAGTCGGGAGGAACGCTCCGGGTCAGCCATACGTTGCCGCCGATGACGCTTCCGCGTCCGATTACCGTTTTACCCCCCAAAATTGTGGCGCCTGAGTATATCACTACATGGTCTTCAATAGTCGGATGGCGTTTGATAGCGGCATCTTCTTTATTTACACTGATTGCCCCTAAAGTAACGTTCTGGTAGATTTTAACGTGGTTGCCAATAACTGTAGTGGCTCCCACCACAATGCCAGTACCGTGGTCAATGCAAAAGTGAGAGCCAATAGTAGCCGATGGGTGAATATCGATACCCGTTCTGCTATGCGCGTACTCGGTAATGATACGAGGTAAGTCTTCTACTCCGAGGCGGTGCAACCGATGAGCAAAGCGGTAAGCAGCAATCGCGTAGAACCCGGGATACGAACGAATTACTTGGCTTCGATCTTTAGCCGCCGGATCACCTTCGTATATTCCGGTAACGTCATCCTGAATCAGATCATATATAGTGGGAATGGAATCAAAAAACGCCTGGGTTACTTGCGAGACTTTGCCTAACTGTGACGGACTTTGTTGCAGCAAACGATCTAAGTCCCGCTGCAATTGCTTCATTAATTCCATAAATTCTGCCTCCGACAAATGCGCCAATTGGGTGAAATCAGCGAAGAGCGCTCCCAGCAGTTTATCAAAAAAAGCCGCTACATCGGTAGGCGACGGGCAGGTAGTACACTCCTGGTGAGTGGCGTAAATTTTCTTAAGAAATTGGGTGGTCATACTATAGAAAAAATCGTCGTTCGGAAGAGATTGTGCGGATACAGCCTTTCTCTTAGCTTCCTTTAATACGAGACGGGAGAGATAAGTGTTGTTCTAGCAAGTGATTTAGTATGATATAGCTAAACCATAGAATTAGGCATCACTAGAATAGATGTTAAGTTCAGTGAAGCAGACACTGCCGCGCAAGGTTTTGAATAATTATAGCGCATTTCGAATAATTGTATTGTATTTTGTACAACTAAACATGACACGTCTGAGCGTATGCACTACAATCAAATCATAGAAGTAAACCCCCAGATAATGTTAGGTAAGCCAGTAGTGAAAGGAACCCGCCTAACAGTAGACTTGATCTTAGAAGAACTGTCAACAGGTAAATCATATCAAGATTTACTGCAAGCTTATCCTAGACTGACAGAAGAAGCTATCAAGGCTGCACTAGCTTTTGCCGCTGATGCTATCAAAGGAGAGAAAACTTACCCATTGGCAGTATGAAGTTTGTCGCTGATGAAGGAGTCGACCGCCAAATCGTAGATGAACTAAGAAGGAAAGGGCACGATGTAGTTTATATTCTTGAGGAGGGTAGGGGCACTCCGGACGATATAATTCTAGCGATAGCAAATCAAGAAAATCGCATCTTGATAACGCGTGATAAAGATTTTGGCGAGTTAGTTTATCATCTACGTAAAGTACATTCAGGAATTGTTCTCAATCGCCTTTACCAACTCACTTCAACTACCAAAGCTAAACTTGTATTACAGGTTATTGAAGAGCATGGTGAAACACTGAAAGGGTATTTTACTGTAATCCGCCCAGGAAGTGTAAAGATGAGAAAGCTATAGAAAAGAAAAAGAGTGGAGAATAACGGATTCGAACCGTTGACCTCTTCGCTGCCAGCGAAGCGCTCTAGCCAGCTGAGCTAATCCCCCATGGTAAAGCAGTCTGCAAAGCTAGACAAAATGGACTAAAATCAAAAGGGACGTCGGGCTTTTACGAAGGCTCGGCGGTAATAATCAGAGAAGATATTGCTCTCAACCACGCCTAGCTTCGTAGAGGCGTGAATAAACTGTACATTGTGTTTCCCCCTAACTTCAGTCACCAGTCCGGCGTGGGTGACTTTGCGGCTATTTTTACTTTTTGTCGCAAAAAATACCAGATCGCCGGGGCGCAACTCACGTAGACTAACTAATTGTCCAAACTTACTCTGTTCAGCTGATGTGCGAGGCAGCCTGACTCCTCCTTCCTGAAATGAAATCATCAGTAAACCTGAACAATCCATACCTCCTCGGCTGGTACCACCCCAGCGGTAAGGCGTTCCAGTAAAAGAACGAGCGGTACTAATTATTTTTTGCTGCTGATCATTTATCCGATTGATGCGAGCGGTACGTTTATCCTTAGTAGATAATTTCGTGGCTGGTCGGGACGGAGGAGGGGTAACCGAACGACGAGTTGTGGTCTTTTTTGATGAAGCGCATCCGGCTAATAGGCATACTAGTAGAAATCCCAGAGGGAGAAAAAGCTGTTTAGACATACACCGTAGTTGTTCGTACTGTCAATATAACGAAACCTGATGGGCTAACGTGATACGTATGTGCTATATTTTAAGACTTTTATAATAAAACAATGATTAAATGGCGAAGAAAGATCAATACAGTTTTTTTGAAGATGTATACGCCGTAGTAAAACTCATTCCGCCCGGTCGAGTTACTAGCTACGGAACCATTGCTCACTACTTGGGAGCTAAAGGCAGTGCTCGCATGGTTGGTTGGGCTATGAACCAAGCTCACACCGACCCCGAAGTGCCCGCCCACCGAGTAGTAAACCGAAACGGACTACTCACGGGTAAGCATCATTTTGCCACGCCAACCGCGATGCAAGAAAGCTTGGAACAGGAGGGGGTGAAAGTCGTGGACGATAAAATTCAAAACTTTAATGAAAGGTTTTGGAATCCTTCGGAAGAGCTCAAGTAAAATTTATATATGAAATGAGAAATATGAAAAGTCATAGTCTGTACCTTCTACTTTCCGCCGCAATACTATTTAATGCCTGCGCTCAATCGCCCCAGACGCAATCAAATTCCCCACAAACTACCGATAGCCTATATACTTTCGGTAATCCTACCAGTGCTGATGGTACGGGAAAGTTTTATCTGGGCAGAGATATTGCCCAGGTGATGGGTCATTTGGGAGCTGGTTGGCTGGAACGTTCGGAGCGGGAAGAAGAAGAACGTACTGATTTACTGATCGAGGCGTTGGAACTAGAGTCCGATGATGTGGTAGCTGATATCGGAGCAGGTTCCGGTTACTTTACTTTTCGAATGAGTTCGCTGGTACCCCAAGGGAAAGTGCTGGCGGTAGACATTCAGCCGGAGATGCTACGGATGATTGAAGAAAAAGAACAGAAGCAGCAAGTTCAAAATATAGAGACTATTTTGAGCACCGTAGAAAATCCAATGCTACCAAAAGACTCGGTAGACTGGGTGCTACTGGTGGATGCTTACCACGAATTTTCTCACCCCTACGAAATGATGAGCCAGGTTGCTAAATCGCTGTCGCCTACGGGTAAAGTGGCTTTAGTGGAATATCGGGAAGAAGATCCATCGGTACCTATCAAGCCCAGACACAAAATGACTGAAGCCCAAGCCGTAAAAGAAATGGAAGCAGTAGGTCTTGAATTGGTGGAAAACAAAAAGGTGCTACCGCAGCAGCACCTTATAATTTTTCAAAAGAAATAGTGTGTTATAGTCCTAGTATTCTGAACCATAACACCTAGCACTATAACCCGTAACACTAATTTTTACGCTTTCTGTGGCTTTCTGGCCGGAGCTTCGGCTCGGCGCTGAGTCAAATCTACCACTACCGGAGATGCAATGTATACTGACGAGTAGGTACCGACTAGTATACCAATAAAAAGAGCAAATGAGAAGCCGCGTAGCACTTCGCCCCCAAATACCAATAGAATAAATACTACTAGTAAAGTAGTGAGTGAGGTAATTAAGGTTCGGCTCATTACATTGTTTACCGACTCATTAACCGCCTCCTCCAACGGTAGCCGAGGTTTTGTCCCCAGTGTTTCCCGAATACGGTCAAAAACAATCACCGTATCGTTAATGGAGTAACCCACAATGGTCAGCATGGCCGCAATGAATACTTGATCTACTTCGTAGCGTAACCCCAGTAAACCAGCAATAGCGTAGGCGCCTAGTACAAATAGTACATCGTGGAACAACGCAATGATCGCCCCGGTACTGTATTGCCACTTGCGGAAACGAATCAAGATATAGAGGAAGATCACAATCAGCGAGAAGACAATCGCCTCTAGGGAAGCATTCAAAATATCATCGGCAATGGTGGCTCCCACTTTGGATGAGCTAGAAATCGTAAACTGATTTTCTCCTAAGTCAGCCGTATTCTCTACGAAGTTACCTCCGGTAAACTCGGTAATACCGCCTAACAGTCGCTGACGTACATCGGCATCAGCCTCATCCGATTCATCGCCTACTAAATAGCTGGTAGTAATCTTCAGTACATTGGTAGCCCCGAAGGTTTTTACCTCTACCGCTTTGTCCTCAAAGTCATCCGAAAGCGAAGTCATCAGATCGGAAGGTATTACCGTATCATCAAAAGTTACTACGTAAGATCGGCCACCCTTAAAATCAACGCCCAAATTAAGGGGTTGAGAGATAAGGGCAATCAATCCTAGACTGATAAAGGCACCGCTAAAGATATAAGCTATCTTCCGCTTCGACATAAAGTCAAAGTTCAAATTGTTTAGCAGATTTCCTGAGAAGGGCATCGCAAAAGAAACATTGCTTTCATCACCTTTGCGGGTCATCCACTCAATAATTACTCGGGTAATAAACACCGCTGAGAAGAAAGAACAAACAATACCAATCATCAAGGTTACGGCAAAACCCCGTACCGGTCCCTGTCCGAAGATGAATAGAATCAGGGCGGTTAAGAACGTGGTAGCATTAGAGTCAATAATCGAGCTGTAGGCTTTGCTGTAACCGGTTTTGATGGCTGCTTTCAGTCGCATCCCGTTTCGTAGCTCCTCCCGGATACGTTCAAAGATCAGCACGTTGGCATCAATCGCCATACCAATGGTCAGCACGATACCGGCAATACCAGGTAAGGTCAATGCAGCACCAACAGTTGGCTGGGCTAAAATTCCCAATACGAAGAAGATGTTAAACAGCAATGCTACATTAGCTACCAATCCGCCTTTGGCGTAGTAGACAACCATAAAGATAACCACCAGCCCTAATCCGGCTAAAATAGAAGTGATCCCTTGTTCTCTAGCCACTCGACCTAAGGTAGGACCAACAATAGCTTCTTCCACAATGCGGGTGGGGGCGGGCAATGCTCCCGCTTCCAGGATATTTGCTAAATCCTGGGCTTCTTGAATCTCAAAGTTTCCGGAAATAATAGAGCTGCCACTCGGAATTTCTTCATTCACTACTGGCGCGGAGTACACGCGATTATCCAATACAATCGCAATCTGCTGACCGACGCTATTAGCCGTTAGGCGACGCCATAAGCGAGTTCCTTCGGAATTCATCTGCATGCTTACTGCCGGACGAGCGTTTTGGTCGTAATCCTGACGAGCGTTGGTAACAACTTCCCCAGTTAGTGGCGCTCTACCACCGCGTTCTCGCTTGAGCGTAAATAATTGTAACACTGGATTCTGCTCATCGTCCGGTTTTACTTGCCAAGCCAAACTCAAGTCAGAAGGCAGTAGCGACTGTACATCTTCTCGTTGGAAAATATCATTGATTTTAGCTGTATCCTCTACTCGGTACGCTAAACCGCCAAAGCCATTCTGAATCAGACTGTACAGTGGCGAGACCTGAGAGTTTACCATAGAATCTAAGGCAGTAGAGTCCGCTCCGGCTCCCGATAATTGGGCTTCTAAGTCATCTTCACCTTCGTTCTCTGCAATCTCAGGTACATTATCTTGATCAAGAGCACCTTCTATTGTTTCCGAATCTTCAGTAGGATTCAGATCCGATAAATCGTCTTCTCCTTCATCGGCCAAAGCATCAGCTAATGACTCGCCTTCGCCCGGTGCCATTTCAGCAACCAGTATACTATTAACAGCTTGAATGGCACTGCCTAGTTCAGGGGAATTATACACTTGCAAAAATTCTAGCTTGGCTACTCCCTGCAATAGTTTACGCACTCGTTCGGGATTGTCCACTCCGGGTAGTTCTACCTGAATTCGTCCGGTACCCTGCAACCGCTGAATGTTGGGCTGAGAAGTTCCAAATCGGTCAATTCGGGTACGAAGAATATTGAATGAGCGGTCAATGGCATTTTCCACTTCCTCATCAATAATCTCTATTACCTCATCATTGGTAGAGCTACGGCTGATTCGTCCTCGGTTAGCCGCATTAGCAAAAATTTGGCTTAATTCTTTATTAGGAGCTACTTCCTGAAAAGCGTCAGCAAATAAAGCAACAAACCGCTCCTGGCTATTCACTCGCCGTTCTTGGGCAAGCTCTATCGCTCTTAAAAAGTCAGCGTCTTTACTATCACCTGAAAGTGCCCGAATAATTTCGGTAGGAGAAACTTCCAGCACTACGTGCATTCCGCCCCGCAAATCCAGACCTAGGTTCAGTTCAGTTTCTTTTACTTCTTCGTAGGTGTACTCTATACCTAATAGATTGTAAACCGGTTCAGTCCATACTGAGTCCAGATAGTCTTGCTTTTTAGCAAAGTCAATATTGCCCTCCGCATCAGTAGCGTAGGTCTCCGCTTTCTTTTGCACCTGGTTAGATACCACAGTGAACGATAAATAATAAATGCAAAGAAAGGAGACGAGTACGGTAAGAATAACGATACCACTTCGGTTCCGCATAGTTGTAAGGATTAATGATTAAACTAATTTTTTTAAATATGAATAGAGGTGAAAGCCCGGACGGATATGTTTTCCAGTGGATAATCGCGCTTTCAGAAAGAGATTTAGAATAGATTGCTAGGGAGCATTGGGCGAAATAATCTGCCGAAAGAGTGTCAGAAAAAACTGACTTGAGGGGAGAGGGATGTCTGTTGAGGTGACTGAATTGTCTTCTTCCATCACTACCCATTCCCGAAGAATATGATATACAAATGAAATGTGGATTTTACTGATAGGAATAACCGCCTCCTGGAAATTGGAGATCGTCGTGGTTTGGTCAGCATCATCTGCTGGAACTGACTGTTCGGTATTCGTCGGATTACTTTTGCACTGAGGCAACTGCATAGTTGTACCACCGGTAACCCAAAGTAGTAGGATTAGCGTTAGAACAGGAATAACCCGAGATTGCTCGGCTAATATGGTACGTACTGTATTCATACAAAAAAGCGGGACAAAGCTAGGGAATCTTTCCCTAAACACAAAAGGAGAAAAAATATCTGTTGTTTGGCAAATTAATT
>JGI12210J13797_10162278_pt1 | contig 13922 bp, 12 predicted proteins | sample ElkSlonscriptome_3_FD_13797 | JGI IMG/M metagenome (IMG submission 13797)
GCAATTGAAAGCCGACCTCCGGTCGGCCAGGGCGCGCTAGCGCCCTTGAGGGCGTGCAGCCGATATGCGGGGCGCGGTAGCCCAGACCGCCGAGCCGATAGCGGAGCGACTTGATCCTGCACCCGCTACCGGCGTAATCGGGTGCTGTGCGATTTGCGCTCCGGTGGCTTGCTCGCTTGGCTCCGTCAGAGCCAATTTCCGACGCCTCGCTTGGCGTTTTCCTCCTTATCTGAACGCTTCACGCCCGATGGCCGTCAGGCTGTCGGCCGATGTCTGATTGCTTGTTAATCCTAAATATCAGCCTTCTGATATAGCACCTTGAAAAACAGCCGGTTCATAGAGTTGTAATTCCGTATGATGTTGTTTTCTTAAGCTTCTGAGGAACAAGAAAAAAACATACTGTCTGGCCCTTGACCAACGGCGCATCGTTTTCTAAGATGGCTAGAAGTGGGGATCTGTGGGGAATTCTGGATAGCGAAGGGGCGTCATCCAGTTCGGGGGGCCGCAGTGGGGGACGACCTTGTTTCGGGGGACGCACTATCTGAATGTCGACACAAAGGGTCGGCTCGCGATCCCAGCGAGTCAGCGCACCCTGTTGGCCGACTTCTGCGAGTCGAAGCTGGTTGTCACCGCTGACCTTCAGCGTTGCCTCATCGTCTACCCGGAGCCGCACTTCGCGGAGGTAGAGCGCAAGCTCAATGCAATGCCGACGTTCGCTGAAGCAACGCGAGTCTTGCAGCGGATACTCATTGGTTACGCGACGACGGTCCAGCCGGATGCACAGGGGCGCATTTTGCTGTCGCCGTCACAACGGGATTTCGCCGGACTCGACAAGCAGGTAGCACTGGTCGGCGTCGGCAACCGTTACGAGCTCTGGGACGAGGGTGTTTGGCGGGAGAAGCTGCGAGAGGCCGAGGCGTTCGATCTCAAGAGTCTCGCCAGCGACCCGGCGATGGCCCACTTCTCGCTCTGAAGGAAACAACAAATACGCATGGAGCAACAACAACATATTTCGGTCCTGTTGGGGGAAAGCATGCAGGCCTTGAGGGTCTTTGCAGACGGGTATTACGTCGACGGCACGTTCGGCCGTGGCGGGCATTCGCGCGCGATTCTGGAGCGGCTCGGGCCCATGGGCCAATTGCTGGCCACGGATCGCGACCCGGATGCCGTTGCCGCGGGTCTGGACCTGGCGCGCGCCGATACCCGATTCCACATGCATCGCAGCCGCTACGCCGAGCTGCCGCACATCGTCGCGGAGCAGGGGCTGCTCGGGCGCATCAACGGTCTGTTCCTCGACCTCGGTGTGTCGTCGCCGCAACTCGATCGCGCGGAACGCGGGTTCAGCTTCTCCGCTGATGGACCGCTGGACATGCGCATGGACCCGGATTCTGGCGAAAGCGCGGCCGAATGGCTGGCCAGGGCCGAAGAGCGCGAGATCATTCGGGTGCTTAAGGACTTCGGCGAGGAGCGTTTTGCCAAACGTATCGCGCGCGCCGTCTGCGAGTCTCGCGAAACGCAACCTATCAATACCACGGCCCAACTCGCGGCCCTGTGCGAGCGAGCGGTCCCGTTTCGCGAGCCCGGCAAGCATCCGGCCACCCGCACCTTCCAGGCCTTACGCATCAAGATCAATGGCGAGCTCGATGAGTTGCATGACCTGCTTGAGGGCGTTTGCGATCTGCTGGCCGTCGGCGGACGGCTGGTGGTGATCAGTTTTCACTCCCTGGAGGACCGCATCGTCAAGCGCTTCATTCGTAACGAATCCCGCGGCGCGGCGCTGCCGAAGGCGCTGCCGGTGCGTGACGACCAACTGCAGCGCCGTTTGAAGCCCATCGACGGCGCCGTGCGCGCAAGCGATGCCGAGGTGCGGGCCAATCCGCGCTCGCGGAGCGCCGTGTTGCGTGCGGCGGAGCGGTTGGCATGACCGCCGCGGGCCATCGCAGATCCGCCTCCGGCGCGAACAGTTCGGCGGTCATGCTCGCCATCGGCCTGGTGCTGACCGTCATCGCCACCGCTGTGGGCGTCATCGAGGTGAAGTATTTGACGCGGACCGATTTCGGCGTGTTGCAACAGGTTCGCGCCGAGCGCGATGAACTGGACGTTGAATGGGGCCGGTTGCAGATCGAAGAGGCTGCGCTGACGTCGCATACCCGCATCGAGGACAACGCGCGGCGCAAGCTCGACATGTATCTGCCCGAGGGCGGTGAGGTGCGCGTGGTCGAGGTCGAGTTTTCAAAGGTGCAGGATCATGTTCAATAACAGGCCACTCAGCCGCGAGCAAATGAAGGAGCGCATGCGCCGCGCCGAACTTGCACGGCGCAAGCCGCCGAACTTCCGTGCACGTCGGGCTGCCTTGGCACTGATGCTGACTGCGGCCTTTGTGTCGGTGATCGGGGCGTCCTTTTACCGGCAGGTGCTCGAGCACGAGTTTCTAAAGGACGAGGGCGAAAAGCGCTTCCTGCGCGAGCGTGAGATCGCCGCGCGTCGGGGTATGGTGACGGACCGCAACGGGGAGCCGCTGGCCATCAGCACGTCGGTGGCGACCGTGTGGGCCGATCCGCAACTGCTCGCCGGTCGCGGCGACGCATTGCCGGCGCTGGCAAACGCGTTGGATCTCGAGCCGCATCAAATGAATGCACGTCTCGCCCGATATGTGCAGGATCGCAAGCACTTCATCTTCTTAAAGCGGCGCATCGAGCCGCAGTCCGCTCGCACCGTTGCCGACGTCGTGGACGGATACAAGCTTACCGGGGTCGGTGTGGACACCGAGTATCGCCGCTATTACCCCGGTGGCGAGATGTTTGGCCACGTGGTTGGCTTCACCAACGTCGACGATGCCGGCCAGGAGGGCGTCGAGCTGGTCTTCAACGACTGGCTCAGCGCCGATCCCGGCAAGCGGCGTGTGATCCAGGACGGGCGCGGGCATGTGGTCGAGGAGGTTGAGCAGATCAAGCCGCCAAGCCACGGCAACGACCTGGTGCTGAGCATCGACCGGCGGCTGCAGTTCTTGGCTTATCGCGAACTCAAGCGTGCGGTGAGTGAGCATCAAGCCGTTTCCGGGTCGGCCGTGCTGCTCGACGTGCGTACCGGCGAGATATTGGCGATGGTCAATCAGCCGTCGTACAACCCCAACGCCGCCCGCAGCGAGCCCACCGAGTCGCGTCGCAATCGCGCGCTGACCGATGTCTTCGAGCCTGGCTCCACGATGAAGCCGTTTGTCGTCGCCACTGCCTTGGAGGCCGGCCGCATCGACCCGCACACGGCCGTCAACACCGCGCCCGGGTTCCTGACCGTCGGCCGCAACCGTGTCAGGGACATCCGCAATTACGGCGTGCTCGATGCCACCGGCGTGATTACCAAGTCGAGCAATGTCGGCGTGGTCAAGATCGCGCAGCGGATGGATCGGTCGGTGCTGTGGCGGGTCTACGGTCAGCTCGGTTTCGGCCATACGACGAGCGTCCAGTTTCCGGGCGAGCGCACCGGCTTCTTGCCGCACTTCGAGGGCTGGTCGCGCTTCGAGCATGCGACGTTGGCGTTCGGCTACGGCCTCAACGTGACCACGCTGCAGCTGGCCCAGGCCTATGCGGTGCTTGCCAATGATGGCGTGCGCCGTCCAGTGAGTCTGCGCAAGGTTGATGCGATCCCCGAGGGCGAGCGCGTGTTCTCCGAAAAGACCGCTCGCGCGGTACGTTTGATGATCGAGACCGTGGTTTCCAGCAAGGGGACCGCGCGACGGGCCGCGGTGCCCGGCTACCGCGTCGGCGGCAAGACCGGAACCGCCAAAAAGGCCACCGCGCGTGGCTATGCCAAGGGCAAGTATCAGGCGGTGTTCGCGGGCATGGCGCCGATCACCGATCCGCGTTTCGTCATGGTGGTGATGATCGACGAGCCCGGCGGCAAGAAGTATTACGGTGGACTCGTCGCCGCACCGACCTTCGCCAAGGTCATGCAGGCCGCGTTGCGGCTCTACAACGTGCCGCCGGATGACCCTCAGGGTTCGTTAAGGCTGGCCGCCGTCGGCGCTGAGGGCGCGCGGCGATGATGGCGTTGGGGTGCAGCAAACCACGCACGACGATGTGGAACCTCGCCGGTTCGGCCGCGCAGGTCGGGGGGTGGCTGACCGGGGCCGATGCCGGCTATGACGGCGTCATCACGGACAGCCGCGGTGACTGCCGTGGCCAGTTGTTCGTTGCGCTTCGGGGGGGGCGGTTCGATGGCCACGCGTACGTTACCAACGCCGCGGCGAACGGTGCGGTGGCGGCCATGGTCGAGCAGCCAGTCGATTGCGACCTGCCGCAGTGGGTGATCGACGACACGCGGACCGGGTTGGGGCGGCTTGCGGCGGCCTGGCGCGATCGAATCGCGGCGCGCGTTGTTGCAATCACCGGTAGCAATGGCAAGACCACGGTCAAGGAAATGGTTGCGGCCATTTTGTCCCAGGTCGGTGAGACCCGCGCGACCCAGGGCAACCTGAACAACGACATCGGAATGCCGCTGACGCTGCTGTCGGCCCGTCACGAACACTTTCTAATTCTCGAGATGGGTGCCAACCATCCGGGCGAGATCGGCTATCTGACAGACATTGCCCGACCCGAGGCGGCGCTGATCACCAATGCCGGCCGCGCCCATCTGGAGGGCTTCGGCAGCGTTGACGGTGTGGCCCATGCCAAGGGTGAAATCGCCCGTGGCATCCGCCCGGACGGTGCTTTCATCTTCATGGCGGACGTGCCTTGGACGCCACTGTGGCGCGAGCTGTCCGCCGGTCGCCGGTCGTTGACCTTTGGCACCGGACCGACCGCCGACATCCGCGCCGATGCGGCCGCCGTCACGACCACCTGGGGCGACGATGGATTCCGCACCCGTTTCACCGCCGCCCTGAACGGCCAACCGGTGGCGATCGCGCTGGCGCTCGCCGGACGACACAACGTGCGCAATGCGCTGGCGGCCGTGGCCATGGCCGCGGCGTTGGACATCCCAAGCCAGGCGATTCAGGACGGGCTTGGCGGTCTGCGGCCGGTCAAGCGTCGGCTGCAGCCGCGCGAGGGTCGCGGTGGGCTGCGCATCATCGACGACAGCTATAACGCCAACCCGGATTCCCTCGCCGCGGCTGTCGATGTGCTGGTGAGCCTGACCGCCGGTGCTGCCACTGGGCGCGGCTTACTGGTGCTGGGCGACTTTGGCGAGCTGGGAGCAGACAGCCGACAGTTGCATCGCGATATGGGCGCAGCGGCAAAGGCCGCCGGTGTGGATCGCCTGTTCACGGTCGGCGCGCTCGCTGAGTCGGCTGCGCAGGGCTTTGGTGCCGGCGCAAGCACGCACACCGATCAAGTCGCGCTGATCGCGTCCGTCGCCGCCGAGGCAACGGCTGCCGATGTGCTGCTGATCAAGGGTTCGCGGGCATCCGGCATGGACCGGGTCGTGGACGCGCTCTGCGAACGGACGTCGGGAGAGGCGCGCTGACATGCTGCTTTGGTTAACAGACTGGCTCGGCGACTACAACAGCGGCTTCTACGTCTTCCGCTATCTGACCCTGCGCACCATCCTTGGCGTGATCACCGCGCTGGCCATCTCGCTGATCATCGGCCGACCCCTGATCCGTTGGCTGAGCGGTTACAAGATCGGTCAAACCGTCCGCGACGACGGTCCCGAATCCCATTTCTCGAAGGCGGGTACCCCCACAATGGGCGGCACCTTGATCCTGGTCGCGATCGCCGTCAGCACGCTGCTGTGGGCGGATCTCAGCAACCGCTTCGTCTGGGTGGTGCTGATCACGACCATGGCCTTCGGTGTCATTGGCCTGGTGGATGACTACAAGAAGCTGGTGATGCGCGATCCGAAGGGCCTGGTGGGGCGCTGGAAGTATTTCTGGCAGACCGCGGCCGGCCTGGCGGCGGCGCTGTACCTGTACTTCAGCGCGACGACGCCGAGCGAGACCGCGCTGCTGGTGCCGTACCTGAAAGATGTCAGCATCCAGCTCGGGCCGCTGTTCATCCTGTTCGCGTATTTCGTCATCGTCGGTTCCAGTAATGCCGTGAATCTGACCGACGGCCTCGACGGCCTCGCGGTGCTACCAACCGTGCTGGTGGCGGGTGGGCTTGGGATCATGGTCTACGCCGCCGGCAACGTCCAGATCGCCGGTTATCTGAAGATTCCCTATGTGGCGGACGTCGGTGAGGTCGTGATTTTTTGCGGCGCCATTGCCGGCGCCGGTCTCGGCTTCCTGTGGTTCAACACCTATCCCGCCCAGGTCTTCATGGGCGACGTCGGCGCGCTGGCGTTGGGCGCGGCGCTCGGTGCTATCGCGGTGGTCGCCAAGCAGGAACTGGTGTTGTTCATCATGGGCGGCATCTTTGTGCTGGAGACCCTGTCGGTGATGCTGCAGGTGGCCTCGTTCAAGCTCACCGGCAAGCGCATCTTCCGCATGGCGCCGCTGCACCACCACTACGAACTCAAGGGCTGGCCGGAGCCGCGCGTGATCGTGCGCTTCTGGATCGTCACGGTGGTGCTGGTCTTGGTCGGATTGGCGAGCCTCAAGATCCGATGAACGCCGCGAGCCTGACCATGGTCGTCGAAGGGGCCAAGGTCCAAGCGCCAAGGGCCGCGAGCGGTTGTGCGTGCCAAGGTCGCTGTGATTCCGACCCGCGGCGCTCGGCCCTTGGCGCTTGGCCCTGGCAGCGGGAGTCCAGCGCGTGAGTATCGGAACGCCCGCGGCACCGAGCGCCGGTACCAAGGTGCTGGTCGTCGGTCTCGGCAAGACCGGCCTGTCTTGCGCCCGCTATTTGCATGCGCTGGGTTGCACGGTGGCAGTGACCGACAGCCGCGAGAAACCCCCGGGGCTAGACCAGCTGCGGGCCGAATTGCCAGACGTGGCGCTGATGCTCGGCGGTTTCCTCGGCGCTGCCTTCGGTGCCGCGGAGCAGATCGTGCTCAGCCCCGGGGTGTCGCTGGCTGAACCGTTGATCAAGCGCGCGCTGGCAGCCGGCGTACCCGTGTACGGAGACGTGGAATTGTTCGCCCTCGCCGTGCGGGCGCCGGTGGTCGGCATCACCGGCTCCAATGGTAAGAGCACCGTCACCACCCTGCTCGGGCTCATGGCGCGGCAGGCCGGAAGGCGCGTCGGCGTCGGCGGCAATCTCGGTGAACCGGTGCTCGACCTGCTGGCCCAAGACGTCGATCTTTACGTGATCGAACTCTCCAGCTTCCAGTTGGAGACCACGCATTCGCTGCGACTGCGGGCGGCAACGGTGCTGAACCTATCGCCGGATCATATGGATCGGTATCCGGAGATGGCCGACTATGCCGCGGCCAAAGGGCGCATTTTTGCCCATGCCGAGGCGGCTGCCGTCAATCGCGACGACGGACCTGCTGCCCGACTTGCCGACGCTGTGCCTCAGCGCTGTGGCTTCACGTTGGGCGCGCCGGTGGAGGCCGGCGACTACGGCGTCGCCGAGCACGCCGGTGCGCCCTGGATCGTGCGGGGCCCGAGGTCCGATTCCTCCCCGCTGCTGCCGGTCTCCAGCCTATTGCTGCCGGGGAGGCACAACCTGGCCAATGCGCTCGCCGCGCTGGCGCTGGGCGAGTTGTGTGGCCTGGAAACGGCGCCGATGTGCGAGGTGCTGCAGTCCTTTCGTGGGCTTGCGCATCGCGGTGAACTGGTGGCTGACCGTGGCGGTGTGCGCTGGATCAACGATTCCAAGGGCACCAACCCCGGTGCGACCGTCGCCGCTCTGCTCGGGCTGGTGCCGGAGTCGAGTGGCGGCAAGGCCGTGCTTATCGCCGGCGGGGAGTGCAAAGACGCGGACTTCACGCCCCTGGTTACGGCGGTGGAGCGTACGGCGCGGGCGGTCGTGCTGATCGGTCGGGATGCGCCACTGCTCGCCGGAGTCCTTGGGGGCCATGTCGAACTGCTGCTTGCGCAAGACCTGCATGAGGCGGTGCGCCTCGCGCGCGAGGCCGCGCAACCGGGCGATTGCGTGCTGCTGTCGCCAGCCTGCGCGAGCTTCGACATGTTCGACGACTATCAGCATCGAGGGCGCGTCTTTGCCGAGGCGGTGCAGCGGTGGGTGCCATGAGTTCAGCTGTCGCAACAACCGTGCAGTCGGGTCTACGCCGGCGGCGTCGAGTCGAGCAGCGCGTCGCTGTGCTCGACTACGGCGTGCTGCTCGGCGTGTTGTTTCTGCTTGCGCTCGGCTTCGTGATGGTGACCTCCGCGTCGATGCCGATCGCCGACCGAAACTATGGCGACCCGTTCTTTTTCGTTTTGCGCCATGGTTTTGCGGTGACGCTGGCGTTGTTCATCGGCGTCCTGTGTTTTGCCGTGCCGATCAAGACCTGGGAACGTTCCGCGCCCTGGTTGCTGCTATTCGGCATCGTCCTGTTGGCCGTGCTTTTGCTGCCGGGTGTCGGTCGCACCGTCAACGGCGCGACACGCTGGATTCCGCTGGGTGTGCTGAACCTGCAACCGTCCGAGCTGATCAAGTTTTTCGCGGTGTTGTATGTCTGCGACTACCTGATCCGCCGCCAGTTCGAGGTCCAGACGAGCTTCGTCGGTTTCCTGCGACCCATGGTCCCAATTGGCGTCGCCTGTGCCCTGGTCATGGTCCAGCCGGACTTCGGCACAACCGCGGTCATCCTGGCGACGGTGATGGGGCTGCTCTTCCTTGGTGGGGTTCGGATACTGAGCTTTGGGGTGCTGTTCCTGGGCGTGGCGGTCGCCTTGGCTGGGCTAATTATTATCGAACCCTATCGACTGCAGCGCGTCACCTCGTTTCTCAAACCATTCGATGACCCCTTCAATACCGGTTACCAGCTGAGTCAGGCGCTGATCGCATTCGGTCGTGGCGAGTGGTTCGGCGTCGGCCTAGGCAATGGCATTCAGAAACAGTTCTATTTGCCGGAGGCACATACCGACTTCCTGCTCGCCGTTGTCGGCGAAGAGTTCGGTCTGGTGGGCGTGTTGCTGGTGATCTGTGTCTTCGCGTTTCTGACCTGGCGCGCATTCCGTATTGGCAACCGCGCCCGCGCGCAGGGCGAAGGGTTTTCTTGTTACGCCGCCCATGGCTTTGGTCTGATGCTGGGCCTTCAGGCCTTCGTCAACGTGGGCGTCAACACCGGGTTGTTGCCGACGAAGGGTCTGCCGCTGCCGTTCATGAGTTATGGCAGCAATGCGCTGATTGTTGCCGTCATTGCCGCGGCGGTGCTGCTGCGGATCGACTTCGAGCTGCGTCGCAAGGCGGTCGAGCCCATCCCCGAGGGGCGGCTGTACCGGCAACGGAGGGTGCGATGGCAACGGGTGCAGCAATGATGCCGCCGAGCGTAGCGGTGATGGCCGGCGGTACCGGTGGACACGTGTTTCCGGCCCTGGCCGTAGCGGAGGTGCTGCGCGCGCGCGGTATCGACGTCTTCTGGATCGGCACCCGTGCCGGCATGGAGGCACGACTGGTGCCGGCGCGCGGCTTTGAGATCGAATGGATCGGTATTCAGGGCATCCGCGGCAAGGGTGTCGGGCAATTTCTAACTGCGCCCTGGAAGCTCTTGCGCGCGCTAGGTGAGGCCGGCGCGATCTTACGGCGGCGCGACCCGCGGGTCGTCATCGGAATGGGCGGTTTCGTCTCCGGCCCCGGCGGCTTGATGGCGCGCATGCAGCGCCGCCCGTTGCTGATTCAGGAGCAGAACAGCGTGCCGGGCATGACCAATCAATGGTTATCCCGTATCGCCGAGCACGTGTTCGAGGCCTTTCCTGGCAGCTTCCCCTCGGCCCGAGGAGCCGTGGCTACCGGCAATCCGGTCCGCGCCGAGATTGCCGCATTGGCGCCGCCGTCGACGCGCTTCGCCGAGCGCAGCGAGCCAGCGCGGCTGCTGGTGCTCGGCGGCTCGCTCGGTGCCCAGGCGCTCAATGAGATCGTGCCTCAGGCGCTGGCGCTGCTGCCGGCGGAGCAACGCCCGCGGGTCCGTCACCAGGCCGGCGAGCGCACGCTGGCGGTCGCCGAGCGGGCCTATGCGGATGCCGGTGTTGTCGCGGAGGTAACGCCATTCATCACCGACATGGCCGAGGCCTATGGTTGGGCCGACGTTGTGGTCTGCCGCTCCGGCGCATTGACCGTCTCGGAAGTGGCCGCCGTCGGCGTGCCGGCCGTGTTCGTGCCATTTCCCTACGCCGTCGACGACCACCAGGTCGGCAACGCCCGGTATCTGAGCGATGCCGGCGCCGCGCGCCTGATCATCCAGAGCGACCTAACCGCAGATGGCCTCGCGGCGGTACTCGCCGAGCTGCTCGCCGACCCGGCCAAACGCCTGGCCATGGCCGAGGCGGCGCGGGCGCGGGCGCAGATCGACGCGGCGGAACGCATCGCGGATGCCTGTATGGAAGCGGCGGCGATATGACACCGACGACATCGATGAATGCATCGTGCCGCCGCAGCGCCAAGGGCCAAGCACCAAGGGCCAAGGGCGCGTGCAAGGACGTGTCCTCGGCCCTAGGCCCTCGGCCCTCTGCGTGCGTAAAGCCAGTTGCGACCGCGGCATCAACGGTCCAAGCCCACGCAGGGTGCGTGGGGAGCCCCTCCGCATGAACGCCCATCGCACCCACAGCGCCAGCCACATGGGCCGCATCCGACGCCTTCATTTCATCGGTATCGGTGGTGCTGGCATGAGTGGTATCGCCGAGCTGATGACGAATCTAGGGTACGAAGTCCAGGGCTCGGACCGGCGCGAGAACGTCGTGACGGATCGGCTGCGTGGGCTCGGGGTGGCGGTCTTTATCGGCCATCGGGCGGAGCAGATCGAGGACGTGGACGCGGTGGTGGTGTCGACCGCCATCGATCCGACCAATCCCGAGATCATCGCGGCACGTGCCAAGCGCGTCCCGGTGGTGAGGCGTGCGGAGATGCTCGCCGAGCTGATGCGCTTCCACTATGGCGTCGCGGTGGCGGGCACCCACGGCAAGACCACGACCACCAGTCTGATCGCGAGCGTGCTGGCCGAGGGTGATCTGGACCCGACCTTCGTCATCGGCGGCCTGCTCAACAGCGCCGGTGCCAACGCCCGCCTGGGCAGCAGCAAGTACCTGATCGCCGAAGCGGACGAGAGCGATGCGTCGTTTCTGTTCCTGCAGCCGATGATGGCCGTGGTGACCAACATCGACGCTGACCACATGCACACCTACGGCAATGACTTCAATCGGCTGCGCAACACCTTTGTCGAATTCTTGCATCACCTGCCGTTCTACGGGCTTGCGATGCTGTGCATCGACGACGTCGAGGTGGCGTCGCTGGTGTCGACCCTGGCGCGTCCGGTACGCACCTACGGTACCCGCGCCGATGCCGACATCCGCGCCGACAACGTCCGCCAGCAGGGCACGAGGATGTTTTTCGAGGTGCACTACGACGGCGCGAAGCCGTTGCCCATTGAACTCAATCTGCCGGGCCGACACAACATGCTCAACGCCTTGGCCGCCATCGGCATCGCGCTGGAGCTTTGTGTCGACGAAGAAGCGATCCAGCGCGCGTTGGCGAAATTCCAGGGCATCGGCCGGCGCTTCGTCGTTAGCGACTGCACCAGCGCCGATGGTCGCGGTCTGACCCTGATCGACGACTACGGCCACCACCCGCGCGAGGTGCAGGCCACCATGGACGCCGCCCGTGGCAGTTGGCCGGAGCGGCGTCTGGTGCTGGTGTTTCAGCCCCATCGTTACTCGCGGACCCAGGAGCAGTTCGACGATTTCGTGCACGTGCTGTCCGAGCCGGACGTGCTGGTGCTGTGCGATGTCTATCCCGCTGGGGAACAGCCGATACCGGGTGCCGATGGCCGCAGCCTGGCCCGCGCCATTCGCCAGCGCGGTCAGGTGGAGCCCCTGTTCGCCCAAGACCTCGCGGAGGTGCCCGCGCTGCTGGACAAGGTGCTACTGGATGGCGACCTGGTGCTGGTATCCGGCGCGGGCGATATCGGCGCTCTGGCTGCGCGCCTGCCGCGGCGTCTGGCCGAGGGTGAGGAGCCGTCGATCGCATGAGCGAGCTTGCCGCAAACCCGCCGACGGCTGCCCCGAGGCTGCGTGGCGAACTACGCCGTGACGAGCCGCTCGCTCGCCATACGAGCTGGCGCGTCGGCGGACCCGCCGCACGTCTGTACCGACCCGCCGATCGGGACGATCTGATTGCATTTTTGGGCGCCTTGGGTGCGGACGAACCACTGCTTTGGCTTGGCCTCGGCAGCAACCTGCTGATCAGCGACGCCGGCTTTGCTGGCACCGTGATTCAGACCATGGGCCGGCTCACCGCCATGACGATGCTGGACGCGACCCGGCTGCGGGCCGAGGCCGGTGTCGCCTGTGCCAAGGCGGCGCGCTTCGCCGCCCGGCAGGGACTGGTCGGCGTCGAGTTTCTTGCGGGAATCCCCGGCACTATCGGTGGCGCGCTGGCGATGAATGCCGGCGCCTGGGGTGGTGAGACCTGGGAGAACGTGGCACTGGTGCGGACCCTAGATCGGCGTGGCAGGCTGCGCGAGCGGCCGCCGACGGACTTCGAGATCGGCTACCGGCAGGTGCTAATGCCACCGGGCGAATGGTTTTTAGAGGCCGAGCTTGTGCTGACGCAGGGCGATACCGAGGCGGCCCAGGCGCGTATTCGCGAGTTGCTGGACCGGCGCGCCGCGACCCAGCCGACGGGGCTGCCGAGCTGTGGCTCTGTGTTTCGCAATCCGCCCGGCGATCATGCCGCGCGGCTGATCGAGGCGGCCGGACTCAAGGGCGTGTGTATCGGCGGCGCGGAGGTGTCGCCAAAGCACGCCAATTTCATCATCAACACGGGTGCTGCCAGCGCGCGCGACATCGCCTCGCTCATCGACCGGGTGCAGGCCGAGGTGGAACGTGCGAGCGGCATCCGATTGATACCCGAGGTGCGTCGGGTAGGAGAACTGAGCTGATGAACCGAGACCCGGCCGAATTCGGCAAAGTGGCCCTATTGCTGGGCGGTCGTGCCGCCGAGCGTGAGATATCGCTAAAGAGCGGGGCCGCGGTGCTGGCGGCATTGCAGCGGCTCGGCGTCGACGTGCATGCCATTGATCCCGGCGCCGAATTGTTGGAAGTGTTGCGCGCCGGCGCGTTCGATCGCGCCTTTATCATCCTGCACGGGCGCGGTGGTGAAGACGGCCAGATCCAGGGTGCCCTGGAAACCATCGGCATGGCCTACACCGGCTCGGGTGTGCTCGGCTCCGCGATCGGCATGGACAAATACCGCACCAAGCTGATTTGGGCCGGTGCCGGTTTGCCGACCGCCGAGTTCGCACTGCTCTACGGCGCCGATGATCTGCCCAGGGCCGCGGCACTGGGGTTCCCGTTGATGATCAAGCCTGCCCATGAGGGGTCGAGCATCGGCATGGCCCGTGCGACGGACGCCGTCGAGTTGGAACAGGCGTGGCGCACCGCCGCCGAGTACGACACCGCGGTGTTGGCCGAACGCTGGATTCCCGGCGCCGAGTTCACCTGCGCGATCCTGAACGGTCGCGCTTTGCCGCTGATTCGACTGGAGACGCCCAACGTCTTCTATGACTTCGAAGCAAAATACAAATCTAATACAACAAGTTACCTCTGTCCGTGCGGTCTTGACGAGGCGTTGGAGGCGGAGTTCCGATCCCTGTGTCTGCGCGCCTTCGATGCCGTTGGTGCCAGCGGCTGGGGCCGAGTGGACTTCATGCTCGATGCCGACGGTGTGCCGAATCTGCTGGAGGTCAACACCGTGCCTGGAATGACTGACCACAGTCTGGTGCCGATGGCAGCTCGGGTCGATGGCATCGACTTCGATGCGCTGTGCGGGCAAATCCTGGCGACCAGTCTGCCGTTGGCGGGCCAGGCCTCCGGTGCGGCGGACCGCGGGGTGCAACGGTGAGCATGACGGCTGCGTCGCTGGCGGCGGATGCGAGCGAAAACC
>JGI12210J13797_10096303_pt1 | contig 13913 bp, 12 predicted proteins | sample ElkSlonscriptome_3_FD_13797 | JGI IMG/M metagenome (IMG submission 13797)
ATCAAGGCGTCGATGTCGGCGTCGGACGGCCCTTCAGCGCCGGTACCGCCGCGCAGGTAGTCGTCGGCATCCTGACTGAGTAGACCGAGTACGCCGCCGAGGGCCCTTAGCTCGGTGCCAAGCGCGGCGGCAGCGGGCTCGTCGTCGGCCCGCCATCGATTGATCTCGCGGGCCAGGTCGAACAACACCGCCAATGCCACGGGGGTGTTGAAATCGTCGTCCATTGCGGCGTCGAAGCGCTCGCGAAAGGGTAGGCCCGCGGCGCCGGCCTCTGCCGCGGGCAGACCACGCAGCGCGGTGTAGAGCCGGGTCAACGCGGCGCGGGCGTTATCCAGATGCTCGTCGTCGTAGTTGAGCGGACTGCGGTAGTGGCTGGTGAGGATGAAATAGCGCACCTCTTCGGGCTGATAGCGGGCGAGGATCTCGCGTACGGTGAAGAAGTTGCCCAGGGACTTGGACATTTTCTCTTCGTTCACGCGCACGAAGCCGTTGTGCATCCAGATGTCGACGAACGGCTCGCCGGTCGCGCCCTCGGATTGGGCAATCTCGTTTTCGTGATGCGGAAACTGCAGATCGGCACCGCCGCCATGGATATCGAAGTGATTGCCAAGGCAGCAGGTGGACATGGCCGAGCATTCGATATGCCAGCCGGGGCGACCGTGCCCCCAAGGCGACTCCCAGGCCGGCTCGCCGGGCTTGGCGGCCTTCCATAACACAAAGTCGAGCGGGTCACGCTTGGCTTCATCGACCTCGACGCGGGCGCCAGAGCGGAGCTCGTGGGGGTCCTTGCCGGAGAGCTTGCCGTACCCGGGGAAGCTGGCCACCGCGTAATAGACGTCGCCGTTATCGACGGCATAGGCATGCCCGTTCGCGACTAGGCGCTCGATCATGGCCAAGATCTCGGGAATGTGCACAGTGGCGCGGGGTTCGTCGTGCGGCGACAGGATGCCGAGCGCCGCGGCATCCTCGTGCATGGCGGCGATGTAACGATCGGCCAGGGTATCGGCGGGCTCGCCGTTCTCTTGCGCGCGGCGGATGATCTTGTCGTCGATGTCGGTGATGTTGCGCACATAGGTCACCGCATAGCCGGCCCGCATCAAGTAGCGATAGACCACGTCGAACACCACCAGAACCCGCGCATGGCCCAGATGGCACAGATCGTAGACGGTCATGCCGCAAACATACATGCGCGCCTTGCCGGGCTCGATTGGGGTGAACGGCGCCTTGCGGCGGGTCAGCGTATTGTAGATTTGGAGCATGACGGGCACTGCGAACACGGCTGGAGAAGGGCGTAGAGTGGCCGCGATGGTAGCAAAGTGGCGGTTTTGCACAAAACACATGACGTCCGCGGACTGTCGCAGCGGCGTCGAAAGCCGTAGCATGGGTTACATTGAGCGATTACCGACGGCGGCAGCATGCGCATCACGAGCATCTCGCCGTCGGATGGCCCCAGACCCTGCCGACGAGCCTACCGCCGAGTGAGCAGGTCTCCGCTCACGCTGGCCGCACCGGTTTAGAACACCCATCCTTTCAGATCAACCCGAACACCATTCCTACCCGGAGCAACACGATGATCAAATTGACCACGAACCACGGCGACATCATGATCGAGCTGAACCACGAGAAGGCACCGATCACCAGCGCCAACTTTGAACAGTACGTGCGCGACGGACACTACGACGACACCCTGTTCCACCGTGTCATCAATGGCTTCATGATTCAGGGCGGCGGCATGAACACCAACTTCGTGCAGAAGCCCACCCGCGCGAACATTGAGAACGAGGCCAGCAACGGCCTGAAAAACGTGCCCGGCTCCATCGCCATGGCCCGCACCATGGACCCGCACTCGGCCTCGTCGCAGTTCTTCATCAACGTCTCCAATAACGGTTTCCTCGACTACCCGGGGCAAGACGGCTGGGGCTACTGCGTCTTTGGCATGGTCACCGACGGCATGGACGTGGTCAATGCGATCAAGGATGTCAAGACCGGCAGCCGCCACGGTCACCAGGACGTGCCGGTTGAGGATGTCGTGCTGGAGAAGGCCGAGATCATCGACTAAGGCGATGCCCCAGACCGACGAAGTTCCGGTGCTGCGCTGCGGAACGTTCGCTTTGCTTTGAGCGGGGTCACGCGCCGAGGGCTGCTGGACAGCACGATTGCACGGTGGCGGCCTCAGGCCCTTGGCGCTCGGCCCATTGGACGGTATTCGCGTTGTCGCTAAAAAACTTGACGCAGTTGCTCACATTTGGCGCTCTCAAGCAATTTAGAGCGGAAAGCCTGTTCATCTCCGACCTGCACCTCGCACCGGAGCGGCCAGGCACCGTCGCGCTGTTTCTGGACTTTCTGCACAGCCGAGCCCGAAACGCCACCCGGCTGTACATCCTCGGCGACCTATTCGACGCCTGGATCGGCGACGATGACGACACCCCGACTCACCGCGCCGTCATCAACGCGCTGCGCGAATTGACTGATAGCGGCACCGCCTGCGCGCTGATGCACGGCAATCGGGACTTTCTGCTTGGCCGCCGCTTTGCCCGTGCCGCAGGCTGTTCCCTGCTACGCGACCCAATCCGCATCGAGCTCGACCAAGAGCCGCTGCTGCTGATGCACGGCGACCTGCTGTGCACCGACGACCTGGCCTACCAGCGTTTTCGGCGCAAAGTCCGCAATCCGCTCGTCCAGCGGCTGTTCCTGTGGAAATCGCTGGCGGAGCGCAGGCGCATCGCCGCCGATTACCGCGAGAAGAGCAGCGCCGCGAACCAGAACAAGACCGAAGCCATTATGGACGTGAACCCGGACGAGGTCGCCCGGCGAATGCAACGCGCCGGCGTGCGGCGCCTGGTGCACGGCCATACCCACCGCCCCGCTGATCACGCGTTGAAGCTCAACGGCGGCAGCGCAATGCGGCATGTGCTGTCCGACTGGCACGAGGACCGCGGCGAGGTGCTGATCCACGATCAACAGGGCTGGCGTCGCGAGCCCCACGCGTCGGCCTAATGTCGCTCGGGTTTGCGCAGCATAAACCGACGTGTGACCGGCATGCGAGTCGGCTAGCTGGTGAAAATCCAGCCATGGCCCTTGGAAGCGGGGATGTTGAGTTTCTTTCTTGGGAAATGCCCAGGCGTCAAAATGCACGGCAACCACGACGGGGAACCTTGCGAGCAGCAACGGTGCAACTGACACACTGGGGCGTTACCCGCTCGAACCACCGCACAGGGCGACTAACCCATCCAATTCGACTTGGTCGAAGCCGGCCCGTCGCCGATCAGGGAGATTCAGCGGGCAGCGCACCTGGCCCGAGAAGCGTTCGCGAATCAGGCGCAGATAGGTCGCGTGCGGCTCCAGCTCGCGTTGCTCGCAAAGCCAGCGGAACCAACGGCTGCCGATGGCCACATGCCCGACCTCGTCGCGCAGGATGATGGCAAGGCGCTCAGCGGTGTCTTCGTCGCCAACCGTGCGCAGGCGCTTGATCATCCCGGGCGTCACGTCCAGACCACGCGCCTCCAGCACCCTTGGCACCAGCGCCATGCGCTCGAGCAGGTCGCCTGCCGTCTGTCGCGCCATCGCCCATAGGCCGTCGTGCGCGGGAAAGTCGCCGTAGTCATACCCGAGTGCCTGGAGGCGCTCACGCATCAGGCTAAAGTGATAGGCCTCCTCATCGGCAACACGCAGCCAGTCGGCATAAAAATCCGACGGCATATGCGGGAACCGCAGAACGGCGTCGAGCGCCAGGTTGATGGCATTGAACTCGATATGGGCGACCGCATGGATCAGCGCGGCGCGCCCGGCGCTGTCGTTTAGGCCCCGGCGCCGCAGGTGGCGTGGCGCGACCAGTTCTGGCCGCGCCGGTCGACCGGGCTGGTCCAATGGAGCAACCCCCATCTGGTCTTGGGAGAAAGGCAGTTCGCCGGCAAGTAAACTGGCCGCCATGGCGCGTGTTTGCTCGACCTTGCGCGTGGGATCGCATTCCTCGAAACAGGCAATGACGGATGAATGAAACGCGGTGGTTGTCATGAACCAGGTAGAACCCCAAAGCGCGCAATCGATTCGATGCTCCGGGGGACGGTAAACGCCGACAAATCCGCGTTTCCCCTACCCGGCGCCATAGACCCATCGCACGCCAGTTTTGGTTTGTCCCGCGAAGAACCTGCTGATCTGCCGTGCCTTCCTCGAACCTCGCCCCTCGATACTCGCACCTGTCTGCTATATCCTGCCACACTGGAGAATCCAAGCAACTGAGAATAATGATATGGCTGGGTCTTCACGCGTATCTCGTGCGGCGCTTGAGCAGCAAGCGAAGGCGCGACGCCGACTGAGCACGAACGACCCCTGTGAGCCACGCTGACGTTAATGGTACCGTGACGTTAGGGTGACAACGTCGGAGCGGGTTGGTCCACTCAGAAGCGCCCCAGAAAAAGACCCAAGCCAGAAAAAGACCCCAAAAAGCTCGTTCAGACTCCGGCGACGTGGCACCTCTCGGCCAGCCCAGCGACTTGACCCCGACGCCAGCTCCTATGCCGCCGGACACATGCGAGTCCTGAAGGCAAAACCATCCAAAACAAGCAACATTGGCTCGCTAGTTGCATTCCTATAGTTAGATGATCCCCCCCGAGTACTCGGGGTTACGGAGACCGAAGAGCGTTCCGCGCTCTCTGGCCAGGCTAAATGGCGCTTGACCCCGGCCAACCGCCGGCTATCGGACCAATCTGGCTGAGGGAAAGGTATGCGATACTCTATCGGTACTCCACCTATAACTAAATCAAAGCCAGTTTGTCTGACTGGGAGGACAACATCACGATGAAATTTTGCACAGAGTGCCGTCGTTCGCCGCTGCCGTTTGTGCTGGCCTTGCTGATCGCCAGCATCGCGGGATTTATGACTTGGCTCACGCTAGGGCTCTCCAGTTATGAGCCATGGCTGCGCATCGGCGGCAGCGTGGCGGTTTTCCTCGCCGTCGGCGGCACACTGCTCCATTACGTATTGAGTTGCATCCGGCGCCATTGCCAGCATCAGCAGCGCTTTGCCCGCACGCCGTCGACGCGACCGATGACGCCGCGTGGCTGATACGCGCCGCTGTCGGCGCTGATCCGACGCAAGCATCGCTGCAATCAGGGCGCGGGATAAGGCAGGCGCGCCGCAGCATTCGCGACAACCTCGCGCGGGTCGCAGCGGCGCGTTCAGCTCGCCCCCGCCGCCGTCACCCGATTGCGTAGATAAACCGGTATCGCCTGCTCGGGTGTGAGCACCGCGCCACGTGCAAGGGCATCGGCGGCGAGCACCGCAATATCCCTCGCCTCGCATTCCCGAGCGGTAGCCGGCAGTCGCACCTCAACCCCGAGCCGGTCGGTCAGTGCCTCCCGATAGACAAACCAGCCGCTGCCGACACCGTACCACTCGCCATCGTCCGGCGCCCAAACAGCGTCGGGCGCGCAAACCCTGTCATCGCACAGCGGGCGCATCAGCCCGCCCTCATCGGCAGCATAGGCGCCCCAGTAGACCTCGCCCATGCGCGCATCGAACGCGCAGAGCGCGCGGTCAGCCCCATCCCGGCGGCGGCAGCCCTGCGCGAGTGCCGCCAGCGTGGACACGCCGACCACATCGAGCCCCGCACCGAAGGCGACACCCTGCGTCACCGCGGCGGCGATACGCAGTCCAGTGAATGAACCGGGTCCGCAACCAAAGGCGAACACATCCAGATCCCGTGGCACGAGTCCGGCATCAGTCAGCAGCGCGTCCATCATCGACAGAATGAGTTCACCGTGGCGGCGCGGGGCCTGTTCCAGGCGTTGCGCAAGGACGCCGTCATGCAACAGGGCCGCGGAGCAGGCCGCACCAGAGGTATCGATGGCGAGGAGTTTCATGGACAAATCGGTAGACTTGACTGACGTCGATCAGACGCCGTATTCAGCGTGGCAAGGCGTCGCCGCGAACGACAACCAGCGGACAACTTACCCACTATAGCGAATTCACGACGGCGGTGTGCTGCCTAACCCGGAGTAGGCGTGCGCCCGTTCAGGAATCCGATGCGGTATCGCCGGTTGCGGTAGCGGCAAAAAAGCTGCGTACCTCATCGAGCTCTCGGGTGCGCGTCATGGGCGGGAGGCTATTGAGAAAGGCATGCCCATAGCTGCGACGGAGCAGGCGCGGATCGCAGACGACCAGCACGCCGCGGTCGGTGGCATCGCGAATGAGCCGTCCGGCGCCCTGCTTTAGCGTAATCACGGCCTGGGGAAGCTGGTAGTCGCGAAACGGGTTGCCGCCGCGACGGCGCAGAGCATCCATGCGCGCCTGCAGGATCGGGTCTCCGGGAGAGGCGAACGGCAACCGATCGATAATCACGCAACTCAGGGCCTCACCGCGCACGTCGACCCCTTCCCAGAAGCTGGAGGTGCCGAGCAGCACGGCGTTGCCGAGCCGCCGAAAACGATCGATCAATTCCGCCCGCGGCGCCGATCCCTGCACCAGCATCGGATACTCCAGGCGGCTGTCGAGCAGCGTTGCGGCCTCGCGCAGGGCCCGATGGCTGGTAAACAACAGAAAGGCACGGCCGCGACTCATGGACAGCAGCTCCAGGCTGAGCTCGGCGACGCGCGGGCCGTAGTCCGGGGAGCTCGGGTCGGGCAGGTCGCGGGGCACATACCATAGCGCCTGGTGCGCATAGTCGAACGGGCTGTCCCAACGCGCGGTGCGGGCATCTTCGGCACCGATCTGGGCGGAGAAATGCGTAAAGGACTCGCCGACGGCCAATGTCGCCGACGTGAACACCCAGGCCAGCGGGTGACGTTCGCGGTGGGCGCGAAAGATGTCCGCCACGTCCAGGGGCGTCTGATTGAGACGAAAGCCCGATCCGTGCACGTCGAACCAGCGAACCTGGGCCTCGTCGGCGGCACCGGTCAAGTGCGCAAGCCGCGCATCGACGGCTTTAACACGGGTCAGGCAGTGATCGAGCCCCTTGCCGCGTCCGGACAGGGCCTCGAGCGCGGCGTCGAGCTGGCCGAGCACATGGCCGAGGTCATCGAGCGCGTCCTGCACCGCGGGGGCCGCGTCCAGTTCCTGCCAGGGCGCGCGGCGGTCTGACCCGCCAAGCGTTTGCCGCAGCGTGCGCACCGCTGGCGGCAGTTCCGCCGCCAACAGTGGAATCTCCGGCACATCGCCGGCCTCCCGTGCGTACTCTTGCGCTACATCCCGGGCTAGATCCAGCAATTGCCGGCTGCTGACGGATAGGCCGAAAAAGCTTGCCGCGACGTCTGGCAACTGATGTGCCTCGTCGACGATGATGCAATCCGCGCCAGGCAAGACCTCGCCGAAGCCCTCTTCGCGCAGGGCCATATCCGCACACAGCAGGTGATGGTTGATGACCACCATCTCGGCCTCCTGCGCGCGGCGCCGGGCCTCCACTAGGTGGCAGTTCGACCAGGTTGGGCATTCCTGCCCGAGGCAATTGTCGGCGGTGGAGGTGACTACCGGCCAGATCGCGGCATCCTCCGGGAGCGCGAGTTCGGCGATGTCGCCGGCTCGGGTGTCGCTAGCCCAGGCCTGCACATGCCGCAGGTCGCGGCGCACCTCCGGGCGCTGCGCCGCAGGATCGGCGGCGGCGAGATCGAACCGATGCCGGCACAGGTAATTGCCGCGCCCCTTTAGTAGGGCGACGCGTACCGGCTTGCCGAGTGCCTCACGAATCAGGGGGATGTCACGATGAAACAGCTGGTCCTGCAGGTTGCGGGTACCGGTGGAGACGATCACCTTGCGGCCGCTGGATAGCGCTGGCACCAGGTAGGCGAAGGTCTTACCGGTACCGGTGCCCGCCTCACAGATCAGCATGGTGCCAGCGGCGATCACCTCGGCCACGGCGGCCGCCATGGCCCGCTGCTGGGGTCGGCTGCTGAAACCGTTGAGATGGGTGGCGAGCAGGCCATCCGCCGCGAAGGCGTCGTCGACGATCACCGCTGCCTCAGGTGCGACAGGCGATGCGGCAGGCGTCGTCGCCGAACTCGGCACGGGCTCAGCCGCCGCCGGCCATTCGCTCCGCCTCCAGGGCCCCCTGCACGTCGCCGGACTGGCGCCGCACGGTGGCGATGACATCCCAGTTGTTTTGCTTAAGCTTGGCCTGATCCCCCGCCAGCGCGTTGGAGCGCGCGGCGAGGTTACCGGCCTGGGAGCCGAGCCCCTGCTCCAGTCGCACCCTGGCCAACCGGTTCCACAAATAGGCCTCCTGGGGCTGGATGCGCAGCGCACGTTCGAGCGTTGCGGCGGCGCCGCCATAGTCTCCGGTTTGTCGCTGCTGCTCGGCGCGACCGGCAAGCGTGTCCACCGCCGGCGGCATGCCGGAAGGCGCCAGTCCGGACGGCGGCGGCGCCATCGCCACCTCCGGGGCTGGCGGTGCAGCCGGAGCCGGTGCGGGTGCCGGTTCCGGTGAAGGCGGTTGCTGCGGAGCGGCGGCTGGTTGCTGCGGAGCAACTGGCTTCGGCGGCTTCGCCGGCGGCGCCGGCTCTTGCCCGGCAGGCGCCGGGGGTGTTGGTTTAGCCGGCGCCGCAGCGGCTGGCGATGGCGCCGACTCTGATGTGGGCGCCGCGGCTGCCGGCGGAGGCTCCGGCACTGGTTCTGGCTCTGGCTCTGGGTCCGGAATCGACTCCGGCGGCGTGTACGCATAGACCGTGGTGGGGCGCGGCTTGGCCGGCGTCGGCTCCGGTTTTGGTTCCGGCTTGGGCGTCGCCGCAACGGGCTGCTGCGCCGGCCTGCTCGACTCGACGATGGGCGCGGGCGGCTGCGAGCGCTCCGGCATCGCGCAGGCCGCGAGCAGCAGCGGAATCAGAAACACCGGTGTTGTTCTGTACATCTTCAGTTTCCGTAGAAATCGCTCATGAAAGGACTAACGTTGCGTTGCTGCTCGCGCTCGCGGGCACGCGGCTCGGGCTTCGGCTGTGAGCGGGGGCCCTCCTGGGCAACGACCGGGGCCGTCTGCTCGGGCGCGGCGCGGGCAACCCGCCCGCCGCCGCTGCCACCGCTACCACAGGAACCCACATGGCCGCGACTGAACGGGATACCGGAGCTTCCGCAGGCACTAGCCACGACCACGGTGTCCGGGGGCTGCTCGCTCAACGGCTGACTGTCGAGCCCCGCCATGATGTCACCCCACAGGCGCAGTGCGCCTGTGGAGCCGGACAACTTGGTGGGCTGATTGTCGTCACGACCGACCCAGGCCACCACCACTTTATCGCCGCTGAACCCGGCGAACCAGCTGTCGCGCAGGTCATTGGTGGTACCAGTCTTGCCCGCGACCACCAGCTCCGAGGGCAGCCGCTTATTGAGCCAGGTGGCGGTGCCCTGCTTGACCACTTGCCGCATGGCCCATTGCGTCAGATAGGCGGCATCATCGGACACGACCGGCTCGACCGCCAACGGATAGCGATTCAACGGCCTTCCGGAGGCGTCGAGCACCTCGCGAATGGTGCGCAACGGCGCACGAAAGCCGCCAGCGGCGATGGTCTGGTAGACCTGCGCGACCTCGATCGGCGGCAGCGACACCGAGCCCAACAGCATGGCCGGCACGGCGTCGATGTCGCGCACGGCACCCAGGTCGTAGAGCATGCGCGCGACCTGGTCGACGCCCAAGTCAAGGCCCAAATTCACCGTCGCCAGGTTGTAGGACTTCGCCAGCCCACGATAGAGCGGCACGCTGCCATGCGTGCGATGGTCGTAGTTCTTTGGCTGCCAGAGCTTGCCGCCGACGCGCAACGACACCGGCTTGTCGGCGATGGGCGTCACCAGCGAGAAGCGCTCCGGTTGTGCCAGCGCGGTCAGGTAGATCACGGGCTTGATCAGTGAGCCGATCGGCCGAACCGCATCCAGCGCGCGGTTGAAACCCGCGAAGTCGGGATCGCGCCCGCCAACAATCGCCAGCACCTCGCCCTGAGCGACGGACGTGACCACTGCGGCGGTCTCCAGCGTGCCGGACTTGAAGCCACGCTGCTTATCGAGTGCCGGCAGACGCTCGCGCACCGCGTCCTCGACATCGGCCTGGGCCAGTGGGTCCAGTGTCGTGAAGATACGCAGCCCCTCGGAACGCAGGTCTTGCTCACGATAGTCGCGCTGCAGCTGGCGGCGGACCAGCTGAATGAAGGCCGGATAGTCGCCGGCGGGCTGAGCGCCGCCGTCGCGCAGACCAAGGGGTTGCTGCTTGGCGGCCTCGGCATCGGCGACGGAGATGATTTGATGATGGGCCATCAGGTCGATGACCAGGTTGCGCCGGCCCAGCACCTTCTCGGGCTTACGGCGCGGATTGAACTCGGAAGGCCCCTTCAGGATGCTCACCAGCATCGCCGTCTCCGGAATGCCCAACTCATCGAGTTCGCGGTCGAAATAAAAGCGGCTGGCGAGCCCAAAGCCATGAATGCCGCGACTACCGTCCTGCCCCATGTAGACCTCGTTGACATAGGCCGTGAGGATGTCGTCCTTGGCGTAGCGTCGGTCCAGCAACAAGGCCATGAAGGCCTCGTTGAGTTTACGTTCGAGCGTCCGCTCCTGGGTCAGGTAGAAATTCTTGACCAACTGCTGGGTCAACGTGCTTGCACCCTGCACGGTGCGCCCGGCCATGAGATTCTCATAGGCGGCACGGACGATACCCTTGGGGTCGACGCCAAGGTGCTGGTAGAACTTACGATCTTCGACCGCCAGCAGGGTTTTGATCAGGTCGTCCGGCAACTGCTCGCGCCGCAGCAGCACGCGGTCTTCATTGTGGGTGGGGTAGATGCTCGCGATCAGCGCGGGGTCCAGACGCACCAGCGTCAGTGGTGATCCGCTGTCGGCGTCGACCAGGTCGGTGACGATGTCGTCTTCGAGGGTCACGGTGAATCGGCGCGCGGGCTCCTTGCCGTCCCAGAAGCGGAAGTCGCGGCTCTGGATCAAGATCGCCTCGCCGTCGACCCGCCAACCTCCGTCGTGACCTGGGTCGGCGCCTTCACGATAGCCAAGCCGCTGCAGTTCGCCGACCAGTTCGTCGCGCGTCAGTGGCCGGCCGACGTAGAGCTCTAGCGGACGCGCGTAGACCCGCGCCGGCAGCGCCCAGCGCTTGCCCTCGAATTTGGCGCGCACCACCTTGTCGAGGTGGATGCCGTAGAGACCTGCGACTAGTCCGACGGCCAGCGTCAGTAGAAAGACCGCGCGAAACAGGAAGCCCCAAAGGCCCATGCCGCCTTTGCGACGTTTGGGGTTTTTTCGTGAGTGTATTGGCATGCTGACAGAGGGCTACGGTGAACGGAACTGGGCACTGAACGGTTACGGCGACAGCCATGGCCGGACCCAGCCAAGATGCCACCACGACCTTTTTCTTCAGCGGCTTAATGATCCCATCGCATGCCGCCTGTCACAAGCGGAAGGTGGCATCGAGGACGGAGAGCGCGCGATCAGCTCTTGATGCCGACGCCGCGCTCGAGCAGGTACAGACTGTAGTAACCGAGCACGGTGATGAAGCCGAGAATGAGCCCGAAGGCGACGAACAGCGGGATATCGCTGACCCCAAGCAACCCGTAACGGAACGCGTTGACCATATAGAGTACCGGATTGGCCAACGACACCGTCTGCCAGAACTCGGGCAGCAGTTCGATTGAGTAGAACACCCCGCCCAGATAGGTCAGCGGCGTCAACACAAAGGTCGGCACGATGGAGATGTCATCGAAACTGTTGGCATAGACGGCATTGATGAAGCCGCCGAGGGCAAATAGGATCGAAGTCAGCGCGATGACGAGCAACGTAATCGGATAGCTGTGCACGGCGATGTCGGTGAACAGCATCGCGACGGACATGACGACGGCGCCCACGATGAGGCCTCGCGCCACGCCACCCGCCACATAACCCGCCAGAATCACCCAACTCGGCGCCGGAGAAACCAGTAGTTCCTCCACGTAGCGCGAGAACTTGCTGCTGTAAAACGACGACACGACGTTGCTGTACGAGTTGGTGATGACCGCCATCAGCACCAGTCCCGGCACGATGAAGTCCATGTAGGCGAAGCCGTCCATATCGCCGATGCGCTCACCGATCAAATGCCCGAAGATGACGAAGTACAGCGTCGTTGTGATGGCCGACGGCAACACCGTCTGCACCCAGATGCGCGAGAAGCGCACGACCTCTTTGTTCAGCAGCGTCGAGAACGTGACCCAATAACGCTGCCAGCGATCGCTGCCGAGTTTCACGCGGCCTTACCACGCGCCTGGTCAACCATGTCCAGAAACAGCTTCTCCAGTCGGTTTTGCTTGTTGCGCAGGCTGATCACCTCGATGCCGCTGCGCGACAGGGCGGCGAACAACGCATTCATGCTCTGCTCGCGGCTGACATGCACCTCCAGCGTGCGCGCGTCGACACGCCTTAGGACGAAGCCGTCGAGCACCGGCAGTACCTCGGCGCTGCCCTTTAGATCAAGCACGAATGTCTCGGTATCGAGCCCGGCGAGCAAGGTGGAAGTGTCGGCGACGGCCCCGATGCGACCTCGGTCGATGATCGCAATCGTCCGACACAGGCTCTCGGCCTCCTCCAGATAATGCGTCGTTAGGATGATGCTGGTACCGTCCGCGTTCAGTTCGCGGAGATAGGCCCACATGCTGCGGCGGATCTCGATGTCGACACCAGCAGTGGGCTCGTCCAAAATCAGCAGCCGCGGCCGGTGAACCAGCGCCCGGGCAATCATCAGGCGACGTTTCATGCCGCCGGACAGCAGCCGCATCTCGCTCTTACGGCGATCCCAGAGATCGAGCTTGCGCAGATAAAACTCGGCGCGGGCGCAGGCCTCGGCGCGCGGTATGCCGAAGTAGCCGGCCTGGTTGATCACCACCTCGGCCACCGGCAAAAACAGGTTGAAGTTGAACTCCTGGGGCACGACGCCGAGCAGGGACTTGACCTGTTCGGGTTCCCGATCGAGGTCGTGACCGAACACCTCGACGCTGCCGCCGGACTTGTTCACCAGCGAGGTCAGGATGCCGATCAGCGTCGACTTGCCGGCGCCGTTCGGGCCAAGAAGCGCAAAGAAATCGCCTTCTTCGACGGTCAGGTCGACGCCTTTCAGGGCCTCGAATCCATTGCGATAGATCTTGCTAAGCTGACGAGCAACGAGCGCGGGCATGAATTGGTGGCAATACGGTGGACAGGCCGACAGCGGCGAGGGCGTAAACTATCCGCTGTCCCCGCGCTTTGCAAGCCGGGCTAGGCGCGCCCCTGGGTGAAGCCAGCGACCAATAATCGGTCCCGCGATGCCGTTTTGAGGGTCAAGATCAGGCCGCCGTAAAAGGCGATCGACCCCAGCAGCAAACCGGATAAGCCCCAGAGCCAGGCCAGCGCGCCGGCGGACAGGCCCAAGCCGGCGGCATAACCGAACAGCGTGCGAGAGGTCACCGGACCACGCAGGCGGCGTAGCACCACAGCTGCCGCCGCGGTGAAAATCAGGCCCTTGATCGCGACCATGCCATGCAATAGCCGCATCAGGCCCGGCTCCATCGCCACCGGCATCGCGAACGACAGCGAAATCAGGACACCACAGAAGCCGCCGATGCCGATCGCGCCAAGCAAGCGCGACCGCGATGTAACGGCAGGCAACAGCGAAGGATCGGATTGCAACGCACCGGTAGCAACCGACAACTGATCAGCGAACAATCTGGCCATGGCAGCACCCCGTTTGAGTAGAGATTCCGCACGCGATCCCTTGAGGGCAGCAACGTCGCGCCGTGCGCTCGTTCGTCTGAGGCATCGCCTCGTGAGCATGACCGAGTGCGATTGGAACACAACAATGGAAAAACAACGGTAAAACATCGTCCATGTCGCAATCGACGCACGATCCGACACCAACAGCGGTCGACTTGTCGGCGCTGCTGGCCCTGTTGAGCCGCTTCGGCCTAGCGGTACAACCCGTCGCCGACGGAGTCGCG
>JGI12210J13797_10044072_pt1 | contig 13910 bp, 13 predicted proteins | sample ElkSlonscriptome_3_FD_13797 | JGI IMG/M metagenome (IMG submission 13797)
CGGGAAGGGCAACCTGCAGGAGCAGTTTGAGCAGCTGAAGGCCAAACTGGATGCCGAGGGCCTTTTTTCCAAGGATCGGAAAAAGCCGCTGCCCCTTCTGCCTAAAAAGATCGGGGTGGTTACCTCGCCGACCGGCGCAGCAATCCGTGACATTATTAATGTGCTGACGCGCCGGTTTCCAAATCTTGAGATTCTACTCGCCCCGGTCACGGTGCAGGGACCGACGGCTGCCAAGAGTATTGCGAATGCGATTCGTTTTTTGAATAAACGGAATGTAGAGCAAGCGTCCCGCTTGCTTCTCGATGCGGGGATAAACAAGCGGGACGCTTGTTCTATGTTTGATCGGTCGATTGATCTTTTGATTGTCGGGCGCGGCGGAGGGTCGATTGAGGATCTTTGGGCGTTTAACGAGGAAGTGGTAGCCCGCGCCATTTTTGCTTCGGAAATTCCGGTCATTTCGGCGGTGGGGCATGAGATTGATTTTACGATTGCGGATTTTGTGGCGGATGTGCGGGCACCGACGCCGTCGGTTGCGGCGGAGCTGGCGGTTCGGGAGAAGGGCGATCTGGAAGATGCAATTTCGCTGGGTCAGCGTCGGCTGAATGAAAGCCTGATGCGGATGAGTAAGGATTTTCAGCTGCGGTTGAACCGCGCAGCGCATTCGTATGTTTTCCGCGAACCAGCGGTGCTGGTGAAGCAACATCGCCAGACGATCCAATCGTTGGAAACCCGGATGGGGGATTTGCTGAAGCTGGAATCGCGCGCGATTTTCCAACGGTTGGAACGTTCCAATGTTCGGATGGAGCATCTGCTGGAGTCAGGGGTTCTGCAGGCGCATCAGCGGGTGGATGAATTGAGTATGATGATGCGCCATGAGATGGAACGGAAGGCGGAGCGCAGCCGGCAAACCTTCCAATCATTGGAACGTCAGCTGCGGATGCTAAATCCGCTGGCGGTGCTGGGGCGGGGGTATAGTTTGACGCGGAAGCCGGATGGTTCGGTGGTGCGTACTGCGAAAGATATACAGGTCGGAGATGAAATGGTGACGACACTGGCTGATGGAAAAGTGGTTTCAAATGTTACGGAAAAAGAGTAAGCAACGGGGCTGGGAGACGAACGATGGATGAGAAGAAGAGTGTAGATTTTGAGCAGTCGCTGGAACGACTGGAAGAGCTGGTTGATCAGATGGAGAGCGGCGAGTTGAGTCTGGAAGATATGATTAAGCATTTTGAAGAGGGCTCGCAGTTGGTTGAGGTCTGTACGAAAAAGCTGAATGAAGTGGAGCAGAAGATTGAGAAGCTTGTGAAAAAGGATGGGGTGCTCAAAGAGGTGCCTTTCGAGGTGGAGGAGTAGATGAATTGGACGCGTACAATTCTTTTTATTTTCTGTGGTGCGCTGGTGATGAGTGCTCTTTTTTCTGCGCTGAACCGTCAGCGCGTGAAGGAGGAGCCCTCGTACCGACGCATCGATATTCCTCCTTCCAACTTTACGCCGAAGCAACGTCCTTTGGACGCGCACAATCCGGCACGCGACTTCAGTGAATCCATTGCGGATGCCGTTGAAAAGGTGATGCCTACGGTGGTGGTTATTCGCACCGATAATATATTTAAGAAACGCGAAGCCTATGCCTTGGATCCTTTTGGTATTTATCAGGGTTTTCGTGATGTGCAGGAGGAGCGCAAGGGCGAAGGCTCCGGTGTGATCATTGATGAGATGGGGCATATTCTCACCAGTTGGCATGTAATTGAAAATGCGGTGGATGGTGAAGTGGTACTCAATGATGGGCAACGCATGAGCGCCGTTGTGGTGGGTTATGATAAAGCCACAGATCTCGCGGTTTTAAAGATTAAGGATGCCGGAGCGGACAACTGCCCCTATGTAGAATTTCGTGATTCAGACCGCGTTCGCGTAGGCGAGGTGGCGATTGCAATCGGGTCGCCGTTCAGTCTGGCGGGTTCGGTTACGGTGGGTCATGTCAGCCAGAAGGGTCGGCAGGTGGACCTTTTGCCCTATGAAGATTTTATCCAGACCGATGCCGCCATTAATGAAGGCAACAGTGGCGGTCCGTTGATCGATGTGGACGGTCGCCTGATTGGCATCAATACCGCCAAGAAAACCGATGACCAGCAAAAGGGAGTTGGTATTGCCTTTGCGGTTCCGGCCAACCTGGCGATGGTGGTGGCAAAATCGATCATTGAAACCGGCAAGCACGAGTGGCCATGGATAGGTGCTACGTTTTATGATGTGGATAAACGTTTCCAGGATGAGATTTTTGCTGGTGCCGGCGTGGTGATTTCGCAGGTGTGGAACGATACGCCAGCGGCGCGGGCCGGGCTCCAGCCGGGGACGGCGGTGATAGCGGTGGACGGTCTGAAGGTAAAAAGCCAGCAGGATATTGAACGTATTATCTATAGTAAGTCGGTGGGGGAAAGCGTGCGCTTTCTGTTGCAGTTAAAAGGAAAGGAGCAGCTCGAGGTTGAACTGCTCCTTGAAGAATTCCCCGGTGTGACCGGTTAGCTGTCGCGCAGGCCGCGCACAACCGCCTGGTCGAAGCCGAGCGGAACGAGAAATTCGCTCATCAGCCATTCCGGGGGTGTTGTGCCGACTTCTTTTTTAATGCAAAACTCGGTGTAAGCTTTCCACGCATCCTTGTGTGCGAGTAGCGGTGGGAGGACTTTATGGACATTGCTATTGTTAGCACTGCTATTGTTCATGATGGCCATAGATATTTTTCGCTGTGCGTCGGCATTACGCACATAGGATGCCAGCCTTTCATGTGACATATCAGGGCGAATTTCGGCCAGTTTGCTGAACAGGTTCTTCTGACGATAGGTCAGATATTCCGGAAAGCTGAATTTACGATAGGCCTCCGCGGCCTCCGCGAATCCGCTGTCCTCAAAGAACTGGATACGTTTATTGGTGCGTTCCTCCGGATCGCTCCAGGCTTTGCCGAGATAAATCACCTCGGTAAATCCAGAGGAGAAGCCGGCCAACCACCCCAGGCGACCGTTTTCGATATCTTGAGGAAGCGTGAAAACACTGTGTCCGATCATGATGCGGTGCTCATCGTCGGAGGAGTCGAGCACTTCAACATAGATCCGGGTGCGCGCGTTAGCATAGTCCTGCGCGGCCCGGTTGGAGTAGATTTTGTTGTCGTAAACCGGCCAGGCGAGCGCCATGGTCTTGAGCGCAAGCTCACTGTCAGGGCGAGTGATGTATCCATTTTCTGTACCACTTTCCAGCAGGACATCCTTGTGTGAAAATTTCGGCAACATGAGCGCGGTCTGATTCCCGTCCACCAAGAATGACCCGGGCTCAATACCCGCTGCGAGCTGCAGGAAGTGATAGGCGGTAAGATCTATCTGACCATGAAATGACTGCCCTTCCTTCGCCGATACGGTTTGACCGTCTTTCACCTCAGTCGTCGAGTTGGCCGAGGAGGGGCTGAAGAGATTAACCATCACAAACGGATCGTGACCATACGCCGCACGCTCCATAGAGAGATAGGCGGCGGTTGTTTGGTCATAGTCGGCCTGCTGTGCCTGGATATAGAGCCAGGGGCGGGTTGCGCCGCCACTGAAGTGATTAGGTTCAATATAAACATTGAGCTGTTCCACGACGTTTAGCGCAAGAACCACCACGAGGGTAATCAATACGATAACCGTGCAGAGCACCATGTCCGAGAAGGATTCAAATATGCCCTCATCAGAAGGCATTTCATGACGGATAGACGAACGCATTACGCCACCTTTTGGCTTTCTTTGCTATTATCAGATGCTTGAGTTCCAGAAACTTTTTTCGTGATCAACTTCTGGATGGAATCGGCGGCGAGTGAGAGCCTTCCTGCAATTTCATTCGCCTCCATATCCAGTTTCGCCTCGGCCATCGTCACCATTTCGCCGGTGGCCTGGGTGATCGCTGTATGCAGTTCGCCCACGGCTTCATTGAGTTCAATTACGGTGCCATCCACGGCCAGCTTGAAGTCAGCCAGTGATCCGGAAACGGTATCGCCTGCCTGTTGGACCGAGGTGTTGAGGCCGCCGAAGGCGTCGTCTACATTTTCTCCGGCTTTATCGATGTGGTCATTCAGGTCGCTGAAGGATTCGTGCAGTTCCAGGCCTGATTTAGCGATACCTTTGTTTACGGTACCGATGGCCTCGCGAGTTTCAGCCCCGGATACGATAATGGTTTCATTTATAGAGGAAATCGCTTTGCGGGTATCCTTGCCCGCTTCAACAATCTGCTCGTTATAATCACTCAGGGATTCCTCCATCTTACTGCCGAAGGTCTGCATCTGATCGGTCAGCCCCGTGACAGCTTCCTGCGTCGATCCCATGGCATGTGCACAAACCTTTTCAAGGGATTGTCCGAATTGGCCGATCGTACCTTCAATAGAAACAGCAATCCGTCCGGTGAGGGCATCGATTTCATGCTGCATGTTTTCGAAGCTGCTGATTATTTTTGAGACCTGGTCAGTGAGTGCATCTTCTGTGTTCTGGTATCGAGTGACGAAATTGCGATCAGCATATTCAGCCGCTTCGGAACAGAGCTCAGAAAGCGAGTTCAGCTGCGAGACTGCAACCGCCCGAAGAATGAGGCCGCTGAGTGCGCCGAAAAACGTGGTATAGAATGCTGTTTTCATACCCAGTACCGTTTGCAGCAAAGCTTCCATCATGGTGGTTCGAGAAAGACTGATGTTGGCCACCATATCACCTAGGCCGGCAATGGACATGATCAGGCCGACCACAGTGCCAAGAAGCCCCATTGAGATGACGAGTGCTGCCATAATGGAAACAAGCCTTACCTGTGAGTTATGCTTGGAGTGATAGGTATCAATGGCGGTATGCACATCGATAACCTCCCCGTTTTCTTTATAGCCATTGAGTTTCTGAAAAACGGATGCGATGTCATTTTTCCCCGTCGCCGCCGGCAGTTTCTCTGTTTGCTTAATCTTTGCCAGTACGCGCCATTCTGAATGGAGTTTCATTGCTGCATACAAGGAGACCGCAAGACCTGCCAGAAACAGGACGCTAATTACATAGCTCATGCCGGTGTTATCCGCAGAGAAACCTGCAGCAAGGTGCTTCCGCGTAACAACTCCCATAACAAGCGATAGGCCACCCGCCCATATGCTCCATGATACAATCGGTGTCATATTCGTTTTCATGTTCCTCATGTCTCCGTTAAGCGTTTTTATGTAAAGTGAACTGTGCGGAGAAATACGCAAATAATGTGCCATTGATGGGCAAGTATTTTTAAAACTCGGAATTTCGGTTATTTTTATTCTGTTCTTTTAGGGTTTAGCCTCCTTTTGAATTAGGAATAAGCGGGTTTTCCATTCGAGGGCAATCAGGTAGAGTGCGCACGATTTTTTAGGAAAAATGTATGAAAAATAAGAAAAACAGCCGTCTGGCCGCCGCCGAAATCATTTTCCAATGGTTGGAAGATGAGAGCTTCCCCGACCGCCAGCTCGCAAAAATTGAACACGACCACGCTTTTATTCTCGAAGTGGTAAACGGCGTGGTGCGCAACCGCCTGATTTTTCAATGGTTGGAAGATTCTTGGCTTAAATCAGAACCACAACTGATTTTTAAATCCGTGCTTTGGGTCGGTCTTTATCAGATTCTTTTCATGGATAATGTCGAGGAGTATGCGGTCATTAACGAAACCGTAAACGCCGCCAAAGAGCAGCGCGGTGGCGAAGGCGCGGCCAAAATGATCAATGCCGTCCTGCGCCGCGCCCAGCGCGAAAAAGCCGACGTTTTCCAACGATTGGAAAAACAGCCCGACTTTATCCGACTCTCTCATCCCGAATTTTTGATGGAACGCTGGAAAAAAACGTATGGCGAGGCCGACACCCTGGCGCTGGCCGAGTGGAACAATGAGCCGGCTTCCACGATTTTAAGAATTGAGCAGTCCGCCGTTGATGCCGCCGAATTTATCGATAAATTGCGCGAGGACGACATTGAACCCCTCATGCACCCGTATTCCGATAAAGAAATTTTCCTGGTGCTGCCCCGCGGCGTTCCCGTTCGTAAAGTTCCGGGCTATGACGAAGGCTGGTTTACCATTCAGGATCCGGCGACGTCGGTTTCGGTCGATCTACTCGCACCGCGTCCCGGCGAAGCCGTGCTCGATGCCTGTGCCGCACCCGGCGGCAAAACCGCCATGATGGCCGGGCGCATGGATAAACGCGGTGAGCTTGTGGCCATGGATATGCACGACGACCGCATTGCGGTGCTCGAGCAGAATCAGAAACGCCTGAATCTCGACTGGATTGACATTGTGAAAGGCGATGCCCGGAAACCGGGCAACGCATTTTCCAATGATCGGAAATTTGATGCCATTCTATTGGATGTGCCCTGCCTCAATACCGGGGTTTTTAAACGCCGCGCCGATGCCCGCTGGCGGGTAACGGAAGAGCGGATCGAAACCATCACTAATTTGCAGTTCGAAATTCTGACCGCCTGTTCCGAGCTTTTGACCGAAAAAGGCCGGATGGTCTACAGCACCTGCAGCCTTGAGCCGGAAGAAAACGAAGGTCTCGTGACCCGATGGATCGCGCAGAACCCCGGCTTTAGATTGGTCAAAACCGGTAAAGCCTTCCCTCCCGATTCCGGCACCGACGGCGCCTTCGCTGCACTTATTCGGAAAAAATAAATTTTGGAGGGACGACCTCCTCGTCGTCCGATCGAAGAAGGGGTCGCGTATACTGAGCGGTCTGCGGACAGCGGGGACGCTGTCCCTCCAGATCAGGGCTTATGAATCCTCGGTTACGATATGCTCCGCCAGAAATTCCTGAAGCCGGGCCTGGGCTTCGAGCACTTTATTTTCGTTATCGGCGGTGGAAGAGAGGCGGATTTTTACGCGGCCTTTTCCGGGGTAGAACCCGAGGTCGACGTCCAGGGGTTGGAAGTGTTCTTTTTCGAGAATCGTGACAATGTCGGATTCTCCGATGCCCTGGGTCCGGACAAAGCGTACGATGAGCGGCTTGATGTGGGCATACTTAATTTTAAGCCAGGGCATGATCTCTTCGCTGAGAATGGCATTAAATTCATTGGGCGGACCGGGGAGCACAAAGATGATTTTCCCATCGTTAGTCTCAATGCGTTGCCCAGGAGCGAGGCCGACGGAATTATTCAGGACGGCGGCTCCTTCAAGTACCTGTGCCTGACGCGTGGCGGCGAGAGACATTCTTTTGCCCTTCTTCTCGAAGAAGATTTCCATCTTATCGACTGTGGGCTGATCGAGCACAATTTTACGGCTGAACAGTTCGGCGAGCGCATCGCGCGTGATATCATCGATGGTCGGGCCGAGACCGCCGCTGACCACAACCAGGTCCACGCGGTCGAGGGAATCATCGATTGCGCTTCCAATGATTGGAATATCGTCGGGAATGGTGGTGTCGCGAGAGAGCCGGAGACCAATATTCTGGAGGGCTTCGCCGAGATCGCGGCCGTGGGTGTTGAGCGTTTGGCCGCTCAGCAGTTCGTTGCCAATGGAAATAAGTTCCGCTTGAATGTCCATGATATCCTCCCTCAAGATGAGCGCGTATCTTGGAACCATGAAAAACATGAAGCAACAAACTTTAACCATCGAAAAGGGCGACGCAAAAATGCGCCTTGATGCATTTCTGGCATCTCGCAATGCTGATCTGTCGCGCTCACAATGGAAAACTCACATTGAAGCGGGGCATGTTTTGCTGAACGGGCAGCGCTCAAAACCGAATGCCAAGCTGAAAGCCGGGGACGGGCTCTCCTGGTCTCTTCCAGCAGAAAGGCCGAAAACAGCAATCCCTGAGGACCTTCCTTTACATATTCTTTTTGAGGATGAAGCGGTGATTGTGCTGAACAAACCGCCCGGTCTGGTGGTTCATCCGGCCGTTGGAAATCCGTCGGGGACGCTGTTGCACGGCTTGTTATTTCATGATCCGGTTTTCCAATCTCTGGAGCGTGCCGGGATTGTGCATCGGCTCGATAAAGATACGAGCGGGGTGATGGTGGTGGCAAAATCTGAAAAAGCAATGGCCGAGCTGCAGCGTCAGTTCAAGGCCCGCGAAACAGAAAAAGAGTATGTGGCGCTGGTCTGGGGCGAACCACCGAAAAGCGGGCGTATTGAAACACTACTGGGTCGGCATCCGGTTCATCGTAAAAAACAAGCGGTTCTCAAAGAAGACGGGCGCGAGGCGGTCACCAACTTCCAATGTCTGGAACAATTTTCCCAATGCGCCTGGATGGGCGTGAAGATTGAAACGGGGCGTACGCACCAGATCCGCGTGCAAATGGCGCACCTGAAACATCCGATTGTCGGGGACACGCTCTATGGCCGGCGTCATAAGGGTCGACTGCCGGCTGAACCGGAGCGGCAGATGCTACATGCGGCAAAGCTGACGTTTAATCATCCGGAAACCGGGAAAAGGCTTTCCTTCGAAGCGCCGTTGTTTGAAGATATGAAGTCTCTACTGAATCTTCTACGAGACGGGTAGTTTAATTCCTCGCAGAGGCGCGGAGTTCGCAGAGCATTTTCATTATTAAACTCTGCGGTCTCTGCGCCTCTGCGAGGGGAAATAAGTATTTAAATGGCTGAAGAAACGACATATTACGGGTTGCTGGAGGATATTGAACACTATCTCGAACACCAGCGCGACGAGGGCGTTCAGCGCCTAGAGGTGGATCGTGCGGTGCTGGAGGCCTTGGCCAAAGAGCCTGAAGCTGAAGAAGGTAAAGCGGTCTTGGTGGAGACCGGGCCGATTCCGGACGATTTCCAATCCTTGGAAGCGATTGCCTCCCATATTTCGAACTGCACCAACTGCGGCCTGTGCCAAGAACGGAATTCAACGGTTCCGGGCGAGGGCAATGGCGATTCTCCGGATATTATGTTCATTGGTGAGGGGCCGGGGGCCGAAGAGGATGCCCAAGGCCGCCCCTTTGTGGGGAAAGCCGGCAAATTGCTGGATAAAATGATCGAAGCGATGGGTTATAAGCGCGAGGACGTGTTTATCGGCAATGTGGTGAAATGCCGCCCGCCCGCCAACCGTAAGCCTTTACCGGAAGAGATGGAGATGTGCCTGCCATACCTTCGCCAGCAGATTCGGCTGATTAAGCCCAAAATCATTGTCGGCCTTGGCGGCACAGCGATGGAGGGCCTGCTGGGCAAGCCGGTAGGGATTACGCGGATGCGGGGCGTTTGGCAGGAATATGCCGGCATTAAGCTGATGCCGACGTTCCACCCATCGTACCTGCTACGCGACCCCTCCAAAAAAAAGGATGCCTGGGCCGACCTCAAAATGGTCCTCACGGAATTGGGCAAGGAACCCCCATCCCGGAAATAATCCACTTTTTTGAGTGATGATCTGATTCAGCAATGTTTCTTCGGTAATAATTGAACGGTGATCATCCTTTGAATGTCTTGAATGTTTTTACTCGCAAGGGGGGCGCTAAACATTAACATAGCGCGTACGTATGGTTGGCAAAGTAAATCTCGAGCCGGATGAGAATCCGGAAGAAAAAGAGGAAATTCTTGAAGGGGAGAAAACCCCCGAAATCGAGGAGTCTCCCGAAGAAGAAGGTCCGCCCGATGCTGAGCTGGTTCTGAAAGCGCAGCAGGGCGATGTGCATGCCTTCGATCAGCTCGTTGAACGATATCACTCAAAAATTTACGGCTTAACCTACAATATGACCTCGAATCGGGAGGATGCGGAGGATCTGACACAGGAAGTTTTTGTGAAGGCCTTCGAGGCGCTGCCCCGGTTCAAGGGGAAGTCTTCTTTCTACACATGGGTCTACCGAATTGCGGTAAATAAGACCATAAACTATCGAAAAAAGCGCAATCGCAAGCGGGCATTGAGCCTCGATTCGTTCGACCAGGACATCAAATTAGACGATGCATATCATGAAATGACGGCGAAAGGATCGCCGCTTCGGAACATTAGTTTATCTGAGTTACAAAAAAAATTGAACGAGGCCCTGCTTAACCTGTCAGAGAAGCACAGAACCGTTGTGGTGATGCATGATATGCAGGGGATTCCACACGATGAAATCGCGAAAGTTGTAGGGGCTTCGGTTGGAACAGTTAGGTCGCGTCTGTTCTACGCCCGAAGACAAATGCAAACAGAATTATCGGACTTCATGAAATGATGGATGGAAAAAACACCGAAGAACGACCGGCTGAGGAACAGGCCGATGTCATGTTGCAGCAGTTGTTGCATCTGAAAACATTTGAAATGCCCGACCCCTCCCGAATGATGCGCAATAAACAGAATATTATGCGTCAGGTGCGCCAGACTCAGTCTGAAAAGCGCAAACCCCTTCTCGATCGCCTCGAGCTCAATATACCCTGGTTTTTTGCGGAACCGAAGTATGGCATTGCCGCATTGTTTGTGGCTTTTATCGGGCTTCAGTATGCCGGAATGTCGGCTCGGAATTCTACGACCAGCACTGGGATTTATACGACCACCGGAAGCGTGGCGAGTTATCAGCAGCAGGAAGCCGCCTCCAATGTCGTGTCCAATCGATATCCCAGCCTTCCCCGAAATTATCAGCTGTTTGATAATCCGCAGGGCAACCAGACCGTGGTTCCTGCCGGATTTGAGTATAAAGAAAAATAACTTCTCCTCACCCTGACACGGAAAAAGCGCCCTCGCGAATGCGGGAGCGCTTTTTCTTTTATCCGATTTTTCGGAGGGATTACGGAATCGGGAATTCAGCGGTGAGGGCAATGACTTCCTCACGAACCTGCGCGATGACCGTATCGTTATCGATATTGTGCAAGACGCGTTTAATGAATCCGGCAATTTTTTCCATTTCCGGCTCTTTCATCCCGCGGGTGGTAACCGCCGGCGTTCCGATACGAATACCCGAGGTAACAAACGGGCTCTTGGTATCAAACGGAATTCCGTTTTTATTTACGGTAATCGCCGCTTTATCCAGCGCAATCGCCGCATCTTTACCGGTGGTACCCGCGCCGGTCACATCGACCAGCATCAGGTGGTTGTCGGTGCCGCCCGAAACCAGACGAATGTCATCATCTTCCAGGGCCGCTGCCAGAGCCTGTGCATTTTTTACTACCTGCTGCTGGTAGGTTTTGAATGCCGGCTGGAGGTCTTCGTGGAAGCAAACGGCTTTGGCTGCGATGGTGTGCATCAGCGGTCCGCCCTGGATGCCGGGGAATACCTGCTTATCGATATCTGCTGCAAACTTTTCCTGACAGAGAATCATGCCCCCGCGCGGACCGCGTAGGGTTTTATGCGTGGTGGTGGTCACAAATTCCGCATACGGAACCGGATTCGGGTGGCAACCTGCGGCAACCAGACCGGCGATGTGCGCCATGTCGACCATCAGGTAGGCACCGCAGCTGTCGGCAATTTTGCGCAGACGCTTAAAATCGATGATGCGGGAATAAGCCGATGCGCCGGCCACAATCATTTTCGGCTTATGCTCATCGGCGAGGGCCTGAATGTTGTCGTAGTCGATCTGCTCGGTTTCTTTGTCTACACCGTAAGGCACAATTTCGAAGAAACGTCCCGAAAAGTTCATGGGGTGTCCGTGGGTCAGGTGACCGCCTTCGGCCAGACTCATGGCGAGGATGGTGTCGCCCGGGTTCAGCATCGCGTAGTAAACGGCCATATTGGCACCGGAACCGTGATGCGGCTGCACATTGGCGTGCTCAGCTCCGAACAGTTCTTTTGCGCGGTCGATGGCGAGGCGTTCCGCTTCGTCGACCCATTCGCAGCCGTTATACCAGCGTTTTCCCGGATAGCCTTCCGCATATTTGTTGGTCAGGCGCGAGCCGGCCACTTCGCGTACCGCTTTGGAAACAATGTTTTCAGAAGCAATCAGTTCCAGATTTTCTTTCTGGCGCTCGTCTTCTTTTTTCAGAACCGCATAGATTTCCGGGTCTTCGTCGTAGACGGCAATGGTTCCGCCGTGCTCGGAAGCGTAGTCCTTGATCTTGCTGACGCGCCGCTCGTGGCGTCCGCCTTCAAATTCGGAGGTCAGCCAGGCTTCGAGAATTTTTTCGAGTTCGCTTTCCTGCGTGTATTTCTGGGAAAGGCAGAGGACGTTGGCGTCGTTATGCTGGCGGGTCATTTTCGCCATATCCGGATTCAGGCAGAGGGCGGCGCGGACGCGCGGGAATTTGTTGGCCGTAATGCTGACGCCGATGCCGGTGGTGCAGACGATAATGCCCTGATCAACGGTGACGTTGGAAACTTCATTGGCGACGGCGGCCGCGTAGTCGGAATAGTCGACGGAATCCGTACTGTCGCAGCCCATGTCCTCAACGATGATTCCTTTATCCAGCAGGATTTTGGCTACTTTGGTTTTGAGTGCAAAACCGCCGTGGTCTGAACCAATTGCAATTTTCATAAAAAGCGTTCCTTTTTCTACTTCAGTTCACTGCGAATAAAAAGGATCAGGTCCGAAAGGGCCCGATCAATTTCGTCACGCGTTCGTTTGTAAGTGTTTAGCGATCCGCCGAACGGATCGGAAACGTCGGCGGGGACTTTCGATGTTCCGAAGGCGTTAATCAAGAAAACTTTGTTTCCAACCTCTGGAAAGCGGTCGCGGATGTGCGCAGCGTGGCTGGCAGACATCGTTACGATCAGATTGGCCTCTTTAACCAGCACCAGTGTAAGGGGTTGGCTCCGGTGGTTTGAGATATCGACTCCAATCTCAGCCATGGCTTCCACGGAATTTAGGCTGGCTGGAGCCCCCATTTCGGCAAAAACGCCAGCGCTGCGCGCTTTCCAGCCCATATCACCCTGACGATGCAGGAATAGCGCCTCCGCCATCGGGCTGCGGCAGGTATTTCCAGTGCAGACAAATAAAACCGTTTTCATAACGTATTCCTGTTTACAGAAGATCGCAAAAGGCGCAAAGCAAAGTTAGTTCTTCGCGGTCTTGGCGGCCTTCTGTTTAAAAACCTCTTTGATTTCGGTTAATGGGACTCTTCCCTCTCTTAAACACTCGATTTTATCGCCGTCGACTTTAATGACCGTGCTGGGAATCGCTTCGGCGGCGGAAGGCCCGGAATCGAGGGCGAGGTCGGCCTCGACGGAGGCGATGGCTTCGGCCGCGGTTTTCGTGTCGGGCTCGCCGCTGAGATTCGCGCTGGTGAGCGCGAGTGTGCGCCCGCACAGTTTAGCCAGCTCTACAGGGACCGCATGATCGGGCACGCGGTAGCCCGTCCATCCGTCATCGGTTTCCACAATCAGGGTCAACGGCCCGGGCCACCATTTAGCGGCGAGGGCGGTGAGCCCGGCGTTCCAATGGTTGGAAGCGGCTTTGACCTGTTCGCCGTCGGCGGCGAGGCGGGCAATCGGTTTTTCGCCGTCGCGGCCTTTGGCTCTAATCAGCTTTGCCATCGCGCCCGGAATGGCGGGATCGCACGCGATTCCGTAGACGGTTTCCGTCGGTACAATCACTAATCCGCCAGCGTTCAAAATGTCGCGCGCTTTTTCCAATGTCTGGACATCAGGATTTTCTCTATCTAGTTCCACGGTCAGGGTCATCCAGCGGATTCTACCGACCGATTTTTCCAAATCAAGCGGGCGGGGTCTTTTTTCGTGCCTTTCCAATCACGGGAAACTACATTGATCCGCTTATGGCCTATATTGCAAAAGTAGTGGTGGAGATTTCGCTCGACCGGGAATTTGACTATAAAATTCCGGCGCATCTCCAGTCGACCATCCAGGTCGGTACGCAGGTGAATGTCCCGTTCAATGGACGTGAACTGCGCGGCTTTGTGGTCGGACTTTCAAATTTTTCCGCTTTTGCTGACAAACTGAAGGAAATCGGCGGAGTGGTCGGTGACAAACCGCTGATTCCCGACGAGATCATGAAGCTGGCCTATTGGATCGCCGACTACTACTGCGCCCCCATCGAAAATGCCGTCCGCACCGTCCTGCCTAG
>JGI12210J13797_10494115_pt1 | contig 13900 bp, 23 predicted proteins | sample ElkSlonscriptome_3_FD_13797 | JGI IMG/M metagenome (IMG submission 13797)
CGTGAATTGTTCTTCGTACGCTGCCCTCGCAATGGAAGACTTGAACGATGACGCACTCCACGATAGCAACCTATATCCATAAGTCGCTTAATGTTGGTTTGGATTTCTGAGCGCAGCGCACCCTCTACTTTAAATTCTTCTGTTAGCGCCTGACGAATCTTTGACAACTCATCATCATTCCAATCCTGAACCTTCGTTTCTTCACTTACTTCAGCTTTCGCCAAAATTTCTGAAGCTCGGGAGCGGCCTATTCCGAAAATATAGGTGAGACCTATTACACCGCGCTTATTTTTAGGTAAATCAATACCAGCTATCCTAGCCATAAATTATATCTTTTACTTATCCTTGACGTTGCTTGAACTTAGGGTTCTTTTTGTTAATAACGTACAAACGTCCTTTGCGTCGTACGATCTTGCATTCTACCGAACGCTTCTTAATACTTGCTCTTGTTTTCATAATCAATTTAATATCAGATGTAAAACGGAACTGTTTGCTCAGCCCCTCGCCTTACACTATTTATATCTGAATGTAATTCGTCCTTTTGATAAATCGTATGGCGACATTTCAACCTTTACTTTATCCCCTGGTAAAATCTTGATGTAATGCATCCGCATCTTTCCGGAGATATGAGCTACGATCACATGACCATTTTCAAGTTCTACCTTAAACATTGCATTACTCAATGCTTCTACAATAGTTCCGTCTTGCTCAATAGAGGCCTGTTTTGCCATAAAAATTTAATCCTTTCTTTTATATTATCCAGCCATTCCAAAGGTTGATGCTCTTCCGGCCAATTTGCCCGTTTTCATCAATCCATCGTAATGACGCATTAGTAAATAACTCTCAATTTGTTGTAAGGTATCAAGTATTACCCCTACCATAATCAATAGCGATGTTCCGCCAAAGAAGATGGAAAAAGCTTGTTTTACCCCGGCTTGCAATGCAAACACAGGTAAAATAGCTATCAGACCTAAGAATATAGCTCCCGGAAGTGTGATTCGCGAAAGTACTGTATCCAAAAAGTCTGCAGTAGATCTACCCGGCTTAACACCTGGAATAAATCCACCATTTCTCTTTAAGTCGTCTGCCATCTGATTCGGGTTAACAGTGATCGCCGTATAGAAATACGTGAACGCCACTACCATCACAAAAAAGATAGCGTTGTACCAAAAGCCCGCAAAGTTAGCTAATTCTACGATAAAACCAGTCTGCGAATCAGAATATTGTGCAATATATAAAGGAACGAACATAATAGCCTGTGCGAAAATGATAGGCATTACCCCGGCACTGTTCACTTTTAGAGGTATATACTGTCTTGCACCTTCGCTGTATTGACGGTTCCCAACTTGTCTTTTTGGAAACTGAATCGGAACTCTGCGCACAGCTTGAACCAATGCTACCGTTGCTGCTATAACAACCAGAAGGGCAATAAGTTCAATAAGTAGCATAACCAATCCGCTTCCTTCAGGACCTGTTGCCGCAACAACCTCCTGGAAGAATGCTCCCGGTAAACCGGCAATAATACCGATCATAATAAGAAGCGAAATTCCATTTCCAACTCCGCGATCCGTAATACGCTCACCCAACCACATTACAAACAATGTACCTGATGTAAGTATTACAATAACAGTAACCCACCAGAATGGCGTGTCATACAAACGTGCACTCTCAGGAACCGATGCAGCTATATAGCCAGGAGCCTGAAAACCTGTAATTACAATCGTCAAAAAGCGGGTGTATTGATTGATCTTCTTACGACCACTCTCACCTTCTTTCTGCATTTTTTGAATAGTAGGAACCGCTATACCCATCAACTGCATAATAATCGATGCAGAGATATATGGCATGATACCCAAACTAAAAATGGAGGCTCTGTTAAAGGCACCACCTGTAAAGAGGTTAAGTAGTCCCGCAAGACCACCGCCACCTTCATTTGCTGCCGCTAACGCTTGAGCATCAATTCCGGGAAGTACGATATACGATCCTATTCTAAATACAAGCAACAATGCCAGTGTAGTTAGGATACGAGACCGAAGCTCCTCGATACTCCAGATGTTTTTAAGGGTTTGAATAAAGTCTTTCATGCCTGATTGCGCTCTTTATTGAATTACAGTTCAGTGATTTCTCCGCCTTTCTCTTCGATAGCTGCTTTAGCAGTAGCCGAAAAAGCGTGGGCTGTAACGTTAACTTTCGATTTCAATTCACCCCTGCCGAGCACTTTTACAAGCTCGCCTTTTGTACACAACCCGTTTGCGCAAAACACTTCCGGATTAAATGTATCAATATTTTTTTCAGAAGCTAGAAGCTCTAAAGCATCAAGATTGATGGCCTTATACTCCACTCGGTTCGGATTGGTAAATCCAAACTTCGGTACGCGACGCTGAAGCGGCATCTGACCACCTTCAAAACCACGTTTTTTACTGTACCCACTACGCGATTTTGCACCTTTGTGTCCGCGACCGGCAGTATCACCAAAACCAGAACCTTCTCCACGTCCCAGTCGTTTTTTATTTTTTGTTGAGCCTTTTGCCGGCTTTAGCTTACTAAGATCCATTTCTAAATTCTTTAGCTTGTTACTTATCCTCTACTTTAACAAGGTGTTTTACCTTGTTAATCATACCCATTACCTGCGGTGAAGCAGTTTTGTGAACGGGTACATTTAATTTCTTGCAGCCTAGTGCTACCAATGTCGCCTTCTGATCCTTTGGCTTGTTGATCGCGCTACGTACTTGTGTTACTATAATTTCCTTTGACATGATCGGGATTCGTATTGCAGATTAACCGTTAAATACTCGGCTCATTTTTATTCCACGTTGCTGAGCTACTGCTCGCGCATCACGCAGTTGCATCAAAGCATCAAATGTAGCTTTTACAACGTTGTGAGGATTTGACGATCCTTGCGACTTGGCAAGTACATCGTGAATACCTACGCTCTCTAAAACCGCACGCATCGCTCCACCGGCTATTACCCCGGTACCATTTGATGCTGGCTTAAGGAATACTTTAGCACCTGCGTATTTACCGTACTGGCTGTGAGGCACAGTTCCGTTTACGATCGGCACTTTCATCAAATTCTTCTTCGCATCATCGATTCCTTTTGCGATAGCCGTAGTAACCTCTTTTGCCTTTCCAAGACCGTGTCCTACTACTCCATTCTCATCACCTACTACAACGATAGCCGAAAAACTAAATGTTCTACCACCTTTCGTTACCTTGGTAACACGGTTAATTGCTACAAGCTTATCTTTAAGCTCAATGTCGCTCGACTTAACGCGTTTTATATTTGCTTTTGCCATTATTCCTTAAAATTTTAGTCCGCCTTCGCGTGCTGAATCAGCCAATGATTTTATTCTACCGTGGTACAGATAACCGTTGCGGTCAAAAACTACTTCAGTAATTCCGGCAGCAATTGCTTTCTCTGCCAATGTTTTACCTACAACTTTCGCCTGCTCTATCTTGTCGCCCTTGTGAGCGTCCTCTGTTTTCAGAGATCCACAAGACATAAGCGTACTTCCGGCGTTGTCGTCGATAATCTGAGCGTAAATCTCTTTGTTACTTCTGTATACAGTAAGTCGCGGACGCTCTGCAGTTCCAAATACATTCTTGCGAATGCTCTGTTTGATTTTATTTCTGCGTTCTAATTTGCTCTTAGCCATGATTCAATCTTATTTACCTGCTGCTTTACCAGCTTTTCTTCTGATATGTTCACCAACAAAGCGAATACCTTTTCCTTTGTATGGCTCTGGTTTACGTAGCGAGCGAAGTTTGGCAGCTACCTGACCAATTAATTGCTTGTCGTGTGACTCTAAAGTAATCGTCGGGTTTTGACCTTTCGCAGCCTCGGCATTTACTTTAATCTCATCCGGAACTTGAAGCACTATTGGGTGCGAAAACCCTAATGCCAATTCCAATTGCTGACCGGTTACCTTAGCCCGGTAACCTACACCTACAAGCTCTTGCTTGATAGTGTATCCCTCGCTTACTCCCGTAACCATATTGTTGATTAACGAACGGTATAAACCGTGAAGCGATTTAGTCTGCTTGTCTTCATTCGCACGTGTCAATATCAACTCTCCGTCTTCTACCTTACACGTTATTGAAGGATTAATCTCTTGTGTCAACTCCCCTTTGGGACCCTTAACTGTTACCATAGTGTCCTTAACGTCGATGGTTACACCGGCGGGAATGGCAACTGGGGCTTTTCCTATTCGTGACATTTCTTCTAATTTATCTTTTTAATATACGTAGCAAAGAACTTCTCCACCTACGTTTTGTGTGCGTGCTTCCTTATCTGTCATTACTCCCTGAGAAGTACTGATGATTGATACTCCAAGACCATTCAATACACGTGGAAGTTCTTTTCCACCGGCATATTTACGCAATCCCGGACGCGATGCACGCTCTAATTTCTTAATCGCCGGTATCTTAGTAACCGGGTGGTACTTCAAAGCTATCTTGATAGAACCTTGAACACTGTCATCCTCAAACTTGTAGTTAAGGATATATCCTTTGTCCATCAAAATCTTTGTAATCTCTTTTTTGATGTTTGACGCTGGAATCTCTACCACACGTTTGCGAGCCATGATGGCGTTGCGCACGCGGGTTAAATAATCTGATATCGGATCGGAGTACATAATTGCTCTTCTTTAAACCTTGTATATTACCAACTCGCTTTCTTAACACCAGGAATCAATCCCTCAAGTGCCATCTTACGAAACTTTACACGCGATATTCCAAACTGTCTCATATAACCGCGTGGACGTCCCGTTAATTCACATCGATTGTGAAGGCGAACTTTTGACGAATTCTTAGGAAGCTTTTGTAGCGCATCCCAATCTCCGGCTGCTTTGAGCTCTGCTCGTTTCTCCGCGTAGTGATCTACCATTCTCTGGCGCTTGCGCTCACGGGCTTTCATGGATTCTTTTGCCATCCTTACTCTGCTTTTTTGGTGAATGGAAATCCAAACTCTTTCAAGAGTGCCTTCGCTTCCTCATCATTCTGAGCAGTCGTTACGAAGGTGATATCCATCCCGTTAATTTTATTTACTTTTTCAATATTAATCTCTGGGAAGATGATTTGCTCCTTCACACCCATGGTAAAGTTTCCGCGACCGTCAAAACCGGTAGCTTTTACTCCGCGAAAATCACGCGTCCGTGGCAATGAAACAGAAATTAATCTGTCTAGAAATTCATACATTTTATCCCCTCTTAGCGTTACGCGGGCGCCAATTGGCATTCCTTTACGCAACTTGAAGTTAGAGATATCCTTTTTGGAATATGTAGGTACCGCTCGTTGACCTGCAATCTGTGACATTTCGCCTACAGCCGTATCAACCAATTTCTTATCGGCTACCGCATCACCCAATCCTTGATTCAAACAAATCTTTTTGATCTTGGGTACTTCCATCGATGATTTGTATCCAAACTCCTTCTGAAGGGCTGGGATTACCTCATCGAAATATTGTGTTTTTGCTCTCGGTGTATACATGATTTATACCTGTTCTCCGGATTTTTTAAAATAGCGAACTGATTTTCCATCAGCTTCTTTGTAACCTATGCGGCTTGGTTTTCCTGATTTAGGATCTACCACGAGAAGATTGGAGATGTGAATACCCGCTTCCTGCTTTGAAATACCACCCTGTGGGTTGGCTGCATTTGGCTTCGTGTGTTTAGTCACAATATTCATTCCCTCTACAATCGCCCGGTATTTATCGCGATCTACAGAAATAACACGACCCTGCTGCCCTTTGGCAACTCCCGCTAATACTTCTACTGTATCGTCTTTTTTGATGTGAATTTTCATCTTTTCCGAACTTTGAAAATTTATAGTACCTCTGGTGCAAGTGAAACAATCTTCATGAATTGCTTGTCTCGCAACTCTCTTGCTACTGGGCCAAAAATACGCGTTCCGCGCATCTCGCCTGTTGTGTTTAGCAATACCACAGCATTGTCGTCAAATCGAATGTATGAACCATCCTGACGACGTACTTCTTTCTTCGTGCGAACCACAACGGCTTTTGAAACCATTCCCTTCTTTACGTTTCCAGATGGCATTGCACCCTTTACCGACACAACGATCTTATCGCCTATCGAAGCATAACGGCGCTTAGTTCCACCCAGTACGCGGATACAAAGAACCTCTTTGGCTCCACTGTTGTCGGCAACTTTCAGCCTGCTTTCTTGCTGTATCATCTTATAATATTATTTAGCTCTTTCAATAATTTCAACCAAACGCCAGTTCTTAAGCTTGCTGATAGGTCGAGTTTCCATTATGCGCACTGTATCCCCGATGTTACAATCGTTCTTCTCGTCGTGCGCTACGAATTTTGACGTGTTCTTCATGAACTTCCCATAAAGCTCGTGCTTCATTCTGCGTTCTACTACTACCGTAATAGACTTGTCCATCTTGTTACTGGCTACTACACCAACACGTTGTTTTCTTAAATTTCTTTCAGACATGGTATAAATCTAAATCTGTTATTTTTCTGACAATTCGCGCTTGCGCATTTCCGTCTTCAAACGGGCAATCTCCTTACGCTTCAATCTAAGCTGTACCGGGTTCTCTAACGCGCTAACCTCATGGTTCATACGCATCTTGTTGTAACCCTCCAACTCGATGTCGATTTTTTCCTTGACCTCACTTGTAGTAAGATCTGCTATTTCTTTTGCTTTCATAATGCAATTATGATTCTACGTAATCTCTACGAACTACAAATTTAGTTTTAACAGGAAGCTTCTGTGCCGCAAGACGCATCGCCTCTTGTGCTACTGCCCTTGGAACTCCGTCGCATTCAAACAACATTCTTCCAGGACGTACAGTCGCTACCCAGTGACTCGGGGCTCCTTTACCTTTACCCATACGTACCTCTGCAGGCTTCGCAGTGATCGGCTTGTCTGGAAATATGCGGATCCATACTTTTCCTTCACGCTTCATGTATCGAGTTACTGCAATACGCGCAGCTTCAATTTGTCGTGAAGTGATAAATGCTTCGTCCATTGTCTTTATTCCAAATGATCCGAATGAAATGGCTGCACCACGGGTAGCATTACCCTTCATGCGCCCCTTCTGCATTTTTCTGAATTTCGTTCTTTTAGGCTGTAACATCGCTCTATTCTTATACTAATTCCTTAATTATCTTCTTCTTCCGCCGCCGCCGCGTGGTTTTCTCGCTGCGCCACCTTGTTTTGGAGCGCCACCTTGAGTCTTTCCGGTTTCAATGTTTGGCGACAAGTCGCGCTTACCGTAAACCTCTCCGTTGCAAATCCATACTTTTACTCCAAGACGTCCCATTTTCGTATGTGCCTCTGATAGCGCATAGTCAATATCTGCACGAAATGTGTGCAATGGAATACGACCCTCTTTGTATCCTTCGGTACGTGCCATCTCTGCTCCATTCAATCGACCAGAAACCTGTACCTTAATTCCTTCAGCTCCCATTCGCATGGTCGAAGCAATCGACATCTTTATGGCTCTACGAAAAGAAATACGACCCTCAATCTGACGCGCAATGCTGTCTGCTACCAAACGGGCATCTAGCTCTGGACGCTTGATCTCAAATATGTTGATCTGAACTTCCTTATTCGTTAATTTCTTTAACTCTTCCTTCAACTTGTCAACCTCACTACCTCCGCGACCGATAATTACTCCCGGACGAGCTGTCTTGATAGTTACTGTTACAAGCTTTAGAGTGCGCTCTATGATTATACGAGATACACTGGCCTTAGCCAAACGTACATTCAAATACTGACGGATTTTGTCATCCTCCACTAATTTGTCTGCATACTTATCTCCACCGTACCAGTTTGAATCCCAGCCACGGATAAATCCTAATCTATTTCCTATCGGATTGGTCTTTTGTCCCATAATTACTTCGCGCTATCAATTATGATGGTTACGTGGTTTGATCTCTTGCGAATGCGGTGTGCACGCCCCTGTGGAGCTGGTCGTAAACGCTTTAGCACTCGCGCACTGTCAACGAATATTTCCTTCACAATCAAACTTTCCTCATCGGCGTTTTTACCTTCGTTTTTAGCTTGCCAGTTGGCAAGTCCACTCATTACGAGCTTCTCTAGTCGTGCAGCAGCATCTTGCGGCATGTGCTTAAGCATGTTAAGAGCCTTCAGTACTTCCTCACCACGAATAACATCTGCTACCAGACGCATCTTTCTCGGTGAAGTAGGACAGTTGTTCAGCTTCGCTATCGCGATAAGCTTGCGCTCTTCCTTTCTTTTTTCTGCTGCTTTATGTTTTCTCGAACCCATAGGTTATTTATTTTCGAGCCTTTTCGGGCAATTAGCGTCGTTTATCTTTTTTGTTACCGGCGTGGCCACGGAAGGTCCGTGTTGGTGAAAACTCACCTAATTTATGTCCTACCATATTCTCGGTAACATAAACCGGTATAAATTTATTTCCATTGTGCACCGCTATAGTCATACCAACAAAGTCAGGAGTGATCGTGCTTGCGCGTGACCATGTTTTAATAACTGTCTTCTTGTTGTTAGCCTGTGCATCTTCTACACGAGCACTAAGCTTGTAGTGTATGAAAGGTGGCTTTTTGAGTGATCTGCTCATTTCTCAATTATTTCTTTCTGCGTTCAATAATGTGCTTATTAGACGCTTTCTTCTTGTTACGCGTCTTGAATCCTTTAGCTGGAATTCCGTTTCTGCTGCGTGGATGACCACCAGAGTTACGTCCTTCACCACCACCCATCGGGTGATCTACCGGATTCATTACTACCCCACGTACACGTGGACGACGTCCTTTCCAGCGGCTTCTACCTGCCTTACCTGAACGCTCTAGTGAATGCTCACCATTCGATACTACTCCAACTGTAGCCATGCAGGTAGTTAATACCATACGTGTCTCCCCTGAAGGCATTTTCAAAATAGCATACTTACCATCTCGAGCATTAAGCTGTGCATAGCTACCCGCTCCCCGCGCTAAAACACCTCCCTGTCCGGGACGCATCTCTACGTTGTGAAGCACAGTACCCAAAGGAATCTCACTTAGAAGCATGGCATTACCAATCTCTACTGGAACTCCCTCACCACTGCGAACTGTCTGGCCTACTGCGATTCCCTCCGGTGCAATAATGTACCGTTTCTCTCCGTCAGTATACTTTACCAAAGCAATACGCGCTGTGCGGTTTGGATCGTATTCTACTGTTTCTACTGTAGCGTCTACTCCATGCTTGTCGCGCTTGAAGTCGATAATACGGTAGCGTCTTTTGTGACCACCTCCAATGTAACGCATAGTCATGCGTCCTTGGTTGTTTCTACCACCTGATTTGCTGATCGGAGCCAATAGACTCTTTTCAGGTTTGTCTGTAGTGATCTCTGAGAAGGTGCTCAGAATCTTATGTCGTTGTCCTGGTGTCGTCGGACGTAGTTTTCTTACCGGCATTACTGTTCGGTTTAAATATTGCTGTAAAGATCAATCGTTTCACCCTCGGCAATGCTAACCATTGCTTTCTTGAAGGCTCCACTCTTACCTGTTATTAGGCCGGTTTTTGTAAACCGACTCTTTGATTTTCCGGCGTAGCGCATTGTCCACACCTTCTCAACGTTCACACCGTATAGCTTTTCCACCGCTTCCTTGATTTGAATCTTGTTCGCATCGTTCTTAACGATAAAACCGTATCGGTTTATGTCTTCGGTAGCAGCTGTCATCTTTTCGGTGATAACGGGCTTAATTACTATCTGGCTCATTTGCTAAATCTGTTTAATGTGCTCTCAATTACCGGTAAAGCGCTCTCAGAAATGATTAGTGACTTGTGACGTAAAATGTCGTAAGTACACAAATCGCTGGCCTGCACTACTTTATGGCCCTGGCAATTTCGGGACGACAAAGATACTATATTATCCTTCTCACTCAACACTAAAAGTGGTTTTTGATCTGCAACTTTTAATGCATTCATGATAGAAAGGTATTGTGAAGTCTTTGGAACATCCATTTTGATGTCCTCAACAACCACGATCTGCCCGTCTTTTGCCTTGTAGCTAAGAGCCGACTTACGTGCCAATATCTTTACTTTCTTGTTTAGCTTGAAGCTGTAGTCTCTTGGTCGTGGACCAAAAACTCTACCTCCACCTCTGAACAATGGATTCTTGATATCCCCGGCGCGAGCTGTACCCGTACCTTTTTGTTTCTTTATCTTACGGGTACTTCCTTTTACTTCACTACGCTCTTTCGCCTTGTGAGTACCCTGACGGTTGTTAGCTCCATACTGCTTCACATCCAAATAAATGGCGTGATCGTTTGGCTCTATACCGAAAATTTCGTCGTTGAGCTTAACCTTCTTGGTTTCCTTGCCCTCTATATTTAATACTGATAGTTCCATTTAGTTTTTCTCTAAGATTAGAAACGAACCTTTAGGACCGGGTACTGAACCCTTCACAATAAGCAAAGACTCCTCAGGCATTACTTTCAATACCTGGATGTTCTCCAAGGTAACACGTGTATTACCCATTTGTCCTGCCATTCGCATTCCTTTGAATACACGAGCCGGATAAGATGCAGCACCAATAGATCCCGGCGCTCTTAACCTGTTGTGTTGTCCGTGAGTTGATTGTCCTACTCCACCAAAGCCGTGACGCTTTACAACACCCTGAAAACCTTTTCCTTTTGTCTTGCCAACTACATCAATGAATTCACCTTCTGTGAAGATTTCAACATTAACCTCATCACCAAGAGTCAAGTCCTCCTCGTATCCCGAAAATTCAGCAAGTCGCTGCTTGGGAGAAGTTTTTGCCTTCTTGAAATGCCCTTTTAGTGGAGCGGGAGTATTTTTCTCCTTCCTTTCGCCGAAACCCAATTGGATAGCTCGGTAGCCATCCTTGGCTTCGGTCTTCACTTGTGTTACTACACAAGGACCAGCCTGTATAATCGTACAAGAGACGTTCTTACCGTCTGCATCGTACGTGCTGGTCATTCCGATTTTTTTACCTATTAAACCTGGCATTTTCTTGTTTTTATTCTATCAAACTTTAATTTCAACTTCTACTCCGCTAGGTAACTCTAATCGCATTAGAGCATCTACCGTTTTTGAAGAAGAACTGTATATATCAAGTAGTCGCTTGTAAGCGCACAACTCAAATTGTTCTCTCGATTTCTTGTTCACGTGAGGTGAACGAAGCACCGTGTAAATACGTTTGTGAGTAGGCAATGGAATTGGTCCACTCACCACCGCTCCGGTGGTTTTTACTGTCTTTACAATCTTCTCTGCTGACTTGTCAACGAGATTGTGATCGTATGACTTTAACTTGATGCGAATTTTTTGACTCATCGTTATGAATGCTGCTTGTTACGCTTCTATTTTTTTACCTTTTACTTTTGCAATTACTTCGTCCTGAACATTACGTGGAGCCTCTGCATAGTGAGAGAATTCCATTGTTGATGTTGCACGACCCGAAGACATTGTTCTCAATTGGGTTACATAACCAAACATTTCCGAAAGTGGAACTTTGGCTTTGATAACCTTCGCACCGGAACGATCTCCCATTCCTTCCATTACTCCACGACGTCTGTTAAGGTCACCTACGATGTCACCCATGTTTTCCTCTGGAGTTAATACTTCTAATTTCATGATTGGCTCAAGAAGTACAGGCTTAGCTTTTGGCAATGCCGTACGATAAGCCAATTTGGCTGCAAGCTCAAATGATAACTGATCTGAATCGACCGCGTGGAATGAACCGTCTCGCAATGTTACTTTCAATGAGTCAACTGGATATCCGGCCAATACACCGTTTGCCATTGCCTCTTTGAAACCTTTCTCTACTGAAGGAACAAATTCACGTGGAATGTTACCACCCTTAATTACGTTTTCGAAAATCAATCCCGGCTTCTCTGGATCACCTGGCTCTATCGTAACAACGATATCGGCAAATTTACCACGACCACCCGTTTGCTTCTTGTAAGTTTCACGGTGCTCTACTGTACCGGTAATCGTCTCTTTGTACGATACCTGTGGGGCTCCCTGGTTAACTTCTACCTTAAACTCGCGACGTAAACGGTCTACGATGATATCAAGGTGAAGCTCTCCCATTCCGCTGATTACTGTCTGACCGGAATCCTCGTCAGTGTGTACCTGGAATGTTGGATCCTCCTCAGCAAGCTTGTTCAATCCTACACCTAAACGGTCCAGGTCAGCCTGTGTTTTTGGCTCAATAGCCAATCCGATTACCGGATCCGGGAAGTCCATAGACTCAAGCACGATTGGGTGCTTCTCGTCACATAGGGTATCTCCCGTTTTAATATCTTTAAATCCTACTAACGCACCGATATCTCCGGCACCTAGTGAATCAACTTGTTTCTGTTTGTTGGCGTGCATCTGGAAAATACGCGAAATACGCTCTTTCTTCCCGGTACGTGTGTTAAGTACATACGAACCTGAATCAAGCACACCTGAATAAACTCGGGTAAAGCATAGACGACCTACAAATGGATCGGTAGCAATCTTAAATGCTAAACCGGCCAATGGCTCTTCAAATCCTGGCTTTCTCTTCTCTTCTATCTCAGTATCCGGGTTAACACCCACGATAGCCTCAACATCCATAGGCGATGGAAGCAATTCCATTACCATGTCAAGCATAGCCTGAACACCTTTGTTTTTAAAGGCCGATCCACACATCATCGGAACAACTTTTCCGCTGATTACTGCTTCACGCAATGCATCAAGCACCTCACGCTCTGTAAGCGACTCAGGATCCTCAAAGAATTTCTCTAATAGAGTATCGTTAAACTCAGCTACTGCTTCGAGCAATTTCTCACGGTACTCAAGCGCCTCATCCATGATCTCTGCAGGAATATCAACTTCCTGAAAAGTCATACCCATATCTTCCTCGTTCCAAACGATACCACGGAAGTTGATCAAGTCAACTACTCCTTTGAAATCGTCTTCAGCACCAATTGGAATTTGCAATGGCAAAGCGTGGCTTCCTAGCATGTCTTTAACTTGCTGACATACATTTAGGAAATCTGCACCCTGACGGTCCATCTTGTTTACAAAACCAATACGAGGTACATTGTAATTGTTTGCTAGTCTCCAGTTAGTCTCAGATTGTGGCTCAACACCATCAACCGCACTAAACAAGAAAACCAACCCATCAAGTACACGAAGTGATCTGTTTACCTCAACGGTAAAATCAACGTGACCCGGGGTGTCAATAACGTTTACATGATATTGCTGACCGCGATACATCCAGTCTAGAGTAGTCGCAGCAGAAGTAATGGTAATACCACGCTCCTGTTCTTGCGCCATCCAGTCCATGGTAGCAGCACCATCGTGAACCTCACCTATCTTGTGGCTTACACCACCGTAGTAAAGAATACGCTCAGTAGTTGTTGTCTTCCCAGCATCAATGTGGGCAGCAATACCGATGTTTCTTGTGAATTTTAAATCTCTTTTTGCCATTGTAATATTCTTTATCAGCTCTTATTTTAGAATCTGAAATGAGAGAATGCTCTGTTAGCCTCTGCCATTCTGTGCGTATCTTCCTTCTTCTTGAAAGCAGCACCCTCTTCTTTCGAAGCAGCAAGAATCTCATTTGCCAATCGCTGGCTCATTGTCTTCTCATTGCGCTTTCGCGAATAATTAATCAACCACTGCATACTGATCGCAACTTTGCGGTCATCACGCACAGGCTGCGGAATCTGAAATGTAGCACCACCAACACGACGACTCTTAACCTCAACGGCTGGAGTTACATTGCTTAGGGCTTTCTTCCAAACATCCAGTCCGGCATCTTCACTCTTCTCATCAACGATTGCGATGGCGTCGTAAAAAATATTGTATGCAAGGTTTTTCTTACCCGACAACATCATATTGTTCACAAACTTGGTTACCAAAATCTCGTTAAACTTCGGATCTGGCAGCGTAATGCGTTTTTTAGCGGTCTTTCT
>JGI12210J13797_10007821_pt1 | contig 13890 bp, 16 predicted proteins | sample ElkSlonscriptome_3_FD_13797 | JGI IMG/M metagenome (IMG submission 13797)
TCCAGGGTCTTGTCGAAGATTTCCCCGCCCATTACCGCATTGATGGCCGGGAATTCCTCTTCCAGAATCACCACCTCTTTGTCATTCTGCTTCAGGAGGATGCGCATGTTCCGCAGCCCGCTTTTATCGTCCGACAGGATCAGGGAAAGGTCCTGGGATGCCTGAATCGCCTTGTCCATTCCCTCGATTTTGATTCCGGGTTTTTCCCCTTCCATCTTTATATAGAAAAGCCATCCGAAGGCGAGAAATACCACCGCCGCTATCCCCAGAAAGAAACGACTTTTAAATAGTTTCCACTTTGTTTTCAATGGGTTAAAACCTACCTTTCATTTTGAATTTACCGTAGGACAATACCAGTTCACGCCGGGGTAATCAAGACCCTTTTTCGTTTCTTGACTTTTGACCCCCTGCGCGATAAACAGAATCTTGAAGAGAGGAAAATTATGCGTAATATTATAGACGTAGCGGATTTCAGGATGGGCCGGGGGTGTCCCTTGACGGTGATCGCCGGGCCCTGTGTGATCGAAGATTTCGAGACTACTTTCGAGATCGCCGAATACCTTCGATCCGTCACGGCCGAGCTGGCGCTTCCCTTTGTTTTCAAGGCCTCTTATGACAAGGCCAACCGAACCTCCATCCGGTCCTTTCGAGGGCCGGGGATAGCGGACGGATTGACGATACTGAACCGGATTAAAACCGAGCTGGGGGTGAACCTCCTCTCGGACGTTCATCAGATCAGCGAGGTGGCGCCGGCGGCTGAAGTTCTGGATATTCTGCAGGTACCGGCATTTCTCTGCCGGCAGACCGACCTGGTGGTGGCGATCGCCCAAACCGGAAAAGCGGTGAACATCAAAAAGGGGCAGTTTCTGGCTCCCTGGGATGTAGCCAATATCGTAGACAAGGTCGCCTCGGTGGGCAACCCTCGGGTCTTCATTACCGAACGGGGCAGCATGTTCGGTTACAACAACCTGGTGGTCGATTTTCGGTCCATCCCGATGATGCAGGAAAACGGGGCGCCGGTGGTCTTTGACGCCACCCACAGCGTTCAGCTGCCGGGCGGGGCCGGCGGGGCATCCGGCGGACAGCGGGAGATGGCCCCGGTGCTGGCCCGGGCCGCCGTCGCCGCCGGTGCGGACGGGGTATTCCTGGAGGTCCACAAAGACCCGGACCGGGCCCTCTGCGACGGCCCCAATTCACTGCCGCTGGACCGGGTGAAGCCGCTGCTGAAACAGTTGATTGCGATTCAAAAGGCGCTATGAGCCCTCAGGAGCCTATAACCGATGCCGATGCATTGAAAAAGGTCCGACTGCTGCTTCTGGATGTGGACGGCGTTCTGACCGATGGAACCATTATCTACAACGAAGACGGGTCGGAGACCAAACATTTTCATGTACGGGACGGATTGGGGATTCGGCTGCTGATGGAGGCCGGAATCGGGGTGGCGATCGTCACCGGAAGGTCCTCCCGGGCTTTGCATCACCGCTGCCGGAATCTGGGGATTGAAGATATTTACGACGGGGTGGGGGATAAGGGTGCGCTGATCAGCCAAATCGAGGTCCGCACCGGTGTCTTACCCGAAGAGATGGCCTTTGTCGGGGATGATCTGCCCGATCTGCCGCTGATGCGCCGGGTCGGGTTATCCGTGGCCGTGGCCGACGGACATCCGGCGGTCCGAGAGGCGGCCGATATGACGACCGCCGTCCCCGGCGGAAAAGGGGCGGTTCGCGAGGTGTGCGAAGCCATCCTGAAAGCGCAGGGATATTGGAAAAAAATGAAAGGAAAGTTTTAGGTGACGAGAAGGTCCCGTAAATTAAAAACAATGCTGGTCCTGGTGATGGCGGGCGCGCTGGTCCTGGTGACCTCGATGTTCGTGATGTACCGCCGGGGATCGGATGAGGTGAAAAGCATCGTCGCCTCCGCCAAACCGGATGCTGAAATCGCCATCTCCAGGGTGCGTCATGTGGCCACCAAGGAAGGCAAAACCGAGTGGCGGCTGGATGCCGACTCGGCCTATCTGGTGGATCAAAGGGCCCAGGCGGTGTTTGAATCCCCGGCCATCACCTTTTTCACGGCCGATCGCGAGGAGGTGTATCTGACCGCCCGGGAAGGGGTGGTCGAAACCGATTCCAACAACATTCAGGTGCACGGCGACGTGGTATTGAAAAGCGACGGCTACCGTGTGGAGACGGAGTCTCTCGACTACAAGCATACGGAACGGGTGTTTTCGTCGAATGTGCCGGTTCGAATCAACGGCGCGGAGTTCGACCTCGAGGCCGATTCCGCCTCTTTTGATCTGAAGACCCATCGAATGAAATTCAAAGGAAATGTGCAGGGGAGTTTCGGTGACGGTATTTCGCTGTAACCGGCTTAAATCGATACGGATCTGTGTTTGGCTTCTTCTGGTGACGGTTTGGGTATCCGGAATCGGGTACGGTCAGACCGCCGCCGTACCGGGAAAAGAAAACAAAGAAGCGGAACGGATTCACATCACGGCCGACAATCTGGTGGCCGATGACAATGAAAAATTCGCCGAATTTTCCGGGAATGTGAAAGCCGTTCAGGGGGGGACCGAGATTACCGCGGATCGGCTTCGAATTTTATATCAGGGCAGTCCGGCCGCGGGGGAATCCGCCGAAAGCAATTCGTCGGCGGACGCTCAGGGGTCGATTCAACGGATCATCGCCGTCGGCGCGGTTCGAATCACGTTTGATGAAATGGTTGCCGAAGCCCGGGAGGCGGTGTATACCACCGCAGATCGAATTCTGGTGCTGTCCGGCCCCGATTCCAAGGTGATCAAGCCGGACAGCGGCACGATCAGCGGCTCCCGGATTACCGTAGAACGCGACACCGGTCGGATTCGGTTCGAAGGCAATGTGGAGGGGATTTTTGTTCCCGGAGAAAAGGGATTGAACTGAGTGGCGGTTCTCAAGCTTCGGGATTTAATGAAGCGGTACCGGGGCCGTCGGGTGGTCAACGCGGTCAATATGGAGGTCGAGAGCGGCTCGGTGGTCGGCCTTCTCGGGCCCAATGGCGCCGGAAAAACCACCACCTTTTATATGTGTGTGGGAATGATTCGGCCCGACGGCGGAAAGGTTTTTCTTGACGGTGACGACATTACCGACTATCCCATGTACTTGAGGGCCCGCAAAGGCGTCGGTTATCTCCCCCAGGAAACCTCCATTTTTCGGAAACTTACCGTCAGGCAGAACATCCTGGCGATTCTGGAATTCTTTCCCCTGTCCAAAGCGGAGCGCACGGAGCGAACCGAAATGCTTCTGGAGGAGCTGGGGATTCGACACCTGATGCATCAGAAGGCCAGCGTGCTGTCCGGAGGAGAAAGGCGGCGCCTGGAAATCAGTCGGGCCCTGGCCACCGATCCGTCGTTTATTCTATTGGATGAACCCTTTGCGGGGGTGGACCCCCTGGCGGTCATCGACATTAAAAACATCATCGGACATCTGAAACGGCGGGGTATCGGCATCATGATCTCCGACCACAATGTTCGGGAAACCCTCGGGGCGTGTGATTTCGCCTATATCCTCAACGCGGGCGAAGTCATCGAAGCCGGGCCCCCCGAGAAAATCGCCGCCAGCGAGACCGCCCGGCGCATTTATTTAGGAAAAGAATTCAGGTTATAAAATGGCACTTGAACTCAGACAACAACTAAAATTGACCCAGCAGTTGGTGATGACCCCCCAGCTCCAGATGGCGATCAAGCTGCTTCAGCTGTCTCGGCTGGAATTGATGGATACCATTCGCCAGGAACTGGAGGAAAATCCGGCCCTGGAAGATGTCGGGGAGGTCCAGGGCGAGGAGGCGCCCGGAGAAAGGCAGGAATCCGATTCCCTCGAAACCCGGGATGACGGCGCCCCCAAAGAAATCACCATCGATGAAAAGATTCGCGAGGATATCGACTGGTCCAATTACATGGACAATTACAATTCTCCGGGTCGGGTCAATTTTGAGACTGAAGAGCGAGAGGCCCCCCAGTATGAAGCCTTTGTTTCCAAAAAAGAATCTCTGAGCGATCATCTGCTCTGGCAGCTGCTGATGACTTCCCCCACCGAAGAGGAGCGGGAAATCGGCTGTCTGGTCATCGGCAATCTCAATCGAGACGGATATCTCGAGGTTTCTCCGGAAGAACTGGCGGAGACGGGCGGGGCCGACCCGAAGATGGTTCAGGAAATCCTGAGCCTTCTCCAGAGTTTTGATCCCATCGGGGTCTGCGCCCGGAATCTGCAAGAGGGCCTTCTGATTCAGGCCAAGTATTACGGCTGCGACGAGCCGCGGGTGGTGGAGATTATCCAGAACCACCTGGTTCACCTGGAAAACAAAAATTACAAAGCCATCGCCAAGGCCCTGAAGACCGACATCGCCCAGGTGGTTGCGGCGGTGAATGTAATCAAGGGCCTGGAGCCGAGGCCCGGCCGGCAATTCACCGACGAGGAATCCCACTACATCAATCCGGATATTTATGTGTACAAGGTCGAAGATGATTTCGTCATCGTCATGAACGATGACGGCATGCCCAAACTCCGGGTCAATTCCTTCTATCAGAACGCCATCTTCAAAGGCGACAAGGCCGCGGGCGGCGCCAAGGAATACATGCAGGAAAAAATGCGTTCGGCGGCCTGGTTGATCAAGAGTATTCAGCAGCGGCAGAAAACGATCTACCGGGTGGTGGAAAGCATCCTCAAATATCAGCGGGATTTCTTCGACAAGGGGCTCGCCCATCTGAAACCGATGGTCCTGCGGGATGTGGCCGAAGACATCGAAATGCATGAATCGACCATCAGCCGGGTGACCACCAATAAATACGTGTACACCCCTCAAGGGATTTTCGAGTTGAAGTATTTTTTCAACAGCTCGATCAATCGGGTTCAGGGGGATGCCATCGCTTCGGCTAGCGTTCAGGACAAGATTCGGCAGATCATCGAAAACGAAAACTCGAAAAAACCCTATAGCGACGACAAAATTTCCCAGATGCTCAAGGATGCCAACATCAACATCGCCCGGAGAACCGTGGCCAAATACCGTGAGATGATGAGGATATTGCCATCGAACAAACGTAAACAATACTAGGGGAGGCGACTATGCAGACATCGGTGACGTTTAAGAATATTGATCCTTCCGACAATCTCAAAGCCTATGTGCAGGACAAGCTGGACCGGTTCGACCGGTTGCTCGACAATCCCGCCGAGGCCAATGTGGTTCTCTCCGTGGAAAAATTCCGCCATATCGCTGAAATTAAAATTCTGGGTGACCGGCTGAAGATCAACGGCAAGGAAGAAACCAACGACATGTATTCCGCCATCGATATGGTATTGGATAAACTCGAAAAACAGATCAAAAAAAGCAAACAGAAGGTAAGAAAACGGAAGGGAGGAGGGGCCAAGGCCGACGCCATGGCCAAGCGGTTTGAAGAGGTGATTCCGCCGGATGAAGACACCGACGGAGAAATCATCATCAAGACCATCGACTACAAACCGATGGATGCGGAAGAGGCGGTGATGCAGCTCGACCTGGCGGATGACAACTTCATCGTATTCACCAATGCGCGCACCGAGCAGATCAATGTGGTCTACCGCCGCAACGACGGTCACTACGGCCTGATCCAGCCCACCCGGTGACGGACCGATCTCCCCATTCACAGCATATAAAATTGATTTCCGGTCTATGTCGCCTTATATTGGAACATCCATGAGGGGTGATATGGACCGGTTGTTTATGAAGGAGCAGGATGAAAACCCCTGAAGCTATGTTGTCGTCTTTGGGGGCGTTTTATTAAATATATGAAAATTCTTGATGTTTTAGAAAAAGATGCGATTCTGTTGGATTTGAAAGCCCCGGATAAAAAAGGGGTGATCGAAGAATTGGTGACCCCGCTGGCTTCTATTTCCGGGGTGCCGTACCGGGACCTGTCCCGAGTTCTGCTGGACCGTGAACGGCTGGGCAGCACCGGGATCGGCGGAGGAATCGGAATCCCTCACGGAAAACTGAAGGGGTTGAACTCCTTAATGCTGGGATTCGGGTTGAGCCGAAACGGGGTCGATTTCGAGTCTATCGACAACCTTCCCACGCATATTTTTTTTCTCCTGGTCACCCCGGAGAATTCCATCGACATTCATCTGAAACTGTTGGCCCGGATTTCACGGATACTGAAAAACGATGTCTTTAAAGACCGGCTGTTTCAGGCCGAAGACCCCGAGGCGGTGATCCGTATCATCGGGGAAGAGGATGAGGTATCGTAAACACCACCCCCAAACAGTTGAGAATCGTCATTATCACCGGTCTGTCGGGCTCCGGCAAGAGCACCGCCATGGCCGCATTCGAGGATGCCGGTTACTATTGTGTGGACAACATGCCGGTGACCCTGCTGCCCGCCTTTCTGGAACTCCCCCTCAAGAGCGAGATTTCGGGGCTGGCCTTTGTCATGGACCTACGCGAAAAGGGGTTTCTGGGCAAATACCAACCGGTGTTCGACGGGCTTCGCGATCAGGGGTGGCAATTTGACATTCTGTTTATGGAGGCGGATGAAAAAACTCTCTTGCGCCGGTACAGTCAGACCCGCCGCCATCATCCCCTTGAGAACGGAAAGCGCCTGCTGGAAGGGGTCCGGGCTGAAAAGAAAGAGATGGGGCCGCTCAGGGCGGTCGCCGATTATGTGATCGACACTAGCCGGTATACGGTCCACGAACTCAAATCGATCATCCTCGAGATGGCCCGAAAGGGAATTCAGCGGGTGCCCATGCGAATCAACGTGCTCTCGTTCGGGTTCAAATACGGGGTCCCGGAAGATGCCGATTTGATCATGGATGTTCGGTTTTTGACCAATCCGTATTTCGTCCCGGCCTTAAAACCCCTGGACGGCCGAAGCCCCGAGATTCAGGATTTTGTTTTGAATCGGGAGGATACCCGGGAGTTTCTGAGCAAGTATCAGGATCTGCTCGATTATCTGATTCCGTTGTATGAACGGGAGGGCAAGGCATACCTGACCATCGCCGTCGGTTGTACCGGCGGCCGGCATCGCTCCGTGGCGATCGCGCTTTCGATTTATTCACATATCAAACATACCGACCGGTGGGTTCAACTGACCCACCGGGATATCGACAAATAAGAAAAGATCGCAATACTCGATTTCTCTGATAGGACAGCGATGATAGGGATAGTGATTGTAACTCACGGCAACCTCGGTGACGCACTGATTGAAACAACGGAATTGATTCTTCACAGACCGCCCGAGGGGATCATAGCGGTATCCATAAACCTGACTGAAGACGCGGACAAGCTGCGCGGCAAAATCGCCCGAGGGCTTAAGGCGGTCAATCGGAAAAAGGGAATTCTGATCCTGACCGACATGTTCGGCGGCACCCCCTCGAATCTCAGCTATTCCTTTCTGGAGGAGGGCCGGGTGGAGGTGATTTCGGGGGTGAACCTTCCCATCCTGATCAAGGCGGTGGAAAGCCGCGATAAAATGAAGCTGACCGAACTGGCCCAATGTATCGAGGCCTTCGGCAAAAGATCCATCTCCCTGGCCAGCGGCATTCTGAAAGGAAATAAACGGGGGTGAAACCGGAGCGGTTTCGCCTTCGCCGAGCCGCCGACGCCGATGTGGACGGACTTCTGAAGGTTGAGCAGACCGCCTTTCCCAGACCCTGGTCACGGCGCCTGATGGAAGATGAGCTGGTTTGTGAATTCTCAAGGCTGTGGGTGATCGATGATCCGGAGGTGCCGGTGGTCGGCTATCTCTGCTATCGGCTGGTTGCCGATGAAATGAGCATCCTGAGGATCGGTGTGCTGCCGCATCGGCGTGGAAGAGGCGCCGCCTGCCGGTTGCTTGAAGCAGGAATCGGCGAGGCGGTGACCCAAGGGGCCGCAACCGCCTTCCTGGAGGTTCGCCCCTCCAATGCATCGGCCCTGCGGCTCTATGAAAAATTCGACTTTATACCGACCGGTAAGCGGCCGGGATACTTCCCCGACACCGGGGAGGCGGCCCTTATCCTGACAAAGGTCCTGAGAAAAGGACATACACGGGGAAATGAAGGAGGAAATACATGAGCACGAAAATTGCGATTAACGGTTTCGGAAGAATCGGAAGACTGGTATTCAGGGCATCGCTGAACAATCCGGATATAGAGGTGGTGGCCGTCAACGACCTGATGGATGCGGAAACCATGGCCTACCTGTTGACCTACGACTCGGTTCACGGCAAACTCGACGCCGATGTGGAGGCCGGGGAGGGGTCCATTCGGGTGGGCGGCAAGCCCATCGCCATTTCGGCGATCAAAGATCCCGCCCAACTGCCCTGGAAAGACCTCGGGGTGGAGATCGCGGCCGAGTGCACCGGGCTTTTTCGGGACGCGGAGAGCGCCTCCAAGCATCTGGAAGCGGGGGCCCGCAAGGTGGTGATATCGGCCCCGGCCAAAGAACCGGACATCACCATCGTGATGGGGGTCAACGACCATCAGTACGAGCCCCAGCGTCACCAGATCATTTCCAACGCCTCCTGTACCACCAACTGTCTGGCGCCGGTCTCCAAGGTACTGCTGGAGAATTTCGGAATCAAGAGCGGTCTGATGACCACCATCCACTCCTATACCGGGGATCAGCGTCTGCTCGATTTTCCCCATAAGGACCTTCGCCGGGCCCGTGCCGCGGCCCTGTCCATGATTCCCACCACCACCGGTGCGGCCCGTGCCGTGGCCCTGGTGCTGCCGGAGCTGTCCGGAAAGCTGAACGGCCTGGCGGTGCGGGTGCCCACCCCCAACGTCTCCCTGGTGGATGTGGTGGTCAATGTCGAAAAATCCGGGGTAACCGCCACCGACGTCAACAATGCCTTGAAAGAGGCCTCCGAAGGCGCGCTTTCCGGCATTCTCGGGTATTGCGACAAACCGCTGGTATCTTCCGACTTCAACGGCTCGCCCCTGTCCTCCATCGTGGATGCGCCCAATACCTATGTAATGGACGAGATGGTCAAGGTCCTTTCCTGGTATGACAATGAGTGCGGTTATTCCAATCGCATGGTCGATCTCATGGCTATGATCGGAAAGCAGCTCTAATCCGGGTTTTCCCAGGATCTGTCATTCAATGAGTGGGGTGAGAAGACCGGTCCGGAGATTTCCGGACGGTCGTCCCCGCCCGTAACCGCAAGAAGATGCGAAAGACGACCCCAAAAAGACGGAAGGAGAGATAATGGCTCGAAGACCGTTTATCGCCGGAAACTGGAAGATGCACAAGACCGGACCCGAGGCGGCTGAGACAGCCGAGCAGCTGGCCGACCTGGTGGCGGATGCCGCCGATGTGGATGTGATGATCGCCCCCACCTTTACATCCTTGGAAGCGGTCCGAAAGGGGATCGAAGGCAGTCCCGTGTCCCTCGGGGCTCAGAATCTCTTCTGGGAAACCGAAGGCGCCTACACCGGAGAAATCTCTCCGCCCATGCTGGTGGCCGCCGGCTGCAAGTATGTGATCATCGGCCATTCCGAACGGCGGGAATACTTTGGAGAAACGGATGAAACCGTCAATAAGCGCATTCGGGCCGCTCTCGATCACAACCTGATTCCGATCCTCTGTGTCGGAGAATCGGAGTCCCAGAGAGAGGCGGAAAAAACATTTTCCGTACTTGACAAACAGATCAAAAGCGGGTTACAAGGCTTTTCTTTGGATGATCTGAAGGATCTGGTCATCGCATATGAACCGGTTTGGGCGATCGGCACCGGAAAAACCGCCACCAAGGAACAAGCCCAGGCGGTTCATGCCTATATCCGATCCCTGATCGGTGATATGTTCGAAAAAAACCTGGCCGAATCCCTTCGGATTCAGTACGGGGGGAGCGTGAAGCCCGGGAACATCAGGGAATTAATGGATATGGACGATGTGGACGGGGCCTTGGTGGGCGGTGCCAGTCTGGAGGCGGAGACTTTCAGCAAAATTGTCCGATTCAACAAATAAACCGAACATTTATTCGAAAAAAATACATATTCAATGACCGCATTTCTCATCATTATTCATGTAATCGTCTGTATCGCCCTGATCATGATCGTTCTGCTTCAGACCGGCAAGGGGGCGGATATGGGGGCGGCTTTCGGAGGCGGTTCCAGTCAGACCCTTTTCGGAAGCACCGGGGCATCCACTTTTCTCAGCAAAGCCACCACAGGTGCGGCGATCGTGTTCATGCTCACCTCCCTGGTCCTGGCATACATATCCAGCCACCCGGCGGGCAGCTCCGTGATGAACCGGATTGAAGTGGAAGCGCCTCAGGAAGAAGCGGCTCCGATGCCGACTGAAACGACCCCGGAAAGTTCGGCGGTCGGCGAAACCGAGGCACCGGCCCCGGCGGTTCAGCCCGAAAGCGGCGTCGAAACGGAAACACCTGTGGGTGAAACGGCTCCGGCCGATGAGAGTGCGGAATAAAAGACAGGATCAACCGACATACCCTGTGCCGAAGTGGTGGAACTTGGTAGACACGCTATCTTGAGGGGGTAGTGGGCCACGCCCGTGCCGGTTCAAGTCCGGCCTTCGGCACCATCGATATTATTTGAAAGGCGTAATCCGAAAGGGTTACGCCTTTCGTGTTTTGGTCGAGGTTCGGGGTTTTCGCATTACCTTGATAAACCATTTCGGCCGTTAGTGGCCTACCTGTCATTGAGACGCGGCCGAAACGATGATCAAAGCCACCATTTCTGAGACCATCAGGAATCCGATTCCGCTTTCTTTTTGCTGTCCGCTTCCAGTTCTTCTTCGATGACTTCCTGAAAACCCTTCATGCTTCGGTCTTGCAGACGTTTTCCGTTGACGAACAGGGTCGGCGTGCCTCTGACCCCGGCATTCACCGCCTGCATGATATCTTGACGGATCGTATTCACCAGGGCCGGGTCCTGCATGTCGGTCTTAAACCGTTCCATATCCAGATTCAGGGTCTGGGCGATCTCCTCGATTTTTTCATCGCTGAGCTGGTTGTAGTTGGCGAACAGAAGGTCATGAAATTCCCAGAATTTCCCCTGTTTTTCGGCTGCCATTGAGGCCAAAGCGGCTTTCACCGCATGCTTGTGGTTTCGAAGGGGAAAATGCTTGAAAACCAGCTTCACCGCTTCGGGATATTGCTTCACCACCTGATCCAGGACGGGCACCAGTCGGGCGCAGTAGGGGCACTCGAAATCATCGAAGATCGTCAACACCACCGGGGCGTCTTCAGGTCCCTTGAATGGAGATCCGGAAATATCGATATCCTGCACATACTCCAATTGAATGACCCGAATTGATTTGTTTCGGCGGCTGTTCACGATCAGCAGGTCGCCTTTGGGACCCACCCGGATCTGATCCGCTTCCTTGCCCACCTCGATGGTTCCCTTCGGTTCGCCGGCGGCGGAATAGATGTTTACCTTTCCGGTTTCGGACAAGACGAAAATTTTACTTCCATCGGGAGAGAATGCCACATCCCGGGAAGGCGCCTCCATTTGCAGGGTGTTGACGGTTTCCCATTCGACATCCTCGGCCGCGGCTATTTGAGAACGCAAGGGAATGACAAGAGAAAAGGCGATCAGGATGAGGCATACACTTTGACCCGGTTTCATGGGTGGGTTCCTCCTATTCATTGATGTTCGGATTTGGGGTTCATACCATCTTGGAAAGACAATGCGGCCATGATCACCGTTTCGGAGTGGCCTGTCTGTGATTCAGGATAGGCCGAAAGGATGATCAAAGCCGACAATACAGGTGAATATGACAAAAAAAGGTCCATTTGTATAGACCCATGTGGGAAAGCCTTTCAACGGGACGGTTTGAGGAGAGACTTCTGATGAGAACCGCAACCGATTCGACTCACGGTTGAAATCGGCCGGTTTTTGAATATTTTTCAACTAGACGCTTGCAAAGCGGCATGGGGAAAGGGTATATCTTTCGGATAGATCGAATCGAGAGACGGGGTGCATCGGCTTTGATGCCGGAAACATCGGCGGCGAACTCGCCGATCGGGCTTATGCGGGTTGAGGAGAGATCATGAGCGACTTTTATTTACCGGCTATCCGAATACGGGGTTACCGGCCTTTTCGGGATGTTCTGTTCCGTTTTAATCGGCTTGAAGTGATTATCGGTGCGAATGGGTCCGGAAAATCCAGCCTCTTCAGTTTTTTAAAGTTTTTAAAAGATTCCTGTTGCCGGGAAATTCCCATGGAGATTATCCCCGGCGCGGTGGGACAGAAGATTTTTCATAAACCCGGGCCGGATAAATTTTTCTGGAACGCCCAAATCGATTTTCAAAACCGGGTGCCGGTTTTTTACCAGGGAGAAGTAGAGCGGAAAGGCGGGAAACCGAATGTGATTTTCGAACGTATCCTCACCAAAAAACCGTTGGATGAGAGCACCCAGGGCGGGTTCACCTTTCTCGATTTCAAGGAAGGAAAGGGCCTGGTGAGAGATCCGGAGGACAAAGAGTATCTTCGCAAGGAATGGGACCTTAAAAAACCCAATCAGCTGGGGCTCGGCGCCATCACCGATGCCGGTCTTCAGATGCTCTTTAATCTGAGAGAATATGTGAGGGGGTGGCGCTTTTATCGCGGTTCCACCCTCAGTATTCAGAAAATCAGACGCCCTTCTCCGCCGGCCAAAGAGCCGATTCTGGATGAGGACGGCGGAAATCTCAGTGCGGTGCTGCATCTGTTGAAGGATGAACATCCCGAAGCCTTTGAAGATCTCAGGTCCCTGATTCAATTCGCCATCCCCGGGTTCAAAAGCCTGACGGTCAAAGAGCAAGGGGGATTCGGGGAGGTGATGGCGTTCTGGCGGGAAGAGGGGGTGGAGACCGAATTGAGTTTCGCCGACCTGGCCGACGGCATCCTTCGGTTCATCGCCTGGGCCACCCTCTGCGTGACCCCTTTGCCGCCTACCCTGATCTGCCTGGATGATCCGGCCCAGGGGCTTCATCCGCGAACCCTGCCGGTTCTTGCCGGTCTCTTCGAAAAGGCGGCCGAGCGCACTCAGGTGTTGTTGACCACCCATGCCTCTTATTTTCTGACCCAGTTCGACCTGGAGAACGTCTCCATCATCAAGAAAACTTCCGGCGGATCCATTTATGTAAATGTTCGGAATTCCCAGGCTCTGTTGAATCAGCTGCAGAAGGTGGAAGTCGAGGAAATGGAAAGCATGTACCGGGCCGATGAACTGGAAGCGATGTTTTAATTTCGAATTCGAGCGAACAAGGAGTGTATATGGTTCTGGGCTACAGCAGCAACGCNTTCGTCAAATTTTCCCTCACGGACGCCATTGAAAAGATCGCCCGGCTGGGTTTCGGTGGCCTCGAAATCATGTGCGATCAACCGCACCTCTACCCGCCCGATGTGAAGGCGGGGGAGCTGGCGGCGATTCGCAACGCCCTGGACGCCCGCCGGTTGAAGATCACCAATCTCAATTGCTTCACCCTCTTCGCCGTAGGAGACACCTATCTCCCCTCCTGGATCGAACCGGAAAAAGAGCGGCGGGAGATTCGCATTCATCATACCGAGCAGTGTCTTCGCATCGCCGAGCAGTTGGGCGCCGCGTATATTTCGATTCCGCCCGGCGGCCCCCTGGACGGGATGGACCGAAAAAAGGCCGTGAAATTGTTCCACGAGGGTTTGGAACGGGTGATTCCCCTGGCCGAGGAACTCAACATCCGGCTCTTGATTGAACCGGAGCCGGATCTCTTGATTGAGCGGACGGCGGAGTTTACCGCTTTTATGAAGGATGTGAAATCCGATGCGGTGGCCCTCAACTTCGATATCGGCCATTTTTTCTGCGTGGGGGAAGATCCGGCCGAGGCTTTTGAAGAACTCTTTGCATGGGTCGGCCATGTTCATATCGAGGATATCGCCGCCGACCGCACCCACAAACACCTGATCCCCGGCCAAGGGGCGA
>JGI12210J13797_11140571_pt1 | contig 13889 bp, 11 predicted proteins | sample ElkSlonscriptome_3_FD_13797 | JGI IMG/M metagenome (IMG submission 13797)
GCAACTTTGTATATTCTGAGACATTTAAATCGAGTATTCCTATCGATTGAACTACCAATAATTAACAAACACTCTATTGTTAAGTTTCGTGCACAAAAGATTAAGATAATCTTTTGTTTTCAAGAAAGATGTTGGCTATTTTCGTTTCGCCTAGAGGGAATTGTTGTAAGTTGTGTTGTTAGGTTATAAGGGGCGATCGCCATCGGTATTTTTTTGGAGTCGCTTCAGAAGTAGCTCAAAACTCTAGGCGTAGAGGTTTTGAGTCGTTTGTGTCTGACGAGGAGACAAAACTTTACTTTATGAATGAATTAACAGATCTGAAACAAAAGGAAAGATTTACGGCAGCCGCCCGTTATGCCTTCTAGAATCTCAAGAGTGAGGAAAACCTCTCGGCCCCAAGCTTGGTGCTTTCAAACTTTGGCAAGAACTACTCTGCACTATCATTCTCTTTCAATTCACTGAACCATGTATTGAGCTGATAGATAGAGATTAGCAAATTCATCTTGATTCTTAGAAAATGAGCAGCGAACAATAATCATGGTCAGAGAATTAGATTTGTGACAACCCGTTATTCCAAGAGGCGTCTTCTGGTTTCCTCTCTTCTCATCAGTCTTTTCAAAAACTAATTCTGCATTGCTTTCACTAGAGTTAAGGACGTTGCAATGAAACAAATTCCGACTCCCCTACTTACGCTAACGGCAGGTGTGGTGATCACGCTCATCAGCCTTTGGGTGGGTCAGAACCACGGGTTGCTACCTGAGCAAGCGTCGGTTCAAGCTCCCCTCGTTGATGATTTGTTCGATGTCATGGTAACTATCGGCACCGCGCTTTTCATCGTGGTTGAAGGAGCTATTCTCTATTTCGTCATTCGGTTCCGCCACAGAGCAGGGGACAACGAAGACGGTATTCCTCTTGAGGGAAATCTTCCTCTTGAAGCATTCTGGACCGCCATTCCAGCCATTATTGTGATTGGCCTCGGGCTCTACAGCGTTGAGGTTTTCCAAGACATGGGTGGATTTTCTCCTGGTGGACAACCGGGTGATCCGATCGCTGAACAGAGCGCCACACTGATCGCTCAGGCTCCTTCCAATCAAGAGGTTGCAGGCGATGTCATGCCGTTGGTCGCGGCAGGCGATTTGGAAATTCCCGAAAAAAGTCGACAAGTTTATGGGTTTGGAGCGTCGCCAGATGTGGGCGATCGCAGTGCAGAGCTTGTAGTTGATGTTTCAGGAATGCAGTATGCTTGGCTGTTCAACTATCCCGATGGCGACATCATGACGGGAGAACTTCACATTCCTGCAAATCGTGATGTGCAGCTCAACATCACTTCGCGTGATGTGATTCACTCCTTCTGGGTACCGCAGTTTCGTCTAAAGCAAGACGCGATTCCTGGTGAGCAGACCGAGCTTCGATTTGTTGCCAGCCGACCCGGTACGTACCCAATTGTTTGCGCAGAATTGTGCGGCAGCTATCACGGTGGCATGCGCGCCGAAGTCATCGTCCATCCTGAAGAGGAGTTTAACCAGTGGTTGGCCGATAACCGCGTTGCTCAAGCAAATGCTAATGACGGCGGTTCCTCTCTAACCCAGGCGATCGCCACCAGCACCCGTGATCTCTCTACTTCTGAATTTCTCGAACCCTATGGTCGTGAGATTGGCGTTGATTCTGAGGCATTGGAGCATCTGCACCCACTCATGTCTTCTCATTCGCAGCATTGAATCTAAGCAATTTACAGAACATCACGACGGCTTAGACCTCGTTGTTTTCTAAACTCGCTTTGACTTCGCACACTCTAACTTTATCCTGCCGAAACCTGAATCTGTTATATGGCTCAAGCACAAATACCAGTTGAAAAACCAGGATTTTCCCTCATGCCTAGTCATGAGGGCAGAACATCCTGGCGGTGGTACGAATACTTCACCTTCAACGTTGACCATAAGGTGATTGGGATTCAATACCTGGTCACGTCCTTCTTTTTCTATCTCGTCGGTGGAGCAATGGCGGTGGCCATGCGCACCGAGCTAGCGACCCCAGATCCTGATTTCCTTGATCCCAGTCTTTATAATGCGTTTCTGACCAATCACGGCACGATCATGATCTTCTTGTGGATTGTGCCTGCTGCCATTGGCGGTTTTGGTAACTACTTGCTGCCCTTGATGATCGGGGCGCGAGACATGGCGTTTCCGAAGCTGAATGCGATCGCTTTCTGGCTCAATCCCCCTGCGGGTCTGCTCATCATGGGCAGTTTCTTTTTCGGCGGAGCGCAGGCTGGCTGGACGTCTTACCCACCTCTCAGCCTCATTACCGCACCGACTGCGCAGTCCATGTGGATTTTGGCGATCGTGCTAGTTGGCACCTCATCCATTTTGGGTTCGGTTAACTTTTTGGTGACCCTGATCAAAATGCGGGTTCCCAGCATGAACTGGAATAGCTTGCCGCTGTTTTGCTGGGCGATGTTTGCCACGTCGATCTTGGCGTTGGTGTCTACCCCTGTATTGGCGGCAGGCATGGTGTTGCTGCTGTTTGATATCAACTTCGGCACGTCCTTCTTCAAACCCGAGGCAGGTGGTCATGTGGTGATGTACCAGCACTTGTTCTGGTTTTATTCACACCCCGCCGTGTATCTAATGATTTTGCCGATCTTCGGCATCATGTCTGAAGTGATTTCCATCCATTCCCGTAAGCCGATTTTTGGCTATAAGGCGATCGCCTATTCCAGTCTCGCAATTTGCGTCATTGGTCTGTTCGTCTGGGTTCACCACATGTTCACCAGTGGAACCCCGCCGTGGATGCGCCTCTTCTTCACGATTTCGACCATGATTGTAGCCGTGCCCACCGGAGTCAAAATCTTTAGCTGGGTGGCAACCCTTTGGGGTGGCAAGATTCGACTCAACTCAGCCATGCTGTTTGCCATTGGCTTGCTGGCGATGTTTGTCTTGGGCGGCATCAGCGGCGTCACCTTGGGCACCGCTCCCGTCGACATCCACGTTCACGATACCTACTACGTGGTAGCCCACTTCCACTACGTCCTGTTTGGCGGATCAGTCTTCGGCATCTACTCAGCGGTTTACCACTGGTTTCCAAAAATGACCGGGCGGTTTATGAATGAGAAGCTCGGCATTCTTCACTTTGTCTTGACCTTCATCGGCACAAACCTGACTTTCTTGCCGATGCACAGCTTGGGCCTGCATGGAATGCCGCGACGGGTCGCCATGTATGATCCTCAGTTCACGACGATCAATCAGCTTTGTACTTTTGGTGCATTTGTGTTGGGTCTCTCGGTCATTCCCTTTTTCATCAATGCAGCCTGGAGTTGGACGAGGGGTGAAAAAGCGGATGGAAATCCTTGGAATGCCTTGACCTTGGAGTGGACGACTGCCTCTCCGCCGATCATTGAAAACTGGGAAGTGTTGCCTACTGTAGAAACAGGCCCTTACGAATACGGCATGGGCAAGGAAATTCCTAACAAGAGTGAGCCGAAAGTCAGCGTCTCGGCTCAATAGCGATGCTCATTTTGTGAAGGGGGCGATCGCCTCCTTCATACCTATCTATTTCTTCAATGCTCTTTGTCTGAAGGTTTTTGTCTATGGTTGATACTGCATCCACAGGAATGAATGTCTCGGCTGAAACCCATGTCTCAGATGGTCATGACGACCATGAACATGCCGATCTGCGTATCTGGGGCTTGTTGACATTCCTCGCCTCAGAATCTCTCATGTTCGGTGGTTTTTTTGCGGTTTACATCGCCTATCGAGGCATGTCTGCCCAATGGCCTCCCGAAGGCACAGAAGTTGAACTCTTACTCCCCACCATCAACACCATCATCTTGGTGTCGAGTAGCTTCGTCATCCATATGGGTGACACCGCCATCAAAAAGAACGATGTTGGTGGGTTGCGTCTTTGGTATGGCATTACCTTGGCGATGGGAGCAATTTTTCTCGCTGGGCAAGCCTATGAGTATGCAACTCTCGGTTATGGCCTGACCAATAATGTCTTTTCTAACTGCTTCTACATCCTGACCGGATTCCACGGACTACATGTGTTCGTTGGATTGTTGCTCATTTTGGGTGTGATGTGGCGATCGCGCCGCGAAGGACACTACAACGAGTCGAAGCATACGGGTGTCGAGATGGCCGAAATCTACTGGCACTTCGTAGACATCATCTGGATTGTGCTGTTTACGCTGATCTACATCTTGACGCTGTTCTAGAGCTTTGTTGGATTAAAACATATCGGCTTAAAACTCACAAAGGGGAAGCATGACTGCTTCCCCTTTTCTACTTTTAGTGAATGTCTTGCGCTATGCACCCAGAGCTCGAACCTGGTCGGCGATCGCCTTAACTGGCATCTCTAAAATGTCGATGGCGTGGTAATTCTCAAAAATGTTAATGCCTAAAGCCGACTTGACAAGATATAGCCCATAAAGCCCCGCCACAATGGCGATCGCCTGTCCTGTTCGTTTGACCACCAGTTGCATGTTGCGTTCCTCTCAATAACTCATTCACGCATCTTTCGCCCAAACCTATGAATATCGAAACCTGACATCCACCAGCATGCAATTCTAAGCGCAATTTGACGGGCGGGTTGGCGAGCGATCGAGCAGTAACAAATTCGACATAACGTCAATACTTCCGATGTAGCTTCGCTCTAGGTTAGACAACGCTGCGCAGAAGCTGCTTCACTGTCTTCAGCAACTCAGGCGGATGGAAAGGCTTCGTAATATAAGCATCAGCGCCTTGCTTCATGCCCCAATATCGATCGAACTCTTCGCTCTTCGTCGAACAAACTAAAACCGGAATCCGCTGAGTGTTGGCTTTGATCCAACGACACAGTTCGTAGCCATTCATTTCCGGCATCACCAAATCTGTAATCACCAAATCAGGGCGTTCTCCCGATTCAATTTGCTGTTGGGCTTCTTTCCCGTTTGTTGCCTCAGAAACAATGATACCGTTGCTCTTGAGCAAGTCAGAGAGCATCGTTCGTAAGGTCTGGCTATCGTCCACAATCAAAATCTTTGTCATGACTCCCATCTAACCCCGGTATCCAAGCCAATGGCGATCCCACGGGCAATCCAATGAATGCTTGATAAATGCGTGTCTATAAAACTCAGGTGTCTCACATTAGTGCAGGCGTCTAGGTAGATGTTTGATTCAGCCTCAGCTACCAGTCTTGGAAAGTCCTAGGCGTAATTTGATGTTCCAGTATTCAAGTTAAGCCAACAACACATTATTCAACAACGTGCGTAAACGCAACAGGTGAGTATTTTACTCCACCTTGAAAAGAGGGGCTTCAACGCAAATGCATCTACGATGATTGAGTCGATAACAGCAGAGAACACTATAGACCCTGTGTCTTTCAGTATTCCCACATTGCAAAAACAACCGTCATCATAAATATGCTCATCAAATGCAGCTGATCACGATTTAGAGCGCAACTGAGTCATAGAACTGGCAATAGATTCAGCGGTTAAAGAATGAAAAGTCATAGGCTCAAAAAGTCTATGGTTTCGCAATTATCAAACAAGACGCATGAATGCGCTAGCGATCAGTGATGATTTGCCTATTGTTTGTTTTGAGCTTCTGTTTTGAGCTATAGAATATTGATCCGAGCGGTTTGTAAAGACGCCCGGATCAATATTCAGATTTTCGATAGCAATGCGCAGATAGGTTAGGACAAACATTGATGGAGAAGCCGCGCGGTGCGCGGCTTCTCCATCAACTATTGGTTTTATATCAGCGCGTAGCACTATATCAGATCCTTTTCCATGAGTTCTTGCTTGTCTGGGCGTTGCGAATACAGAGACGGTGAGAGTTTTACTGTTCCAAATTTCTATCGCTGGTGACCGTTCAGGAGTGAATTCTGTGCACTTGCGTCTCTAGCTTGGAAAAGTCAAACGGAGCTTGTCGGGCGTCAAGCCAACGAGCTAGAGCGATCGCCAACCCAGCCGAAACCACCAGCGCCGCTCCAAAGCTGACTAGAAATCGTCCGGCCAGAGGGATGTTGAATATTGGCGTAAAGTCTGGCTTCGGGAAAAACAGAAGTCCTGCTGCGATACCGACTAGGCAACTGGTGAGAGCAGAAGAACCACTCAGTTGACGAGAGTAAAGACCATAAAAGACCGGAACCATCGCCCCTGCACACACCAGATCCGCAATGAGAAACAAGTAGAGCACACTGTAGCCTTGAGACGCGATCGCCACAGCCGGGATTGAGACCATCACAGTGACAATGCGAGCAATACGCATTAATTGTCCTGCAGGAAGGTGCGATCGCCATCGAACTAGGTCACTCACTACGGTGCTGCTAATGCCGTTGATCAGCGTATCCATGCTGCTCATGACGAGAGCCAAAGCCAGCACGAGCACCAGCATCAACGCCCAAGATGGCATCACTTCCTTGACCAGAGCAAAAAGCGCAACTGAGGCTTGCTCAGGTGGGACACCATGCCCCACTGCCATCAATCCGATAATGCCGGAGAGAATGACCATTGGAACCACAATTAACCCCGCAATCCAATAGGATCGTCGCAGAGTTTTCAGATCGCGACAGGCGTAGACCCGTTGCCAAAAGCCCTGGTGAAATAGGTTTGCCGCCAGAATGGCAATGATCAGTGCAAACCCAAATTCGACGCCAGGAGCATTCGTTGGGGAGAGCAGTGGCGGAGACTCTGGAACCGTTAGAGGAGCTAAAGCCGTTCCCAGTCCGCCAAGGAGAACAGTCGTTACCACAAAAACAATGACAAGTAGAGGCAAAATCAGCACGAACTGGAAATTGTCCGTAAAGATGGTCGCTTGGAGTCCTCCATAGGTGGTGTAGATCAGGGTTGCAGTCGAGACGATGAGCGCTGTCCAACTGAGGGGAATATTGGCGACCAGATTCATGGCTAAAGCAACGCCTGTCAGCTCTGCGGCCAAGAACACAAACATGTAGAAGATGGAAATCAGCACTGTGAAACCATACATTCCAGCACCAAATCGATGCCACACATACTCAGTCAAGGAATGTCCCTGAGGCATCACTTGGCGAAGCCTCGGGCCGAGATAGGCAAATGCAACTAGAGGAGCGGCTTGACCGATACTATAGCCGATGATGCCTGGAATGCCCGCCCAGGTTGCAGCTTCTGCTGGGCCCAATAGGAGCCATGCCCCAATGACCGAAGCTACGATGGTTGCGATCGCCATTGAACTGCCAACCTGGTTGCGATGAACAATGTAGTCTTCTACATCATTGAGCGATCGCTGACCTAGACTCACAATACCTAGCAGCGTAAAGACTGAAACCGTCACCAATGTGATGACCAGAGCTAAAGAGTCGAATGACATGATATTCCCCGTAATCCATGCCTGCCATACGGCGAGGCAGTAAAACAACAAAGCTCAGTGGCACATCTTGCCACCGCATCAAACATGGGGAAGCGAAAAATCTCTAGAATTGAGACAAGCATCTGAGTCAAACTCTGTCTAGCGTATGGCTAGTAATCCGCTGCGGGACGTTAACTCAGATAAGCATCTAAGTCTGGATACAGCTCAAGCCGTTGATCAAAACGCGATCGCTAAGTCAGAGGCTAAACGGAACAAATGAACAGCACAATCCAGTCTCTTCTATCCAGAGAGATGGCTCCGATGGATTCTGAATCTAGCTTGCTCTCAATCTAGGATCGATGACTAAGATCGATGAAAAGTCAGCTTCCCTCCACCAGTGTTAACTGGGTCAGGTTCTAAGGGTGTGTTCTCAGCCTTCTAAGGTGAAAGGCACCCCCAGCCAAGGAAGTACTATATCACGTCGTCATTCGTCCTTCGCACGAGGCTGGAAGCCAGCATCAAATATTTCTCACATCAAGTAGTGCACAATGGCATGTTTAGCACCTTGAAATCGTTGCTCGTAAGAGGGTTGAGGAATTTTCTAAAATTGTCTTGAAGATGTCACACCACTGTCACACCAGCTTGATTTCGCCTATTTATCTTGAATAACAAGAGGGTAGCTCAACTCTGAGGTCTCACTTGAGCGATCGCCCTCTGATAGGCGTGGCTCTTGTTGCTATCCCGTTCCTCACACGAACACGTTCCTCACAGGCAAGAGTCACGTTCCTCACACCCGCCTTTCTCACCCTTTTCCTTTGCACCCTAGTCCATTCGTTCACACGTTTCACCAAAGCCTTATGACACACAACACCCCAAACTCTCCCGAAACTCGTTCAACCCGTTCTTGGAAGCAGCCTTTGTCGTCTCTCTTCTTCGTGATGCTCGGCGCAGGCATGGCAACCGTAGGTGGATATCTTGCCTCAGACTCTGGAGTCCAAAACGAAGAACCAGCGATCGCCCAAACAGCTACCACCCAGGTTCTTAGCCCTGGTGGCGCATCGCGCAACTTAGACGATGAATCGACATCTGCCATCTCAGCAGGTCTTCCGATCGACTCCAACTTTATTAGCAACGTCGTCGAGCAAACTGGCCCTGCCGTCGTCCGCATCAATGCGTCTCGCACCGTCAGTAGCGCATTTCCTAACGATCCCATGTTGCGGCGTTTCTTCGGCAATGCTGTGCCTCCACAAGGTGAGCGAGTGGAGCGCGGTGTCGGTTCTGGGTTCATTCTGGATGGAGAGGGACATGTGATCACTAACGCCCATGTCGTCGAAGGCAGTGATACCGTTCAGGTGACGCTGAAAGATGGTCGTCAGATTGAGGGCACTGTGCTTGGCAGTGACTCTACTACTGATGTAGCTGTCGTCAAGGTCGAAGCGAACAACCTGCCGACCGTGACCATTAGTGACTCCGATATTTTGCGCCCTGGGGACTGGGCGATCGCCATTGGCAATCCTCTCGGCCTCGACAATACCGTAACTGCAGGTATCATCAGTGCGACAGGTCGTACCAGTCGTGAAGTCGGCGTGCCTGACAAGCGCGTGGATTTCATTCAAACGGACACCGCCATTAACCCTGGCAACTCAGGCGGCCCCCTGCTCAATGTTGAAGGTAAAGTGATCGGCATGAATACCGCCATCATTCAGGGCGCACAGGGCATCGGCTTTGCCATCCCTATCAATACGGTGCAAAATCTAGCCCAGCAGATCATCAATACGGGTAAAGTCGAGCATACCTACCTGGGTATCCAGATGGTCGATCTGACACCTGAACTGAAGCAGCAGCTTGAAAATGATCCCAATCGCAACCTCAATCTCACAGCAGATGAGGGGGTGCTGATCATGCAGGTGATGCCAAACTCTCCTGCCAGTGAAGCCGGACTCCAGCCCGGAGATTTGGTGACTGAGATAGAAGGAGAGGCGATCGCCACGGCTGCTGATATTCAAGAAATTGTCTCTAGACGGCGAGTCGGCGAGTCTCTAGAAATGGAGGTTCAGCGGGACAACCGCTCCGTCGAGTTAACGACAACTCTGGGCGAACTTCCGTCTGCCCGATAGAACCCGATAAACGCAGAGAGCCGCGTTTATATATAGCTATAGTCAGCTCAATTAGGTCATGACCATTTTTTGTAGCCATACAGCAATGCGCAGATAGGTTAGGACAGACATTTATGGAGAAGCCGCGCGGTGCGCGGCTTCTCCATAAACTATTAGTTTTATATCAGCACGTAGTGCTATACCATTCTGTCAAGACCAGTTTGCTCACCAGAGGCTAACTCATCTCTCAATAAATTATTTTCAAAAGGCCAGCGCTCCAGCAATAATGCTGAATGCGCTGGCCTTTTCGAGTAGCAGCCAGCATCAGATTTTGCGTCATTTTTTGGGGCTGATTCACGCCCAATCCCTGTACTTTTCCACAGAAAACAGCAAGTTTTCCACAGATCTTCAAAGGTTTTCCACAGAACCTAAAGACTTCTGGATCACAAGAGTTGGAAGGGTTTGGCGATCGTTTGTTCGTCTAATTATGCCTCTATCTAGATAGCGTATTCCACAGGCTTGCCCCATCTGGCGAATTCGTCAAGGCCCCAGCCTTTATCCTCCCCAAACTCGCCAATCTTCCCAATCGAGATTGAAGATCGAGGTATCTGGAAAAGCGGTGGGATTTCCCTTTTGGTTGAGGCGCTGCTGCAGCTGCTGCAACTGAAGCTCTGTTCGTGGCAGATCATCTACCAATTCAGCAGGAAGTAGATCCTCCTCCATGACGAAATCGAGGGTCGTTCCTGCCGCTGCCCCCACTGACCACTCGAAGGAATGCACCCGATAGGCCGCTGCCGCAATATGGCTGGTCGCAATGCTCTTACTGGCAACCAGCAAATTGTCCAGATCTTGAGGAATCATTGCTCGTAGCGGAATTTGAGCTGGATAAGCTTGTCCATGACCTTGGCGAGCCCCTGGACGCTCGATATTGCCGGGTGTCTCGGGTGGACTCTCTGCCATACAAGGATGAAAATCAATGGCATATTGAGCAATTCCGACCGAATCAGGGTAAATAGTCGAGCGAGCCCGCCGAGTAATGTCTGCTGGGTCGGTTGCATTCCGAATCGCTTGCGTCGCCTCTAGACCTGCGAGAGCCTGCCATAGCCGTTGATAGGTTTCAGAAGAGAGAGTATTTCGGTAATAGTCTGTTCGAAAGTCCTGCCGGGAAATGTCGATTTCGTTGACTGCGAAGCCAGCGGGATAACCGTAGGATGGGCGGCCAATAATCCTGCGTCCCTCGCGAATGTAGGGATATTTTGATAGGCCGTGCTGAGTTCCCATTGGGGAATCGAGTCCCTGCAACAGTTGATGATTGGGGTGAGGTTGCTTTACGTCATCGCCCAGTTGCGAATCTGTCGTGCCTTCGACCAACCAGTAGTAGAAGCCCCTCGCCAATTCTTCTCCGGCTCGCAGGGTTTCAGTTCGCAAACCACCTTGCCAATTACCGGGTTCAAGCTGGCTCATCTGCTGAAGCTGCTCGCGACTGTAGACCAAGTTGTCAGCGGCTGTACCGGGACGATAGTCGTTGCCCCAGACCCAGTTCTGCATGGAGATGTCGCCTGGTTTCGGTACTACTACACCAAATCGAGGCACTCTTGCTTCGCGCTCGTCTGCGTCGGGAGCCCAGATACGGCGATAGGTAAATACAGCGTCAAAGTCCGCTAGGTTGGGGTTGGGATCGTAGCCGTAATAAGGCTGGTAGCGCTCATAAAAGTCTGGTTTGATTTGAGGTTGAGGCTCCTCAGTTTGCTCCATTGCGAAAGTGTAGGTGAACCCCTGAGTACAGTACGGATCTCCTGTCGCGCTGGCAGAAGAAGGATTGTAGAAGGAACGTGGATCAAGCCCAAGGCGATAGGGGACATCGGCGAGAGCGATAATTTCGCCCGTTTCCGTTGCTTCCACAACGTACCAATCTGCTAGAAGAGTAGATTCATTACGGTCAACATCTTGACGCGAGTCGGAATCCCCTTCTAGCTCAGGGGCAATGGGCTGAAAGCGAATGATGGTCTTGCTCAGCCGTTCTGAGTCTTGATAACGATAGGCATCTTCAATGGTGTAGGACAAAGGGTCTTGATTGAGTGGTGGAGTATCGGCAGCAGGAGTGTGTTGAATGGCGATCGCCCCTTCAATTTGTCGCTCGTCGTCACTAATCTCTAGCTCCTTAATCACCGTTGACGGAAACCAAAGGAGAGTGCCATCCCCCTCGTCAGCCGCGTCGTCAAGCATTTCAACCAGAATGGCGTGGGCATCTCTGGGCAAAAAGCAGGACGCGCTCACCCAGCATTCTCCGGGATTGAGCTGATCGTAGTGTTCTCTGATGCGCTGACGCAGCTCGTTGTAGCCCTGAGCGTAGAAGAGGAGCGATCGCTGCTTGCCCGCTTCATCCAGTGCCGAAGTCCCCTGAGATGAAATCTGTCCGCCCAACCAATCCGTAATTTCCGTAACACAAACAGTTCGTCCTGCATGGAGCGCTTCATAGGCAGTTGCAACTCCTGACAGTCCTCCGCCAGCGACCAGAATTTCACACTCCACGACTTCGTCAACAGACATTCCCGACGGCGTCAGGGGAATTGGAAAGTCAACCTCAGTCGTGTCCTGGGCATGGGCGATCGCCCCTATCAAGCCGCTTCCAAAACTCCCGATGATCAGCCCCAGACCTACTCGGCTTAGCTCTCCAGCGATTGTCTTTACCGCATCTATGTCACAGAACTTCATGGGTTTGCTACTCCTGACCTACACAATCATGATCCTAGGCACTGCCTTTGTTCCGACTCAGTGTATATTGCCCACCGCCTCACGGAATCCTCCAGATGGTGCTACCCGAACCGAACTCTCCCCAATGTCTCCAAGAGTTGTCTAAACTTAAGATTGGAGAAAGGAGCGCAAGTTTATGACTGAATCAATGAACGCCACTGATCTGATGCGATCAGCTTACGAAAACCGCTACACCTGGGACAAGAATTTCCCTGGCTACACCGCAGAGGTTACCTACAAAACTGATGGTCAAACTTTCACAGGGCATGTCCGCGTCAATCCTGATATGAAAGCTGAGGTCTTCGATGTCGAAGACGAAGAAGCTAAGAAAGCAATTCACGGGCAACTGTGGGAAATTGCAATTCACCGGGTTCGCCGCAGCTTTGAAGAGACCCACGGCAAAAATACCTTTTCGTTAGGCGAAACAGACGACACCGGAGCCATCGAAATTCTCATGGGTGGCAAAGCAGAGGGCGATCGCTACAAACTTCGCGACAATGAAGTTGTCATGGTTCACCGCCACATTCACGGCATTGTTGTCACCATCCATACCTTTAGCAGTCACGATACTGGGGAAGGGTATCTATCTCATCGCTACGATTCTGTCTACCACGATCCGGAGACAGGCGAACAGAAAGGCGGCAAAAGTGTATTCGAAGACGAGTACAAGAAAGTAGGCGACTATTCTATCCTCACCCGACGCCATATCGAAACCACAACCGATGGCAACATGTCTGAGCAAGAATTTGTATTCTCAAACATCTCTCTGCTTAGCGCAGACGAGCCTGCACTAGCGGGTTCTCAGGCTCAATAAATATCCATTTCCCGCTACAATGGACTAAAACAACGATTTAATTGTTTTAGTCCAGTAGCCTTCATCCAAATATCATCAAGAGGAGTGTAGCGATGCCTGACACAATGGAACTCACAACAGACAATGTTGAAACCGTTTTAGACACCCTACGTCCCTATCTCATGTCTGACGGCGGAAACGTTGAGCTAGTCGAATTGGATGGCCCCGTTGTTCGTCTCCGCCTTCAAGGTGCTTGCGGTTCTTGTCCCAGTTCTACCATGACCTTGAGAATGGGGATTGAGCGCAAACTGCGCGAAAGCATTCCTGAAATTGCTGAGGTCGAGCAGGTTCTATAGTTTTTTTGGTGGTCTTAACTGATCAAATCTTGAATCATCAGATTTAGAGTCTCAACAGTTTGAACTTGAATCTTGACTCAAACCTCATGCTTTAAACAATCCAATTACGACTTGAAAAAGCGCGCATTCTACATTGCAGTAGAGGTGCGCTTTTTTTATCTTCTTTTCATTTCTGTGTTCGAGTCTTTAGCACCATCCTAAGGAATTGGTATAGCTACAGCCATTAGCCTTAGGACATAGACGTTTTTGTAGCCGCGCGGTGCGCGGCTACAAAAACGTCTATGTCCTAAATAAGCTGACTAGGCGTTGCACATTCGAAGAATGATTTTGGTAGGGGCATCGCATTGCGATGCCCCTACAGCAGGTCATCCATGAGTTGAATCTTTCCGCATCATTCCATGCTGTGCAACGCCGCTGACTACAGCTATATCAGGCAATCATCTCCTCTTTCCCAATCTTTTCCAGGAGTATTGAGCTGGAGGGAATTCTCAACGAAGCGACGGCCTAATCTGCTGCCGAAAGAATTCGTCGGTAGTTGTAGCTACAAACTTGTTATAACAATCACGGCAGACTATTGCTCAAGTTTTCT
>JGI12210J13797_10555435_pt1 | contig 13880 bp, 9 predicted proteins | sample ElkSlonscriptome_3_FD_13797 | JGI IMG/M metagenome (IMG submission 13797)
GTGGACTCCCGCTTCGCTCCGGTCGTCGAGGGCTGGGTCGCCGCCGCGAGGGAACGGCTCAACCCGGATCTCCAGGCCCTGGGTCATCTCGCCGATTCCGGTAGCGGGCCGGACCAGGTTCGGGGCAGCAGCCTTGCTCTCATGAGCCGCGTCCTCGTCGAGGCGGATCCCGAGTTCGCCCGTGAGCAGTACGAAGTGCTCCGGGAGCACTTCGCCGATTACCGACTTGGAGTCCCCGGTATTCGGGAGTACCCCAAGGGATCGAAGGGCGCCGGGGACGTGGACTCCGGCCCTCTCATTCTGGGCTACTCGGGGCCTGCGGTGGTGGTTGGCGCGGCGGCGGCCCGGGTGCATGGAGACCGGCGCCTGGCTGACATCCTCCTGGGCGGGACGGAACTGGTCGGCTTCCCGCTAGAGTGGTTCGGGCGCCGACGCTACGCTGGTGGTGCGGTTCCCGTAGGCGACGCCTTCATCGCCTGGACCCGCTCCTCTCCCTCAGGGAGTACAGAGCCCTGGCCCCCCCTCCTCCCCAAGGGCTGGTCCATCCCCTTCCACCTTTTCTCCGCATTGGTTGCGCTCTTCCTGGCCTGGCGCGGAGGTCTTTTGGAACGCCGACCCCGCCTTCGTGTCTGAGGCTCGGACGATGCGCCGGGATCTCGACGGAGGGTTGGGGATGATGGGACGACGAAGCAGCCGACCGACGGGGCTCGGGTTGTGTCTGCTGTTCGGAGCGCTCCTCTGCCCCTCAGCCTCGAGCGGCCAGTCCTCCATCCGAACGGTCACAACCGACGGCGTGACCATCCACGGTGACCTCCACGACACGGGGTTGGACGCCGAGGCGCCTCTCGTAGTCCTCTTCCACCAGGGGGGGTCCAGCGGCCGTGGCGAGTACGGGCCCATCGTGCCGTGGCTGAACGATCTCGGGTACCGGGCCGTCGTCTTCGACCAGCGCTCGGGGGGTGAGGTGCACGGGGTGGCCAACCGGACCCTGAACGGCCTCGACCCTTCGATCCCCTCCGACTACTGCGACGCCTACCCGGACCTTCAGGCGGCGCTGGACTACGTGGTCTCCCGCAGCCTGTCCCAGAGGCCGATCATCTGGGGAAGCTCCTACTCCGGCGCCCTGGTCTTCCGGCTCGCTGCTGAGAATCCGGACCGTGTCGCGGGAGCCCTGGCCTTCTCCCCCGCTTCGGGACCCCCCATGGCAGACTGCCTGGCCCGGGGCTGGGTCGGAGACATCTCGGTCCCGCTCGCGGTCTTCCGCCCCTCGAGCGAGATGGACCGGGAGTCGGCCCAGGCGCAACGTGACCTGGTCATCGACGCCGGGCTCGACTTCTTCGAGTTCCCGGAAGGGGTCCACGGCTCCTCCATGCTGGTCGACGACCGCACCGGGCAGGACATGACCTCGGCACGGGACTCGGTGGCGAGCTGGCTGGCACGGTACTCGGGCTCGCCCCCTCAGCCCGGACCCGGCTGAGGTCAGTCGCCCCGTAGAACTGCAGCGGGGGGCACGGACATGGCCCGCCGAGCCGGTAGTACCGAGGCCAGGACCGCCACGCCCAGAAAGAGAAACACCACGGCCCCATAGGTGAGGGGGTCTCGAGGACCGACACCGAGAAGGAAGGTAGAGAGCACGGGGGAACCGACGGCAGCCAGAAACACTCCGGCGGCGGCCCCGGACCCGACCAGGATGAGGCTCGTGCGGATCACCGAGCCCACGATGGAGGTTCTTCGTCCGCCCAGGGCCAACCGCACGGCAAAGGCCTGGCGGTCCTGCGTGACTGAATACTGGAGGAGCCCGTAGAGGCCCACCGCTGCCAGGAGCAGAGCGGCGAGGCCGATTCCACCCACCAGCGCCGCACCCAGCCGCTGAGCGAGGAGCCCCGCCTCCAGCGTCTCCCGGGCCGGCGCGAGGCGCGGGGGTGACGCGCCCGGAGCGTGGGCTTGGACCGCCGTCCGGACCGAGGCAGTCAGATTCGCCGGATCGTCCGCTCGGAGAGTGATCACGGGGGTCGGGAGTACCTCACCCGCCAGCGACAGGTAGACGAACGGATCCGGCGTGTCGTCCTGCACCAGCGTTCGGGCGTCCCGGGCCACGCCCACGACCGCAGCGGTCCGACCTCCCATCTCGATGGAGCGCCCCAGGGGATCGCCTTCGGGCCAGAACCGATCCACGAAGGCCTGGCTCACCACGGCGACCGGGGCTCCTTCCTCCATGTCGGCCGCCGAGAAGTCTCGCCCGCGATCCAAGGAGACGCCGATCGTACTCAGGTACCCGTTCCCGACGCGCCGGACGTCGACGGTCCAGGCGTCCTGACCGGGAGGCGGTTCGACGCCGGGGAGCTGCAGAGCCATCGGAGAGCGGGCCACGCCAGTGGGGGGGGCGTCTGCCAAGGCGGCGGCGGTCATTCCGGGGATGGCGCGGAGGTCTCGCAGAAGCGCGTCCAGGGCGTCACCGGACGGCGGGACATCCGGAGCGTAAAGGAAGGTGGCGACCTCGTCGGCGGCGAAGCCGGGGTCGACCTGGGCGCCGGCGCTCAACGCCCGGAGGAAGAGGCCCGTCGTGATGACGAGGGCGACGGAGACGGCCACCTGGGCCCCCACCAGCACCGCCCGACCCCGAGACGCGCCGCGACGCGCTCCCCGACCCCGGAGAGACTGGGCCGGAGCACGACGGATGACGTGCCAGGCCGGGGCAGCCCCGGCGACCAGCGCCGCCAGCCCGGCTGCGGCTGCGGTGAGCCCCAGGACCCGACCGTCCAGGGGAAGATCGAGCCCCAGACCCGGGGCCAGTCGGCGAAAGAGGCCGTCCACCTGCCCCACGAGCGCCCGGGACAAGGCCAGCCCCGCCACGGTGCCGAGCCCCGTGAGGACCAGAGCCTCGGTCATGAGGAGTCGTACGAGGCGCCCTCGGCCCGCCCCCAGCGCCGTCCGCACGGCCATCTCGCTCTCCCGGGCGAGGGTCCGCACCAGGAGGAGCGAGCCCACGTTCAGACAGGCGACAAGAAGGACGAGGGCGGCGAGGACTGTGATGACCGCGACAAAGGTCACCACCACGGGCTGAAGGCTGTGGTCGACTCCCGTGGTCGGCGTCACCCCGACGCCGTGGCCTCGGCGGGTCTCGGGGTACCGGGCCTCCAACGTCCCGGCCACCGAGCTCAGAGCCTCCTGGGCTGCGGGCACCCCGGCACCGTCCCGGAGCCGGCCGATCATCTCGAAGGGCATACGGGCCGGGTCCTGGGGATCGAATCCAGGCATCACGAGGTCCGCCGCCGTCATGGGCAGCCAGAGATCCACGGGGAAGCCGATGAAGTGCCCCTGGAAGCCCCCTGCCGCGACCCCGATCACCGAGAAGACCTCGCCGCCAAGGAAGATGGAACGACCCAGGACCTCGGGGTCTCCCGCAAAGGCGTCGATCCACAGCGCCTCACTCAGCACGGCGGTTCGGGGGGCGCCAAAGCCCGGGGCCTCGCGGAGGTCGACGCTCCCGAGTTGCGCCCCGACCCGGAGGATCGGGAAGTACTCCTTCGACACGAGCTGACCGACCACCGGCCGGCGCCCCTCGCCGTCACCCAGCGTTGATCGCACACCGGCGAAGGCGGCAAGCTCCTGGATCGGGCCGTTCCCGAGGGTGCTCTCCCGGTAGGCCAACACATCGACCCAACCAAACCCGGCGAAGCTGTTCCCTCCCGGCTCCTCGGCCCAGACGTCGACCAGACGATCCTGATCCTCCACCGGAAGGGGACGAAGGAAGATCTCGTTCACCACCGTGAAGGCGACGGCGGTAGCGGCGATGCCCAGGGCCAGGACCGCCACGGCGGTGGCGGTGAGTCCCGGGCTCCGGGTCAGGGTGCGGGCGGCGAGTCGGAGGTCGGTGCCGAGCGCCGCCAGCGCCCCCTCTCCGCCGTCGGCGTCCGGTCGCCGGGGCGCCGGAGGTGGAGACGCCGCCAGCGCAGGAGCCACATCCTGCGGATCTCCAAGTCTGACCAGGAGTTCCGCGGGCTGCCTCCCTGATTCAAGGCCGTCGCGGATGTGCTCCTCCAGATCGGCTTGGAGTTCACGGGCGGCGGCCCCGGTCAGGCCCGACGCCTCGACGAGATCGCGAACGGCGTCGGCCAGCTCCCCTGGGATGGCGGGATGGTCCACGTCAGGCCTTCAGGCCCAACCGGGCCATGGCGCCGACGAGCTCCGCCCACTGGACCTCGTTCTCCCCCAACCAGGCCCGTCCGGCCTCCGTCACGCCGTAGTACTTCCGGCTGCGGCCTGACGCCACCCGGGTGGCGCGGTGGGTGATCAGCCCCTTGGACTCGAGGTTGTAGAGGAGTGGATAGAGGGTCGAATGACCCAGCGCGAGGACCCCTTCCGACTCTCGCTCCAACGCCTCAGCCAGCTCGTAGCCGTACATCTCCCGGGCATCCAGGAGTTTGAGGACGGCCAGAGGACCGGCGCCGCGCATCCAGGTCCGGGGGATTCGGGTCACGGAAGTCGAAGGTCGGGGGATCGAGGAGGCAGAGCTGCTGCCGTCCGTCTTGGATATATCGGGACACATAGTATGTGACACCATATATCCAGGCAAGCGAGCCCTGTATCATGGCTCTCTGCAGCGCAGCGTCTCCCGCTTCTACCGGCGGTCCCCTGGGGATGTCGCAGCTCCCTGCTCCAACCCCTGCTCGGAGATCGCGCTCGCCCCGGCACCCTTCACGTACTCGTCGAACCAGCCGATGAAGCGGCCCCACATGTCCAGCTTGTTCTCGATGGCCCGTGGGGTGTGGGACTCGTAGGGGTACTCGTACAGCACCGCCGTCTTCCCCAGCGTGGTCAGCGCGTGGATCATGCGCCGGGACTGGACCGGGAAGGTTCCGGTGTTGTTGTCGTCGCCCCCGTGGTACATGAGGAGGGGCGTGTCGATCTGGTCCGCCCGGAAGAAGGGAGACATCTCGATGTACGTGTGGGGTGCCTCCCAGATGATGCGGCGCTCAGCCTGGAAACCGGCGGGCGTCAGGGAGCGGTTGTAGGCGCCGTCTCCGGCGATCCCGGCTTTGAAGTAGGGGGCGTTGGCGAGGATGTTGGCCGTAGCGAAGGCGCCGTAGCTGTGGCCCCCGTGGCCGAGCCGGTCGATGTCGATGACGTCGAGCCCGTCCACGGCCCGGATCGCGGCGTACATGGCATCCACCAGGTTGCCGATGTAGGTGTCGTTGTAGTTCTCGCCAATGATCGGGATGTCGGGGTAGACCAGCGCGTAGCCCTGGGTGAGCCACAGGTCGGACCAGCGCAGCCAGCTCATGTGGGTGAAGGCGTTCTTGTTGCGTCCCCGGATCGCCGCCGCCTCGTAGAGCTCCGGCTGGGTGTACTCCCGGGGGTAGGTCCAGAAGACCGCCGGCACCTTCTGCCCCTCCACCCAGCCCACAGGGAGCGAGACACGACCCTGCACCTCGAGCCCGTCCCGGCGCTCGAAGGAGAAGTCGATTCGCCGGGCCGCCGTGACCTCGGGGAAGGGATCCACGTTGTTCGTGAGATTGTCCCAGTCCCCGTCGTCCCACAGGAAGCTGTCGGGGAAGTCCGTAACCGACTCCCGGCTCACGATCATGCGGTCCAGGTCGTCGTCCAGGGCCACCAGAGGCTGGTCGAAGAAATCCTGGGCCCCCTCGAAGACCCGCTCCGTGGAGCCGTCGTCGAGGCTGACGCGGTCCACGAAGGGCTGGGGACGGAAGTCGGCCTTGTATCCGTCCCCCAGGAGGTAGGCCGACTCCCCGTCCCCATCGACCATGGCGTAGCCCACGCCATTTGCGGTCTGATGAGTCCACAGCTCGCCAGGGAGGGCCGTGGGATCTTCGGTGTCGTGGAAGTCGACGATCATCGTGGGGGCGTCCGCGGTCCCGGAGCCGGAGTCGATCTCCCACGTGCCGATCCCCCGCCGGTCTCCGTCCCTCAGGGTCGCGAACAGGTGCTCGCCGTCGAGGGATGCGCTCATGGACTGGATGGGATGCTCGCTCTCGGCGACCACCTCGGCGTCGTTCAGGTCGAAGGGAGCGGCGACCCGGTAGATCCGGTCGGGCCGGGAAGCGTCGTCGTCGTCGGCTTCATCGACATCCGCCTCATCCGGATCTCCCCTGCCTCGTTCCGCCCGTTGCAGGAAGGCCAGGCCGGACCCGTCGGGCATCCAGGCAAAATCCCGGGCATCGGACTCGTCGTCGCCGCCGCCCCCTCCCTCGCGGAGTGGCTGATACGCTACCTCGGACACCTGGGACCCATCCCGGTCCAGCACCACGGTGGCCCGGGGGAAGCCCCGATAGCTGGTGATGTAGCTGAAGGGCCGCTCGATGCGAGTGGCCAGGAGGTATTCGCCGTCGGGGCTCAGTGAGATGGACTCCATCATGGCGGGCTCGCCCAACTCCCGCACCCCGCCGTCCAGGGACAGCTCCGCGAGCTGACTGGTCGTGTAGTGCTCGAAGAGCGCCTCGTCGCGGGGATCGTCCAGCAGGTTCGGGTAGGTCCGGGTAGAGGTGGGCTCGTCCCGGGTGTGCCGGGTGACGGGCCCCTGGGGGATGGGGTCGTAGGCCGGCTCCGAACCCCGGTCCGAGGGGACCAGGAGGGTCAGGACCGACTCCCCGTCCGGCCCCCACTGAAGCATCCGGGAGGGCCGGGTCCCCTGCCCCCCGGCGCTGGTCCCGATGGTGGCCAGCACCCGCCTGGACGAAAGACTCCGGGTCCGCCCCGTCGCCGCATCCGCGACCCAGGCCTCGGTGTGGGACGGGAGGTGGGCCAGGAAGGCGATCCGGCCCCCGTCGGGGGACCAGGTGAAGTCGCTGGCAAAGGAGCCGGCAGGGAGATCCACCTCGATGAAGCGCTGCTCACTCAACGAGTAGAAGCGGAAGCCGTCGATCCCGTAGGTGTCCAGGTGCCAGAGCCGATCCGTATCGGGGCGCAGCTCCAGCTCGCCGAGCCGGTACGTCGTCTTCGACATCAGCTCCAGCGTCGACAGTTCGTTGACATGAGGGATCAGGAAGTGGTCCCCGTCGGGGCTCACGTACTCCAGCGTCGCGTAGTTCTTGTCGCTCTGAAGCATCCGGGCGATCTCCGCCGGTGGCTCGATATAGCTCGGAGTGTCGGGGTTCTCGACAGGACCGGAACGCTCCTGGGCCAGGAGAGGGTTCGGTGTTGCGAGGCCGACGAGACCCAGGAGGGAGAATGCGCTCAGGAGTGCGGCGCGACGGACGGGACGGATCGAGATCATGGGACGGCTCGGCGGATGGGGCGCTGGGTGGACGCCCAACGGTGGACCGGGGGACGAGCCGGCGCCAGTCCGCCGCAGGCTGACCCCGTTCCGGGGCANAGGGGACTGCCCGAACGAGACGATCGCCTCTCGCCGGAGGCTGCGGCCTCGACCCACCGGGTCCGCCCCCGAGTTCGTCAACGGAGGGCTCCACGCTCGCTCTCGGGAACCTGGCGTCGCGAAGAGGCGGTAGGATCGAGGTCGGCCTGGAACGGAGGGGCGCCCGCCCCCGCTGCCCGGCTCGGCGACTCACACGGGGAGAAAGAGATGGGTCGGAGAGGTGTTCGCCGGAGTGCTGCACTCCTGTTGGTTTCGGGGCTGGTGGCGTGCGGAGAGTCTACCGGTCCGGCCGGTGAGTCGGTGGAGGTCTACCAACTGGTCGAGCTCGCAGGCGAACCACTCCCGGCCACGATCGAAGAGGCGCCGGGCTCCCTTCGGACCTGGGTGAGCGACGTGATTCGCATCTACGAGGACGAGCGCTGGGATCGGGTGCAGGAGCTACGCTTCCAACCGGTGGGAGGAGAGGTGCAGGAGCTCAACTGGACCAGCGAAGGCACCGTGATCCGGGATGAAGACGGCGCTCTACTGAGCTATGAGTGCAACGACACCGGTAGCTGCGTCGCCCCGGACCGCCTGCGCTTCATTCCCGGCGGCGCCGTGATCGAGCGACAGCTGGGTCCCGACTCGTCTCTGGTGTGGCGGTACGATCTCGCCGACCTCGGATCCAAGTGACGGCAGCGACCGGTCCGTAGGCACCTTGCCCGAGTTCGAGAGGCCCGACGGGTGGGGGGACTCCGAGAATGTTCTCGCGTTCCGCTCGGACGAGGCGACAACGTGGAAGGGTAAGGCTCGTTTGAGGGACGCCCCCGCCGCCGGACCGCGCCGCGGCAGACTCCAGGGCTCCCTACGCACGACACGACCCCGGAGCACGCCTCGTGAAGACGACTACTCGGTTCCCCTCGGCCCCTCACCCCTCCGTCCGGAAGCCGACATTCGCTTCCAGCAGCCGACGATTCGCCTGGGCGGTGCTTGCCGTTGCGGCCCTGACCGCGTGCTCCGATAGCGAGACCATTCAGCCGACGCCCGCCGTCACGGTCGCCCCTGCGGTGGCACCTCCAGGCGTCGTGGGCGTGGCGTACAGCTACGCCTTCTCCGCAACCGGCGGCGACGGCTCCTTCACCTGGAGCATCGCGTCGGGATCGGTGCCCCCGGGGCTCAGCCTGACCGCTGCCGGAGCCCTCACCGGTACGCCGACCACCCCGGGATCGTCGGACTTCTCGGTCCGGGTCGTCAGCGCCGACCAATCCACCCTGGCGAACCTGCGGATCGACGTGGTGGACCCGCTGGAGGTCACCACGTCGGCCCTTCCCACGGGACGCACGGGGACGGCGTACAGCGGCGCCCTGGCCGCCACCGGCGGGACGGGAAGCTACTCCTGGTCGGTGACCTCGGGTGGCTTGCCCGCCGGGATGAGCCTGGACCAGGCGGGAGTCCTGTCCGGGACGCCCACGGTCTCCGATGCCCGGGACGTGACCGTTCAGGTGGAGAGCGGACACCAGATCCAGAGTCGGGTCCTTTCGCTTCAGGTCTTCGACCCCCTGGAGGTCGCCACCACGGAGCTCACCGATGGCATCGTCGGGGTCGCCTACAGCGGGACCCTCGACGCAGCGGGGGGCGTGTCGGCTCCTCGGTGGACGCTGACCGATGGAGAGCTCCCGGATGGTCTGGTCATGGACAGTACGGGCGCGATCTCCGGCACTCCTGCCTCCACGGAGACGGCCTCCTTCACGGCGAGGGCCGAGAGCGGAGAGGAGCACGCGTCCCGCACCTTCCAACTCGCCGTGGTCGACCTCCTGAGCATCACCACCACCACCCTCCCCTATGCGGCGACTGAGGCCGAGTACGAGTACGCCCTCGGTGCCTCGGGGGGAACGGGCTCCTACGACTGGTCCATCGCCTCGGGAGCGCTGCCCTCGGGCGTCACCCTTGGCGAGACCGGGGTCCTCGAAGGGACCCCCACCGAACCCGGCAGCTTCTCCTTCTCCATCCAGGCTCTCAGCGGATCCCAGACCGCCAGCCGCACCCTCGAGCTGGAGGTCGTGGACCAGCTCACGATTACGACCGAGGTGCTGGAGGACGGCGTCGCCGACACCCCGTACTCCCAGCTTCTGGAATCCGTCGGCGGCACGGGAGTTGTCACCTGGTCCCTCGTGTCAGGCTCCCTCCCGGCGGGGGTCGACCTGGCCGGGGACGGCACGCTCTCGGGCACGCCCAGCACCACCGGAGAGGCCAGCTTCACGGTCCGGGCCGCGGCGGCGGAGCAGGAGGCCACCAAGGCGTTCACCATCCAGGTGTTCGCCCCCCTCGAGATCTCCACGGCCGCGCTCGCCGACGGGGTGGTTGACGAGGCGTACTCGCAGACCCTCAGCGCCAGTGGCGGATCCGGAGAGACGAACTGGACGCTGGCGTCTGGCGCCCTCCCGGAAGGCCTCACCCTCGGCGCCTCCGGTGACATCTCCGGTGTTCCCGTGAGCGTCGGGACCACGACGCTGGAGGTGATGGCTCAGAGCGGGCCCCAGTCCGCGACTCGGGAGCTCGAGATCAGGATCCTCGCACCCCTGATCCTCTTCACCACCCCCCTCCCGGATGGTCAGGTGGGGATCCCATACTCCGAGAACGTGGTCGCCAGCGGCGGGACCGGGAGCTACACCTTCCAGCTCCTCTCCGGTGAGCTACCCGCCGGGACGGGGTTGGCCGGGGAGACGGGGACGATCTCGGGCACGCCTACCGAGGATCGGGATTTCACCTTTGCCATCGAGGTCGTCAGCGGGACCCAGACCGCGTCGGGGCAGTACACCGTCACCATCGACCCCGAGTCCTGCAACCTCGCCAGCCTTCCCGATACCGACGGTGATCGCCTCCCGGATTGCGCCGAGACCAACGACGGGGTCTTCGTCACCGCGACCCAGGCGGGAACCGACCCCTCCGTCGCCGACACCGACGGCGACGGGATCGACGACGGGGACGAGGTGCTGGGCACCCTCGACGGTCTGGATCTCCCGGCCATGGGGACGAACCCGCTCCAACAGAACATCCTCATCGAGTACGACTGGTTCGACGACGCCGAGGGGGGCTCCGGCCACAGCCACCGACCCAGCGCCAGCACGATCGCCAAGGTCGCGGCGGCCTTCGCCGACGCCCCCATCCCCAACCCCGATGGATCCACGGGAATCGTGGCCATCCAGGACTACGGTCAGGGCGGGCCCTTCACCGGTGGCAGCCTGATTGCCGATCCCGACGGATGCATCGTGGGAGGCGTCGGCGGATCCGAGTACTCGGGGCACCTCTCAGGGAACTTCGGGTCGGATCGCCTCGGGTACTTCCACTACTCCCTGATGATCCACAGATACGACGCCACCTCCACCGGAGACTGCGCCGGAGCCTCCGGAAGCTCGGGCCAGGCCTACTACAACGACCATCGTTCCATCGTGTCCAGCAGCACCTGGCACAACGGCGGCTCCGGGGACCAGTACGTGGCGAACACCATCCTCCACGAGGTGGGCCACAACCTGAACCTGAGCCACGGTGGAGCCCGCAACGCCCAGGCCGGCCTCAACTACAAGCCGAACTACAACTCGGTCATGAACTACCGCTACCAGTTCTCCGGAGTGGACACCGGGTGCGACGTGAACGCCGACAACTACTTGGACTACTCCCGGGGGGGCAGGATCACCCTCGACGAATCCTCAGTGGACGAGCAAGCCGGGGTATGCGGTAACGTTCCCATCGACTGGAACCAGGACGGCGACGACACCGACTCGGGCATCACCCTGGATCTGCAGGAGTACGACAACGGCCCTGGGGGCGGTAGCGACAACGGATCCTCCAGCGACATCCTCGAGGATTACGACGACTGGGCCAACATCACCCTGGCCAGCAGCGTCGCCGGCGCGCCGTTGCCGGGCGGGGTTTCGACCTCGAAGGAGGTCGAGTCCTGCACCTCGGCGCCGCCGGAGCCCGGCGGTCGATGAGAGGCTCCGCGCGCCGTCGTCGGCCTCTACCGATCTCGATTCTCGCACTCCTCGCCCTCGCGGCCTGCGCCGCCGGTGAGCCGGAGCCTTCGGTAGCCGGTGGCGATGGCGATGGGGTGTCGCTGGTCCTGAGCCTGCCTCAGGACGCCGGAGGCCCGATCTGGTTGCAGGAATCCGACGCCGAGTCCCAGCCCAGGTGGGTCGCGGTGCGGGGAGCGGGTCCAGACAACTCGAGGGTCTTCCTCCGAGAGCGGTGTGCGATCCCGGACTGCCAGGGAGACGGCGGGGTCTGCGGGATGGCTCTGCCCGTGGTGCGGCGACTGGATCCCGGGGATTCGATTCGATTCGGGTGGGACGGGCGCACGAGCCGAACGCTGTCCGGGAGACGTTGTGAGGTCCGAGAGGCTGTCCCCGACGGCACGTACGAGGTGGAGTTCTGTTGGACCCACCAGGAGCCCGAGCCCGCCTCCAACCCCATCGACGGTCCGGATCTGGTCGATGTCACCTGTGCCACGCGGACCATCGAGATGCCGGGGGCCCGCCGGGTCTCCATGATGGTGCCGTAGCGGCGCGGCTTGACCCGGTCCGCTACTGTACAGCGATGATCGTCGACGAAAAGCCCCAAGGGGCCTGGCACGGGGTGGTGTGTGCGTGGTCCCGTCTTGGCTGGACGAGCGTCTGGCTATCGCTCCCCCTGCTCCTGGGGTGCGGTTCGGAGAGTGATCGGGAGATGGGATCCGGGTACTCCGGCTCGGAGACAGGGGTGCCCGAGGAGTTCCTCTTCGCGTGGGTGACCGATTCCGATTCCGCAGACCTGAACTTCGTCGCCGTGATCGATGCCGATCGGGCCTCACCATCGTACGGACAGATCCTCCGGACCCTGCCCGTTCCCACCGAGGGCGCCGTCCGCGGTCATCACACCGAGCACCGCATGCCCTCGGGCGGGCTCCTGTTCGCCAACGACTTCGGGACGGGGAAGAGCTACGTCCTGGACCTGCGGAATCCGCTGGCTCCCGCCGTGGCGGACTCCTTCGTTGCCGCAGGTCCGCTGACCTCCCCTCACAGCTTCGAGCGGCTCCCGAACGGGAACGTCCTGGCCACCTTCCAGAACGAGGGGCCCGGGAATCAGGCGGCGGGTGGGTTGGCGGAACTGAACACCGATGGATCCGTGGTTCGCTGGGGTCGAGGCCACGTGGCGGGACGTCACGTGCGCCCCTATAGCCTGGCGATCGTGCCGGAGCTGCGTCGGGTTGTGACCGGGAGCGCCGACATGCGTCAGGAAGGCACCAGTCAGGAGGTCCAGGTGTGGAGGCTGGACGACCTCGAGCTTCTGGCTACCCTCCCTCTCCCCCTGGAATGGGGCCCCGCTGCCGAGCCCCGGGTCTTGTCCGACGGCCGAACCGTCCTGCTGACCACCTTCGGGTGCAAACTCCTTCGGATCGACGGACTGGACAGCACTGTGGGCCCGACCCAGCTCCCGACCCCGCAGCTGGTTCACGAATTCGAGGGGACGTCGTGCGCCCTTCCCGTCGTGGCCGGCGATCTGTGGATCCAGGCGGTCCCCGCTATCCACGGGCTGGTGGCGCTGGATGTGTCGAATCCGAGCGAGGTGCGGGAGGTCTCCCGGGTCGTCCTGGGAGAGGATGACTGGCCCCATTGGATCGCCCTGTCTCCCGAACAGGACCGGATCGTGGTGACCGGGTACGCCGGGAGCCGACACCGGATCGTCATCGTCGAACTCGACCCGGCCACCGGTGCCATGGTGGTGGATCGAGCATTCGGAGAGAAGGGGGCCGAGCGCCCCGGCATCTCCCTGGAGCGGGCCGAGTGGAGTCATGGAGCGACGGGACCCGGAGATCCCCACGGGGTCGTCTTCTCGCTGCGGCCTGAATCGGACCAAACAGGGCCGGCAGGCTAGAGTGGTCGCGCCAAGGCGAGCGTCCCGGCGGCACACGCCGCCCCAGCGAAACCGAAGAGGGGACCCAGGACCAGAGGCATGGTGATGCCGAGCCCGGCGATCACGGAGAGGAAGCCCAGGAAGCCGAAGCCCAGGGGGAACGGGACATCGGCCGTGTCGGGTCCCACCACCAGCAGGAGTGCCATCCCTGCGGCGAACCAGGCGAACCCCCAGGTCAGCCCCGGCCCCAACGCCCCTCGCAGCCTCCTCGACCAGTTGCCCACGACGACCCCTCCATTGCCGGACCCTGGTCGATGACGCAGCCCACCGGATGGGATGTAGCCGACCGGAGGTGACCGACCGACTGGACGTGAATGACTTCCCTTCGCGAAGTAGTCTTCGCAGAGAAGTGGCCGCAAGACCGGTGGAGCCTCAACGCCGACGCCCGGGTTGAAGAGTCTCTGGAGGACGTTATCGGACCCCCACAGGCCGACCATCCAGATCCCATGCGGGATCGATGGGGATTCCGAGATGAGTCAGCGCCGTGACCGCGACGTCGACGATGAAGACCGAATCGGGAACGAGGTCGGCGTGCACGGCGGGTCCGCTGGCCAGAAAGTAGATGGTGCGCTCCTCCGGGGTATCGCCGCCGTGTCCGCCGTCGGTTCGACGCCCGTGG
>JGI12210J13797_10376147_pt1 | contig 13875 bp, 11 predicted proteins | sample ElkSlonscriptome_3_FD_13797 | JGI IMG/M metagenome (IMG submission 13797)
TGATCTGCTCACCCAACGACACTGTTTCATCAATGGGCTCGGGCCGTTTGCTCACAGGAACTGATTCCCCTGTCAGCGTCGATTCGTCCACCTGAAGCTTGGAGGCGATGATGACGCGGGCATCTGCCGGGACTACATCACCGCCTTCAAAAACCAAAATATCGCCAGGAACAAGCTCCTCTGCTAGAACGGTCTGAATCTCGCTGTTGCGGCGGACCTTTGCTTGGGTTTCACCCAGCTTCTTCAGAGCCTCCATCGACCGTACGGCGCGTACTTCGGTTACAAAGCCGATGATGGCGTTGAGAAAGATGGCAATGATGATAGCAATGCCTTCAATCCACTCTTCAAATCCAAAAGACAGCGCAGCCGCTACTGCTAGCAGGGCGATGATTGGGCTTTTGAACTGAGCGATTAGGATCTGCCAAGCGCTACGCTGTACTATTTCCTGCAGTCTGTTGGGGCCGTAGTCGGTCTGGCGCTGACGCGCTGCCTCAGCGCTGAGACCATGGCGACGCTGGACATCCAACTCAGCTAAAACTTCTTCAATTGACAGGGCTCCTGCCGTCTGTCGCTTCAGCATGCCTTTCACATCGCTACCTCATTGAAAGCTGCAAAATGCACACAACAGATTATTGAGGATAAAAGCAGTGGGCATCTATCAGACTATAGATATAAGCATACTGTTCATAGCGATGAGATGTGCAGCGAATGAACTCCGACATAGGCGCTACGCTGAGCTAGGCGTTTCTTGCACTTCAGTACCCCTAGTTGCCACGCTGGTTTGCAGCATGCTTCCGCAGGTGGTGGATACATTGTCAACCGATGTCAATCGACTGTGACAGGCTCCCTTGCATCACTCGCCTCCATCGCCTTGGTGATCCTCTTGTAGTTCCACAGCCCGAAGATCACCCAAAACACCAGCAGCGCACCCGTCAGCATCAGTACGGCTAGAGGGCCAAAGCGATTGATTAACAGCGGCGCTGCCCCAGTAAACAACCCACCGCCAACGACAGGCTCAAAGAAGAGCTGCTTGTAGCCAAAGCTCTCAAACGCACCCGTGCGATCTTTGGGGTCTACCATCCGCATCAGCAAAATACCCGTTGCGGTCACGCCCATGGACTGTCCCATGTCGCCGATTCCCCGCTCAAACCAGTGGGTCGGAATCATCTTGGGCGCAACATACATGAAGAATAGGACATTCCAAGTAATTCCAGCGATCGCCAGCACCGCGAAGGCCCCGAAGTTACGGGCAATAATCGCGAGACTGATAGACGCCAACGCTCCCACAATAGTGACATCGAGAGCAACGCCACCGATGCGCACCATCAGTTCACGGCTGATGAGGTACTGCTTATTGATGCGCTCCAGTAAGACTTGGACGATGATTCCCCCGACCAGCGCCATGGGAAACAGCGGAATGCCGCCCATAATTTCGAGACCCTCACCGCCCTGATTCCAGGTGACCGACTCGATAAAAATCAGCAGCTGAAGGATCAGCCAGCCAATAGCGATCGCGACGCCGACAAAGCCAAACTGCAGCGACAGCGGATCAACCAGTAGGCTGGCCAAATGCTGCCGACGCCGCTCGGTAACATCAGGATCTTCTTGCTCAACGGGTACGCGCTCTTGAGCATTAGCTGGAATCGATTCATCCAGTCGGCTTTCCGCCGTGTGGCCGCTTTTTCGGCCCCAGTTGGCCAAAGCCACGCCAGCAATGATGCCGACCACAATGCCCACCGTCGCCATTCCAACAGCTAAATCTGATCCCGCCTCGAATCCAATTTCGTCAAACACTTCAGCCATGCCTGCCGCCGTACCGTGACCACCCTCAAAGCCAATCTCAATCAGCGCGCCAGCAGCAGGGGGAAGGCCAAAGACAGGTCCTAAAACCAGCATGGCAAGTATCATTCCAATGACGTACTGGCCCCAAGCAAGGGATTGACCAAAAGCCACTTGAGGAGAGGCCCGCCGCCAGATCTCTGCTGGCGGGGGAATAAATTCGCCCAGGAAGATAGTGGCAAACACAATATTGATGAACACCCCAGGAATGGCTGACCATACCTCCAAAATGGGCTGAGGAAATAGGCCGTTGGATAGAAACCCGCTTGCGCCAGCGATGTTGCCTAAAACGCCAGGACCAAGCAGCAGCGCTATCACGCCTGCAACAATAGAGCTTGGCAAGAACAGAGACTGTAGTACACCTACGCTCTGTCGTACCCACCGGCCCAGCAAAATCAAGAATCCTAGAATGATGAAGGCCCAGAAGACATCCTGAAACGTGTAGGGAGGAGCATCTTCTGTCCCCTGCGCCCAGGCGGCTAGGGCTGCAGGTCCGGCAACTATGGCGGCTGTACCGAGGAAAACAGAGCTCCAGCGCTGGGGTCTGAGTTGAAGAGTCCGCCGAAGCCTGCTCAAAAGCCGTGATCGATTATGTTCCACCTGTCCCTCCTACAAGACATGCGCCATGGCGCTACGCAACAGCACGATATGGCAATGCTAAGTGCGATCGCACCCTTCAGCCGTATCACAGCCGACATTACCGGAACGGACGCCGTTGGAGCAAGTGCGGCGGCAATGGCATCCTGCTGCTGCTTATCTCTATCTTGGGGCCATAGGTACCTTGAGGCCATGGGTGCAACCTAGCTGCGATCGCAGTTGTGAACTGCCTAGTGATTGGCAACCCGGTATGCTGGAGCAGATCTAGCGGAGAGCATTATCGCTCTATGATGAAGCCTCGACAGCATCCCCAACATGCAGCGTTCCAAGCTCCTCCTGAACCAGATTCTGCCCGAACATGATCTGACCCTGCTGTTGGCGAAACGTGGCTAGAGTTTTCAAGGGTTCAACGCCTCGCTGTCCCGTCCCTTGGTCGACTGTGGTGATGGTACAGCGAGAACAGGGCTTAGCGACGCGAAAAGCCACAGCCCCCATGCGAATCCGCCCCCAGCCGTCTTCTGCAAATGGTCTACAGCCCCGGACAACTAAGTTGGGACGAAACCGATTCATCGGGACAGGGGTATCTAGCCGGTGGTTGAGGTCTGCTAAAGATGCTTCTGAAATCAGGAGAAACGGATAGGCATCGGCAAAGCTAACCTGGGGCAATCCATCTGCGCTATCAAGACCAGAAACTTTGCCGTGATCTACAGGGCGATCGCTCTGATCCGGCATGTATACCAGCCGGCAGGAAAACCTCAGCACCTCGCTAAACCACTGGCTGATCTGGGACGGCATGGGGACAGCGTCGCAGCGATCGCCCCAAACCTCAACGGAAATAAGACGGGGGTCTGAGGGCTGCAGTGGCACCGCTTGGCTACCGTAGCCAGGAGCCGTCACCAGCAAATCCGTATCGCCTATGGCTACCGACACCAGCGCCAATTGAGGGTGAGTCCGCTGGGTCACAAATTTCCCATTGGCATCAACTAGCATCCAGCGCCGGTCGTATTCTAAACCTCGATCTGTGATTGATGCAGAGGATACAGCAATACCGGATGCCGATTTAATGGGGTAGATGTAGAGTCCGCTGAGGGTCACCATAGGCCCGTCTCATGGTACAAGGACTGCATCAGGTTAACATCAGTTACTCTACATCTACTGCTCTCTGCTCGATATACTTTGGTTCTCGAACGATTCTCGAACAACCTATCGCTATACGCCCCTTAGTGATACCGGCTTTCCAACCAAATCCGCACTTCGTTTTCAGATACGAAGCTATTGGTGTAGCCGTTAATGGGGTCGTAAACATTCCACTGCGATTGACCGGCGCGATCGCGGGTTACCGTAATTTTCGGCTCTTGGTTCAAGGCAACCGAATTGAGGGCAACCTCCTGCAGGGCATACAGTGCAGCGCGAATGCGATCGCCAAAGGAAGGCTTAGGTACGATGAGTTCAAGCGTTTCGTGCTGAAAGCGTTGCTCAATAGTTTGCATGATGTACCTCCCGGTAGAATTCTTTGGATGCACTGGACCTTTTCGCCAGTAACCTCACGATATCGATGCTGATAGAAATGATCAAAAGGCGGCGGTCATGGTATGCATGAACAAAATTCATAGGAGAGGCCCTCCCTTGCCAGTAGGCATCTTGCCCGTAGACATCTTGCCCATAGACACCTTGCCCGTAGACATCTTGCCCGTAGACAGAGTGGTCAAAAGCCAGGTGGCCGAACACACCTAAACCATATCTAGACCACATCTAGATCATATGGAGCAGACCGATGCCCAAAACATCAGCAGCGCCCTCACCAATTCAGTCTTTTCCTGGGATCATAGATTCTCAACAGGCGATCTCTTTAATCCCCTTAAGATCTGGGCCTTTGGGATGTGATACAAGCTGCGCTGCCGTGATACCATCCGATTACATTTTGCGCTTCCAAAGCATTGTTCTCAAAGCATTGACAGAGTTAAAGTAGTGTCGCGTTTACTTTTTCGGCTCATTATTGGTGCGGCCTTCGGCCTATTTGGACTGTTGAGCTACTTTACCAGCACCACAGAAAACCCTGTTACAGGGGAAACCCAGCGCGTCAAGCTGACGCCTGAAGAAGAAATTGCCCTAGGGCGTCAGGCCCGAGATGAACTGCTGGCTCAAGGGGGCGGACTGCACCCCGACCAGGTGCTGCAGGACTACATCGATCAGGTGGGGGCGGAGGTGGTCCAAGACTCGGATGCGGCGCAATCTCCCTACCCATTCGAGTTCCACCTGATGCAGGATCCGGAAACCGTCAACGCATTTGCCCTACCGGGTGGGCAAATCTTTATCACCACGGCACTTCTCGATCGGCTAGATGCGGAGTCTCAGCTGGCGGGAGTATTGGGCCATGAAGTCGCCCATGTTGTGGCTCGCCACGGCGCTGAGCATTTGGCTAAGCAGCAGCTAGGCGCTTTTTTAGTCAATGCCGTTGTTCTTGGAACCAGCGACAACCCCCAAGATAGCCGCCAGGCCGCTATCTTAGCCCAAGCTATCCAGCAGCTGGTAAACCTGCAGTATGGTCGCCAGGATGAGCTAGAGAGCGATCGCCTCGGCATTGATTTTATGACAGACGCTGGGTACAACCCGGAAGGTCTAGTGGAGCTGATGCAGGTGCTCAAGGAAGCTGGCGGTGGCGCGGCACCTCCAGAATTTTTCAGCACCCATCCTAACCCAGACAACCGAATCGAACGCATAGAGTCGATCATTGAGGATCAGTATCCCGGCGGTATCCCGCCTCAGCTTGACGATGGGGAAGCCGATTTTCAGCGTGTTGTTGGCTCAAGGCTATAGCGAGAACATAACGTCAGGAGGACATAGATTCCAATGGACCTAGTTATCCTATATTGGATTTTGATCGCCGTGATGGTGGTGGGGGCATTAGGGGAGCTGATTCCTGGGATGCCAGGAGCCAGCCTTATTCTCATCTCTATATTGGTGTGGGCCGTTGCCACCGACTTTACGGGGCTTGGCTGGCCGCTAATTGTAGTGTTCGCGCTGCTAATTCTCAGTGCCGCTGTGGAATTTTTGGCGGCCTATTGGGGGGCAAAACAGGCGGGTGCGAGTCGTTGGGGTCAGTTTGGGGCCATCATTGGTCTTGTAGCTGGGGTCATCGGCTTGCTCCCTGCGCTGCCCGTCGGTGGGCCGCTGCTGGGCATCTTTGTCGGCCCGTTCGTGGGAGCGTTTATCGGCGAGTACTTCTACCGCCGCGATCTGCAGGGTCGTGAGCGCATAGAGACAGCCTTCAAAGCCAGCATTGGCACCGTATTGGGGTCTATTATTGGCAACCTGATAGACGGACTGCTGACGGTTTTGGCCGTAATTGTGTTTGTCCTCACAACTTATCCCACCATCAGCACTCTCTAGCTGATGCCCCTTTGACCTTCGCTACCTGAGCGCTGTGGCTTATTCGCTGGCGACTACCGGAGTCCTCGCCGTAATATGCCCAGTAGGGCAGCTAAAGCGGCTGAGCCGATAATGGACCAAATAATGGGAAACGACTGACCGCCTACCGAAACGGGCAATAGCAGAGGGAGGCCAAACTCTCGAGCAATCCAGACGCCAAGATATGCGCCGATGACGCCAATAGCGATAGAGACCAAACAGCCGCCTGTGGAGTACCCTATCAAGGCTTGGCCTATCCCGCCGCAGATAGCGGCAATTACAAGCAACAGCAAAAGTTCTACGATGGACATCAGACTTAATCCTCGCTGGTCGATCTGTTTGGTTTGGGGAAGCCGTTCTGATGGCGTAAAACAAAGGCAATAGGGCTACCCCCCAATCTATAGACTTAATATTAGACCAAAGAATCGGCCCGATTCTGCGGCGCGCCACCGCTACAGCGATTCTCAGCCTCGTAAGATGCCGCTTTGAGTGGTGTTAGAACACTGCGACATTGGTACACTGCGACATTGGTACACCGCGACATTGGTACACCGCGACACCACCATTCATACTCCAGCAGGGAAGATGCCATATGCCAGCCATTGTTTTGCTATTTGCATTTTTGCTGGGCATCGCCGTTGGCAGCTTTCTCAACGTCGTTGTTTATCGGCTTCCCAAGGGGCAGTCGATTCTATGGCCGGCGTCCCACTGCCCTCGCTGCAGCCGTCCCTTGACTTGGCGGGATAATATTCCGGTTATGGGCTGGCTACTCCTGCAGGGCCGATGCCGCTATTGCAGCGGTAAAATATCGCCTCGATACCCCGTCATCGAGCTGATCACCGGGCTACTGTTTTTACTGGTCGCCTGGCGGTTTGACCAACCGCTAACCGTTCTAGGCTACTGCGGCCTAATAAGCTGGCTTTTGACTCTTAGCCTGATCGACTTAGATACCATGCGATTGCCCAATGCGCTCACCCAATCTGGACTGGTTACAGGCTTGGCGTTTTCTAGTGCAGCGGGGTGGGTAGAGGCCGATGGCGTTGCCACCCAACAGCTCATAGCCCAAGGGCTCATGGCTAGTATGCTAGCAGCGGTGATAGGTCTGTGGCTATTTGAGGGGATTGCCTTTGTGGCCTCGGTCAGCTTTGGCCAAACGGCCATGGGGGGCGGTGATGCTAAGCTAGCGGCGATGCTGGGAGCATGGCTCGGATGGCCACTGCTACTGGTGGCGACTGTCTTAGCCTGCGTTATGGGGTCCCTATTCGGCATTCTAGGACTAGCTCTAGGACGTATTCAGCGGCGGCAGGCTGTACCATTCGGTCCGTTCTTGGCTCTAGGGGCTGTGATCGCTATTTTCGCTGGTAGGCTGCTGATTTCAGTCTATATGGCTTGGTTTTGGCCCGTCTAATGGAGCCGCCAAATGGCCCCATACCCAGCGTTTTGCCGGGGACGATGGCCTTGGTGTCAACCTATAGCACGTAGCGATCGCCGCAAATGTGTGAAAAGATGAGGACTAGAACCGAGAAAAGGCAGTGATCGTTATGTCCCTATTTGATTGGTTTGCGAACCGCCAAAAATCAGATTCAGCGACGAGCTCAAACTATCAGCGGGAGATTGCTGACGGTCTATGGAGCAAATGTACAGCCTGCGGCGTCCTGACCTACACCAAAGATTTGCAGGCCAATCAAATGGTTTGTCTAGACTGTGGTCATCACCAGCGCATCACTAGTGACGAACGTATTCGTCAGCTGATTGATGTAGAGACATGGCAACCCCTAAATGACAATTTGCGGCCCATTGATCCGCTGGGCTTTCACGATCGCAAAGCCTATGGCGATCGCCTGCGGGAATATCAGACCAAAACCGGAAAACTCGATGCGGTATACACTGGCCTAGGGCAGCTCGATGGATTGCCGGTGGCCTTAGGGGCGATGGATTTCACCTTTATGGGTGGCAGCATGGGGTCTGTTGTTGGCGAAAAGCTGACCCGACTAATTGAGCGCGCCACCGATGAGCGGTTGCCCGTCGTGATTATTTGTGCATCTGGTGGGGCACGCATGCAAGAAGGGATGCTGAGTCTGTCCCAAATGGCGAAGATATCCGGTGCCCTAGAGCGTCACCGTGAATCGCGGCTGCTCTACATTCCGGTGCTCACAAATCCGACAACGGGTGGCGTGACGGCAAGCTTTGCCATGTTGGGCGATGTCATTGTGGCGGAACCCAGCGCAACCATCGGCTTTGCTGGACGGCGGGTTGTGGAGCAGACATTGCGCGAAAAGCTGCCGGATGATTTTCAGACCTCGGAATACCTGCTCAGCCACGGCTTTGTCGACAGCATTGTGCCTAGAACCCAGCTGAAGAAGTTTCTGGCGCAGATGATTTGCCTACACCAGCCTCACGTGCATACTCCAGATTTTGTCAACATTCCCCAAGCGCTACCGGTGCAAAGGCCGCTTTCTCAAACGTGACGCTCGCACCTCAGCGACTATCAGCGGTCACCTCATAGGCTCAGCGATCGCAAAACACCAGGGCGATCGCTAACTTGCCTTGCTGCGCACATTGAGCCGCCGGACTGGCCGCCGCGCTAGCCGGACAGTGTGGGGCAAAACGCCCACCATCATCGCGAAGGCGTTGTCTGGGACTTGAGCGATTGTTTCTCGGTCGAAGTAGCCCTCAAACTGGTTGAGAATCTTCTGGGCTCGCTGAAGGGCTGTGCTGTCATCTGTAAATTGATGGGTCAGGCGAATCCACTGCCGCCGAATCATATAGCACTTTTGCCGGTGCTCGTGGGATGTTGGCTCTACAACCAAAAGGTCCCCGACTGGCAAGACATCTTCACAGTCAAGGTCGAAGCACCCTCCAATCGCAGCACCAGGTCCGGCGAACTCAGAGTGATAGGGCTTATAAAGCAACAAACCGCTTCTACGGCGGCTGTCTACCGTCAGCAGCCGACCGGCTTTGATTTCTGACAAAATGTCAGCTGCGTTGGAGTACTCCACGGGCTGCTTATCAGGCTTGGCAGTAGAACTACCAGCGGCATCGCTATTCGCGCTTTCGCTACAGTGGCCTACTGACTGCGTTTTATGAGTTGATTTGACTGCTTGAGTCATAGCGTCGAAGCAATTAAAAACTACTATTTAAAGCTGGTCGAACATTAAACATACAAGATTGCAAACTGCTGGCGTTGCCGTTGGCATATACAACGACCCTAGTGGAGACGAAAACCACAAAAGCGGCAAGTGCAGACCTCAACAAGCCAAAAGGTAAAATTTGTATTAAGCTTTTGGTGGTAGTGCAAATCAAATGTCGAGCACGTTGGTCTTTCTAAGATTTTGGCAACGCACGATGCAGATAACTGCAGGTAGTGATTCAGGCTTTTCTACTAACCCTATCTTAAAGCATTAGCTCGGTCTGAACTGCCTCGAAATGACGAGGACTTATTAAAGCTGATGTAAAGATTAACCGTGGACGATAACAGCTCAATCGAGGAGTCCGATGGTCGCCCCACGCCAGCACAGCGATTGCCCTGATGCATTGAAGCAAGGATGCACTTGAGGGCTGCGGGGCATCGCGCTTGGAGCTAGAAATATTGCCCTGGGCGGCAGAGCAGACGCAGTACCCTACTGGCGTCACTCTGATTTTCGCTTCTGGCGATACTTCAAGGCGATCGCAAATCCCAAACCCAAGATCAGACCTGATGTTGGTTCTGGCACCGCAACCGGCTCGTCGGGGAAGTCTCCTCCGTCTGAGCCGCCGCTAAATCCACCGTTATCATTGCCACCGTCTCCGCCCGAAGACTGGTTGACAGCAACGTCATATCCAATGACGTCAAACAGTAGTCGGTCTGTCGCGGAAATCTCAAGCTGCTCTCCAAGGGCCGGCGTAGGCTCTAAGATGCCGATGCTCTTGCCATTAATTTCATCCGCTTTCCAGCTGCTGGCCCGTTGACCATCGCCGGTCCGGATACCAGTAGAGAAGCTAGCAATCTTAGTTTGACCTCCATCGATAGAGAAGTATTTATCTACTTCTTGCCCATCAACAGTGCGGCCTGTTGTCCAGTCAATGACGCTTACAGCCTGGGTTTGTTCAGATGCGGCTACGCTGTCTGAAGAGAATCGAAACAGGTCGACAGAGCTGACGAAGGGAAACTGGCTATCGTTGAAGAAGAAACTGCCCTCATCTGTGGTCAGTGGCGCATTGAAGTCCAGCACATCAACGCCGCTGATAAATCCCAATGCAGTGCCGATGCCCTGGGCTGCAACTCCAACGAAATCAAACTTGTCTGCGTCGATACCGTCGCTGCGGTCAAAGTCCCAGGAGAAAAGACTGTTGAGCTGTATCATCCCATCGCTTGGACTCGTTGAAGTGTTGAACGCTGAGGGCGCGCAGTTCTGAGTTCCTGTGCTCGGCAACCCCAGCGCTTTCGCATTGGCGCGGGTGATGCGAATTGAGCGGTTGTTACAGTCTCCGTCAGCGTCTAAGTAGGGGGTGGAGCTGCCGATGCCGTTGGGATTGTTCTGGGTGCTGTTGATGAGCAGGGACAGTTCAGCATCGACGAGCAGGTCGAAGTTAGCGCTCTTGGGAAGATTTTGAATGGCAGTAGGATCGTTGACAGATGTCGCATCGGCGTCAAGTGCGCTGACGAAATTTTGGTACCCAACGTTAACCCGAACGGGGCTAAATCGTCCTAGGGACGGTGAGTTGAGTGCGCCATACTGGACATCAAGGTTGACGGTGATGTCGTCCACAAGGACTGATGACCATAGCGCGCCTGCCTGGTTGAATCCGTCGACAACAGCATCTGATGTTCCTTCGGCAAAGCCGAAGTTGAACTCTATCGCCTCAGCTCGGGTGGCATAGCCGCATGTGGCAACTGTACCGAGGATGAAGGCGATCGCTTTTAGAGACCGGGCTATGCTCATTGCGTTGAGCCACTGGGTATGCATTATTGCTGATATATACTGAGAGGTCATGTCCACCAAACCTTGTCGCTGTCGCAACGGTGGAAGAGTCATATCTAAGGCCGAACCTACAGGAATGACTCATATGTATTGTTAAAATCAGAGGTTTCAGCAAATGCACCCGGTAACTCAAATACACAATAGCGATGATTGTAAGGTGTCGTCTCGGCGTATTGCCAAGGTTTACTGGAAGTTAAACTTTGGCCCGCGGTTTATGTGCTGGGTATGATCTTCGAGATAATTCCGGGGAGATTTTGGTCCTGCTCTCATTCTGGCTCCCAGTCTTTAGTTAAGATGCTGACCTTTGCAAAGGGACGGATAAATCACTCAAAATGTTCCAAACAGCAGATGAGTTCTGCGAAGTAACCTTCTTTATTCGATTGACTTTATTCGATCGAGGCTGCTCAATCCCTGCAGGTTCATTGCTTGCAGCAGGACACTTTATGATTCCATCAGCGCCGGAGGCTCAAAAGAGCGGTAGATTTACCCCGAAGCTGATGCCGAACAAGACGCTATCAAAATCAACCCTATCGCGGTCAGAGCCTCCGAAGCGTCCCCCTCCAAACAGAGAAATCCTTGTCTCTGGGCTAGGTTTATAGCTCAGCTGGCCTAGAATCTGCTGGTAGTGATCGTTTCTATCACTCTGTGTAAAGTCAACCAGGGTCAGCTGATACGACAGCCCCAAGTCTAGGTCGGGCTGTAGGGGGTAGCGCGCTGACAGCCGTAGGCGATTTAGTAGGCGACTGCGGCTATCTGGATCGGCAAAGCTGCGCTGAAGTTGATATGCCGTGTTGAGCTGTAGCTGACCAATCTGGTCCCGTCGTCCAATTCTGGCCCGAACCTGATGGTCTGAAAGAAAGCGATCGCCGCTTTCTCGGAAAAGCTGCTCGTTTTTCCAGCCAACATCAACATAGGCACGGCGCGTGATGCTATGAAATATGGATGCCCCAAGCTCCAGTTCATCGTAGTTCACCTCGCTGGTGTCGGCATAGCGCACGATGTTGCCGTTTACCGTAAACACGCCATAGGTGCGATCGCCGAGGGCAGGCACCGCCCTCAGTCCAATACCGGCCTGAAAAATACCGTCGTCAATTGGATCATCTTGGGAGAGCGCATTGTCGCTAAAAATAGCGCTCGAACGCGCCGTGAAGTAGATGACTGGACGTGGCGGAGACTCTGGTTGAGCGGGCTGCAGCCGCAGGACGCCGAGGTCTGGATCCCGCTCAGATTCAGGGTAGACCCGCAAAATTCCCAAGTCTGGATCCGCTTCGGGAGAACTATCCTCTACCCGGCTATCGACACCATCTTGACTCAACTGCGATAGACGACCTGATGCGCCTGCCTCCGCTGAGAGCGAAGATAACGGCGGCGGATGTAATTCTTCGCTTTCCGACGCTTTTGATAGTAACGATGTTGAATCCGACATCAGGAAAACATCGTCTTCATGCCATGCCGGGGGAGGAGATGCTCGAACCTGCTGAGCGGTTGAAACATAGGTCATGCAAACTGCGCAGACCACTGCTAGTTGAGCGGGGAACCAATTCAGGTCGTGACGAGACATAATCACAAGAACGTCCTTCAGCCAAATCGCTAGAAACTAAGCTTTCCGCATCCTGACCCTCCATAAGCCGGTCGTCTTGTTGGGGCAAGGTATACTCAGGTGTAATACAACAGATGCGGATGCGCCTGCTCTACGTTAGTCGCATATACGAATAAATACCAGCGCCTTGAGGTTATAATTTTGTTGTCTGTTATTATCTTTCAGAATGAACTTGTGTTGCGCCATATCAAGACAACATAAACTGACTGCAATGGTCTGCTAAGTCGATATGAAGTTGCCTAGGTTTTGTAAACAATTTGACCTGATTCTAATAAATTTAGATGATTACAATAATTAGACAGGTTCTAACGCTATCTATCAGTGATGCATCGCCAGCTAGACGCCGAGGGGATAATTAAATCCGTCCATACCTGATGCTGAAGCAGCATTTAGATGCAATTCAACCGATCGTAATGGTTTGCCTTGATTCTGGTGATGGTGAATGTCTAACACTCCAAAGACGTCGCTAACACCAAGTCCCTGCAGAGTATAGCTAAAAACGCCACATCCCGAGACTACTGTTTGCCAGAGGTTAAACTAAGCCATGATACGTAAAATTAGCCTGACATTACTGCTTTGCCTAGGCATGGGTCTGGTCAACCCGATGTCAGCAGAGGCTGTGCCGCTGACCCGAGCTGTGATCCGACTGCTTCGCAATGAGGTCAATTTGATTCCCCAGGGGCGATCGCCTCGCCGAGCAGCGGTCTCAGACGCTTTGACGCCTGGTGATGCGCTCTCTACCGCCCGTCAGTCGTTTGCAGAAGTTAGTTTTAACGACGGATCTCTTGCCCGCGTGGGGGAAAGCGTCTTGTTCCGCTTCGCCGCAAATACGCGCACGTTTCGGCTCGACAATGGCACAGTCCTCCTGCTGATTCCGCCAGGTCAAGGCGGCACCCGCATCCGAACACCCAACGCCACAGCAGGAATTCGCGGCTCTGGTCTCTTCATGCGCTACGAGAGAAACGAAAGCAATCCGGAGAGAGGCGTTACGCTCGTTGGAGCCCTGACCGATAGCGCGATAACGGTCTGCAGCGGCGGTGAATCTAGCGTATGCAGCGCTGATGAGCCCAGCGAAGAAGGTCAGCAGGTCACTTTGAACGCGGGACAGATGGCCGCTGTCAGTAATGGAACCATCTCTGTGTATGAGATGGACCTAGAGACGTTCTATGACACGAGTCCTTTGGCCGTTGGATTGGGCAATTCGGAAGCCCCCCCAAGCGACAGCGGCATCGACCCAAGGGTCATCGAAGAAATAGACCAAGGGCTAGCCAGCAGTACGCCTTTTTCAGCGGATGTGGGCGGCGACCTTTTCGTAACGCCCGGGTTCTCACCGGACGCCAACGCCCGCGCAACGTCATCTGAGCCAATCGAACCGCCAGACATTGCCGTACCGGCAGAAGCGGTGGACTCTATCATCACTGATGGTGAAGCAACCGTTGATATTTTGGGTGATGGCCCGGATGTTCCGGA
>JGI12210J13797_10366079_pt1 | contig 13871 bp, 9 predicted proteins | sample ElkSlonscriptome_3_FD_13797 | JGI IMG/M metagenome (IMG submission 13797)
CGATGGCGGTGTCGGCGGTGGATGTCGCCCTCTGGGACCTCAAATCCAAACTCATCGGCCTGCCGCTGTTTCAGGCCCTGGACGCCTTTCATGAAGGGGTGCCGGTCTACGGTTCGGGCGGATTCTGCAACTATCCGCTCGACCGGCTCGTCTCCCATCTCTCCGAATGGGTCGAACAAGGCATACCGCGGGTGAAGATCAAGACCTCACGGCATCCGGACCAGGCCCCGGAACGGCACTCCGCCTGCCGAAAGGCGATCGGGGACGGCCCGGTGCTGATGACGGATTCCAACGGTGCGCTCACCCGCAAGAAGGCGCTCTACTGGGCGCACCGTTTCCGGGAGGAGTGGCAGACCGCCTGGATGGAGGAGCCGGTTTCCTCAGACGACCTGGACGGGCTCCGGCTGCTTCGCGACCAGGGTCCGCCGGGCCTGGATATTGCCGCCGGAGAGTAAGCTTCATTCTGCGGGATTTTCGGGATCTGCTGAAATCCGGTGCAGTCGACTGCCTTCAGGCCGATGTCACCCGATGCGGGGGAATTACCGGGCTTTTACAGGTGGCGGGGCTGCGCTCGGCCCACGCCGTCGACCTGTCCGCACACTGCGCCCCCTTGATTTCCGCCCATGCATTCTGCGCGGTGGAACGGCTGCGCCACCTCGAGTATTTCCATGACCACATGCGGATTGAAGGGATGTTTTTTGACGAGGTGCTGTCACCTAAAAACGGGGCTTTGAACCCCGACCCTTCTCGCCCGGGGCTGGGGATCGAATTCAAGCGCCCGGATGCGGAACCGTACCGGGTTTCTCCAGGATAATTAACCGCTTCCGCCGCTGAAAACCGATTTTATATTCTCCAGTCCCCCTCGCTTGGCGCCCCACGATTCAATAAAGGGGTTGTTTTCTTCCGAATTCCGTTCTATATTTTTACATGAATTCAGTTGCACATTTCATTGCAACCGTTAAAAATCAGGGTATACCTTCCCCGGTGGGTTCACTGCTCAAACCGTGCGTACAGCGTCCTCCTTCCCCATTTGAACAAACCCGACAGAAGGACCTGAAAATCCAAAGAACAGAGGCGTTCGCCTCAAAACAGAGCAATCCGATATGAAGAAACTGTCATTGAAAACCCAATTTCGTCTGGGAACAGGACTGATCCTGTTCATCTCCTGCATGGGCGCGGCTTTTCTGGTTTACAACTATGAAAAAGAGAATATTCATGCCGAGGTATTGAAGGAGGCCGAAATCTACATCGCGACGGTGCAGGCGACGCGGGCGTATGTAAAGGATGTCCTGCGCCCTCGAATGTACGCTTTGGTTCCGGAAGATGAAGTCGTCATCGAAGCCATGTCCACCTCTTATGTCAGCGGGGAAATCATGCATCGGGTGGGCAGCCGGTTCAATCATTTCACCTACAAACGGGCGGCCCGGCAGCCCATGAATGCCCAGAATCTGGCCGATCCTCTGGAAAGCGACATGATCGGCCGTTTCAACACTGATCCCAAGCTCAAGGAATGGACCGATCTCATCGACAAGGAGGGGCGGGATTATTTCGCCCGATTCAGAGCGATACAAGCCGATACCAGCTGTAATCATTGCCATGGAGCCCATGAAAACGTCCCCCGCTCCATTCTGGCACGTTACGGCCCCCGGGAAGCAGGTGACGGGTTCATCGCCGGGGATGTGGTGGCCGTGGACAGCATCTATATTCCAGTGGATGTGGCTTTCGGCCGTATCAAACGGCAGGCCTGGTTGACTTTTTTTATGGGAATCGGTTTTCTGCTTTTTCTATTGCTGCTCTTCCATTCGCTCTTCAATCATACCGTCGTATCGGAACTGAGAGGCTTGCTCTCCGTCTTCAGAGGCATTATCGACAGGAATATTCGGCCGGAGCCCGAGCAGGTTCGTCCCCGATCTCGGGACGAGATCGGGCAGCTGCGCGCCGCCTTTGAAAATGTAGCCTCTGACCTGAAGCGGACCCACGAAGAGCTGCGGGCCTCCGAGTTCAAGTTTCGACGGCTGTTCGAATCCTCCCGTGAGCCGATCTTTATCTGCAACGCCTCAGAACGGCTGGTGGATATCAATTCCGCCGGGCTGGCCCTGTTCGAATTCCGGGACCGGCCGGAAGCCCTCTCTATTGAAACCATTCGGCAGCTGTTCTGGGATGCGCGGGACGGGCACCACTTAATCGAGGCGATTCAGGAAAACGGGTTCGTCTATAACTATGAAACCGCCATTGTGAACCGCACCGGACAGCAGCGGGACGTTCTGGTCACCGCCAATCTGCGTCAGGATGACCAAGGCCGATCCGACGGCTTCGAAGGGGTGTTGAAGGACATTACAGAGAAAAAAAAGATGGACAAGCACCTGGCCCAGACCGAGAAACTGGCGTCCATCGGCCAATTGGTAGCGGGACTGGCGCACGAGATCAACAATCCCCTGGGGGTGATCCAATGCTATGCCAACCTGATCGGGAAATACTCGGAACAAGAAAGCCAGACCTGTGCCGATGCCGAAATCATCAAAAAACATTCGGAAACCTGCAGACGAATCATCGAAGATCTGTTGAACTTTTCCCGGGTATCCACCTTCGAAAAAACCAGAGCCGATGTCCGGCTCGGTCTGGATGAGGTGCTGAATATAGTGGAACAGCAGTTTGCCAAAGAACGGGTCCACATTCACCGCCGGTATGCCGCCGATCTTCCGAAGGCGGTCATCGATACCGAACGAATGAAACAGATCTATATGAACCTGTTGATCAATGGGCGCCAGGCCATCGGCCGGGATGGAGACATTACCGTATCCGCGGATTTCGATCCGGATACCGAATCCATCCTGATTCGGGTGGCCGACACCGGGTGCGGGATCTCTCCAAACCGAATCGACGCAATTTTCGATCCTTTTTTTACGACGAAGAAGACCGGCGAAGGAACCGGACTCGGGCTGTCCGTCAGCTACGGCATCGTCAAAGAGCACGGCGGGGAGATTTCAGTAGAGAGCGTCCGCGGCCAGGGCGCCATTTTTACCGTTTCACTTCCCGCCTGCCGCCGGGATGAGGTTATTGAACCGGAGATGTGCTATGCCGGATAAAGACACCCTGCTGATCGTCGACGATGAAACCGATCTGCTCGTCGGTCTGCAGCGCACCATTGCTATGGAGATCGACTGCCGGGTTCTGACTGCGGACAACGGTCCCAAAGCCCTGGATATTCTGAAATCGACCCCGATCGACCTGATGCTGGCCGATATCCGCATGCCTGACATGAGCGGCATGGAACTATTTGAGCAGACCCGGCAGATCGACCCGCTGGTGACGGTCATCATGATGACCGCCTACGGCTCCATTGAACAGGCGGTCCAGGCCATTAAACAGGGTGCCTACGACTTTATTCGCAAACCGGTGAATGAGAATCATCTCCTCCACCTGATCCGAAAGGGGCTGGAGCGAAATCGACTGCTCCGTGAAAATGACCGGCTTCTGAAAAAGCTGCGAAACGGGGGCATGTTTCAGAACATGATCGGGAGGAGCAATGCAATGGAAAAGGTGTTTAAGACTGTCCAGATGCTGGCCGCCACCGGGATCACCGTGCTGGTGACCGGCGAAAGCGGCACCGGAAAGGAACTGGTCTGCCGGGCCATCCATGCCCTCAGCAAACGGGGGAATCGGCCCATGGTGACCGTCAACTGCCCCGCCCTGCCGGAAAATATTCTTGAAAGCGAACTTTTCGGCTACCGAAAAGGGGCCTTCACCCATGCGATGGCCGACAAGAAAGGCCTGTTCGAAGTGGCGGACGGCTCCACCATTCTGCTGGATGAAATCGGGGATCTTACCCCCGCACTCCAGACCAAGCTGCTGCGGGTGCTTCAGGAAAAAGAGATTAAACCGCTCGGCGACAGCAAAACCCGGCAGGTGGATGTCCGGATTGTCGCCTCCACCAACCGGGATTTGAAACAGAAGATGGAAGAAGGAACATTCAGAGAGGACCTGTACTACCGACTTAATGTGGCGACCCTGCATCTGCCGCCCCTTCGGGAAAGGACATCGGACATTCCCCTGCTGGTCCACCATTTCCTGAAAAAATCGGCCCTGGAGCTGGAGGTGCCGGCCAAAAAGCTGACCCCCGGAGTGATGGACCGATTTGCACGACGGGCCTGGCCCGGCAATGTCCGGGAACTGGAGAACGCCATCCGTAGCATCACCGCCCTGGTTCCGGCGCCGAAGATCGGAATCGAGGACCTTCCGGAAACCATCGCCTCGGGACCGGAGAATACGGCTTCACCCTTCGCCGGTTTTCAAGTGAATATTTCCCGACCCTATAAAGACCTCAAAGAGCAAATTCTCGAGGACTTTACCCGATCCTATGTTACCACACTGCTGGAAGAGACACACGGCAATATCACGCTGGCGGCCGAAGCCAGCGGCATTCAACGGCAGTCTTTACAGAAAATCATCAAAAGGCACGGTATTCAGGCCGAAGACTTCCGGTCCTGAAGACCGCCATCCACCGGTTGCACCGACACCGGCCGGCGTCATCGATCCTCGGGCGCCGGGCGCCGCGGGGTTTCCCGGAAGCCGGAATCGAAGCACTGCATCCGATCGGCGGCAGTTTCCCTACCCATCTCATTCACTCTCGGTTATCCCCCAGAATCTCCTGCAATTTCTTAGGTTTAAAAATTCAAGCCCGCCTGGCACACATCTTGAATTAAAAAATAGAAACCGCCGTTCGGCGCCATCGGCGGCAGTCGATTCTAAATTCTTTTTTGCCACCGGACTATAATACTTTTAAGAATGTAGGAGGGTTTCTATGTCCCAGGTTCAAAAAAATATGCCGCTGTTTGCCCTCAGCGGCCTGATGATCATTTATGGCATCATTGTCAGCACCGGTGCCCTGCTGCCGGTGCTGAAATATTTGAACACCCACAAGTACATGGACTTGCAGTTCACCATATGCCTGATCGCCGGCACCCTCGGTCTTATCGCCGGCATCGTCAATTCCATTCGCCCCAGCCGGGACACCGTTTTGGACCGGTTTGTGCTCCAACCCATGGCGGGAATCCTTTTTCTGCTGATTCTGGCCATGGCCATTCGCTGGTATGTGGAACCTCTGGTCAAAATCATGAGCAAAAACCTGGAGCCGGCCCTGGGGTTCAAAATCTATAAAGTATTGAATCTCAATTATGTGGTTCTGGGGATACTGTTCGGGGTCATCATCACCAATACCATCGGCATTCCCGGATTCGCCGCTTCGGGAGTCAAAACCGCCCGGTTTGTCCTCAAAATGGGCGTGATTATGCTGGGGGCCCGATACAGCTTTGCGGAACTGGCCAAACTAGGCATCTACAGCGTATGGCTTATCGGTATCTTTGTGCTCGGGACTGTTTTCTTGGTACTCTGGCTGGGCAAGATGTTCAATCAGTCCAAATCCATGACCGGGGTCCTCTCGGCCGGCATGGGCGTCTGCGGTGTATCCGCCACCGTCGCCGTTGCACCGGTGGTGAAAGCGAAAAGCGAAGAAATGGCCTACACCATCGGCACCATTCTCTCCTTCGGCATCATCTGCATGTTCGTGTTTCCCACCATCGGTAAGCTGGTGAACATGAACGCCACCCAGTTCGGGGCCTGGGCCGGGACCGGTATTCTCAACTCCGCCCAGGTGGCGGCGGCGGCCCTTGCATTCAATTCGGTGGACATCCATACCCTGAAGGTAGCGGAAATTTTTAATATCACCCGGGTCCTGTTTCTCCCGATCATCGTTCTGGTGCTGGCCACCTGGTTCGGCAAGGAGAGCGGTCAGAAGCTCAGTTTCAAAACCGTTGTCATCGATAAATTCCCCCTCTTCATTCTCGGTTTTTTACTTCTGTTTTTAATGTCCTCCATGGGCTTTTTTTCTCCCCCGACCCATTATAAAGGCAAGTACATCGACGTCAGCTACAATGACCGAACCCGCATCACCGAAGGGGAATGGGAGACCCTCAACACCGCCCTCGAGACAAACCGGTTGGCGGAGCTCAATCCAGAACAGCGGACGGCCGTTGAAAATCTGGTGAAACAGCGGCAGATCGCCGGAAATTTCGAAGACCGAAACAATCCGGCTGTTTTCGATCGAGTGGGCCGGCAGCGGATGGAGGCCCTGGAATCGATTCTGGCGATGGCCAAAGCCAAACAGATCGAAATCAGCAGCGAAGTCAAAGGCGCCATTAAACACGCCGTCGATCAGGTTCACAAAACCTCCAAGACCGTGGTGGTACTGACCGACTGTATGATCTGGTTTTTCGCCTTCGGCCTCATCGGTCTCGGCATGCAGATTACCAAAAAGGCGATTATGCAGGCAGGCGGCTGGCCCCTGATCATGGGCGTCATCTCCGGTGTCACCAAGGCGGCGCTTTCTTTCTTCGTCGTGCTTTGGTTGGTCAAGGAAGTGGCATTGAAATAGCCCTGTTATGATTATTAATTCACTGGGAATCAAATTTTTCAGATCAAATAAGTTTCGGAGGAATGATTTATGCCTCAAAAAAATAAAGATGGAAAAGTCCATGTCGAAACCGGCATGGAAGGAAAAGGCGAACACGATTTCGATAAACAAGCCGATACCCAGGAACTGGAAGAACGAGCCCTGTCGGTCTTTTCCAGCGAGCGGAATGAGGATTTGACCGCATTGATCCTGTCCCTATTGACGACGGTCATCGTATTGCTGTTCACAAAATGGCTGGTCTGAGTCCGGGCCGCTGAAGAAAGACAGGGGCGCGTCCGTCCGGGCCGCCTCTGCTCAAATCCCCTTAACTCAGGCCGGAGGAGATTCAACCCCTCGGCCGATTTCTTGGATCGGACGATATTATGTTTCAACATATTCTTCTATGCACCCACGGCACGGCCGGGGCTCAGAAGGCGGAAAAACTGGTTTTCGAACAACTTCTGAAAAATTTTCCGGAAACACGCCTGACCATTTTGACCATCATCAACGCCGACTGGAAATTGATGACCGGTGATGACTGGCTCAATACTTCCCGGACGCGAATGCAGTTTCTGGACCATGTCGATGGACAATTGACTCGGGAGATCGAAGCAGACTGGGAACGGATCAAAACGGCATACCCGCAGTCTACAGAACACCGATTTATCGAAGTCGTCGGCTATGTCGAAGAGACGATCACAGAGGTCGCCCGCCGTCAAGAATGCGATCTGATCGTCATCGGGCCGTATCAAAAAACCAGGAGCAGGGGGTTTCGGGATCGAATCAAAAATGAAAAATTTCACCCGCTGCTACCCTGCCCGCTCCTGATTGCCCCCTGACGGGTCCAGAAGCATCATGGAAAAAGAACATGATCTGGGCCTGGAGATCGGGACGGATTTGCCGGACTTCAGCAGTATCATCGACCCGGAACGGCTGTTGCGCCTTCATCCCCACTGGCACATTCTGGCCGTTGAAACCGGGAAGGAAGCCGTCACCGCCTCGATCAAAGATCACGCAACCGGTGACACTTTCACGTTTCATTTCGAGCTCTTCTTTCCCCGGGCACCTGACTGGAGCACATTGATGCAGGTCAACACCCGGAATGCCGCACTGGAACAGATGACCTTCTTCCTGAAAAAGGGATCGGTCTATGTCCGTACCCGGTTCCGGGATATAAAATCCCCTGACCTGGGCATGCAGGCGGTTGAACTTTGGATTCGGGGAATCCGGGGATATATCCGCCTGTATCTCAAACGGACGCCGAACACCCTTTTTTTCCGGTGGGTGATGAACCGTGTCATGCTGCAGATGAATCCGTCCCAGCGCAAAATCTGCCTGATGCTGTTCCGTTTTACACTTATGGAGATATTTGTTATTATACTCATCGCAGTCGGTTATTTCATGTTCGGTCCGTAGCCCGAACACTTCTTTTATCCTTTATCGATCCGTCCCGTTCATGAGCGAATACACCCCCGGGGATCATCTTGACAGTTTCAGAATCGAAGCCGTTCTCTTTTCGGGGGCCATGGGGCAGGTGTATCAGGCGGAGGATCTGCTCTCGGGGGAAAGGGTCGCGCTCAAGGTGCCCTACGGGGATATCCTGAACAATCCTCTCCTCTACTACCACCGGCAGAATGAAGAGCGCATCAGCCGCTTTCTCCACCACCCCGGGATCGTCCGCTATCTCCATCGGGACCGCAGCCGTCCCTACAGCATCACCGAATTTCTGGAGGGCAAGGACCTTCGGTCCCTGCTCTCCCGGCAGGCCCCCTTTTCCATCGACCGCGCCGGAGCCGTCGCCGCTCAGATTGCCGAAGCCATATCCTACCTGCATTCCCTGGGTATCATCCATCATGACATCAAACCGGAAAATATTTGGGTTTTACCCGATGACACGATCAAACTTCTCGATTTCGGACTGGCCCACCGGAAGGGAACCCCGGATCTTCTGGCTGAAGATTTCACCGGACCGCTCGGAACCCCCGATTATGTATCACCCGAACAACTGAAAGGAGATCGCTCCGACACTAGAAGTGATATCTACAGCCTGGGACTGGTCCTGTATGAGATGCTGACCGGCACCCTGCCCTATGACTGCTCATCCAAGGTGTCCAAAGCCAGAGAACGGCTGAAAAGAGACCCGGTGCCGCCGCGCCGTCACCGACAGGATATTCCGCCCCAGATGCAGGAGGTGATTCTGAGGTGTCTGGAAATCGATCCGGACCGGCGGTATGATACGGCGAGGGCACTGCAGGCGTCCCTGGCGTCCCTGGAGGCGGTCCCCGTCACCCGGCGGGGAGAGCGGATCCTCAAACCGACCGCCTGGGGGTTGTCTCACAGCCATCCGAACCGCTCGAGATCGCTCAGCATCGATCCACAACCCGTGCCGGAAACCTCCCGGACCGCCCCCCATATTCTGGGCGCGATCATTCCGGACGATATCTCCGACCGGATTATCGCAGCGGTCAAACGCCAGGCGATTCTGGCCGGCGCCGACATCACTCTGCTGACGGTTCTGGAAGAACGGGTGGACGACGCCTTTACCGCCTACCAGGTCGAAGTGGAGGGCGAGCATTTTCAAGCCCGCATGGACCGGTATGTTCAGCTGCTTCGACGCTATAATTTCGACCCCGCCGTTCGGCTCATCACCGGAGACCCAAGCCGGGTCATTGTGGACACCGCCCGGCGGATCGGGGCCGGCTGGGTAGTTCTGGGGCCGTCCGGAAAATCGAAGCTCAAAAAATGGTTCGGAGCGACCGTTCCCGACCGGGTGAAAAGAAAGCTCTCCCGCGAGGTCCGGATCGCGCCCCCCGAGGAAAAACCGAAGATTCCCCACCCGCCGCAAGATCGCAAGCTGAATCGAGACGAATTGACCGACATCGAACTGTTCTTTATGGATGCCTGGGTTTTTCATTTGGATCTGATATCCCGCCTGACCCACGGTCTGCTTCAGGATCCGGATACCCGAATCGATGTCAACCCCCATTCCTGTCTCCTGGGCCGATGGATAGACCAGATCGATGAAAGAGAGGGCCGGGAAAGAGAGGGCCGGACCGGGATTTTAGAAACCCTGCAAGAACCCCACACCGCATTTCATGAAGCGGCCGGCAAAATGATCGTCCAGGCCCGGCAGCAGAATCAAGCAGGTGTAAAGGAGATCTACCTGAAACAAATTCTTCCCCTGTCCTGCCGGCTCAAGACAGCCATTACCGAAGTAAACCGGTATCTGAGGGATCGAACAGACTCCCCGCCCGAAGGAACCCCTCCTCTCTCCCCGAATACCCCCTGCCCGTTTTTCACCGACGCCCCCTCGCTGTCCGGTTCGGTGCTCGAGGCGCGTGCGGTTCGGGATTATTTCTGCGATCACCCGGATACATCGGCCGAAGCCTGCCTTTACACCGGCTCACTGCCGGATACCGATCCGAACCTGGAGGGCTGATGCGGCTGGCGGTTTTTTCCGATATCCACGGCAACCTGGAAGCACTGGAAACCGTTCTGGACCACGCCGCCGACCGGGGGGTGCACCGATATATGTGCCTGGGGGACATGATCGGCTACGGGCCGGACCCGGACGCCTGTATTCAACGGCTTCGGTCCCTTCCCCGGCTCAATGGGGTGCTCGGGAACCATGATGCGGCGGCGGTATGGAAAATGTCCCCCTATGCCATGACCCGGAATGCCACCCAAGCCATTCTCTGGACGATTGAACAGCTCCTTCCCGAGAGCATCGCCTATGTAGAGCGACTGGAATCCACCTTCACCATGGGAGACATGATCTTCTGCCATGCCAATCCCTACAACCCACACGCCTGGCGATATGTGGAAAACCGCAAATATGCGGCCCGATCCTTTCGAAGTACCCGGAAACAGCTCCTGTTCTTAGGCCACAGCCACCGCCCGCTGGTGATCACCAAAAAGGGATTTTTCCGGATGGACTTCCAGGTCCCGGAAGAAAGTGATATTCTGCCGGTCTCCCCCCGAAAACGGCAGATCTTCAACTGCGGCAGTGTGGGTCAGCCGCGGGATCGAAATCCCCAGGCCTGCTACCTCATCTACGACACCCGCCGGGATCAGATCGAATACTACCGACTGCCATACGATTATTCAAAGACCGCTGATAAAATTTACCGGGCCGGACTGCCCGATTTTCTGGCGCTTCGACTGGCCAAGGGGGTTTGACGCAAACCGCCATGTCCGCTTCATCGAACAAAAGCACCCTCAACCAACGGCTGTTTCTGGGAACCCTGCTGGTACTCACGGTCTTCGGGATGATCGCCCTTTTCCTCCAGTACCAGTTTCTCCGCCGAACGATGATCGCGAATACTCTGGAAACCGCCGGAGCGCTCCTGTATGAAACCGAGGCGGTTCGGGAATATGTCCACCGAACCCTCCGGCCCCGGATGTACGCGATGGTCCCGGATGAAACGTTTGTGCCCGACACCATGTCTTCCACCGTGGTTTCCCGGGCGGTGACAAACCGCTTCCGGACCCGGTTTTCGGAATTCGTGTTCCGCCGGGTCTCCCTCAATCCCAGAAATCCGGCAAACCGGGCCGATCCGGCGGAGGAGCCGATTTTCGACCGGTTTGCGGCCGACCCGGACCGGGATTTCTGGCAGGGACGGATCACCTGGGAAGGAAATGTTTTTCTGGCCGCCGCCCTTCCGAATTATCACGAGCCCGCCTGTCTGCGCTGTCACGGGGATCCGGCCGACGCCCCTCAGGAGATGATCGATATTTACGACGATTTTGGCGGATTCCGATTCGAGGCCGGCGATCTGGGCGGCATCAGCGCCGTCTATATACCCCTGGCCCTCCCCCTGGCCGGACTCCGCCACCGGATGCTTATTCTGGCCGGAGGAACGGTGATCGCCCTCGCCCTGTTCCTGATTGCGCTGTACTTCCTGCAACGGAAAACGGTGATCACCCCGATTCATCGCATGATCCGCCGAATCGGTCACCCCGGGGAAAGTACCGGGGAAAAGTCCGATACAGCCGGTTTCGAAAATGAACTGGCCTACCTGGAAGAAACGGTCACCCATCTGAACACCTATGTCCGACTGGCCAGAAAAGGGGCAACCTCGGAAGCAAATATTCTGGGCCCGTATGTCCTGTCCCAACCGATGGCGGCCGGAAACTTTACCTGGCTTTATCACGCCCGGGATACCCGGAACGAACAGCCGGTCGTGCTGAAGGCGCCTTTTCCCGAGATCCTGTTCAACCCGGTCTACACCCGGTGTCTTCACCGGGAACTGGCCGGCTTTGAGCGCATACGGCACCCCAACCTTCCAACCGTAGTGGCGCGCACGGATGACCTGCTGGCCCTGACCCCGTTTTCAGGAGAAGATCTGGCATCCAGACTTGAGGAGCACCTGCCCGGCAAGGAAGAAATCCGATCCATTTTTAAACAACTCTGCGATCTCGTAGCCGTCCTCCATTCTGCGGGCATTGTACACCACGATCTTCGACCCGAGTGGATGATGATCTCAGAGGATGGTCGATTGCAATTGATCGACCTGGGACTGGCCGCCGTGCGAAACGACCCCGCCCCGCTCGACCCGAATTTGCCCGGCCCCCAAGGCGACCGCCGGCACATGGCCCCCGAACAGCTGGCCGGCCGTCGGGGAGACCCGAGAAGCGATATCTACACCCTCGGGGTGCTTCTTTATCGTATGTGCACCGGCGCTCTGCCCGTTGAAAGGGTGAATGAAACGCCAAAAGAATACCGTCGGTGGAAGGCTGATTTTCCCCGGCCGTCGGAACGTGATCCCGATGTCCATTCCGAAATGGAAAAGGTTATCCTAAAAGCGATGGCCTGGAATCCTGAAGAACGATATCAGTGGGTGGAGGATTTTTGGGAGGATTTGGATGGTGCCATATAAAAATGTTCACCGCTCGGCATCTGAATTAACAGGAACACTCTTAATGCAGCAATCGTATTTTGATAATTGTTGAATTTTTTCCAAAGAGTGAATAAGTTTATAGATCCCGCCCGAACAAACAATGGAGGAAAACCGCAATGGTATCACTAAAAGACGAACGCCTGCTGCGCAAGCAGTGTTATGTAAATGGAGAATGGACCGATTGCGATTCCCGGGCCACGATCGATGTCAACAACCCGGCCTCGGGAGAGCTTCTGGGGACGGTGCCGAAATTCGGTGCGGAGGAGACCCGCCGGGCAATCCAGGCGGCGGAGAGCGCCTTCGGCGACTGGCGCGCCCGCACCGCCACCGAACGGTCGCAGCTGCTCCGGAAATGGTTCGAACTGATCATGGACAACCAGGATGACCTGGCCAAGTTGATGACGGCGGAGCAGGGAAAACCGCTGTCGGAATCCCAGGGGGAAATCGCCTATGCCGCCGCCTTTATCGAGTGGTTCGCCGAAGAAGGAAAGCGGGTCTACGGCGACACCATTCCGGCCCAGCAGCGGGACAACCGGATATTGGTGATCAAGGAACCGGTGGGCGTCTGCGCCGCCATTACGCCCTGGAACTTTCCGGCGGCCATGATCACCCGCAAGGCAGGCCCCGCCCTGGCCGCCGGATGCACCATGGTGGTCAAACCGGCCTCCGCCACCCCCTTTTCAGCCCTGGCCCTGGCGGAACTGGCCGACCGGGCCGGCATCCCCGCCGGGGTGCTCAACGTGGTCACCGGATCGGCCCGGGAGATCGGCGGTGAACTGACCGGAAACCCGACCGTGCGAAAGCTGAGCTTCACCGGGTCCACGGCCACCGGAAAACAGCTCATGGCCCAGTGCGCCGAGTCGGTCAAAAAGGTGTCGCTGGAACTGGGCGGCAATGCCCCCTTTATCGTGTTCAACGACGCCGATCTGGACGCCGCTGTCCAGGGATCCATCGTGAGCAAATACCGGAACACCGGCCAGACCTGCGTCTGCGCCAACCGGTTCCTGGTCCAATCCTCCATCCACGATCAATTTGCCGAAAAATTGGCCCGGGCCGCCTCCGACCTGCAGGTGGGCGACGGGCTCAAAGGCAAAACCGACCAGGGCCCGCTCATCGATTCCGCCGCGCTGGAAAAGGTGGAAAGCCTTCTGGCGGATGCGGTCGACAAAGGCGCCCGGGTGGTCACCGGCGGCGAACGCCATTCCCTCGGCGGCACCTTTTTTCAACCGACGGTGCTGGCCGACGCCACCCCGGACATGGATGTGGCCCGGGAGGAAATCTTCGGCCCGGTAGCGCCCCTCTTCAAATTCGAGACCGAAGCCGAGGCCCTGAAACTCGCCAATGACACCGAATACGGCCTGGCCGCCTATTTCTACACCCGGGACATCGGCCGCATCTGGCGAATGTCCGAAGGCCTTGAATACGGAATCCTCGGCATCAACACCGGCCTCATCTCCACCGCCGTGGCCCCCTTCGGCGGCATGAAACAGTCCGGCATCGGCCGGGAAGGGTCGAAATACGGA
>JGI12210J13797_10246267_pt1 | contig 13870 bp, 6 predicted proteins | sample ElkSlonscriptome_3_FD_13797 | JGI IMG/M metagenome (IMG submission 13797)
GAGCGTCAAGCGAGCTCCCCGCTCTCGTCGGCCGTCCGGGGCAACCATCCCCTCCAGACTACGCATCGACGCCGCGGGTGGCCAGAGTTGGCTACATCGCGAAGTCGAGGGCGCCGCCGCCCTGATCGCGGGCGTCGAGCAGCGTGGCGGCGACGAGCGCCTCGACCATCGCGAGCTTGCCGATCGCCGCGGGCGGGCGGGGGTCGAGAGCTCGGCCATGCCGACGGCGCCGCCCTTCATGCCTTCGAAGCCGCCCTCGACGAAGTGGACGTGGATCGGCGGGATGTCGCCGATGCCCGGGATCCGGTGGTCGTCGAGGCTCGACGACAGCAGCCGGCCGTGAACCCGCCGGCGTCGCGGCTGCCCCGGGCCCTCAGGTGGCTTGGTCGAGTCCGGCCGTGGGGGCCGCGGCGAGCGAGGCCGACCCCGGTCCGGGCCCGCCCAGTCCCGCTGCCAGCCGGCTTGCGCTGGTTCCACACCGGCAGCGACGCGACCCAGTCGTAGAGCTCGACGCGGGCCTCGGCGTTGTCCCGCTTGCGGCGCATCGCTATCGGGTCGGCGCCGACGTCATCGGCGAGCTGGTCGACGAGGCTCTCGAGCGCCCAAAACGCGGGCGGACTAGACCTAAATAAAGCGCTGTTTTAAAGAACGATGCCCAGCGTCGCCCGGCCGGGCTTGCCGCCCTCGACGGCCAGGCGCAGCGAGTCGCCGTCGAAGGCATAGAGGACCGTGTCAAAGTCCGAGCCCGCCGCGGTGTCACCTCAAGGGCCCGGACCTCAGCCTCGACGTCGACTACGACGGCTACACCCTCGAGCGCTTCTCGGTCTACCTGAACGACGCCAGCGGCGTGACCGAGTCGCTCCACTACCCGGCCCGGACCCTCGCCAACCCGCTGAGCTCCTCGACCGTCGAGGTCCTGTTCGACAACCAGCTCACCAGCGTCAGCACCGGCCAGGCCCCGGTCCAGGCCGAGATCGCCATGACCTTCGTCGACCCCAGCACCGGCCGCCAGCAACCCCTTATCGATTCAGTGAGCCCGTCCTCGTCTGCCCTGGGCGCACGGCGCTCGTTCGAGAGCGCCGTGCGCCAGGCCGTGCAGTCGGCTCAGTTGCCCGGCATGAAGGCCAGGCCCCAGGCGTTGCCGTTGGCCATGGTCAGGTCCTGGATGTCGCTGCCGTCCTCGAGGTTGGCGCTGCGGATCATGCCGGCGACCGGCGCGGCCCAGTAGATACGCCCGGCGTCCGTGTCGATGGTGATGCCCTGGACCGCGGTCTGTCCGTTGAGGAGCACGCTGGCGTTGGCGCCGTCGAGCTCGGCGACGAAGATGTTGTCGGCGCGGTTCGAGTAGTAGACGAGCCCGGCCCCAGGATCGACGTCGACGCCGACGCCCTGGCCGCCGAGGTTGGGGATGATGGTCTCCTGATCGCTGCCGTCGTAGTTGACCCGGTACAGCGCGGTGTTGTTGTAGGTGATGAAGTACAGCTTCTCGTTGACCGGATCGGCGTCCATCCCCGCGGGGCTACCGGCCGCGCCGATCTGGAGCTGATTGTTGCCGTCGAGGTCGGAGCGCATCACCCGGTCGAGGTTGAAGTCCGACCAAAACAGGTAGCCGGCGCTCGCGTCGACCGCGAGGCCGAAGATGCTGGCGCCTTCGGTGACGAGCTCGACCGGGTTGGAGCCGTCGGCGTCGACCCGGGTGATGGTGGTGCCGGTGTTGTCGTAGTAGATGTGGTCGTTGAGCGGATCCGTGGCGACCACGAAGTTCGACTCGAGGCCGCTGATGAGCTCGAGCGCGTTGGCGCCGTCGGTCTCCACGCTCCACACCGAGGAGCTGGTGGTCGCCCACAACACCTGGCCCGGCTGCGCGCCGAAGCCGTTGAGGTTGAGGCACCAGTGGTCGAGGGTGCCGCTCTCCCCTTCGTTGTTGTCGGTGATCGACACGGTCCACGCGCCCGAGGCGTCGAGATCGTTGAAGGCCGAGAGACTCTGGGCGGGGCTGTAGCGGCCGTCGATGGCCGGCAGCTCCAGCTCGACGCAGGCGCCCGAGAGCGGGTTGCCGGCGTCGTCATCGAGCACCGCGATCATGTCGTCGCCGGTGCAGGGGTTGCCCGGGCCCATCTGGTTGTCGAAGGTGTCGGCGATCAACACCGTGGTGTCTGCGTGGGTCACGTCGATGTCGAGGTCATCGAGCAAGCTGTGGCTGATGTTGATCTCGACGTCGACGTCGGTGACGAGGTAGGGGAAGGGCAGCTCGACCATCGACATCACCGTCATGTTGTCGGCGATGTCGACCGGGACCTCGCCCGAGCAGATCTGGAAGGGCTCGGCCACGCAGCCCACGCCGCAGCCATCGCCGTCGACGTCGTTGCCATCGTCGCAGGTCTCCCCGAAGGTGAGATCGAGGTACATGTTGCCGCAGGTCTCGTCGGACTGGCAGTTCGCGCTGCAGCCGTCGAGGTCCTCGGCGTTGCCGTCGTCGCAGACCTCGCCGGCGCTCACGTTGATCTGGCCGTCGCCGCACGCGAGCGCGGTGCAGTCCGCGTTGCAGGTCTCCGACTCGCCGCTGTCGTCGCAGTCCTCGTCGGCCGCTGCGTTGGTCACCCCGTCGCCGCACGCGGGCTCCGTGCAGTCGTCGTCGCAGGTCTCCGACTCGCCCATGTCATCGCAGGTCTCGTTGGCGCTGGCGTTGACGATGCCGTCGCCACAAGCGGCGGGCGTGCAGTCATCGTTGCACGCTTCGGACTCACCGCCGTCGTCGCAGCTCTCGCCTGCGCTCGTGTTGAGCACGCCATCGCCACACTCGGCGAGGGTGCAGTCGGCGTTGCATTGCGCCGACTCTTCGCCGTCATCGCAGGCCTCGCCCTCATCCACGACGCCGTCACCACAGATCGGCTCTTCGCAGTCGGGCTCGCAGTCGGTCGTGGTCTCGTCGGTCGTCTCCCCCGTAGAGGTGTCTCCCGTAGAGGTGTCTGTCGTGTCGCCGGTGCTCTCTTCGCACGCGTCACCGTCCTCGCACACTGACATGGGGACATCGTCGCTACAGGCGGCGAGGCTGAGGGCGAAGGTCGCGAAAAGAACGGAAAATTTGGAGTTCATCATGTATGCCTGGCCACAACCTATACGATTCCGGCCCGGTTCGAACCAGACCGTGGGCGGGCTTCGCTACGGCTGTGGGCAGGGCGTCATGGGACCCAGATTCGCCAGGTGAAGGTGCTGCGGGGGCCGGCCGGGGGCGGGTCGGGCTCGGCGAGCTCGCGGCGCTGGATCTCGGCGAGCCGGGTCGCGAGCTGCCGGCGTCGGCGTGCCTGTCGAGTCGACCCAGGAGCGATGCCGAGGGCCGACGTTGAGGTACAGACATCGGCCGGGGCTCCGGGGTAGTCGACGGACTCGCCGTAGACCCCGCCGGGGTAGCTGCCGTCGGGGGCGCTCGCGACCCCCGCGCCCCCGGGCGTGGCCTCCGTGGCTTCGGCCTCCGTGGCCCGAGGGGGCGAGGCCGGAGTCGTCGCCGCGCGAGGATGGCAGATCGCTCAACGAGGGCGAGCGATCCGCCGGGCCGCAAAGGTCGAGTCGTCGCCGAAGTGAAAGCAGATCTGCCCCCGCATCTCGGTCGGCGTCACGCTGATCCATCCCCGGCCTGACATCGGCTCGCCCTCGTCGTCGCCGACCCACGAAAAACGCAGCATCGGCTCGCCCTCCCTGAGCTCGCATCGACAGTCCATCTCTGCCCAGACCAGCCCAAACCGAAACTGGCCACGAGCGGCGTCGGCTTGGCCCTGCACCGCTTCGATGCTCAGGTGGGCGGGACCTTGCATGTCGTAGTAGTCGGCGTCCCAGCGCTGCATGTCGGTGATCCGCCAGCCGCCGACGAACAACTCGACCGGGGCAAGCTCGCCGCCGCCCGGCGGCGGCTCGGGCGAAGTCGGCGGCTCGAGCACTGACAGCTCGCTATCGTCGGGGACGAGCGCGAGCAGCCGGGGCCTCGCGTCCTCGCGCGAGCTGGTCTCGTCGGTCCAGCGCGCGAGCTGGATGTCGGCCCTGTCGAGTTCGCGCCCGAGCTCGTCGACGATGATCGTCGACCACCAATCCAGACCCCGCTCGACGCTCACGATCTTACTTTGGGCCCACGGCCGCTCCCAGTCGGTGATCGGCTCGACCACGACCTCGAGCTCGCGCCCTGTCTCGATGGCCTCGCTGCACATCACCCCCAGCGCGCTGTCGAGCTGGCGCGACCAGCCGAGCGGGAGCCTGTCTTCGTACTGCCGCCAGCGCAGGCGGACGAAGCCATGCAGGCGGCCGTACTCGTACAGCGCCCGCAGCGAGCTCAGATCGGACTCCAGCGCGGCGCGCAAGCGCGAAACCTTGCCCGCCATCAGGTGCTTGGTGAGCGTGGTCTCGGGTGTCAGCGGCCGCATGATCCCGCACGAGCTGCGGATGATCATCTCGGTGGTCAGCTCGACAGAGCGCCCGCGCTTGCTCAACTTGCGGGTCTTTTGCGGCGGACCGAGCTCGGGCAGCCGGCGCTCACCGGGATCGAAGTCGAGCCTGCGCAGCAGCGCGCGCACGTCGACGCCCGCGATGAAGTCGAAGGCGAACAGCCGCTCACGCAGATCATCGAAGCTGCTCGGCATGAACAGCTGCGTGGTGTTGGCCTCGAGATCGGCGAGGACCACGGCCCTTGGTTGCTCGGGCGGGAAGGCGTGAAGAAGCGCGTGACTCGCCGCGGCGAGCCACGCGAACTCGGCGGCACGCGCGGCCTCGTAGGCCTCCCGTCGAGCGGCGCGCTGTGCGGGACTCGTCTGCTCGGCCGCCCGGGCCCGCGCTTTGGCGACCCGCGCGCGCACGGCCTCTCGCGCGGACCGCAGCGCGTCGTGGCCCGCGGCCAGGGCCCAGCGCCCGTCCTCGTCGAGGCCCACGGCCGCGTTGCGACGCTCGAAGCTCGACGTGTCCGCGCTCAGGCTGTGGTGCTCGGTCCGCGCCGAGAGCTGCGCGACCACGCGCTCGGGCTCCATGGCTTGACCGTGGGCGTCGAGGATCGCGACGGCGAGGCGCTGCGCCGACCATGACCGGAGACTGGCGCCCCGGAACGCGTCGTCGAGCTCATCGAGGCTCAGGCGAACCTCGGGTCCAGGCAGGGGCTCGGCGGGCTCAGGAGGTGTCGCGCGCGTGCTCGTGTTCCGACGCCCGAGGCCGAGGCGCAAGATCCAAGCGCGCGCTTCGCTGTCGTGCGGATCGAGCTCGTAGAGGTCGCCGTCGCGGTAGATCGGGCGCGTCGCGGGTCGGCTTCGCCGCAGCGACGCGAGCGCGCGCTCGAAGCTCGCGACGCCCGCGTCCTCGAAGCGCTGCGCGACCTGTTCGAGGGTCATGGGCCCGCCCCGCTCGACCAGCGCCGTGACCAGCAAGCCGAAGTTGTTGGCCGCCCGGCGCTCGACGACGTCCTCGACGCGGGGTACGTCGATCCCGAGCGCGCGGCAGTAGGGATTGTTCTCGTTGGTCGGCATAAAACGTGTCTGAGGGTCGCTTAGCCCAGGCTCTCGTCGATCCGGGCGAAGGTCATGAGCTCCGAGAGTACGCCCTCGCAGACCTCGAGCTGGCGGGTGCAGTCCTTGCCGGTCCGGTTGGGGATCGTCGCGAGGATCCGCTCGCCATCGCGCGCGAGCCGAATCTGCCCGTCCGTCGCGTCGCCGAGCCCGGCCGCGACCCGCGGCGCGAGCGGGGTCTGGGGCCCGAGGCGGACGGCGAGGCGCATGCCGCCGAGCTCGAGGCTGATCGCGCCGAGCTGGCGACCGTAGGTCTTGCACGCCATCATCAGGCCGAAGTGGCGGGCCTCGACGGGCAGCTCGCCGTAGCGATCGTCGAGCTCCTCCATGACCTCGCGGACCTCGTCGGCGTCGCGCGCGGTGCTCAGCCGGCGGTAAAAGTCGAGGCGCGCGCCGACGTCCTCGACGTAGGTGTCGGGCAAGAACGCGGGCACGTCGAAGGCGAGCTCGGGGTCGGTCTCGCGCGAGATCGGATCACCGCGCAGCTCGGCCACGGCCTCGCCGAGGATCCGCGCGTAGGCCTCGAAGCCGATCGCCGCGATGCTCCCGCTTTGACGCTTGCCGAGCAGGTCGCCGGCGCCGCGGATCTCGAGGTCCTGGCTCGCGACGTTGAACCCGGCGCCGAGCTCCGAGTGGCGCTGGATCGCCTCGAGCCGGCGGCGGCCGTCGTCCGAGAGTCGCTCGAGCGAGTTGACCATGAGGTAGCAGTAGGCCCGCAGCTTGGCCCGCCCGATCCGCCCGCGCAGCTGATAGAGCTGGGCGAGGCCGAACTGATCGGCGTGGGCGATGAACATGGTGTTGGCCCGGGGGATATCGAGGCCGCTCTCGATGATCGTCGTCGAGACCAGGATGTCGGCGCGGTGCTCGACGAAGTCGAGCATCGTCCGCTCGAGCATCTCGGCCGGCATCTGGCCGTGGGCGACGAGGACCCGGGCCTCGGGCACGAGCTCGCGCAGGCGCACGGCGTGCTCCTCGATGCCCATGATCCGCGGGACGACATAAAACACCTGGCCACCGCGGGCGAGCTCGCGGCGCAGGCCCTCGTCGAGGACCACGTCGCTGTGCCGGGTCAGGTAGGTCCGCACGGCCAGGCGGTCGACGGGCGCGGTCGTGATCATGCTGACCTCGCGCAGGCCGAGCAGCGACATGTGCAAGGTCCGGGGGATCGGCGTGGCCGTCAGCGTGAGCACGTCGACGCTGGTCTTGAGCTTCTTGAACCGCTCTTTTTGCTTGACCCCAAAGCGCTGCTCTTCATCGATGACGACGAGGCCGAGATCCTTGAAGCGGACGTCGCGGCCGAGCAGCCGGTGGGTCCCGACGACGACGTCGATCTCGCCGGCGCGCAGATCCTTGACGGTCTGCTTGCGCGCGGCCGTCGGGGCGAAGCGGTTGAGCACGCCGACGCGGATCGGGAACGGCTCCATGCGCTCGGCGAAGGTCAGGTAGTGCTGCTGGACCAAGACCGTGGTCGGGGCGAGGACGGCGACCTGCTTGCCGGCCGCGGCGACCCGAAACGCGGCCCGCAGCGCGACCTCGGTCTTGCCAAAGCCGACGTCGCCGCAGACCAGGCGATCCATGGGCTGGGGCGCGCTGAGGTCGTCCTGGACGGCGTCGATCGCGTCGGCCTGGTCGGGGGTCTCCTCGAACGGGAAGGTCTGCTCGAAGGCCGCGTACATGTCGGCCGGCGGCGGGTAGGCGTGGCCGCTGAGGGCCTCGCGCTCGGCGTAGATCTGGAGCAGCTCCTCGGCCATCTGGCGGACGTCCGCGCGGATCTTCTTGGCCTTCTTCTCGAAGGTCTGGCCGCCCATCTTGTCGAGCTTGGGCGGCTTGCTGTCGCTGGTCAGGAAGCGCTCGATCTCGCCGATGCGGTGGACCGGGAGGTAGAGCTTGTCCTTGCCGGCGTACTCGATGACGACGAAGTCGGCGGGGGTCGGGACCGCGAGCTTGGTCAGGCCGACGTAGCGGCCGACGCCGTGGACGAGGTGGACGACGAAGTCGCCGACGTTGAGCTGGGTCAGCGAGGCCAGGCCCGCGCCACGCCGCCGCCGTCGCTGGCGACGACGGCTGAGCGCGCCGAAGATCTCCGACTCCGAGACGATCAGCAGGCGATCGCTCGCGCTCGCGAAGCCCTTGGACAGGCTCCCGGGCAGGACCCGGACCCGCGGCTTGGCCAGCGCGAGGCCGCCGAGCTCGCGCAGCGGCTCGGGCTCGGCGGCGCGCTCGGGCTTGGTCAGGGCGAGGCCGTAGCCGCGCAGCATCGCGCTGAGCCGCTCGGCGTGGGTCGCGTTGGGCGCGACGAGGATCACGTCCCAGGGATCGCGGTCTTCGGGCTCGAGCGCCCCGCCCAAGATCGCGTCGTCGTGAACCCCGAGCGCGCGGATGTGCTCGACGACCGGGCGCAGCAGCTCGCCGCCGCGCTGGCCCCGGGCGGCCTCGAGCTTGGTCTCGAGCTCGAGGTTGTGGCCGAGGTCGACGCGGATCAGCCGGCGCCCTGACTCTCGGTCGGCGCTCGAGGCCTGCTCGGGATCGTAGAGCTCGAGCCGCTGGCCGACGACCGCGGTCGCGCGGATCCGCGCGCGCAGCTGCTCGCGCGAGAGATAAAACGCGTCCGGCGGCGCGACGAGGTGCTTGGCCTCGACCGCGCGGCGATAGTCGAACTCGACCTCGTCGAGCATCCGCTCGCCGAGGCCGATCAGGGCCTCGGGCTCGTCGAGATAAGTCCGGGTCTCGGCCGGCAGGTGGGTCCACAGGGGCTCGAGGCCGTCGTGGAAGATCGGCGTCAGGCCCTCGATGCCGAAGAAGTCGACGCCGGCGCGGAGGTTGTCGATGACCTGGCGGGTCTTGCTGCTCGGGACCTCGAGGGTGTCGCCGAGCTCGAGGACCGCGAGGCGCAGGTCTCGGTCGGCGGTCGCGACGGTCTCGCGCACGGGGTGGACCGCGAGGCCCCGGATCTCGCGCAGGCTTCGCTGGCTGTCGGGATCGAACACGCGGATCCGCTCGATCTCGTCGCCCCACCACTCGAGCCGGGCGGGGAAGCGCTCGATCGGGACCCACACGTCCATGATCCCGCCGCGGATCGCGAAGCTGCCGGGGTCGCCGACGACGTCGACGCGCTCGTAGCCGGCCGCGAGCAACAACGCCGCCGCCTCCTCGCGCCCGAGCTCGCCCTCGACCTCCCAGCGCTGGCACAGGCCCGCGAACCCGGCCGCGGGGATGGTCTTGCGCAGCAGCGCGCGGAGGCTGACGATGACGAGCTCGACGGTCCCGGCCCGGAGCCGCTCGAGCGCCGCGAGCCGACCTCCGACCGCGCGCGGATCGGGCGACACGTCGCCGTAGGGCGACACGTCGATCTCGGGCACGACCAAGATCCGCTCGCCGTGGTCGAGCTCGGCCGGCCCGAGCCCGGCGAAGAAGCCGACGTCGGACGCGAGTTGCCGGGCGCTGCTGTCGTCGGCCGCGACATAGCAAAGCGGCGCGTCGGTCTCGGGGTCGGCCATCGCCCGGGCGAGGACCAGGCCGCGGTAGCCACCGTCGGCGCCGAGCACCCGCGTGCGGCGACCAGCGCGGAGCGCCGATAGGATCGGCGGGATGGCCTCGAGCGCAGACACAGCCATGCGAGGCGCAGAGTAGTCGCAGGGCGATCCGAGCGAAACCGCGGCCGCGGAGCCCGCGCTCGCGCGCCTCGATCTGCACGCATTTGCCGTTCACAGCGTGCCTCGACGATCGGACAATGGGTCCATGGCTGTTCCCCGCCGAGCTCCCTTCGTCTGCGCGCTCGCTGGCGCGCTCGTCTCGCACCTCGCGGCCTGCTCGGTCGCCGACGACGCGGCCGACACCGGCTCAACCTTCACCACCGCCCCGGCCGAGACCAGCGGCGATGGGGACGGCGACCCGGCGACCGGCGACGGAGACGGCGACCCGACGACCGGGGGCGGCTCATGTGGCGACGGCGCCGTCGACCCCGGTGAGGAGTGCGACCTCGGCATGGCCAACGCCGCGACCGGCCAGTGTACGCCCGAGTGCACGATCGCCGAGTGCGGCGACGGCTACGTCTATGAGGGCTTCGAGGAGTGCGACGACGCCAACGCCGACAACAGCGACGACTGCATCAGCGACTGCAAGCTCGCGGTCTGCGGCGACGGCTTCGTCCACGAGGGCGTCGAGGAGTGTGACGACGGCAACGACGACGAGGCCGACGGGTGCAGCTCGCAGTGCACGCCCGGGGTCTGCGGCGACGGCGTGATCCAGCAAGGCGAGCAGTGCGACGACGGCAACGACAACACCGCCGACGAGTGCCCGGCCTGCCAGTTCGCGTTTTGCGGCGACGGCTTCGTCCAGGCCGGCGTCGAGATCTGCGACGACGGCAACACCGAGAGCAACGACGCCTGCACCCACCCCTTTTGCATCCCCGCCGCGTGCGGCGACGGGATCGTCTGGCAGGGCATGGAGGAGTGCGACGACGGCAACGACTCGGACAACGATGCGTGCCCGACGAGCTGCACCGTGGCCTACTGCGGCGACGGCTTCTTCCACGAGGGCGTCGAGGAGTGCGACGACGGCAACGACGTCGACGACGACACCTGCACCAACGACTGCATCTCCAACGGCGTGTTTTGGTCGGGCGACTTCACCCAGGGCCAAGACGGCGAGGCCTCGTGCGGCCCGTGGAACGACTTCCGCATGCAGCTGCAACAGTTCAACAACTTCACCTACGTCGCGATCTACGGCAGCAACGATCCCATGGGCGTCAGCTGCCAGGGCGCGGCCGCCAACACCATCTGCCAGGCCCTCGCCAGCGGCCAGGCGATGATGGGCGTCGCCTGCGACGGCCGGACCTGGAACGTCGGCAACTGCGGCGTGGGCGTCGAGCTCAACGCCCAGGGCAACGGCGTGTGCGCCTGCACCGACCCTGGCTACACCGCCCGCCCCTGCATCAACCAAAACAACCCCAACTGGGGCGGGGTCGACACCGACACCTGCAACGGCCCCAACCAGACCATCGAGGTCGTCTGCCAGTAGGGTTGCGTGGTGGCGAATTGCCCGGATAAACGCAGCTACCTCCTAGCGCTGGCCGCGATGATCTGGTGATCTGCGGCCATGCGCCGCCGTCTGCCCTGGGCCCTGCCCCTGCTCGCCCTCGCCTGCAACGACGACGGGACCCAAGCCCCGAGCGGGGCCACCTCGACCGAGACCAGCGCGACGAGCGACGCGAGCGAGGCCAGCGCGACGAGCGACGCGAGCGAGACCAGCGCGACCAGCGAGACGACCGGGCTCGAGCCCGACATGGGCCCGCCGCCGGTCGGCTGCACCGTCGATCCCGTCGACGCCGCGACGATCTGGCCCGGGCTCCAAGACGACGGCGCCTACGTCCTCGTCAACGGCCGGCGGACCGACAGCTACGGCGAGACCGTGCTGCTCGACGGCCTCGGCGTCGACGTTGCCCTCCATCCCACGGCCGAGGTCGCCTACGTCACGACCGCGAGCCGCTACGAGCGCTGGCTCTACGTCATCGATCGCAACAGCCAGGCGATCGTCCAGGCCATCGACCGCGAGGACGCCTACTACGGCATGTTGATCTCGCCCGACGGCAGCCGCCTGTACGCGTCCAACGGCGTGCCTGGCGGGATCGAGTACTTCGACATCAACGTCGACGGCACGGTCGCGAGCATCGGCGAGGTCGCGGTCAACGGCTGGACCGCGGGCATGGCCCAAGACGCCGACGGCTCGACGCTGTGGGTCGCGAGCTTCGACGCCGACCGGATCACCGAGATCGACACGGCGACGATGACGATCACCGGGACCTTCACGACCGGCGTCGAGCCCTGGGACCTGCTCTACCTCGACAGCCGCGACGAGCTGTGGGCCACGGACTTCGCCGAGGAGAAGCTCGTCGTCTACGACTTCGCGAGCGAGTCCGTCGTCGACACCGTCGCGCTGCCGACCTCGCCGGGCATGCTCGAGGCCAACGCCGACGAGTCGCGGGTGTTCGTCGCGGTCACCGGCGCCGACACCATCGTCGCGCTCGACAGCGAGACCCGCGAGATCCTCGCGACCGCGCCCGTCGCCGAGGACGACTTCGTCGACGCGCTCGACAACCCGCTGCCCAACAGCAACGTCAGCGACCTAGTTTACGACGGCGACAGCGATCGCCTCTACGCCGCCCGCGGCAGCGACGCGGCGATCGGCGTGTTCGAGGCCAGCAGCTTGACCCCGCTCGGCTCGATCCCAACGAGCTGGTACCCGACCGGCGTCAGCCTCAGCCCCGATGGCGGCCAGCTCGTCGTGTCCGAGCTGCGCGCCAACGGGACCCGGTCCAACCTCAGCGGTGAGCCCGACGACTACGGCGAGTACCTCGGCGGAGCCTCGTTCATCACCCTCGACAGCTTCGACCTCGCCGACGCGACCACCGACGTCGTCAGCAACTTCCGCCGCCCGCTCGAGCTCGCCGCGAGCCCCGAGGCCTGCGGCGACGACTTCCCGCTCCCGCTCGACTATGCGGGCAGCCCGGTCATCGAGCACGTCGTGCTGATCGTCAACGAAAACCAGACCTTCGACGCGCTGTTCGGCCTCAGCGGCGACGCGCTCGGCGTCGAGGCCGACCCCGACTTCATCAAGTGGGACCTGCCGATCACCGTCAACAAGCGGGCCCTGGCCGCGCGCTTCGTGATCGGCGATCACTTCTTCACCGACGCCGAGGAGTCGGACTCGGGCCACACCTTCCTGACCGCGACCCACTGGACCGAGTACGTCGAGCGGATCCAAAAAGACCGCGACAAGTACGACGTGCTCGGGTTTTACCCGACCTCGCAGCCGGCGATCCCCGACCGCGGCAATTTTTTCTCGTGGCTGCTCGACAACGGCAAGTCGATCCAGATCTACGGCGAGGTCGTCGGCATCATCCAGGACAGCAGCCAGGGCCCCGTCGCCCAGTTCTCCGACCCGACCTACCCCGGCGGGATGGTCGTCAACTACGCCGTCAAAGACGAGCTCAAGGCCGCGTACGTCGCCGCCGAGATCGAGGCCGGCGAGCTCGCCGACTTCACCTTCCTGTCACTGCCCAACGACCACGGCAACGGGGTCAAGCCCGGCGTCCCGACGCCGCCGTCGATGACCGCCGACACCGACTACGCCGTCGGCATCGTCGTCGACGCGATCAGCCACTCGCCCTACTGGGACAAGACCGTCATCTTCGTCATGCAAGACGATCCCCAGGGCTCCGACGACCACATCGACGAGGGCCGCTCACCGCTGCTGGTCATCAGCCCCTGGGTCCGGCCCGGCTACGTCAGCCACGCCCACTACTCCTTTTCTTCGGTGTTCGCGACCATCGAGCGCCTGCTCGGTGTCCCGCCCCTCGGCCGCCCCGACGCCAGCGCCGCGCCGATGTGGGACATGTTCACCAACGTGCCCAAGCTCGAGCCCTATGACGCGATCCCCCGCGAGTACCCCGAGGAGTTCGGCGACGCTGGCGACCCCGGCGTCGCGGCCTCGCGCTGCATGGACTTCCGCGGCCCCGACCGCAACCCCGGGCTCGAGTACGTCGTCGACCACTACCTCGCCTGGCGCCGCGGCGAGCTCACGGCCGCCGAGGCCGAGGCCCGGATCGCCGCTGACCTCGCCAACCCCGAGCGCCTCGCCGAGGCCGAGGAGGAGCGCGAAGAGGAGCTCGACGCCCACTCCCGCGCCCTCGCCAGCTACCGGGCCCTGCGCGAGCGCCAGCCCCAGTACGCGCTCCCGACCCTCGTCGAGGCCCCCGCCGCGCTCGGCCCGGCCGCCGACTGTCCGAGCGAGTGAGGCGGCGTGTTGGGTTCGACCACGGGCTACCGAGAAAGGGCAGCCGCGGGCGCTCAACCCGCCCGCTCGAGCTCGAGTGAGCCCTTTCATTCCTCGTGGGTCTGCGCGCGAGCGCTGGCCCGCGGCTGCTAGGCGCGATCTGCTACGCTCGGGGGTGGTGCATGCTTCCTCCTCGATCCGCGGGTCAGCGGTCACCGCGCTCGCCCTGCTGCTCGCGGCCTGTCGACCGAGTCCCGAGCCGAGCGACCCCGATCCGGGCCCCGTGGAAGTCGATCCACGTTCAGACGTTGGAGCGTCCGATGCCGACGCGCGCGCACGAGCCGAGGCCGAGGCCGAGCGAGCCCACAAGGCCGCGCAGGTCGACGACGCGGCCCGCCGCATCATCGTCGAGGTCGCCGCGGTCCGCGGTCTCCCGGTCACGGGGGAGTTTTCGGTGGAACTGATCGACAAGCCCGGGGTCCGCGCCTTCGTTCAGGAGGTCATGCGCGAGGAGATGACGCCGGAAGAGATCCACATGACCGGCCGCGTCGAGGCCGCGT
>JGI12210J13797_11250355_pt1 | contig 13861 bp, 16 predicted proteins | sample ElkSlonscriptome_3_FD_13797 | JGI IMG/M metagenome (IMG submission 13797)
CTGCTGCTTCGACCACCGCTTTCAACTTGGCGTCCGATTTGGGGTCGTCGTTCTGAGTGAGTCCAGCGGCGCTGGCGAACGGTCGAACTTGTTCCAATCGAGATTCAAGCGGCAACGCGGCAAAGGCATCGCCTTGGAACGAAAGTAGTTTTGCGGAATCGAACGAAGCGGGAGCTTTGGTGACGCGCTGGAGCGAAAACAGTTTGATCATTTCCTCCACCGTGAACTTTTCGCTTGCTCCATCAAGCGACCAACCGAGCAAAACCAAATAGTTCAAAATCGCATCGGGGGTAAAACCGATCTCACGATAGAAATCGATGATGACCGGGTTGAACGTATCCGCCTGGGCTGAAATGCCACATCGTTGAGCGATGCGGCATCCATGATCGAGTAGGTCGGCGAAGCCTTTGTTTTTTTGGTACTTCGCCAATTTTCGTTTACTCAGTTTGGCGTGGCCGCCTGGTTCAGCAACATAAGGCAAATGGGCGTATGCAGGTCGCTCGTATCCGAGAGACTCAAGAATGAAAATTTGCCGAGGTGTATTGGACAGGTGCTCTTCGGAGCGAATGACGTGGGAAATTTGGTAATCATGATCATCGACGACGGAGGCGAGATGATACAAGCAGCTTCCGTCGGCGCGTCGAATGACATGATCTTGCTCGGACGCCCAATCGACTCGCACTTCGCCGCGAACCAAGTCCGAGATCACACATTCTCCTTCACGCGGCATCTTTAGCCGCACGACGGCTGTGCGGCCTTCGGCTTCAAAAGCAGCGGCAGCGGCATCGTCTTCGGCCATCCAGCGACGATCATAGATGAACGGTGTCTTGTTCTTTTCCGCTTCTTGACGTAGCTGCGTGAACTCTTCGGTGCGGGCGTAGTCACGATAGGCATGGCCGCTTTCGAGCAGCTTTGTGGCCGCTTGTTTGTAAAGCGAATCTCGTTGGGATTGGTAGTACGGATCATGAGGCCCGCCGACCTGCGGCCCTTCGTCCCAATTCATTCCGAGCCAGCGGAAACCATCGAGGATCGGCTCAATCGCTTCGGCCACGTTTCGGCCTGCATCGGTATCGTCGATACGAAGAATGAATTGGCCGCCCGTTTGACGAGCGACCAACCAATTGAAAAGGGCTGTACGCACACCACCGATGTGAAGGTATCCAGTAGGGCTGGGCGCAAATCGAGTTCGAATCATGAGAGCTAGAGGTATAAGGAGTTAATCGGAAGTACGCGGTTCTTCGGATGTTTGCCCGTCTAAGGGCTTTGGCTCGTCCTCTGAACGTCCGTTTCCTGGATCCTCGGGCGAATCGGGCACCTCTTCGTTCTGACCAGTCACAGGCTGGGCAATGGCACCTTCATCAGGAAATCGAGGAGCGACAAAGCGGTTCTCGCGATAGGCCAACAATGCAAAGCCAATTGCGGTAATTCCGACAAAGAAAAACAGGAGTGTTTTCCCATAGTTGTCACGCCACAGTTCAGCTACCCAAGATGAGTTCAGGTCATAGTGTGACAATGCACTTGACGTACCAAAATCTTGTTGCTGATCGTCCATTCTTTTTCCAACTCTTACGATTGATACCCTGGAACCCTAACTAAATGATAGACTAATGTTCTCGGCACTGGGAATCAACCGATGCAGCGGAAACTATTTGGTGCGATGAAACGAGGTCGCGTCGATCGTCGAGCCACTGTCGGTCGATTGTCGATTCGGCTGATTTCGCTCTCGCGTATTTTGGCTTTGGGAAAAGGTGCCACTGGAATGAATGTACCTGCTTAGTACATGGCTTCGAATCCAATTCCGGCCTGTCGGAATCAGCATGAGGAAACCCGTCGCATCGGTCAAGAGTCCTGGGGTTAACAGGAGTGCTGCCGCAAAGACAACCATCAGCCCATCTTGGATTTCACGACTTGGCATCCGTCCCTCCGCCAAAGCGGACCGGAATCGATGCCACGCCATCGCGCCTTCACGGCGAGCAAGGATTGAACCGAGAATGCCGGTGCCAATCACAACCAAAAGCGTGGTGAATACACCGGTGGCATCCGCTAGTCGAAGTAGCAACGCTAACTCCACAAGCGGAATGATGATAAAAGCAGCAAGTAGGCGGAAAAACATGATAGTTTTCGTCGCAAAAAGGGTGAACGTGCGAAGCGTCAATTTGGCATTTCAGACAAACTATCCTTTGGCAACGCAGTTCTTATGCCAAAAGATCGGAAAGGGCGTGGTCGGGCAAGATGCAGGGGTTAACCCGATAAAAATGGTATCTCCTAATGTCAGATACGTCCCCTCAGGAAATCATTTTGTCGGAAGCTTTGCCGAGTCAAGACACGATCGATTGCCGATGAAGCCTTTGGTAGGCGGAACGAATGTCGCTTTTTGTCTTTCGCAGATCGTCGCTCGTGGTTGTTAAAGGAAACAGGAACAATTAATGGATTGTCATTGGTCCCGAAAGTTGCGTTTGATGCTCGCCCTGTTCGGAGCAGCGACCTCTACATCGCTCGTCTTGACCAGCATTGCTCACGCGGGTAGCCCCAGTCCAAGTGACGGACTTGAGATTGTCGAGGTCGAAACGAACCTGGGCGGTCCGCCTGTTTCCGAAACCTCGTTACCCAGTGCTTTTTGTCATTGTGGCAAGACGTCGTGTTGCAGCGAAGAGGACAAGCAGGCAGCAACCGACAAGATGAAATCGGCCTATGCAGGCGTGTTCTACGAAAACGACTTTTCCTACCTAAACGATCCGTGTTACGACGGTCCATCATTCTATGCTGATCGCTTCAAGAATATCAAAACTCGTTGGGGGACCTTTAGTTTTGGTGGCGAAACACGCTATCGCTATCACGATGAACGCAACCATCGTGGATTGGGAATTACCGGTAAAGACGATACCTTCTGGCTCACCCGACAACGGTTGTATGCCGATTGGAAAGTCAACGACACCTTGCGTTTGTACGGTGAAGTTCTGGACGCCAACTCGTCTGGCGAAGAGTTTGCTCCGCGTCCGATCGAAGAAAACGACTTGGACTTCTTGAACTTGTTTGTTGACGTCCTGTTGCTCGATAACGGATCGAGCAAGCTTACCGCTCGTATCGGTCGCCAGGAACTATTGTATGGAGCACAGCGGACGGTTTCACCGCTCGATTGGGCCAATACTCGCCGCACCTTTGAAGGCGTGAAGGTGCTATATCAAAGCGTCGACACATCGATCGATGCTTTTTGGACCCAGTTTGTCCCGGTCGCTCCTAACGAGCTAGACGACGCCGACTCAAATCAACAATTCTACGGTTTCTATGCTTCTCAAAAGGGGACACCCATCGGCGTCTTCGATGCCTACTATCTCGGCTACGATAATCATGATGTTGGTTTCAGCTACCATACGCTCGGCAGCCGCGTCGCCGGCAAAACCGTCGGGGGTATGCTTTACGACATGGAAGGTGCGTTCCAGTTTGGTGAAGATGACACCCCCAGTGCTCACAACGCGGGCTTCTTCACCGCAGGAGTCGGTCGCCAATACGAATCGCGTCTACTCAGCCCGACGATCTGGGCTTACTATGACTATGCATCCGGTGAAGATGACTTTGACCAAGTTGGACTTGGCGATGGTGGCTACGACCATTTATTCCCACTGGCTCACAAGTATAATGGATTGATGGACTTGTTCGGACGCCGCAACCTGCACGATTTCAACGTCTTAACGACTGCCCCCCTTACCAAGAATATCTCGCTCTTGCTCTGGTATCACTACTTCCGGTTGGTCGAAGAAACGACTCCCTATAGCGTTGTCATGACTCCCTACAATAAGGACGTCCAAGCGGAGTCGAAGGATCTTGGTCACGAGATTGACCTGCTGTTCAACATCAACCTCGATCCGCGCAACAACGTTCTGCTCGGCTATTCTCACTTCTTCGGCGGCGACTATTATGACACGGACGGCATCAAACCAGCGATTGCGGGTGACGATGCGGACGCAGATTTCTTCTACGCTCAATTTCAATCACGTTACTAGTGATGTGGATCGAAACTCTTGTCGCTTTTCCGATACGGCTGAGATTGTTTTGAATCCTTTGGGAACCGACGCGAACTGATCGAAAACGCGATCCGTTCACGTTTTTCGTTGTTTCATCGATTGGTTGCTGATAGTCCACGACGAGGGGATTATGCTGTAGACTGCTGGACCTTCGATCCACCTTGCTTAAAAAACAACTCGATGTCCAAGCCTGTAGCTTCTTCGACGGCCTCGAATCTGACCCACGACCTGGTTGCGGGCCTGGTCGTTTTTCTTGTGGCGCTTCCGCTTTGCCTAGGCATCGCACTCGCGTCGGGTTCAGACCTATTCACAGGTCTGGTTTCGGGGATTGTGGGTGGGATCGTTGTTGGTTTCGTTAGCGGGTCTCACACCAGCGTCAGTGGACCGGCGATTGGTTTGACCGTACTCGTTGCATCGCAAATCATTAGGCTCGGCTCGTTCGAATCGTTCATGTTGTCGGTGCTAATCGCTGGCCTGATCCAAATCGGCTTTGGGGTCGCTCGCGGAGGTGCACTGTCGGCGTTCTTTCCATCGAGTGTGGTCAAAGGATTGCTGTTTGCCATCGGGGTTGTGCTAATCATGAAGCAAATCCCTCACTTGTTTGGACACGATGCGACCGTGGCGGATTTGCTTGTTCTACCGCAACGAGATTATTTGACGACACTCTCTGAATTCAATACCTTGATCGCTGGCGAGATCCATTTCGGAGCCACCTTGGTGGGCGTAATGTCGGTCGTACTTTTGTTGTGCTGGGATCGGCTTTCATTTCTCAAACGGCTCGTCTTGCCCGCTCCTTTGGTCGTCGTTTTGTTCGGAATGGGGATGACCCGTTTGCTGGCCTCATTTGGCGAAGCGTGGCAGATCGGTCCGAGTCACCGAGTCCAAATCCCTGTAGCGACAAGTTTATTTGAGTTGGTTAGCTTTTTGAGGCTACCCGACTTTTCACAACTCGCCAACCCCGCGATCTACACGGGGGCTTTTGCGATTGCCGTGATAGCATCACTCGAAACGCTCTTGAATCTCGAAGCGGTCGACAAACTCGACCAAAAGAAACGGTCGTCGCCCGCCAGTCGTGAATTGATTGCTCAAGGTTGCGGCAATGTCGTCTGCGGCATGATCGGCGGTTTACCGGTCGCCTCGGTGATTGTTCGCGGCAGCGTGAACGTGGCAGCAGGTTCTCGAACCAAAATGTCGACGATTTTTCACGGTGCATTTTTGTTGCTTAGCGCATCGCTTTTGCCAACCTTCATGAATCGAATCCCGCTGTCCGCCTTAGCAGCGATTCTGCTCGTTACGGGAATGAAGTTGGCCAGTCCTCGTCTGTTGAAACAGATGTGGAGTGAAGGGCGTTATCAGTTCTTGCCGTTCTTCATTACGATCATTGCGATTGTCCTGACCGATTTGATGTTCGGGATTTTGGTTGGACTATGCGTTAGTATTGTTTTTATTCTCAATAGTAGCGTCCGGCACCCGATTCGGCGGATCGTCGAAACCTATCTGTCGGGCGACTTGACCCACATCGTGCTTTCGAATCAAGTCAGTTTCCTGAACCGTGCCGCGATTGACCGAGTCTTGAACGAGGCTGCGTGCGGTAGCCAATTACTAATCAATGCGACCGATTCCGACTACATCGATCCCGATGTATTAAGTCTAATTCGCGACTTCAAAGAAAACGTGGCTCCGGTTCGAGGGATTACCGTCAGCATCAAAGGGTTTCAGCCAAAGTATGAACTTGCTGATGATATTCAGTTTGCAGACTATTCAACGAGGGCGCTTCAGGACTCGGTGACGGCAGACCAAGTGATCGAGATTCTCCGTGCGGGCAACCAACGATTTGTCGCAGGCTCACAACTCAATCGGGATTTGTCGCGGCAAGTCAATGCCACCGCAGGAGGCCAAAATCCACTGGCGGCAGTTCTAAGCTGTATCGATTCACGCGTTCCCGCCGAGTTGGTGTTTGACCTAGGCGTTGGCGATATCTTTAGTAATCGTGTCGCTGGTAATGTCGTCGGTACGATATCGCTCGGTAGTCTTGAGTACGCAATCGGTGTCGCCGGTGTCAAACTGCTTGTCGTCCTCGGTCATACCCGCTGTGGTGCGGTAACGTCATCGATCAACCTCATTACCAGCGGACAAGATGCGATGTCGGCAACCGGATGTCAGCACTTGCAGGCGATCGTAGATGAGATTGAACCGAGTCTGTTACCATCCGGTGAAATTCCGTTCGAAGCTCTCTCCGCAGAGCAGCGAGAAGCTTTGATCGATAACGTGGCACGAAGGAATGTCCATCACACTTGCGAGAAAATCTTGCGCCAGAGCGATGTGATTGGTCTCGCCGTTGCTGACGGACGCGTCAAGGTGGTGGGGGCAATGTATGATGTGAAAACGGGACGGGTAACGTTTTTTGAAGATTCACAGCGGTTTGTTCGTCAAGATATTTGAGGGAAATCGATTATATTGCTGACGTGGCGGAAAAGCGTCCAGAATTTCATTCACGCTGGAAAACAAAAGTTTTGACGACTTCCGCTACAATTTTCAGGGAGGCGTGATCTTTCGGTAGGTCAAGTTGATTCGCTCGTCTACCTTGCGTGCCGTTTTGGGAACCTCGTGTTTCCAGAACTGCTGCATCGTGCCCGCCATGATGAGCAGCGATCCGTGACTGAGCAAAAACGTTCTTGTCTCTTTGCTCGTATTATGTTTGATGCGAAATTTCCGAGTTTCGCCGAGTGAAACGGAACCAATGACGTTGCCCATCTCAGGTTCATTGTCAGCGTGCAGTCCCATACTATCGCTGCCACCGCGATATCGATTCAAGAGACAGTAATTGTACTCGCCTTGAATCGCTTCGATTCGCTGCTTGATTTCTAGCAGTGCCTTCGTCCAGGGCAACGAGACATTCGTAATCCCACTGTATCGATAGGTGATTCCTTCGTCACCATAGGAAGCGGTCAGCCGAGGTTGCATGTGCCCAAACAGTGCTGGTTTCTGCTCCCAAACGCATTGATCCCGGATTTCCTTAAAGTAACGGTCGGCAAGTTTCGATTCGATGAAGTCTTGGTCGTAAAGCAGAAATCCACCATCGGCTAATTCGAACGTTTCCATGATGATCCAACAAAAAAACGTCACTCAGTAGAATCTAACGCCAGAGGATTCTATTCTAGTTTAACCGCGTGCCCAGTGGGCCGCGCGTTGGATGGCTTGCATACGCGGCCCGCCAGGCACGTGGTATAACCCGGTTTCGAGACATACACAGTCAGCATCTATTTTGAGGGCAAAAGAAGTCGTCGTTGTGGGCTGATGCGGAATAGTATCTGCGACGATCGCCAAGATAAACCGATTTTACAATAGATAAGGAACTTGCAGCGAAGCGACGAATAGACGCAGGATAGATACAACCCTATCGCTTGCCTATGACGGAAGGCAATCGTAGGATGTACCATCATTCGGCGACATCTTTCCACCATTCTCAGCGAAAAGATGATACGTTAAATTGAATACGAGGAGCATTCAAATGGTTATTTGTTGGCGAGCGTCATTCACTATTGGTTTTATAACGGTCGCGTTCGCCATTTCGAGTGTCGCGTTTGCTGAAGAAATCAATGATCAAGCGAGCACCATTTCGGAAGATGTCTCTGAGATTCCACATCTTGTGACCATGCTTCAAGAGGAACTTGTTTGGACGTATTTTGGAAGTATAAAGAGTATTCCCGTCACGCCAGGCACTATCGCATACAAGTCCCTCATCAAGATCGTGGAGAAGACGAGTGTTCAGCATCTTGAGAAATGGCTTCAGCACGACAATTGGATCGTTCGCGCAAACCTCACCTCAGTACTGAAACAAAACCAGAGCCCAGCAGCGATCACGCTTCTCATTTCCATGACAAACGACAAGAACGCCACGGTTCGTTCTTGGCGATTTCTGGGCTTGCGCAGTCAACAGAGCGAGCGTCGGTAGACGCTTTGCTTGCAGCGCTGAACGACGAAAACCCAGAGGTTCGAATGGAGGCGATCATGAGTCTCTGCATTGCAAAGTCCTGTGATAACTACTTGAAAGCGTTTGTCGTGAAAGCTTTGGAGTCACCTGCTCAAGACAAGCTTCCTCGCGTGCGTGGGTGCGTCGCATATTCGCTCGGAGAAATCGGAGATACAAACGGTACGCGGACTCTTGTGCATTTGCTCAAAGACGAGAACAAAGAAGTACGCACCTCTGCCGCAAGGGCTTTGGGAAGACTTAACTACCGTGGCTCCACCGTTGCGTTGATCGCTGCACTCGATGCGGAAGCCGATGATAACGGGTTTTGCCAATTGGCCATTGTGGAGGCTTTAGGCAAACTCGAAGATACGCGGGCTGTACCATCGCTGGTCTCGCATCTCGATAGTACGCGGTGGGACGTGAGGCGGAGGAGTGCGGGGGCTCTTGGTCAGATTCGCAACAAGCGAGCGGTCCCATCACTAATAGAGCCTCTCGATGACCCGAACAATGACGTGCAATGTAGTGCCGCACGTTCACTTGGCGACATCTGTGACATCCGAGCACTACAGCCATTGATAACCGTGCTGCGGGAACAGGAAATACCGGAGGCGGCCATTGCTCTGGGTAAACTCAACGACCCTAAGGCCATCAGACCGCTGGTAGAGATTTTTGAAAAGCAGAAACGATCTCCCGCTTTGGAAGCAGCGGCTGAAGCGTTGGGGAATATCCGTCATCCAGATGTCGTTTTCCAGCTCGCCACGGTTGCGGTGAAGCAACCAGCGGGACATTCGTCTTATGCCGCCCGCCTTGTTGTCGGGAAGATAACCGGAGTGACCTATCGATACGACGCCCACGGATTTGCCCGATGGTGGAGGGGCCATCAAAACGAATTCATCACGCCCGAACCAGCCCAAGAACAATAGACTGGATGATAAAAGATGCATCCACTCACTAAAAAACGGACTACTGTTGTGGTTGTGCTGTTCGCGGTTATGTCTTGCACTCTAGTTTTATTCATTCATGGACGAACAAGGGTAACGTTGCGTGCGTTTTCTACCGTGTCCAATCTAGGGGAGATCAGAGAGGCTTTCGATACGTTTCGATGCGAACATCGGCGTTGGCCAATCTCAATGGACGAGATTTACAGCGAAAAATACTTTTCGGAGGGCACACTCACTTCCGAGCATTGCAGGGATCAGTTCGCAAAAGAACCGTTTCAATGCGTCACTGGTGAAAATGCGTTTATTCAGATGAGCAACCGTTGCACGTTAACAAGTCACAGTAACGGACGCTTTGCGGGGGGCAGGTTTGATCTTCGGTTTTCGGCGAATCGAAAACCGAAGATCAAACCTGACACACGACTTGCTTTTCTGTCGGCTGGTCGGTACACTTAGATGCACCGATCAGCGAAGGATTTCGATGCCGTATTACCTTTTTGACTGGAACACGTTGCGAGTGGAAAAGCTCGAAGAGCATGGCGTGGATCCTGAGGATTTTGAACGAGCTGTGATGAATCCCCACTCGACCAGCAAAAGCCGTAGCAGCGGTCGGCCAATTGCATTTGGTAGGGATGCTTCGGGTGATGAGATTGCTTGCATTTACGAGATCGATGGGACTGGATTCGTCGTGTCTCCGATCACCGCCTATTACACAGGGAACTGAAATGCCCCCGTATGAATACAACGAGGATCAGCGGCAGATGATTCAAAACGCATTGGACGCGAAAGAGCCTCGAGTGATGATACCATTGACCCATGAGCAAAGCCGGATCGAGCGAAAACACCTAGACAAAATTGATGCTGAAATCCGTGAAGAGCTCGGTGTTGAACTCTTGCATCCTAGTGAACTGGCATGTTCCCTTCGGACGGCTCGGAAGGCTGCTGGAATGAGTTTAGCGGACGTCGCTTGCGCTGCAGGGATGACAAAGCAAGCGGTGTTGAAGATCGAGTCGGGCCGGAATTCAAACCCCAAAATCGATACGCTATTACGGATTGCCAAAGCAGTTGGGAAATCACTCAAAATTGAGCTGATTGACGCCGCGTGAGTGTTTCTCCATCTTCGATTTTGCGGACAAACAAACGGTGAAAGCGGTCGTTTTTGGACGCGTCAAGCAGGAGTCCACGATCGGCTAATTTAAACGTTTCCATGCTTTTCCTACACAAATGGCTTGCACGCGCGGCCCGCTGGGCACGCGGTTTAACGGCATTAACATCCCACGCTATCACCCAAACCAGCTATTTCGCGAACTTCTCGTTCATGATCTCATTGAGTTCTTTCACCACGCCAGGGTTTGCAGCGGCGACGTTCTCTGTTTCACCACGATCAACTTGATGATCGTATAGCTCGAATGCCGTTGCTTGTTTCCCTTTTAAGTGACGGATCAAACGATAGCGTCCGGTGCGAACGGTGTCGCGACCGCGAAAGTACGAGATTGCCGAGGTGCCATCCGCATTGGGGTCTTTGAGCATCGGCAAAAGCGATTTGCCGTCAAGGCTGGAGGGCTTTGACAAGTCACACAAATCACACAATGTCGGGAATAGATCAATCGATTCAACAATCGCTTTGCTCTGAGCACCAGCCTGTTTGACTTGGGGGGCGCAGACAATAAGTGGTGAACGAAGCGATTCTTCGAACAACGTGTGTTTTCCCCAAACCGCGTGTTCACCCAAGTGCCAACCGTGGTCACCCCATAAAACGATAATCGTATTGTCGGCCAAGCCATTCTGTTTGAGTCGATCAACAATGCGGCCAACACAAGCGTCGGCATACGTGACACAGGCGGCATAGTGTTTTCGCACTTCCTCGGCAAATTCGCTATTTTGACGCGGGTCTTTCCCCCAGCGATTGTATCTCATGAATTCACCCGATCCCTGCCACGTCGAAAGGCCCCGAGGCTTCTCTGGGTGAGGAATCGTTGGCAATTCCGCATCGTGGTAGGGCTGCATGTATGTCGCAGGTGAACCGAATGGCAAATGGGGTCGAATGATCCCAACGGCTAGTAAAAAGGGTTCACCCGCCTTTGCCAATTGGTCGAGTTCTTCGAGGGCGGCGTTGGTCGTCAAACCATCGGGATAGGCGGTGTCGGGACCATCGAACGACTCAAATACATCCAATTGCTTTTCGCTGCGAATTTGTCCGTTGGCAAGCCCGTGCATCGCACCTTCGGGATGCTGCCAGGGGCCCGTGGGCATGGAGTGGCGGTCCCAGGCGCCAGGCATCTCGATCGATTCATCATCGTTCCAGTTCTTTCCGTACCGTCCACCAGGGTGGTGCGAAACTTTTCCGATCGAGACCGTGGTGTAGCCAGCATTGCGGAATACTTCAGGAAACGATGGTGTAGCCTTCGACATCTGTTTGCTACGTTCCACCAGTGCTCCGTTGCCATGCGAAGCGGCAGTTCGTCCGTACCGTCCTGTTAACATCGCGTAGCGAGATGCACCGCATGTCGGTGCTTGCACGTAATGTCTGGTAAACGCACGACCGCCGTCAGCGAGTGCATCGATATTAGGCGATTCGATATAGTCGGCTCCAAACGATTTCAATTCGGGACGCAAATCGTCAATGCACAACAACAGCACGTTCGGCGATTTCGCTGACAGCGTTACGGGAAAGAGGAGGCCGCAAAGTAGTAGTAGTAGTAGTAGGTTGAGGGTTTTTAACATGGTGCAAATGAGATGGAGGGTCAGAGAGGGCTGTTCGTAGGAGGTTTATTGTATTCCAAAATCGGCTCGCCGGAAACGCAATCCGCTCGGAGAGCAGGGCGACAATCCGGTATAATAGAAATGTACACCTCTCTTCTGTTTCAAAGGTGCTCGGATGAACCATCCACTCAACGCTCGTGGCGAAGCGGCAAAACCGATGCGTCGGACGACTGCCAATGTTCGATTGCCGACGACTTGATCCAGCGGCTTCGCGATTATGGAGTCCATGATCGGTTTGGAATTCCCGGCAATTACGTGTTGTCGTTTTCTAGCGAGCTAGAAAACAGTCCGATCAATGTGATTGGATGCACTCGCGAAGATTGTGCAGGAGTGATTGGCGATGCGAAGGTTACCGAACTAACGATCCACGCCGTCTTGGAAGAGAACGACGCCAGCGACACGCTAAAGAAGTTGGCGGAGCGGATGAAAGAGAAAGTTTGAAGAACAACAACTCATGCAAACCCTTTGAACCAAGCTTCCAGTGCTCGGTCCATCCAATAACCATTGCGACGGTCGATAAAGCCCACGTGTCCGCCATGCTTCGCGATGCAAACGGTCGTCTTATCGGGCCACGGTTGGGAGGATGCCCGAAAACAATCAACAGGAACAACCGGGTCATCAGTGGATGCCAACACCAAGGTTGGTATCGGATTGGTATCGACATACCGCGACGCGGAGGCTTGGCTGTAATAGTCAAGAGCATCGGTAAAACCGCTCAAGGGTGCCGTCAATTGGTCGTCGAGATCGAACAACGTGCGGGGACGTCGGCGAATGATTTGGTGTTGAAAATCATCTCGTAATTTGACTCGCGGCGGGATTCTCGACAATAGTTTTCGAACAAAGTAGTAGTTATATGGCCACATGATTCGGCGCTGCATGTTGGCACTGCAGCGAAGCAGATCGACGGGGGGTGAAACGGTGGCAACGCGGTCGAGACGGTCAAACCAAGCGGGCGTTCTCGAAATGCCGGCTCCGATCTTACCAAGTGCGGCTAAGATTTGGTTTCCACCGAGCGATACGGCAATGATGCCCAAGCGACTGTTTTGTGACGTCTGATCGATGAAATCGAGAGCACAAATGAGATCGTCACCGCGACCTGCATGGGTCAATTGCTTCGACAGGTTGAAACCCGCACCACATCCCCGCATGTCGATACGAAAAACGCGGACACCTTTTGCAAGGAATTGAGCAGCTAAGCGGCCCATGTACGACGCTTGGTGAGATCCGCATAGTCCGTGCACCAGCAATACGCATGGTTGACCGGCAGACCAGCCTTGGGGACGATTCTCGTGCAACACCACGGCATCCTTGTCGGGCAATGTTACGATATGCTGCTGGCCGTTAAACTGAGTTCCGGCATCCCCCCAAACCGTCGCCAATGTTTGCAGGTGCCCGCCACGAAGCCATCGATGGGGTTCAAAAAGGGGCGGCTGATAGGCAGAGATTTCATTCAATCGATTCGACCTTTTGTTTTTAATTGACTCATGCACACGATACGCTCTTTTATTGCTGTTCCACTTTCGCCGCAAGTGCTCCATAACGCCACCCGATTGGTGACCAAAATATCGGAGCCGAATGATGGAATCCGTTGGGTTCCAACCGACAATTTGCATCTGACGTTGAAATTCTTAGGCGACGTCGACAATACCGAAGTTCCCGATGTTTGCAACATCATTCGCGAAGTTGTCGATGGCTATGCTCCTTTCGAACTGGAGTTTGCCGGGATCGGTGCGTTACCGAACATCGATCGGCCACGCGTTATTTGTGTTTATGGTCAAGATCCAACCGGTTCATTGTGCGAAATTGTAGCTAAGCTCGAAAAGCGGTTGGCCGATCAAGGCTTCAAGCCAGAGCCACGCGATTACCGGCCCCACTTGACGCTCGGGCGAACCAAAGGTGGCTCGAGGCGTGCCAGCGAGGAGGTGATGGAAAAAGTGAAGGAGCACCAGGATATGAAGTTTGGGCAAATGGAGGTCGATGCGATCGAGTTGATCGCAAGTTTTTTGGAAAAACGAGGCCCAAGCTATCAAGTGATGGACACCATTGAGCTTTAACGTCAGGATAATGTCGCTCCGCTCTCCGAGCGGATTGCGTCCACCGATTGGCTCGGTCCAGCCTTCGATCTTCAAACCGAAGACGCAATCCGCTCGGAGGGCGGAGCGACG
>JGI12210J13797_10104092_pt1 | contig 13860 bp, 9 predicted proteins | sample ElkSlonscriptome_3_FD_13797 | JGI IMG/M metagenome (IMG submission 13797)
ATGCTCTCGTGTTGCGACGCAAAATGCAAAATCGGACTGCAAGCGCAACATGCTCTTTTCGCGTTTTCAAGGGTAGGCTCTCTGGCGCGGCACCAAGATTGTACAGCTGCGGTGACGTAACGCACAGCACGGGCGGTTACCCTGCGCTAAACTGCGAAGACACGTGTACCTAGCCGAGCACCGAGCGATCTGGATAAGGGTCATAATGTTGGGGTTAAAGCCGCCGCCAAGAGATTGCCCCAGCTTTGCCCGTGTCGTGGCGCAGCGGCTCTAACGATCATGATCAAGCCGCTTCGACAGGACCTCAGAAATGATCAATGTGGGAAAAGTTAAAGCCCCAATTCGCAGCTTCGGCGCCGCGATGTTGCTGCTTGCCGCCGCGCCGGCCTTCGCCGTTAGCGACCTGTCGGGCGACATCTACTATGCCGACCTCTCGACTGAAGACCTCAACGAGATCCAGTCGCTGCTCCCGGAAAGCCAGGTCAACAGCGCGTTCGTCAACACCGGCGTCGACGCGAACCTGCGCCTTGTGGAGGACGCCGAAATTTCCATTACCTTCATCGACGAAGGTGCAGGCTACAAGAACAGTTTCGGTTATTTTATCTTTGATGATGACGCGAACATCCTCAGCGAAACCTCCATCTTCTCCAATGCCTCGGAGTTGTATGGCGGGGGTAGCCTGCGGCCTGGCGATACCGTTGATCTGGGTCTGTTCGAGGCTGGCACCAATATCGGTTTCTGGTTGCAGGGCAATGGATTCAATGATCCGAACGGCCACACCTACTACACCCTTGACCAGTACAACCCAGACGGTGAGCGGCACGTCGCCGTCATCGCCGACACTGTCAACGAGCAGATCGTGCTGGGTGTGGAAGACCTCTACAATCTGGGTGATCAGGACTTCAACGACTTCGTATTCACGGTCACCGCATCGCCGTTCTCGGCGCTCGATGTCAGCACCTTGCCGACCGGTGCGCCGGAGGCTGGCTCCATCGCCACGGTGGTGATTTGCGCCTCGGTGTTCAGTGTCTACGCGCGCCGCCGTCGGCGCCAAGCCCGGACCTGATGCAAAGCCGACAATGACGGGTTTCATCGATCCCTCCGATCCCCACCGTCGACGAAAACTCCTCGCCGCTGCCGTCGCGATGATCACGATCGTCTGCCTGATGGCTTTGGTGGTCATCATTGCCCGCGAACAGATGACTGGCTCGGTGATCGCGGTGGAGCAGGCCAGGGGCACGGTCGATCCCGCCAGCGAACGCGCGGCCCTTGAGGCGATAGTCAGGGACGACCCACACGACACCGACGCGCTGGAGCAACTTGCAATCCTCGCGCGCGAAGATGGCCGTTGGATGGAGGCCGCCAACCAATGGGCGCAAATCGCGAAGCTTGATCCGTTGAACGCCGACGCACGCTTCGAGGAAGCCCGCAATCTACTCGCGGCAGGCGACGCCCTTGCCGTGATCAGCACGCTCACCGACAGCGGTCGTATGCTGAGTCCGCCCGAGCAATTATTGCTCGCACGGGGGCAACTGATGCTCGGCGACATCGAAGCAGCCCGCTCGGCGGCAGCGACGGCGCTCCGCGAACTGCCCGACGATCCAACGACGCGGCTGATGTGGGCCGATATCGCGTTCAGCGATGGCGATGACGAAACCGCCCGGGTTGGGTATCGAGCCTTGGTGAACACCCCTGACACGGCTCTCGCCGCGCAATTGGGTCTGGCGCAGATCGCCAGCCGACGTGGCAACGCCGATGCCGCCATCGAAAAGCTGCAACGTATTGCCGCGCCAGCGCCCTCTCAGTTCCTGACCGCGCGGGCGGCGCTGTATCGGCAATTAAAGCGCTTCGATCTGGCGGAAGCAGATTATCGGTCCCTGGTCGATCAAAACGGACCGCGGCCGGACGCGGTGGTGCCCCTGGCCGAACTGCGCGCGGCGGCGAACGCAGTCGTTGATGTGCGCGCATTGCGCTTGTCACTGACCGGCACCGATACGGCCGCGCTGGCGGCGCATCACTATCTGCAAGCCATTGAGGAGTACCTCGATGGCAACCTCGAATCGGCGCGGGACTTCCTGGCCTGGTCCGCCGACATCTTCGGCGGCCGCGATCTCTACCGCTGGATGCAACTGGACGTTGGTGCCCGTCTCGGCGATGCGGCATTGGCGACACTCGGCGTGCGTTCGTTGCAAAAGGGGCTCGTGGGCAAGACACGGCTGCTGCGGATTGCGTCTCTGCTGGCGGGGCAGGCCGCGGAGCAGGTTGATGCCGGACAGACAGCAACGGCGAGCGCACTGGCGACGCTCGCGCTGGAGGTGCTTCCGGAATTCAATGCGGCCACCATCGTGCTTGCACGGGTTGCATTGCTGGATAACGATTCCGAGCAGGCGCGGGTGCTGGCGGCTGGTTTGGTGCAGGATCAAACCTACGGGACCGCGGCGCTGGAGGTGCTCGGCCGTGCGGCTCTTGCCGCGGGAGACATTGAGCAGGCACAGGCCTGGTTCGCGAGCTTGGCGGCAGCCATGCCCGACACGGCAACTGGCGTGTATTGGCAGGGTGTAGCGGCTTTTGAGGCGGGCGACCTCGCCGCTAGCGTCGATTACCTCCGCCAGGCTTACCAGCGACGCAAGGACCCGCGAGTCGAATCGGCTTTGATCGATGTCTTGATTCGCCAGCAGTCCTATGCCGAGGCGGAAGCGCTGGCGCGTGAGGTCATCGCTAGCCCGGAAGCCGCTGACGCGGCCCGCGGGCATGCCTTTCTCGGTGGAGTGCGACGAGCGCAGGATCGCCGCACAGAGGCGGCCGTGAGCTACACGCAAGCCGCCGAGACCGACCCCGCGCGCTATCCCTACGCTCTCGCCGGCGCTGATCTACTGATGGAGCTCGAGCGCTTCGATGAGGCCCAAAGACTGCTCGACGCGGCGGCGCGCCGCTATCCGGATAATCGTTACGTCGCTTTCAAGCAAGCGCTGCTGGCGCAGCGAGCGGGGCACGATCAAGACGCAGTGCATCGCTATCGCGCCCTCATGCGCAACCAGTCCGACTGGGCGCTGCCAATGGTGAATCTGTCAGAACTACTGGCCGCGGAGGAGGGCAACCGCGCCGAGGCCGTGAGCATGGCCGAACGTGCCGCCGATCTCGCGCCGAGGTGGGCGGATGCCCGCTGGAATCTGGCTCAGCGCAAGGCCGACGTCGGTGCCCGGGGCGAGGCGCTGCGCGCAGCGCGCCAGGTGCTTGAGCTCGCGCCCGAGCATGCTGGAGCCAAAGCGATGATTGCGAGCCTCGACGGCAAGCCATGAGCGGCGCGATGTACCTACTCAGGCAGCTCGATACCCACGGCGTCTGGGGACGTCAGATCTTGGTTATCCTGATCATGGCTCTCGCCCTGGTGCCGAGTCTGGGTTGGGTGATTACCAGCTGGGGCCAGTCGCCGCTAGACGCCTGGGGCTGGTTGTATTTCTTGCTCGGTGCACTCTGGTGGTTTCTGGTGCTGGATCTGGTTCAGGCCCGCACGGATGTGATTGATCATGCCGCCTGGCCGTTTCTGGGCGCTTTCGTCATTCTGGGCGTGATCGGCCTAACCCTCGATCTGCGGGTCGCCGTCGCTGCCGCCGCGCTTGGTATCGGCTGGGCCTCGGGTTGGCTGCTGTTTGGCGGCGTCGTTGCGTTTCTGCTGTTGCCCTCGTTGCTGCTGAGCGGACTGTCATTACCAACCATCGGCTACCTCCTTGAGAGGGTCTGGATTCAGCTTGGCGTGCTGCCTCTTGGGGCATTGGCGCTAAAGTCCGTCGCCGCAGCCGTCTTTCTGATGTTCGGCGCGTTGCTGCTCTGGTCGTATCGGCGTGACTGGATAGGGCGGACCAGCCTGGCGCAATCTTTCTATGTCGTCATCGTAATCGTCGCCATCGGTGGATTGGGGTTGGCGCTCAGCCCGCCAGCGTTCGGTCCACCGGCGGCGCTGGCGGAAAAGCCCTGGGTCTTCGGCTCTTGGTATGGTGCCGAGATCGCCACCTCGCCGAGCGAAAAACGCCTGTTCAGCGAGAGCAGACGGCTTAGCAAGCGCCTCTATACAACGCCCGACGGCAAGCGTGTCAGCGTGCTGATCGTCGAGAGCGATGACGTGCACGACCTACATGCGCCTGAATACTGTCTCAGCGGTAGTGGTTGGATCTTGCGTACACCTAAATCGGATTCCGATACCTCGCCGCAACTGCCTCTCGCGCTGCCCACGAGCGCCGCCCAAGCCTTGGAGGCGGTGCGTGGTCGACAGCGGCTCTCAAGCCTTTACTGGTTCTCCTCGGCGTCGCGCTCCACCGCGAACCTTGCCGGACTGCGCTTGCAGAGCCGCCTTGCGCCGGACGAGCCGTTTACGCTCTACCTGTTCACTGCCATTGCACAGGTGGGGGATTCTGCTGGCGATCCGACCGGCGCCAAGGCGTATGACTCAGCGCGCGAGACGCTGGCGGAGTTCGTGCGTGTGGCGCCCTGGGTTCAATGAGCTGCGCGAAGCCAGCGCGCGCTACGGCCGAGCCCTACGTCAGGGCGAGCAAGAGCTCGGAAAGGCGGCCGCCTTGGCGATACTGAAATTATCTCCGCTCACGCGGATGAAAAAGAACACCGTTGCGGCACTTGCACTCGGCGTCCTGTTGATCCTGGTCGGTGCCTTCCTGCAGCAGGACGGTATACTTACGACTGACCCGCTTGCGTATCTGATCCTGGTGCTCACGAGCTCGGTGCTGATCTTGCATCGCATCCGCAAGCGGCCATTGTCGGATGCGGCGGACGTCGGCGGTACCTGGCTCGCCGTGGGCCTGGCTGTCGCCGCCGCGCTCAGCGCCTTCGCCTCACCTATTGGGGGCGGACTGCGTCTAACCCTGGTAAGCCTGTCGGTGGCGCTGCTGGCCCTGAGTCTGGTCGCGCGCCTACTCGGCCCGCGACTGGTCGCACAGTTGGCGGTGCCAATCTTGGTTATCTATGTGCTAGTGCCGTTACTGCCTCTGTTCGAAGCCGCGCTAAGCTATCCGGTGCGCCGGCTGTCGGCGATTCTGGCGGCCGGCGCGTTGTCCATCGGGCCGGCCCCAGTGGCCTTGGCTGGCACCGAGCTGAGTTGGGGTGATCTCCGGGTCGGTGTCACGTCCGCCTGTAGCGGGCTAACCCTGCTGCAGAATCTGATCTGGGTTGCCTGGTGGGTGGTGGTCCTGCGACATCAGGGGCTGTGGACACGGTTTGCCCATGGCCTGTTGGTGGTGCCGGCCGTGGTCGCCGCCAACACGCTACGCGTCATCGGCTTGGCCGTCATGGCGAGCCTGTTCGGCGAACAGACCCTGACCGGCATGGGACACGTCGTCATCGGATGGCTCGCCGTTGCGTTGGCGGCGATCATGTTTCTTGCCATGGAGCAATTGTTTTCGGCGACGGCCATGGAGACCAGCACGCCTGCGGCTGCATCTGGCGGATAACAAGCGTCAGCAGTTTGCCAGCCGCCGCCTTGGCTCTGCATACTCTGAGGAGACGATGCCTCAGGCCGACAAGAGCATGACGTAGCGTTGCGCAGCCTGCGCATTGCTTGGCAAGCGCCAAGGCCTGCTGCCAGCATGATTGCGCATGTTTGGCGCGCGGCACCAAGCAACAGAAAGTCGTTGTCGCCATGATAACGTGACGTATCTGCAAACATTCTGCGCACTCAAGCAATCTATTGATCTCCGCGTCATGCAAGCCACCATCCAAGCGACCTTCGCCGCGCACATCGCCGTCGTTCGCGCTCTCGAGGGCATGGAGCAGGACATTGCCCGCGTCGCCGAGCGCGCATGGCACTGCCTTGCCGAGGGCGGGCGCGTGTTTTGGGTCGGCAACGGCGGCAGCGCTGCGGACTGCCAACACCTGGCGGCGGAGCTGGTCGGACGCTTCGAGCGCGAGCGTCCAGGGCTCGCCTCTATCGCTCTGACCACCGACAGCTCGGTTTTGACGTCCGTGTCGAACGACTATGGCTTCGAGTCCGTCTTTTCGCGCCAGGTCGAGGCCCTGTGTCGCCCCGGCGACATGTTGATTGGCCTGTCGACTTCCGGCAATAGCGCCAACGTGTTGCGAGCGATGGAGCGCGCAGCCGAGCTCGACGTCGACCGTGTGTGCCTCACTGGGGGCAGCGGCGGCGCAATGCGGGAGCGCTGCGAGTTGTGCCTGGTGGTGCCGTCGGACAACACGGCACGCATTCAGGAGGCGCATATCCTGATCGGCCATCTCCTCTGCGATCTCGTCGAGCGGCAGGCGGTCGCCGCGACGGCGCGCTGATCATCACTATCGGTCACGCGGTCATCGATGTTCCTGCAACCCGATCAGGTCGCCCTCGCGGTGCACGGAGGCTTCGACGCCCGGCGCGTGCTGGTAGTCGGCGATCTGATGCTGGACCGCTATCAGTGGGGTACGGTTCGACGTATCTCGCCGGAGGCGCCGGTACCGGTGCTGCGGCTCGAACGCGAGACCGAGGTCGCGGGCGGCGCGGCAAACGTGGCGCGCAATCTTGTCGGTCTTGGGCTGCGCGTCTGCATGGCGGGAATCACCGGGCAAGATCCCCATCGAGAGCGCTTGCTCGCCTTGCTCAGGGGGCAGGGTGTTGAGACCGATGCCGTGCGGTCCGATCCAGCCAGACCGACCACGACCAAGACCCGCGTGGTCGCTGACCATCAACAGTTGGTGCGCATCGATGCCGAACGCATCGCGCCGATCGACAGCGCACTCGCAGAATGGCTGCTGGTGGCGGTGGAAGAGCGGCTGGCGCAAGTCGATGCCGTGCTGCTGTCGGATTATGCCAAGGGCGTCCTGATGGGTGAACTCTGTGCGTGCATCATCGCAGCCGCTAGGGCGCGCGGGGTGCCAGTGCTGGTGGATCCGAAGGGCGGCAATTTTGAACGCTATCACGGGGCTACCGCGATCACGCCCAATCGCGCCGAACTGGCCCTCGCCGCCGGTGTCGACGGCGACGATCTAGACGCGCTGCTGGCTGCCGCCGGGCGCATGCGCGAGCGCCTGGAACTGGATCAACTGCTGTTGACCCTCGGAGAACTCGGTGTCGCGCTGGTGGATGCCACGGGCGTGTATCGGATACCTGCCGTGGCCCGTGAGGTGTTCGATGTGTCCGGTGCCGGCGATACCGTCATCGCGACCGTTGCCGCAGGTCGAGCCGCAGGGCTCAATCCCATCGATACAGCGCATCTGGCCAATCTCGCCGCCGGTGTCGTCGTCGGCAAGGTCGGCACCGCTGCCATCGCCGCCGATGAGCTGGCCGCTGCCATCGCGGACGAGGCCGCGCTGGAACAGGGCGCCAAGGTTGGGGAACTCGGCAACGTACTGGCACGCGTGCGCCAATGGCGCGATCGCGGCGAGCGTATCGTGTTCACCAATGGCTGCTTCGATCTGCTGCACGTTGGCCATGTGACCTACCTGGAGCGAGCGCGCAGGCACGGCCATCGGCTCGTTGTCGGCCTCAATTCAGATCGCTCCGTACGAACACTGAAGGGCGCCGAACGGCCTCTGATGGGCGAGCAGGACCGGGCGCGGGTGCTGGCCGCCCTCGCCGCGGTGGATGCAGTGGTGCTGTTCGAGGCCGAGACTCCCATCGAGCTCATCCGCGCCATTCGCCCGGATGTGCTCGCCAAAGGTGCCGATTACAGCGAGGATGCGGTTGTCGGCGCCGCCGACGTCAAGTCTTGGGGTGGCCAAGTGGTTTTGGTGCCGCTGGTCGGCGACCGCAGCACCAGTGCGATCATGCAGCGCGTGCGGTCGGGTGTAGAGCGTGATGACTAACGCGACGCCTTGGGCCGACAAGAGCATGGCGAGGCTTCTGCCCAAGCCGTGCATTGCTTCGGATTGGCTAAGCGCGTAGCGTACCAATGCGGAGGTTTCGAGACCGTCTTCGCTCGTGGTGGTTGGCGTAATCGATGGTTCGCGCAGCTCCGACAAAGAACGGCTTCAGGCTCGTTGTCATGCTGCACTGGCGCCCCGGGGCCACGCACTGCTGTTGGGCAGCCGCGCGACGGCACAACTCAATCTGACCATGACGCGAAGCGAACATGCAGTGTCCAAAGTGCAAGGCTGAGCAGAACGACGGCAACCTCATCTGCACGCGCTGCGGCATCGTCTTTGAGAAATACTGGAAATACCACTCGCGCCCTGGCGAGCGGGCGCGGCCAGGAATGTCGAGCGCGCGTGCGTCACGCACCGACTCGGGTCTGTGCGGCCTGTTGCTACCAGCGCCTGTAGACAGCGACCCGCTGACCAATTGGGCCAAGGCCGCGCTGCTCGCCGCGCTGGCGTTGTGGGGTTTGAGCCTAATCGGCTCGTCGGTGGCCAGCAATGCGGCCGGCGAGTCGTTTCTGCACCTGATCAATCTGCCGTTCCATGAGGCCGGGCATCTCTTCTTCCGCCCCTTCGGGCAGTTCGTCACGTCGTTGGGCGGCACCCTCGGGCAGTTGCTGATGCCACTGATCGCGATGCTGGTGCTGTTGTTGAAGACCCGCGACCCGTTCGGGGCCTCGGTGGCGTTGTGGTGGTTCGGCGAGAACTTTCTCGACATCGCGCCTTACATCAACGACGCGCGCGCTGGCCAGCTGCCGCTGCTCGGCGGCAACTTCGGCCATTCGGCACCCTACGGCTTCCACGACTGGGAATATCTCCTGACCGAGACCGGGCTGCTGCACCTGGATCACACACTGGCCCAGGCCAGCCATGGCCTCGGTTCGCTGATTATGCTGACGGCCCTGGCCTGGGGCGCGGTGGTGGTCTATCGACAATTCAACGCGAAGGATGAGCGCCGACGTCTTCGGCCCTAATGGCGCCGATCGTGACATTGCGCGGACCATTCGGCCAGCTACTTCACCAACCGCGTCTGAGGAAACTGCGCATACCAGCCGAACCAAAACGCTCGGTGGGCGGCGAGCCGTTCCAGTCGGCGCCCATCGTCAGCGCTGAGGTGGGACTCGCTGATCAGCCATCGCCGGCCCGTGCGGTCGATCACCACATCGGCGCCGTCCCATCGCTCAAAACGCACGCCGCGCGACTCAAACACCCGGTTGGCCCCGCTCGCGTCGGTGAGGACGACGAACTCGGTATTGCCAACGCGGTCATGATAGATCCGATTGCGCTCGAGAAACGCCGCGGCAATGCCGAGCGGCTCGCCGTCGTAGCGCAGCGCCAGGATCTCGGCCTTGTTCGGCAAACGCCGATCGAGTTTCGGCACGGCGAACATCAGCCGATCGGTGGCGAAGTAGTCGCGATAGGCCGCGCCCTCGCTGTAGTCGCGTTCGCGACCGGTATTGAGCGACAACACCAGGGTGTCCGGATGGCGAGTGACCCATTCCTTCCAGGTCGTGGTGACGACGGGGAGGGTCTTGAGCTCGATACCCTGGCCAACCAACGGCCCAATCACGGGTTCTCCGGTCAGGGTCGACCACAACGATTGTGTCTCGTGGTCGTACATGAGTTTGTTGGAGCGATACAGAAACCCGCTGGTGCCGAGTTCGTGCTGCACGCCACCGACGTTGCTGTCGTAAAGGATCATTGCCCCGCACAGGGTGCAGTAAACGCCTGTTAGTCTGCGCCCGCCGATCTGATCCTTAACCATTTCATGCCAGGCCAGAATGCGTTTGGGGTAGGCGCGCGCATCGCCATCGACGGTCACGCCGAAGACGATATTGTCGTCATCGAGATAGGTTGCCTTTGAGGCAGGGATCATGTCCGGATTGTTCAGCGGCGGTATGCCATCGCGATTGACCCCGCCCCAAAGGACCTCATCGAGCCGGATCAGCGACCTCGGCTGGTCGTCGAAATACTCGCTAAACCCGGGGTCGATCTGTCCATAGAGCGTCGCCATGAACTCAGAGTACTCCGGGTGTTGCGCCGGATCGAAGGACCAAAGCCAGCGATAGAACGGATCGTAGTCGCCGCTGAAGCGCAACCCCGACGCCTTTTCCAGCGAACGCGTCATGCGTGCATCGATCGCCGGCGAGGTGCTGAAATAGATCATGTCGAGCAGCATCGCCGCGTAGGCATCTTTCCAGTCGGCATCGATGCGATCTAATGCCGCCGCTGCGCGCTCGTCGTCGGCCAGCAGGTCATAGAAAACGGCAAGTGGGATGTCGTCATGCGCGGTCGGCACCTCTGTGCGCACGGGCGGCGACGCGGGTGGTGTCGAGCAGGCGGCGGCGCCGATCAGAACCAATGCAACCGTGAGCCATGCTGCCGCCCAAGCGCGTACAGGTGGTCGCGTTTCAGAGCGATCTGGAAGACGGCTCGGGTCGGACCGACACGGCATGCTGCATTTCACGCTGTCACCATTGATTTTGGAAAGAACACCGGCTCCGGAACGGGCATGCATGGGCTGCCAGCCGCGCCGTCCAACGGTGCTTTGAAAGACCAGGTTCCGTCCGCGAATCTTTCGTCGTTGTCCGGTGAGCTACCCATGGGTGGGCTTCACCCACAAAGCTGCCAGGCCGCGACGCGACTACCGAGGGACGGGCTTATTGAACAGCAGCGCCACAACATCCTCGAACCGGCTGACGAAGTGCACGGTCAGGCCCTTGCGCACGTGCTCGGGCACCTCGTCGTACTCGCCGCGGTTGTCTTCAGGCAGCAGGATCTCCTTGATGCCGGCGCGGCGCGCGGCGATGAGCTTTTCGCGCACGCCGCCGATGGGAAAGACCTCGCCGGTCAGGGTCAACTCACCCGTCATCGCGATGCGTCGCACCGGCTTAACGAGTGCCAGAGACAGGAGCGCCGAGGCCATGGTGATGCCGGCGGACGGCCCGTCCTTGGGGGTGGCGCCCGCAGGCACGTGCAGATGGATGAACGCCTTCTCGAAAAAGGTCGGATCGGCGCCGAACGCCATGGCGTGGCTGACGACGTAGCCGTAGGCGATCTCAGCGGACTCCTTCATGACGTCGCCGAGGTGGCCGGTTAGCTTGAAGCCGCGACTGAACTCGTGGGTACGGACCGCCTCGATAGACAGCGTCGCGCCGCCCATCGCGGTCCAGGCGAGTCCGGTGATTACCCCCGGGCCGGACAGCTTGCGTTCGTCGCGGAACACCGGACTGCCCAGATAGGCCTTCAGCGCGTCGGTACCGACGCTGACGGGGGTCTGCGCGCCTTCCAGCAGCTTGACCGCGACCTTGCGTACGATCTTGCCGAGTTGCTTTTCCAATCGCCGCACGCCGGCATCACGGGCATAGCCCTCGATCAGCGCGCGCAGCGTCTTGGTGTCGACCTTGACCGCCGATTTATCCAATCCCGCCCGCTTGATTTGCCGTGGCAGCAGGTATTTCTTGGCAATCGCCAGTTTCTCCGCCGCGATGTAGCCGGGTAGCTGGATCACCTCCATGCGATCCAGCAGCGGGCCCGGGATGCTGTCGGTCTGGTTCGCGGTGGAAACGAACAGCACCTTCGACAGGTCGAACCGCAGGTCCAGGTAGTGATCCAGAAAGTCGCTGTTCTGCTCGGGGTCGAGCACTTCCAGCAGCGCCGAGGCGGGGTCGCCATGGTAACTGGCGCCGATCTTGTCGATCTCGTCGAGCATGATCACCGGGTTGGCGGTGCCCGCGTCCTTCATGGCCTGGAGAAACTTGCCTGGCATGGCGCCAATGTAGGTACGTCGATGGCCCTTGATCTCGGCCTCATCGCGGATGCCGCCGACCGAGAACCGATAAAAACGACGCCCGAGCGCGTCGGCGATGGAACGGCCGATCGAGGTCTTACCGACGCCGGGCGGACCCACCAGCAGGATGATGGAACCGGCGATCTCGCCCTTGTGGATGCCGACGGCGAGAAACTCCAGGATGCGTTGCTTGACGTCGTCCAGGCCGTAGTGGTCGCGATCCAGTACCCGGCGGGCGCGCTTCAGGTCGAGCTTGTCTTTGGAGTGCTGACCCCAGGGCAGCAGGGTGATCCAGTCGAGATAGTTGCGCGTGACGGCATATTCCGGCGAGCCTGTCTCAAGCATCCCCAGCTTCTCCATCTCCTCATCGACCCGCTTTTGCGCCTCCTCGGTCAGGGTTAGCTTTTTCAGTCGTTGCTTGAACTTGTCGACCTCCGCCGTGCGATCGTCCTTGGCGATGCCGAGCTCCTTTTGGATCGCCTTGAGCTGCTCGCGCAAGAAGAACTCGCGCTGCTGCTTGTGCATGGTCTCTTCGACCGATGCGCGAATCTTCTGCTGCGCACGCGCCAGCTCCAGCTCGTTGTTCAGCAGCACCAGGACCTTTTCCATCCGCTTGAGCAGCGGCAGCAACTCCAGCACCTCTTGCAACTGCTCCTTGGTCGACGTGGTTAGGCTGGCGGCGAAGTCGGCGAGGTGAGACGGGTCCTCGGGGCCGAAGCGGTCGAGGAACATGCGCAATTCCTCGACATAGAGCGGATTGAGCGGCAACAACTCCTTGATGGTGTTGATGATCGCCATCGCATAGGCCTTGACCTCCGGTTCCGGCTGCGGCTCTGGCAGATAGGTCACCCGGGCCGAGAACGGCGCCTCGTCGTGCACGATCCGCTCGACGCGGAAGCGTTGCAGGCACTCCACTAGAACCTGCAACTTGCCCTCGTCGTCATTGACGCGGTGCACGCGGCAGGCGGTGCCGACGTCGTAGAAGTCCTGCGGCGTTGCCTCCTCGGAGGTGTCGCTGCGGGTCAGGATCACGCCAAGGATCTTGTGCTCGGTCTTGCCGACGGTCACCAGCGTGCTGCGCCAGTGGCCGGCGTCCATCAGCAACGGTACCGCCTGCCCTGGAAAGAATGGACGCGAGGCCACCGGGAGGAGCGGTATCAGCGCTGGCAGGACCTCGTCGGCGCGGGCCAGCGACATGCTTTCTTCATCCGAAAGCGTTGCTTCGTCTGCAAATGCCTCTTCGGCCGAGGCTGTGCCGTCGTCTTGCTGTTCGGCATCGATGGCCGCGTCGTTCATTGTTTTCTCCTGATTGACCCGAAAAACTCAGGGTTAAAGCGATCTTTTGCAACCTCAGCGATCCCTGATCGAGTCACGATCGAAACCGGCTTGACGCCCCGATTCTAATTGGCACAACCCAACCCAGAGTGTTCGCCAGCGGCATTTGCGAGGCGGGCATAGTCGCAGACCCCGACGGTCTCGGCGCGGGCAGCCGGGTCGATGCCGCAAGCGCTCAGAAGCATCGGCTCGATCAGCCCCCTCAGGCTGTTGCGTAAGGTCTTGCGCCGCTGGGCGAAGGCGGCCGCGACGACGCGCGCGTGTAGCGCCGCATCCGTGATCGGGCAGCGGGGCGGCCAATGCGGTTTGAGGCGGACGACGGCGGAATCGACCTTGGGCGGCGGGTTGAAGGCGCCGGGGCCGATGACGAGCAATCGTTCCGCGCTGCACCAGGTCTGCACCATCACCGAGAGCCTGCCGTAGGTCTTGCTGCCGGGACCGGCGCAGATGCGATCGACCACCTCCTTTTGCAGCATCAGATGCAGGTCATCGATGCAGCTGGCCTGGTCCAGAAAGTGGAACAGCAGCGGAGTGGAGATATTGTAGGGCAGGTTGCCGACGATGCGCAGTCCCGCCGCATCGCCCGACAGATTTTGCCTTGGTTGCAGTGCGCAGAGGTCGAATTTGAGTGCATCCGCGTTATGGATGCGCAGATCGCCGAGCGTGCCGAGGCGGTCCCGAAGAGGTTCTACCAGGTCGCGGTCGAGCTCGACGACGTCGAGCGAGCCGACCGCGCCCAGCAGTCCCGCGGTGATGGCCCCCTGGCCGGGGCCAATCTCGACCAAGTGCTGTCCCGGACGTGGGTCCACCACCGACAGAATGCGTCGGATGGTACCCGGATCATGCAAAAAGTTCTGACCAAAGCGCTTGCGGGGGCGGTGTTC
>JGI12210J13797_10457223_pt1 | contig 13860 bp, 9 predicted proteins | sample ElkSlonscriptome_3_FD_13797 | JGI IMG/M metagenome (IMG submission 13797)
AATGAACGCATACATAGTATCAGGATACAGAACAGCGGTTGGGAAAGCTCCCCGAGGGGTTTTTCGCTTCACTCGACCCGACGACCTAGCAGCGTCCGTGATCAGAAAAATCATGGCGGAAAATCCTCAAATTGACAAAGAGCTAATTGAGGACATTATCGTAGGAAACGCCACGCCCGAGGCGGAGCAAGGGCTGAATGTGGGAAGAATGATTTCCCTTATGGGTCTCGACACCGAGAAGGTTCCGGGCATGACGGTGAATCGATATTGCTCGTCCGGATTGGAAACAATCGCCATTGCATCAGCCAAGATTCATTCAGGCATGGCAAACTGCATTATTGCCGGTGGTGTGGAGTGCATGAGTCCGATCCCCTTCGGAGGATGGCGAATCGTACCCAATTCAGATGTGGCGAAGAAAAACCCCGATTGGTATTGGGGTATGGGTCTCACGGCAGAAGCCGTAGCTCGCGATTACGAAGTATCGAGAGAAGACCAAGATCAATTCGCGATGCAATCAAACCAACGCGCGGTAGCCGCTATTGATGCGGGTCGATTCAAAGATGACATCGTGCCGATTGAAGTGGAGCAAATTTTTCTGAAAGACGGAAAGCGAACCACGTCAAGCTACACGGTTGACACCGATGAAGGGCCTCGGCGAGGAACTAATATGGAAGCACTTTCCAGATTGAGACCGGTTTTTGATGCCAAAGGAAGTGTCACAGCGGGAAATGCCTCACAAACATCAGACGGGGCAGCCTTCGTGATGGTGGTTTCCGAAGAGTTTTTGAAAGAACACAACCTCACTCCGATTGCACAACTGAAGAGTTACCACGTATCGGGACTGGAGCCAAGAGTCATGGGTGTAGGGCCGATTTACGCCGTACCAAAAGCAGTAGAAAAAGCAGGCCTTAAGGTCAACGATATCGAACTTTTTGAATTGAACGAAGCCTTCGCCTCTCAGTCTTTGGCAGTGGTTCGCAAACTGGGTCTCGATCCTGAAATTGTGAACGTAAACGGAGGAGCTATTGCTCTAGGTCATCCGCTTGGATGTACGGGAGCAAAGTTGAGTGTACAACTCTTTAACGAAATGCGCCGTAGAAAGAATAAATACGGTGTAGTAACCATGTGTGTAGGTACCGGCCAAGGCGCCGCGGGAGTATTTGAATTATTGAATTGAAAAAATTAAAAAAATGGCAGAAGTAGCAGAACAAAACAAACACGCAATTAAAGGAGGCGAATGGTTAATCAGAACGACCGAGCCTTCAGATATTTTCATTCCCGAGGAGTGGAGTGAAGAACACCGAATGATCGCAAAGAGTGCTCAGGACTTTTTAGAAGCGGAAGTATATCCGAATCTCGACCGAATTGATAGCATGGAAGAAGGGCTTATGCCTTCTTTGATGGACAAAGCTGGTGAATTGGGCATGCTTGGCTTGAGCGTTCCTGAAGAACTAGGTGGTCTTGGAATGGATTTCAAAACATCTATGTTAGGAGCGGAAGTATTTGGCCCCGGACATTCCTTTTCGGTAGCCTATAGCGCTCACACAGGAATCGGGACTCTGCCCATTCTTTACTACGGTAACGAAGAGCAGAAACAAAAATACATTCCCGGTTTGGCCACGGGTGAACTGAAAGCGAGCTATTGTCTTACTGAGCCAAGTTCGGGTTCTGACGCCAACTCCGGTAAGACTTCCGCAAAATTGACGGATGACGGAAAACACTACCTCATCAACGGTCAGAAGATGTGGATTACCAATGCCGGATTTGCCGATATCTTTATCGTATTCGCCAAAATTGACGACGATAAAAATCTAAGCGCCTTCATCGTTGAAAAAGGTTTTGGAGGGATAGAACTTAACCCGGAAGAAAAGAAGATGGGGATTAAAGGAAGTTCTACCCGTCAGGTATTTTTCAATGACTGCAAAGTACCTGTAGAAAACCTTCTATCTGAAAGAGGAAATGGTTTCAAAATAGCATTGAATATTTTGAATATCGGGCGAATAAAGCTAGGTGGAGGTGTGATTGGTGGAAATAAAGATATCATCAATCATAGTATCAAGTACGCGCTGGAAAGAAATCAATTCGGACGATCGATTTCAAAATACGGAGCGATTCGCCACAAATTGGCGGAACAAGCTACCCGCACTTTCGTAACGGAATCTGCCACCTACCGTGCCACACAGAATATTCAAGATGCGATAGACGGACTTATTGCAGGTGGTATGGATAAGAATAAAGCTACCTTGAAGGGAATCGAGCAGTATGCCGCGGAGTGTGCCATGATGAAAGTACTCGCATCTGAGGTGTTGGATTATGTGGTGGATGAAGGCGTTCAAATTCATGGTGGAATGGGGTATAGCGCCGAGACACGTGTAGAGCGTGCATATCGCGATGCGAGAATCAACCGAATTTTCGAAGGAACGAATGAGATCAATCGCATGCTGACGGTAGACATGCTCATTCGCAAAGCAATGAAAGGTGAGCTTGATTTAATGGGCCCTGCCATGAAAGTTGCTAATGAGCTTATGTCAATTCCCGAATCTCCTGAAGACGATGGCAAGCCAATGTTTGAAGAGCGCATGCTGGTTGAGAACTTTAAAAAATGTGTACTCATGGTAGCTGGAGCTGCCGCCCAAAAGTTGACTCAAACTCTGGCAAAAGAACAAGAGGTAATGATGAACATAGCCGACATGGCTATTTGGACTTACGCTTCTGAATCTGCCATTTTGAGAACCATGAAAATCATGGAGACCAAAGGAGAAGATGCGGCTAAAGATCAAATGGCTATGACCAAAACGTGGCTATACGACACATCAGACCGCATGAACAAAGCCGGAAAAGATGCCATCAATTCTTTCGTTGAAGGTGACGAGCTGCGCATGATGATGATGGGCTTAAAGCGATTTACCAAGCACGGAGCTTTTAATGCCAAAGAGGCTCGTCAGCAAGTAGCGTTGAGCCTGATTGATGCAGCGAAGTACTGCTATTAAAAATGAGGTTTTACTAGAAAGTAAAAGCCATTCACAATTGCGTGAATGGCTTTTTTTAACTTCCGTGTGGAATATCGAAATCCAAGAAACTATTTTATTGACTTCTAATCAAGGTTCTTGAGGAACAACTTGGCGTTGTCTATTCCTGTTATTTTCATCACCTCATCATTGTATTTGAGCAATGATCTCAGAGATGTTCCGGAGTCTGTGTTCCGAAAATATAATTCTTCATTTCGTTTAAAGTCATTTACGGAACCTCTATAAAAATTGAATAGCTCTTTCGGGGAAATATCGTCGACCGAGGCTATCGATTCCTCCATTTTTCTCCTCTCCACTTCGCATAAATCAAAATGAAGATTTAAAAAAAGGTCAATCAGTGAATCAGATTCCATCGCGTAATACGAGTCGTAGACATCAAAAACGCACTGACTAAAATGTGAAATGACGGAATCCACCTCTATGACGTCGAAGTAGAGTTCAACATCTAAGTTGAATCGTTGTCTCTTGGGAACCGAAGTTCTACCTGAAAGTGCCTCAGGATCGTGATAAATTAGATTTAACCTTAGTCGAGCTGTATCTGACCAGAATACGTTGGAATTATCTATCACCGTTTGCAGTCCGCCAAACCTTTTGTATTCATCTTGTTCAGTATAGTTCTTTAGCGTTCCGTTCTCGGCAAAGAATTCCTGATTTCGCTTGAATCTTCCACTCTCAACAAATGGACGATCTAACTCCCAAACCTTTTCGTGCAAGGGTGTATTCAGCAATTTTTGGTAGTCGTTCAACTCTGATCCGTAAGAATATTTCGGTGAGAAAAACGGTGTATCAAAATCGTAGAAGTAAATCAACCCATCGGACTGAATTCTTCGCTCAAGCCAAGGTTCGGTATAGCCTTCACCAATCGGAATGACTGATGCATAGTTGTAGTTAAAGTCTATGAGGTAAGGGACAAGACCGGTCTCACGTTGAGTGTAGAGCCATTTGAGTTCCAGCGAGAGCGGCCTCAGCGAATCAGTTTCAAAAAGCGGAATAAACGGAGTCTTATTTGGGTTTTCTATGGAGAATTCAATCTCTATTACACTCATCTCTTCATCGAGCGAAAAAGAACCCGAAAAAAAGGCTTCACCTTTCGTGGGCTTCGTCTCGAAGTAAACGGTTGTTTCCCCTGTTTTAAACTCAATCAGCTTGAAATTATACACGTCGGTCAAATTGCTTCTTTTAAGCGAAAACGGACTCTCCGGAAATCCGCCACTGTTTAGTGGGTTATGGGATTGAATAACGCGCGAGGTGGAAAGGCTCATAAAAAAAGAATTGTCCACAGGAGAAACTGCCACCCTACCCGACTTGTATTCGAGATTTTCAATACCGGCATTTCTCAAATCGGCGTTGTAATATATTTCGAGTAGTTCGGTCGGCGTGGAATCCTTTTCTGTAAATAATTCCAAAAAGGCTTTACTTTGAATGTATCTGCTTTTTAAAAGCTGCTTTTTTGCCTGCTTGATGTATTCTAGAGCGCGCTCATCGGCCTCGATAACGGTAAATTCAGCAAGTTGACTGACCGCAGGAGTCAAAACGATTTCGAAGAAGGAACGGTCAATCTCTGATATGGCCAATCGCTTGGGAACGAAACCAATACACCTCACTTCCAAGGTATCGCTTGCTCCCACTTCCACTCGGAACTCTCCGTCCTGATTGGAAATACTGCCGTTCGTACTTCCAAGGATTGCGATTGTAGAAAAAGGAACAGGGTCGCGCGATTGACTATCAATAATGCGCCCTTCAATACTCGTGGTCTGGCCCGAGCAAAACAAAAGAGAGGCAAAAAAACTAACCCATAGACACAAGACCTTTGAGACTAAATTCTTTCTGCTACAGATTCGGCTATTTTTAAAATCAGTTATGATGCATTGTAGTTTTGTGTCCATTAAAGGTAGTGGTTATTGCCGCATTCATTTTGTACTCTTGGCTATTATTGACCATTTCAGAAAGCGCTTATGCTTGTCTCAATTGTTTCTCTCGAATCACCCCACAAACCTTAAAACACAAAACGACCAATTCACTTCCCAAACTAAGTATCTTTGCCCTTCTTATGGAATTTCGATTTCGAAAACTTGAAAATGATATTCGAACCGTTCACCTGCCATTGCAGGATCACAGGGTCTCACACTTAGGTCTTACCATTGAAGCGGGGTCCAGGAATGAACTACTCAAAGAACAGGGAATTGCTCATTTTATCGAGCATCTACTCTTCAAAGGAACCTCAAAAAGAAAGGCATTTCACATCTTGAGTCGTTTGGACAGTGTAGGGGCCGAACTCAATGCCTACACCTCAAAAGAAGAGACAGTGATCTACGCTTCTTTTTTGAATGAACATTTCGAAAGAGCAGCTGAAATAATAGCAGATATTGCTTTCAACTCCACTTTCCCACCCAAGGAAATCGAAAAGGAAAAAGAAGTGGTCTTGGATGAAATCCTGAGCTATCAAGACAACCCTTCTGAGCTCATCTTTGACGATTTTGAAGAGCTTCTCTACCCGTCTCATGCTATGGGTAGAAATATCTTGGGCACGGTAGAGTCTGTTTCGGGCTTCCGCCAACAGGATCTTTCTCAATTCGTCCAAAGACAATACCATACCGACAGGATGGTAGTAAGCCTGGTAGGTGAAATCAAGGAGACTAAAGTGCAACGTATCATGAACAAATACTTTGGTTCGGTTCCATCAACCGAGTCCGTTTCTAAAACCGTTTCACCCGGGCCTGCGAACATTGAGCGGAAAGAAGTGGAAATGGATACTTTCCAAGCTCACCTTATGATAGGTAGCGAAACCTATGATCTACACAACAAGTTACGCCTTCCAATGGTACTGCTCAACAATCTTTTAGGAGGACCAGCCATGAACAGCAGGCTGAGCATGAACATCCGAGAAAAGTATGGTATTGCTTACAATCTAGAATCGTCGTACAGCGCCTATTCCGATTGCGGAGTTTTCAGCACCTACCTGGGAACGGATAAAAAATGGCTACGGAAAAGTGAGCAACTCATCCTTCGAGAACTCAAAAACTTAAGGGAGAAAAAGCTTACTACCACCGGACTTCACAGAGCTAAGCAGCAATTTAAAGGCCAATACGCTTTGGCCAAAGAAAGTGGTGCGGGGATGATGCAATCCATCGGAAAGAGTCTGTTAGTCTTGGATAAGGTCGAAGATTCGGCAACTATTCTGAGCAAAATCGATAACATCACCGCAGAGGAGATTCTGGAAGCAGCCAATTACACTTTTGATCCGAGTAAACTAAGCACACTGATATACCGATAGATATGGAATTCATTGACCCTGAACTGGACAATTACGTTCATCATCATAGCAAAGCGGAGAGTGATCTTCTGAACGAACTGAATCGAGAGACCTATCTCAAGGTACTGCAGCCCAGAATGCTTTCAGGGCATGTTCAAGGGCGTATATTGAGCATGTATTCAAAGCTGATTCAGCCGAACTGCATTCTCGAAATCGGCACGTACACCGGATATTCAGCCCTATGCCTGGCCGAAGGTTTGGCAAATGGGGGAACTCTTCACACAATTGAAAAAAATGAAGAACTACAGCCCATTATCAATCGCTACATTGAACGAGCGGGATTTAATGACCGCATAAAACTTCACATTGGCGACGCACTGCCCATTATAGAGTCGATGGATACAACATTTGACTTGGTCTTCATCGATGCCGATAAAACAAATTACCTCAACTACTATAAAGCCGTTCTTCCGAAAATGAAATCAGGAGGATGCATCATCGCTGATAATGTGCTTTGGAGCGGAAAAGTGCTTGATGAGAAGGAATTAAAAAATGATCCGGATACTTCCTTGCTCAATGAGTTCAACAAAGCAGTCACGGCAGACGATCGTGTTGAGAATGTCCTGCTATCCGTGCGAGATGGTTTAATGGTAATTCGAAAAAAGTAAAATCATGTTTGATCTAAGAAGCGATACGGTCACTAAGCCTAGCGAGAAAATGCTCAAGGCTATGTTCCATGCCGAAGTGGGTGATGACGTTTTTGGAGAAGATCCGACCATCAATCGATTGGAAGCGATAGGTGCAGAAATGATGGGCCACGAAGCAGGACTCTTTTGTCCTTCGGGAACGATGACCAATCAGATTGCCATTTCGCTCCATACCAAGCCCGGAGATGAAGTAATCTGCCATGAGACATCGCACATCTACAATTACGAAGCAGGCGGCATAGCCCGAAATTCGCTTAGTTCAGTTAAACTGATTTACAATGAAAGGGCCATCTTAACACCCGAAGAAATTGAAGACTCTATTCTCGATGACTATGACTGGCTGGCTAGAACATCTTTAGTGGTGGTAGAAGACACCTCCAACCGAGGAGGTGGGAAATGCTATGAATTCGAACAGCTCAAAGCTCTCGGGGAGACCTGCAAAAATCACGGACTCAGCTTTCACTTGGATGGAGCCAGAGCATTTAACGCCATTGTCAAAAAAGGCCACGACCTGACAGATTACGGTCAACTATTTGATTCTGTTTCCATTTGCCTTTCTAAAGGACTGGGTGCTCCCGTAGGTTCGCTGCTTTTGGGAAGCAAACCATTTATCAAAGAAGCCCGTCGCCGTCGAAAAGGAATGGGCGGAGGAATGCGTCAAGGTGGCTACTTGGCCATGGCGGGAATCTATGCATTGGAAAATAATATAGAACGTTTGCATGAAGATCACGACCTGGCCAAAGAAATGGCAGAAACGCTGAAGGGATGCAGCTCGGTGGTGAATGTGATAGAACCCGAGACCAATATTTTGATTTTTGACGTGGATGATTTGTCTGAGAAATACCTGACGAAATTAGAACAGCGAGGAGTACGAGGTGTATCTTTTGGCAAGAAACGAATTCGACTCGTGACTCACATGGACATTGACCGCTCGAAGAAAGATGATCTGAGCAAAGCACTAAAAAGAGCCTTAAGCTAATTGATCAGACTTACCTCCACCCTTCTGTCGGCAGGACCCGAAGTGGTGCTTTCGGTGTCGCCCAAATAGGTCACTATTATTCGATTTTCCTGCACTCCCATTGACGCAAGGAACCTTTTTACCGCCTCTGCCCGCTTCTCAGAAATCCACGCATTGTATTCTGAATTTCCGGACCTGTCAGCGTATCCGGTAACCAAAACCTTCTGATCGGGATTCTTCACCAGCAACACAATGGTTTTGTTGAGACGCGCCTTTTGCACCTCCCTTAATGAATACTCATTTTTTTCGAAGATCAAGTAATCGGGCTCAGCTTCAGCTGAGTTGCTAGATGGCTCATTCTTCAAATCAGCGATCATCTGTCGCATTTCTGCCATATCCTCTCTCAGATCGCTATTGTCTCTTCGATTGATCTCATCAATTTGACTTTGGAGATTTTGAAACATCTCAGAGTAGTTTGCCAGAATTCTGTTGTTCTCCTCCAGCAGATTTACCACCTCTTCCGAGAAATTATTTTTCTTTTTTCTGTTTTTTCTTGAGGGTCTTCTATCGGTAGAGAAGAGCTCGGGATTGAGACTTAAACTCCCGAGATCATCTTCCAAACCGGGAAAAGCCAACAACTCAAAATCTTCGGCAGCCATAGCATTTACCTTGCCCCCACCTTCTTTATTTTCGTAAACCGGCATATACTCTGCGACAAACTCAGTTGCTTCGGCAATGACAGATACCTTCAAGCTTAAAACCAAACTTTGGAAATCGTAAAGGCTCAAGTCATTTGCTTCTTTGAAACTTCGATTCGAATTATCCTTTATCCGACGGCCATTGAGCTCACTCATATATGAAGCTTGGCTTATTACCTCATCGGAAAACCCCCGGAATAATTCAGAGAATGGCAAGTCATTAATCCACACGGCATTCTTGACAATGGCCGAAACATTTTCGTCAAAATCCAACGGAGAAGAATAAATGCGTATTTGACCGTCTTGGACTAAATAGTTGTCATCGATAAAGGACTTTATCCCATAACTGATCATTTCATTGAGTAAGGACTGCCTTGAATTTGAGGCCAAATCATACTGGTTGATGATAACGGTTTGCTCTTGTACATCGCTGAGCACATAACTTTCAGGCACCTCATCAAGCTCATCACCGCGGAATTGATTTATCACGGTAACGTTTTGCGCTGACAATGCTGAAGCCGCGCAACAGATTATGGAAATTAAGAATTTTGTAAGCACCTAGGTCAAAATATCCATCAACTGATGAATTTCTTCGACAAATTTCGACAAAACACAACCCAATGTCCACTCAAAGTGGTTAAACGTTTTGAACAGAATAGGTAGATCAGGAACTGAATTGTGGAAAAGTCGACAATCCAAACGACACAGATGGGGCCATTATTGGAAGTCCAAACGGAACACGAAAAACACACACCTTTAGTAATGAGTGTATTAGGTCTAAATTAATTTCATTAGTGTACTGGCAACCCTAATAGATCGCTACCGTCTTATCAATAGAATCTTCTTTATACGTAAATAAGAGAAAGAAGGTTTCAAAACGAAAAACAACGCATTATGGACGGCATTATCAGTTTTATTCAAGACTTCTTCCTGGAACTCTATGCAACTTTTGGCGACGGATTGCTTCTTTTAGCAGGAGTTCTCGCTTTCTTCGGAATTGTTGCTCAGTGGAAACTATACGAAAAGGCAAACCAACCCGGTGTAGCCTGCATTGTTCCGATCTGGAATTTCATTGTTTTCCTTCGGATTGTTGGTAGACCGGCAAGTCACATGTTCCTTTTCTTCATCCCAATTTACGGCCAACTTTACCTTATTCCCAAGGTATATATTGAGTTGTGCAATAGCTTCGGGAAGACGAGCATTGTTGATTATGTATTGATTATTCTTTTCAATGCTTTTTACATCCTTAACTTAGGTTTGTCTTACGAGACTGAATATTTAGGTCCGGCGCATGGCAAGGATATGAGTGAGATTAAAGCAATGATGGACCGCAGCAGTGGTTCACGATCAGCTTACGCTTAGAATTTTCTCGGCCTGCTCGAGTGCTTCGGGGATTCCGCCGGGATTTTTACCACCGGCAGTGGCAAAGAATGGTTGTCCGCCGCCGCCACCTTGAATAAAACTTGCCAGTTCTTTCACAATATTGCCCGAATTAAAGCTTCTATCAGTAACCAATTCATCAGACAAAGCCACGGAAATCGTGGCTTTGTTGTTTTCGGATGTAGCCAAAACCAAGAAAAGCGGACTCATCTCTTTTCTGAGTTGAAACGCTATATCTTTCACTGAGGCAGCATCCAGATCAATTTTCTCAGCGATAAAAGATACTCCGTTAATTTCTCTTGCTTTTCCTACTAACTCACGTTTGAGGCTCTGCGCTTTAAGTGCTTTAAGCGCAGAAATTTCCTTTTCCAAATCAGCCTGCTTATGCAAAAGAGACTCTACCGCTTTGGCAGGAGACTTGGGTGCTTTGAGCAATTCTTTGATGCTCTGTAATTCATCAATGTTATTGAATGTTTCTGATTCTGCCGTTTCTCCCGTTACCGCCTCGACCCTTCTTATTCCTGCGGCAACGGAACCTTCGTTCAAAATTCTGAAAAAACCAATCTCGCCAGTGGCATTAACGTGGGTGCCACCGCAAAGCTCGACAGAATCACCAAACTTTATCACCCTCACTTCGTCGCCGTATTTCTCTCCGAATAGAGCCATAGCCCCCATTTCTCGAGCTTTATCCATGGACACTTTTCTGAATTCTGCAAGCGCCAAATTCTTTCGGATCATCATGTTGACTTGCGTCTCCACTTGGCGAACTTCTTCGTCCGTCATTTTAGAAAAGTGAGAGAAATCAAATCGGAGATAGTTCTTCTCTACCAACGATCCTTTTTGCTCGACGTGCGTTCCCAAAACATCTCGTAGTGCATGGTGCAGCAAATGAGTAGCGGAGTGATTCTTCTCCGTATTGCTTCGATCTCTTGCTGCGACAACAGCCTTAAAGTGAGGGTTCAAATCCTTAGGAGAATTCTTGGAAACATGGACAATGAGGTTGTTCTCTCGATAGGTATTTCCGATCGATAGCTTCTTCCCTTCGCTTTCGATAAATCCTTTATCCCCTACCTGACCTCCACCTTCAGGGTAGAATGGAGTTTTGTCAAACACCAAATGGTATAGCTTTTTACCCTTTTGCTCCACTTCGCGGTAGCGCACCAATTCTATTGTATCTTCTAAGGTGTCATATCCCGTAAATTTCGTCGCCGGCGCATCCGACAGTACAACCCAATCACCTGCAGCTATGGCCGAATCTTTTCTCGAACGACTTTTCTGTCGCTCGAGTGCATGTTGGAAAGCCACCTCGTCGTAGTGCTTTCCTTGTTCTGAAAGGATAAGCCCGGTTAAATCAGCAGGAAAGCCAAAGGTGTCGTACAATTCAAAAACCGTCTCACCGTCAATCTTATCTCCTGCATTCTTCTCAATAATCTCAGAGATCCGATCCATTCCTTTGGCAAGGGTGCGCAGGAAAGCTTCTTCTTCCTCCCGAATGACTTGAGAGATTAAAGTCTTATTATGCGTCAATTCGGTAAAAAAACCACCGAGTTGTTGCTCCAACTCATCCGCCAACAGTGTCAAAATCGGCTCTCGTCTATTCAAGAAACTGTAGGCATATCGGACAGCGCGCCTCAGTATTCTACGGATTACATAGCCCGCGCCCGTATTGCTTGGCATTTGACCATCGGCGATGGCGAAGGATACTGCGCGTATATGATCGGCCAAAACCCGAAAGGCAATATCTTGCTTCGAATCGGTTCTTCCATATTTTACTCCTGTTTCTTTTTCGAGAAATGAAATCAATGGAGTAAAAACATCCGTGTCGTAATTGGACTGCTTTCCTTGCAGTACCATGGCCAGTCGCTCAAAACCCATCCCCGTGTCAATGTGCTTTTCCTTCAATGGTATTAACTTTCCATCTGTCTTTCGGCTAAGTTCCATGAAAACCAAGTTCCAGATCTCTACTACTTGTGGGTGGTCCATATTGACCAATTCGCTACCGGCCTTCAACTTTCGCTCCTCGTCCGAGCGCAAGTCAACGTGAATCTCAGAACACGGACCGCAAGGACCTACATCTCCCATCTCCCAGAAATTATCCTTTTTATCACCTTTGAGTATGCGATCTTCATCGATCAAGTTCTTCCAGTATCCGTGCGCCTCGTCGTCTAATTCAAGTCCGTCTTCTTTGTCTCCTTCGAAGATCGTGACGTACATTCTGTCCTTCTCAACGCCGAACACATCGGTTAAGAGCTCCCAAGCCCATTCGATTGCTTCTTTCTTGTAATAAGCTCCGAAAGACCAATTACCCAGCATTTCGAACATCGTATGGTGATAAGTATCTACCCCTACTTCTTCCAAATCATTGTGCTTACCGCTGACACGAAGACATTTCTGCGTATCGGTAACCCGCTTATTTTGAGTCTCTTCATTGCCCAGAAAAATATCTTTAAACTGATTCATCCCGGCGTTCGTAAACATGAGCGTGGGATCGTTCTTAATAACAATTGGGGCCGAATCGACGATTTCGTGGTTTTTATCCTTGAAAAAGTCGAGAAAAGTCTGGCGAATTTGAGATGATTTCATTGGAAACAAAGTTTAACAGTCAAAGGTCATCTATGCAGAATCGGCAGTTTGCGCCATTCGGTCGATTTCCTACTTTTATGGTTTAATTTTCTCCTTACCGGATGGCAAAAATAAAATACAAGTACAATCCGAATACGCTCAACTACGAAAAAATACAGCTGACCTTCAAAGATCGGCTTAAGAAAGGTTTAACCTACTTCGTTGTCGGATTATTTTTTGCTTTGATTATCGTGTTTTTTGCCTACACCTTCATCGACTCCCCCAAAGAACTCTCATTGAAGCGGGAACTTGCTCAAATGAAGGCCAGATATGAACTTCTTAACAAGGATTTGGACAATGTCGAAGCGGTACTTTCAGACATCGAAAGGCGTGACGATAATATTTACAGACAGATCTTGGAATCTGAGCCCATTCCACAGTCTGTGCGTGAAGCAGGTGTTGGCGGTGTCAATCGCTACACTTATTTGGAAGGATACAGCAATTCCGATCTTGTGATCGATACAAAAAAGAGACTGGATAAACTGAAAAAACGCCTTTATGTTCAGTCAAAGTCGTTCGACGAAGTGGTAGATATGGCTAAGAATAAGGAGAAAATGTTGGCATCTATCCCGGCAGTGCAGCCTGTTCCTAACAAGAACTTGAAACGAGTGGCCAGTGGATACGGGTACCGGGTTCACCCCATATACAAGGTGCGTAAAATGCACTTTGGAATGGACTTCTCAGCTCCTACAGGAACTGAGATATTCGCCACCGGCGACGGAGTCATTTCAAAAGTAGTAAACAGCCGTCGCGGATATGGCAAGCACGTCATCATCAATCATGACTATGGGTACGAAACGCTGTACGCTCATATGAGTAAAATCGATGTGAGACGGGGGCAGAAAGTAAAAAGAGGGGACGTGATAGGTTTGGTTGGCAATACAGGAACCAGCAGCGCCCCTCATCTTCATTACGAGGTCATCAAAGACGGACGAAAAATCAATCCCGCCAACTTCTACTTTAACGATTTAACACCCGAGGAATACGATCTGATGATCGAGCTCTCTTCCAGTGTAAACCAATCCTTTGACTGATGCCATACCGCGAAAAAGAAATTGAAAAGCTTTACTATAGCATCGGCGAAGTCTCGAAGATGTTTGACGTAAACACTTCGCTTATTCGGTTTTGGGAAAAGGAATTTGATATTATCAAACCGAAAAAAAATAAGAAAGGCAACCGACTCTTCACCAAACAAGATGTAGAGAACTTTGGT
>JGI12210J13797_10822567_pt1 | contig 13860 bp, 10 predicted proteins | sample ElkSlonscriptome_3_FD_13797 | JGI IMG/M metagenome (IMG submission 13797)
CCTCCTTGCGCCGCGACACCGCAAGAACAGAATACCGTCCCCATCCTTCTCGCTCTCCAACGGCCCCGGTCCATGGATCTCCCGCCCCCTCACACGCTCGTCCCCGGAGTCGGGGCGGTGCTCCTCTCCCTCGGACTCCTTGGCTCGACTCCCGACGTCGCGTCGGCTCAGGCCCCCGACTCCGCCATCGTGAGCGCAGCCCTGGCGGGGTTGGAGTATCGGGAGATCGGCCCCGCCCTCATGGGGGGACGGATCAGCTCCTTGGCGGTGGTGGAGTCCAAGCCTCAACACTTCCTCGTCGGCACCGGCTCCGGTGGTCTGTGGAAGACGGAGAACCACGGTACGTCCTGGACGCCCCTGTTCGACGACCAACCCACCTCGTCCATCGGCGACGTGGCCGTTTACCAGGCCAATCCCAACCTGATCTGGGTCGGGACCGGTGAGCCACAGAACCGGCAATCCTCCCCGTGGGGGAACGGCGTGTACAAGTCCACGGACGGGGGCGGCACCTGGATCCATATGGGGCTCGAGGAGACCAAGCACATCGGTCGGGTCCTGATCCATCCCACCAACCCCGAGGTGGTCTACGTCGCTGCTGCGGGCGACCTGTGGGCGGCGAACCCGGAGCGAGGCGTCTACCGGACCGTGGACGGTGGCGAGAGCTGGGAGCTCGTCCTCCACATCGACGAAGACACGGGGGCCATCGATCTGGCCATGGATCCCAGCGATCCCAGGACGCTCTTCGCTGCGATGTACCAACGGCGCAGGACCGGCTTCGGCTTCAACGGGGGCGGGCCTGGCAGCGGACTGTACCGCACACTGGACGGCGGGGACAGCTGGACTGAGCTCACCGACGGGCTCCCAGCGGGAGACATGGGACGGATCGGCGTCGACGTGTTCAGGGGGGACGGCAACCTGGTCTATGCCCTGGTGGAGGCCAACGCGGTGACCGCCGATGCCAGCTTCGGCGGCGGTGATCGGGGAGAGACCGGCCTCTACCGCTCCAAGGACCGGGGAGCGAGCTGGGAAAAGATCTCCGACACCAACCCCCGGCCCATGTACTACTCCCAGGTGCGTATCGACCCAAGCAACGCCGACCGGATCTACGTACTGGGAACGCGGCTCCAGGTTTCGGACGACGGCGGCAAGACCTTCCGCGCCGACGGCGCCGTCCAGATCCACGTGGATCACCACGACCTGTGGATCAACCCGGAGGACCCGGACCACCTCATCCTGGGCAGCGACGGAGGGGTGTCGGCCTCCTGGGACGGCACCGCGCACTGGCGCATGTTCGACAACCTGGCGCTGGGTCAGTTCTACACCATCTCGTACGACATGCGCGATCCGTACTACGTGTGCGGCGGCCTGCAGGACAACGACCCGTGGTGCGGCCCCTCGAATACCCGCTCCTTCCACGGCATCCGGCACCAGGACTGGTACGAGACCGCCTACGGGGACGGCTTCTGGACCGTGGTGGACCCCACGGACTCCACCATCGTCTTCTCCGAGTCTCAGGGCGGTAACATGAACCGCTACGACCTGATCACCGGTGAGAAGACGCCCATGCGGCCCATCGTGGGACCCCGGGAGGAGGGCGACACCACGAAGGAGTACCGCTTCAACTGGAACAGTCCCCTCCTGATCTCCCGGCACGACCCCGCCACCATCTACCTGGGGGCCAACTACCTGATGCGTTCCCGGGACCGAGGGGTGTCCTGGGAGGAGGTCGGAGGCATCGACCTCACCCGGCAGATCGACCGGGACACCCTGAGGATCATGGGTGTGCCGGGCTCGGAACCCATGATGTCCATCCACGACGGGATCTCCACCTACGGCAACCTCACCGTCTTCGCCGAGTCCCGCTTCACACCGGATGTCCTCTGGGCCGGGACCGATGACGGAAACGTTCAGGTTAGCCGCGACGGTGGGGAGACGTGGACCAACGTCGTCGATCGCATCCCGGAGCTACCCGATCGCACCTACGTGAGCCGCCTGACCCCCTCCGCCCACGAGCCGACCCGGGTCTACGCTACCTTCGACGGCCACCGGAACGGCGATTACGCCCCCTACGTGTACGTCACGGAGGATCTCGGGGAGAGCTGGGAGCGGATCGACGAGGGTCTCCCCGAGGGGTGGTCCGTCAACGTGATCACGGAGCACCACCGGGCCCCGAACCTCCTCTTCGTGGGGAACGAGATCGGCGTCTTCCAGTCGGTAGATCGAGGTGAGAGCTGGCAGCAGCTCAAGGCCAACTTCCCGACGGTCCCGGTGGACGACCTGGCCATCCACCCTCGGGAGAACGACCTCATCGTCGGCACCCACGGGAGGAGTGCATGGATCCTCGACGACCTGGGCCCCCTCGAAGCGCTGGCTACCGAGCCGGAACTCCTCGCGGGGGCAGCGGCCGTCTTCCCGATGAAGAGGTCCATCATGTGGGCCGAGAAGGGGGACTGGCCCTTCTACGGCGCCACGTATTCGGCGCCGAACCCACCCCGGGCGGTCCGGGTCCGTTACTGGCTCGCGGAGGAGGTCCCTCCGGATTCCGATGTCGAAGAGGAGAGCGATACCGACGGCCCGGATGCTCGAAGCATCGAGCTCGCCATCCTCGACGCGTCCGGTGCGGTGGTGCGAACCGTGGAGGGTCCCGGCACCGCCGGGCTCCACGAGGTCCTGTGGGATTGGCGACACGAACCCCCCTTTGCTGCCCCGGCCGACGGGACCGACGGCCCCCGGCCTCCGCAAGGACCCATGGTGCTCCCGGGCAAATACACCGTCCGGCTGGAAGTCGCCGGCGAAGTTCACTCCGCCGACGTCAGGGTCGCGGCTGACCCCCGACGACCCATGACCCCGGCAGACCGGCAGGCTCGCCAGGACGCCCTCATGGCGCTCCACCGTCTCGCCGAACCCCTGTCCCAGGCACGGCAGCGAGTCACCAGCCTCACGGAGCAGATGGACGAGGTCCAGGGGCTCTTCGCGGGTCGGGAAGAGCTTCCCCCATCCCTCACCGGCGAGGCCGCTGCCATCCAGGAGGAGTTGGAGTTGATCGAGGAGGGCCTGGACGAGGTGGGTGAGTGGACGGATGTGGCAGGCGGCATCCAGGGTTCTTCGACCCTCCCGACGGAGGATCAACTCTGGCAGATCGATGCCGCGTGGGACGCCATGCCAGGCTGGACCTCTCGGCTGAACGCCCTCATCACGACCCGGGTACCGGCCTTCTACTCGGAGCTCGATGCACAGGGCGTCCGGCCGGATCCCGGAGCTCCCATCGCCCTTCCTCGGCGCAGCGGCGGCTGAGGTAGAGCCAGGGTGCGCTCGGCCGCGTAACCAGTCCCGAGAAGACCCTGGCCGATTCGGTGCGGAGAACCTACTTTGCAGTACAAAGTAGTCTGCAACCATCAACTTCGATCCCGTTGAGAGGAGCCATGACCGCCCTCGCTGAATTCCTCTTCCCTGCTCCGGCCCCTCGAAACGCCGTCGAGATCGTGAAGTGGTGGGAGCGCCGCCGCGTCCCCTACAACCTGGCCGTGGGCGCCGCCGGCACCCTTTCCCTGATCGCGCTCGCGGCGACTCAGCTCCTGCCCCCTTTTTCGAAGGCCCCGATGCTTCCTCTCGGCGGGGCGTTGGTCTTCGGCGTGATGGCGAACCTCTGCTACCTCCTCGGGCCTGCCGTGGAGCTCGGGGTCGGCATGGTCTGGGGCCGATCGGTGCTCCCAACGGGCCCGGCGCTGTACCGCATGGGACTCACCTTCTCCGTGGGTCTCGCCCTCTTCCCCGCCCTCCTGGCGGTCCTGATCTGGTGCGCCATGACGCTTCGAGTCCTGCTGTTCTGATCCCCGTGGCCGGAAGGAAGTCCGGGGCCCGAGCGGGCGGTGGGTCGCGCAGGAGCAGATCGCTCCCTAGGATGGGCCGATCTCACCACCATTCTGGTGAGGCGGTTCGAAGGCGCTGACGCCACTCGGCCTCATCACTCCCCCAGGAGCTTCATGGGTCGCCTTTCTCTCACTGCGCCACAGGCGGGCTGGCCTGCAGCCAACCGGTTCCCGGTCACCCGCCGTCCGGGCGGCGCCGACGCTTGCCGGTGAGTCTGGGCACGGCGCGATTCCTCGCAGGGCTCTACTTCGTCGCCATGCTCGGTGCCGTCACCTGGCCCGGGGCCCTCCCCTTCATCCGTATCCGTCCCTTCGTGCTCGGGTTGCCCTTCAGCTTCGCCTGGATCGCCGGGTGGACCCTGGGGGCAGTCTTCGTCCTCTGGGGACTCGACCGGGTCGAAGGGCGCTACCGGGACGCCGACTGATGGAGCGGTGGGTCTGGGTCACGATCATCATCACGGCCTACCTCGGCGTGACTCTGGCCATCGGACTCGCTGCGGGGCGCCGCACCTCGGATAGCGTCCAGGGCTTCGTGGCCGGCGACCGGAGCTTCGGCCTCCTCGTCATGTATTTCGTGACCGGGGCCTCGGTCTTCAGCGCCTTCGCCTTCCTGGGCGGCCCTGGATGGGCCTACTCCCGGGGCGCAGCGGCCTTCTACATCCTGGCCTACGGCGCCCTGGGGATGGCGCCGTTCTACTGGATCGGTCCCCGGGTCGCCGCGCTGGGGCGGAGATTCGGCTACGTGACCCAGGCTCAACTCCTGGTCGGCCGCTTCCCCTCCAGGGGGCTCTCGCTCCTGGTGGCGGTCCTGAGTCTCATCGCCTTCGTCCCCTACATCACCGTGCAGATGAGGGGGGCGGGAATCGTCATCGAGACGGTGACGGAGGGGCACATCCCCTTATGGGCCGGGGCTCTGGTGGCGTACGGGATCGTCATCGTCTACGTGCTGAACAGCGGTGTCATGGCGGTGGGCTGGACGAACACCTTCCAGGGCATCTTCATGGTCACCATCGCCTGGACCCTGGGGCTCTACCTCCCGATCCGTCTCTACGGCGGCGTAGGCCCCATGTTCGAGGAGATCGCCCTGAGCCGCCCCGGCTTCCTGAGTCCGCCTGGGCTCGACGGAAGCGGGGCACCGTGGAGCTGGGGGGCGTACTCCAGTCTCATACTCGTCAGCATCGTCGGGCTCATGATGTGGCCGCACCTCTTCATGAAGGCCTTTGCCGCCAAGGACGATCGGACGCTCCGGCGCACGGTGATCCTCTTCCCCACCTTCCAGCTCTTCCTGATCCCGGTCTTCCTCATCGGCTTCGCCGGCGTCCTCTTCACCGCCGAACCTCTGGCCCAGGCCGACTCGATCCTCCCCTTCATGATCATGGAGACCCAGCTGCCCGCGATGGTCGTCGGGCTCTTCTGCGCCGGCGCCCTGTCCGCCTCCATGTCCACGGGAGACGCCCTCCTCCACGCCTCCGCGTCGGTCGTCGTCGAGGATGGGATCCGACCGTGGCGACGGCTCACCGACGGCCAGGAGCGGGCCCTCATGCGCGGCATCGTCCTCATGGTGGGGGCGGCAGCGTACGTGGCGGCGCTGGACCCGGACTCGTCCCTCGTCCTCCTCCTGGCCTCGGCCTACGGACTCATTTCACAGCTGGCTCCACCGGTGGTCGCCGCCCTCTACTGGCGCCGGGCCACGACAGCCGGGGTAACGGCAGGCCTTGCCGCCGGTGCCGCCACCGCCGTCTTCTTCTGGCTGAACCCCGAACTCAAGCCCCTGGAGATCCACGAGGGGATTCTGGGGCTCATCGTCCACATTCCCACCCTCGTTCTCGTGAGTCTGGCCACTCCGGCCCAGAACCCCGAGGAGGTCGAGACCTTCATGAGCGCTGCATGACCGCCGGCCCCTTGGATCCGGACAACGCGCCGGGCGGCGCCGAGGAACAATCCTCCCGCGACGTCGGGAGCCAGTCGGACGAGCTCGAGGCTCGCCTCGCCCTCCTACGGGGTCGCCTTGAAGAGCTCGACGGAGAGCTGATCGGGCTCGTAGGCCTGCGACGGGACCTCGTCCTCGAAGTGGGGCGGGTGAAGGGCAGAATGGGCCGGCCCATTCTGGATCCCGTCCGGGAAGCCCGGGTCGTCCGTCGTGCCGCTGAGCGAGCGCGGGCGGCGGGGGTGGACGAGGAGCTCATCCGCGACGTGATCTGGCGAATCATGGCCTCGGCCCGGGACGCTCAGACGGGCCGGACCGGGTGGGGCCCGCCGGAGCCTCCAGACGGGACCGATTGAGGGGGACCATCTCTGCATCTGCGCGCTACCCTCCCGCATGGAGCCTCTCCGCGCGTGGAGCCTCGCCCTACCGGGTCGGGAGCACCACCTCCACCGACACGATGGAATCGGCGTGGATCCGAACCCGGTGCGTCCGGGGCCCTTCCCCGACCGCTCCGAGCTGGGGATGCTCCACCACGAGATCGTAGCCACCGGGCTGCACACCCTCCAGCAGGAACGAACCGTCGGGGCCGGGGACCGCGCGGTGGGACGTGCCCGACAGGTAGACCCGACCCGCCTCGGGCCCAGGATCCGCCGCTCCGAGCACCTTCCCCAACACCGCCCCTGTCCCCTCGCTGATGGTGGCTCCCACCCGGGCGATCCCACGGGCGTCCCGAACGACGGCCCCGGTCTCACGAATCCGGACGAGGCGGGGCGGCCGACCTCCCAGGCTCTCGACAGTCGCCGCAGGCATGCGGATCGCCCACTCCTGGACGATCCAGGCGCCTTGGGGGAGGCGGCGGAACTCGACCTCCCCTCCGACGGCATCGTCGTTGTCGTACTCGGAAATCCCCGTGTAGCTGTACTCGAGACGATCCAGGACTCCTTCGCCGGCGAACCAGAGGGTCCCCTCGATGTCCGGGATTCGCCGGCCATCCCGGGGGTAGAAGGCCAACCCGAGCTGCCCGTCCTCTCGGACCGCCTCGAAGCAGTGGCCCGACAGGAAGACGTCGGAGAGGAGGACCGCCGCATCCGGACCGTAGTACTCGTACCCCAAGCTGTCCTGTACGACGAACCCCTCGGCCATGAGCGTCTCGGCCTCGATGCTCACGAATGGAGATTGGCCGAGCAGGGTCCTGGGGGTCTCCTGCTCCCAGATGACGGTCTCCCCGTCTGCCGCGAGCTCTCGGCGGAAGTTGGTGATGTCGTAGACATAGCCGATCTCATCGATCCACTGCGCCACCTCCAGCGCCTTCCGGGCCTCGTCCCACAGACGCACCGTGGTAGATCCGTCGCCGCTGGAAAGGTCACATTGGGCGGCACCGGTAACCTCCAGCCCTTCGATGCTCAGCGCCGCCGCTTGGATCTCCAGGTGCTCCTCCCGGACCTCCCCGGCGGCGAAGTCGAAGTACTCACCAAAGGTGGAGGCTACACCGAGACCCTCGACCCGGAGCCGATATCGCCCCGGAGCGGGGACCCGAAGCACGTAGCGGCCCCCCTCGTCGGTGAGGACCGCGGCCCGCCGCTCCCCATCGGGATCCAGGAGCGCCACGAACGCTCCCACCTGGGGGAGGCCGGTACCCGCCTCGATGATCCGACCGATGACGGTCCCGGCGGGACCCTCCTGAGCCGAAAGCGGCCCCGCTGTGAAACCGACGGCGGCCGGCGAGTCACGAACAGGGCCCGGGAGGGAAGCCGCGAAGGTGAGGCCCAGAAACACGAAGAGGGAGGGTCGGATGCCGAGACGCCCGCCCCTCCCCCTCACTGTGTCGGTCCTGGCGTCAGTCGTCCGCCATGTACACGGCACGGGACCCAGTTCGTCCAAGAGAGGCGACCACGTGGAAGGCCTGACCCACCGGTACGCGAACCGCGTAGGGCTCACCCGGTGGGGTCTGACCGAGGACCAGGTGAGGGTTCAGGGCCTTCACCACACGGTACTCTGCATCGAGGCCCTCGGCGACCTCTCGAAGAGACGTCCCCCCCGGTACCCACACCCGATGGAACTCGTAGGGCCGCTCTCCCTCGACGCCATCAAATCCGTGGTGGTCCCGTTGCTCGGCGAGAATCGTCGCGGCGAGCATGCGCGGCACGTACTCCCGCGTCTCGAAGGGCAGGTGCGGCCGGATCTTCCAGTACGCCTCGTCGGAGGCAGGGATGGAGAATCCCCCCCGTCGGAGCGCCCGGTCCACCCGGGTCGGACCCGCGTTGTACGCGGACGCCGCGAGGTACCAGGATCCGTATCTCCGATGCAGGCGCGCCAGATACGACAGAGCCGCGTCCGTAGCCTCCAACGGATCTCGACGCTCGTCGACGAACTCGTCGATCCGGAGGCCATACGCCTGCGCCGTAGCCGTCATGAACTGCCAGACCCCCACGGCTTCGACCCGGGACACCGCCGCCGGACGAAGGCCCGACTCGATCATGGCCAGGTAGAGCAGCCTCGAGGGCATCCCCCGCTGCCGCAGCTTGCCTCGGATCATCCCCCCGAAGGCACCCTCCTGGGTGAGGAAGATCTCGAAGGTGGGCCGCTGGTCACTGGTGAAACGCCCGATCCAGTAATCGACCCGCTCGTGCTCGGGGAGGTCCAGATCTGCGATCAAGGCCTCGGAGGGGATCGCCGCCTGGATTGGAGACAACTCGACCTCCGGGGTCGGAAGATCGATCCCCGAAGAGCTCGTGAAGGCAGACGACACGACCATGACGCCGGACAAACTACCCAGCGCTCGGAACGCCCGACGGGCTCGCCGACCCCTTCCGGGCTTGATGATTGCGCTGGATCGGGACGACAGAGTCGAGGCCGGATCTCCCAATGGAGAGTGGATGCTCGAAGTCATGCTATTGAAACCTCCTGTCCTCCTACCTGGTCTCCGTCCCGAAACGAATGGTGGGTCGGTCCCCGGGTAGAGGGAGGGGGGATCGTGATCGACGCACGGTGGTTCAGGGTCGCAACGCCACTGCTGTTAACATGGCGGACCCCTGCAGGCGCATCAAGGAAGACCACCGGCTCGTGCCGGGCCGAAGCCCCCACGAGTCGGTGGAGAGGAGGGCCGATTGCCCGTCAGTCCTCGGGATAGACGGAAACGGCCTTCCGGCGATGAACGCTCTCGAACTTCACCACGCCATCCACAAGAGCGAAGAGCGTGTCGTCTCCACCCCGCTTGACATTGCGGCCGGGGTGAAAGGGGGTACCCCTTTGCCGCACGAGGATGCTCCCAGCGCTGACGAACTCCCCACCGTACCGCTTCACGCCGAGGTACTGGGGGTTGGAATCGCGCCCGTTCCGGCTGGAACCGACACCTTTCTTATGAGCCATGAGAAGACTCCTGGACGAGAGAGTTCAGGACCGACCGGAGGTCAGACCTGAACCTCCGCGACTCGAATCTCGGTGAATCCCTGACGATGACCCTGCTTCTTTCGATACCCCTTCCGACGCTTCCGCTTGAACACGATCACCTTCTTGTCCCGTCCGTGTCGGATCACCTCGGCCGTAACCTTGGCACCCTCGACGATGGGCGCGCCCACCTTTACGTCACCATCATCCGAGGCGAGAAGCACCTCGTCGAAGGTGATGGAGTCTCCGGCTTCCGCCTGGATGGTCGGAATCCGAAGCTGTTTTCCGGGCTCGGCGCGGAACTGCTTTCCGCCGGACTTGAACACCGCGAACATGGAATCGTCCTGGGTTTATCTTGTTTCACAGAGCCTGAAAGGATCACCAATACGTGGGGCGGCGTCAACCCCTGAGGCAGGGAATTCCAGAGCGGTCGCCTAGCCCGCAGGTGACCCGGGAGAGACACCATCACCCCCCTTGCAGCGATCGCAGCAGCGATCACATCGCTGCGACGCACACTAATGGATGGCGTACCGGTCCGTCACGTCGGTCTCTGCAGGGCCGGAGAGGAGGTGGAACTCGTCTTCCCGAAGGAGAGGATCGTCCCGAAGTTTGAGGGCCAGACCCGTGCTCTGACGCATCCGCTTCAGGAAGCGGGGCTCTTCCTCCAGAATCTGCAGCGCCACCTCGGGGTGCACGCGGACGACGACGCTCCGTTCCTCCTTGGCAGCACCGGCCCGGACCAGAGAACGCTCGATCCTCCGGACCACCGTGGTCGGGGCATAGATCCGACCGCTGCCCGCACAGTGGACGCACTCCTCCGTGAGCGCCTGGAAGAGCGACGGCCGCACCCGCTGCCGAGTCATCTCCACCAGCCCGAGGCTGGACACCTCGAAGGCCTTGGTGCGAGCCCGGTCCCGGCCCAGGTGGCTCCGCAGTTCGTGAAGCACCTTGTCCCGGTTCTGCTGGGACTCCATGTCGATGAAGTCCACCACGATGATCCCGCCCACGTCCCGGAGCCGGAGCTGTCTCGCCACCTCCTTGGCGGCGTCCAGATTCGTCTTGAGGATCGTCCGCTCCGGGTCCTTCTTCCCGGTGTATCGTCCCGTGTTCACATCGATGGAGACCAGGGCCTCGGTGGGCTCCACGATGATGTACCCCCCCGAAGGCAGGACGACCTTCCGCTGGAAGGCCTCCCGAATCCCCTCTTCCACCCCGTATTCGTCGAAGAGGGGGAGTTCGCCCTCGTGGAGCTTGATGCGGTCCAACAGGTCCGGTGCCACGTTGGAGACGTAGTTGACGATCTCCTGATGGACCTCCTTGGAATCCACGGTGAGGGACTCGAACTTGTCGCTGAAGAGGTCCCGGATGACACCGGAGATGAGCTTGGCCTCACGGTGGATCGGAGCCGGCGCCCGCTTCGCAGACCGGGCCTTCTTCTCGATCTTCTTCCAGTTCTGGTGAAGACGCTTGAACTCCTGCTCCAGCGTCTCCTTCGTGACCTCTTCGCCCACGGTTCGGACGATCACCCCAGCCTTCCCCGCCGGGACGATCTCCTTGGCCATACTCCGGAGGCGGGACCGCTCGCCCCGGTCCTCGATCTTACGGCTGACCCCGACGTGGGTGCTGGAGGGGATATAGACCAGGAAGCGCCCAGGCAGGGAGACCTGAGCCGTGAGGCGCGGACCCTTCGTGCTGATGGGCTCCTTGGTGACCTGCACCAGAATCTGCTGGCCCTTCTGGAGCTGGTCCTGGATCGGTGGGAAATCCCTGCGCCGTCGACGCCCTCCGCCTCCGCCCCCCTCGTCGTCGTCGTCCTGATCCTCGTAGACGAGGTCGGAGACGTGGAGAAAGCCGGCCTTCTCGGCACCGATGTCCACGAAGGCGGCCTGAATGCCAGGGATGACGGCATCGACTCGACCCAGGTAGATGTCACCATTCATCCGGTCCTGGTCGGGCCGGTCGAACAGGACCTCCACCAACTGTTGGTCTTCGAGGAGCGCGACCCAGGATTCCCGGGCCGAAGCGCTTACCAGAATTTCACGTCGCAACGTGTGTGACTCCGAATGATCTCGTATCGGCCCCGATCCCGCACCCCGTCGTCACCTCCGCCCCGCCTCCAGGAGCGCTCTCCCATGAGGCCGGAACCGACCGTGCAACGCCGCGCCAGATCTATGCGGAACCTGGTTGACTGCAGATTTAGCCTACCGCCTCCATGGCCTCGCGAAGGACGTGGCGGGCGATGACGAGCTTCTGAACCTCACTCGTCCCCTCGCCGATCTCGCAGATCTTCGCGTCCCGGGCCATGCGTTCCACGGGATAGTGGTCGCTATACCCGTCGGCGCCCATGAGCTGAATTGCCGCCAGCGTCGCATCCATGGCGAGTTCGGAGCAGAAGAGCTTGGCCATGGCCGCCTCCTTGGAGAAGGGCTCACCCTGGTCCTTGAGCCAGGCGGCGTGGTACGTCAGGTGCCGGCCCGCCTCGAGCTGGGTGGCGATCTCCGACAACCTGAACTGGACCTGCTGGAGGTCGTAGGCTCGCTTCCCGAATTGCCTTGGCTCCGCCGTATACTTCACCGCCTCGTCGAAGGCTCCGTGGGCCAGTCCGAGGGAAAGCCCGGCGATCCCGATCCGGCCTGCATCGAGGGTCTCCATGAAGTTGATGAATCCCCGACCCTCCTCCCCCAGGCGGTTCTCTTCCGGGATCCAGGCGTCCTCGAAGAGGAGCTCCCGGGTGTCGGAGGCCCGCCACCCCATCTTGTCCTCCTTCTTTCCCGCCTTGACGCCGTCGACGTACTCCAGGGCCCCGTTCACGCCCATCCCCACGGCCCCCATCTTCTCGGGGTCCGCGGTGGGCTTGGTGACGATGAAGGAGGAGATACCCCGAGCGCCTTCGGCGGGGTCGGTCACGGCCGTGACGGTGAAGACCTCGCCCACGCCAGCGTGGGTGATGAAGATCTTGCTCCCGTTCAGTCGGTACCCGTCTCCCTCACGGACCGCACGGGTCCGGGTTCCACCGGCGTCGGAGCCGGCGCTGGGCTCCGTAAGGCCGAAGCCGCCCAGGACCTTCCCCGCGGCAAGATGGGGCAGATACTTCTCCTTCTGGGCCTCCGACCCGAAGGAGAGGATCGGTCCGCTCCCCAGCGTGGTGTGGGCGGAGACCGTGATCGAGTGACTCGCGTCGTATCGGGCCAGCTCCTCGACGACGAGGATGTAGCTGGTGTAGTCCAGGCCCTGGCCACCGTACTCCTTCGGGACCGGGACACCCAGGAGGCCCATCTCGCCCATGGCCTGGACGTTTTCCCAGGGAAACTCACAGCGGTCATCGAGGTCCCGGGCCACCGGAACGATCGCCTCCCGGGCGAATTCTCGCACGCGGGCGCGCAATGCATCGTGGGCTTCCGTGAAGTATCGAGGCATGCGGGATGGAGAGGGTCTGGGGCGATCCAGGGAGCCGGATCAGTCTGGAGAGCCTCGTAAGATAGACCGGCCCGGTGGCGCCACAAAGGGACTGGGATCACGATGGACCCGCCGGCGCCCGTGGGGGGGGCGGGTGGAGTGTGGCCGCGATCATGCGCATCTCGGGCGGTCGGGTGAACGGCAGGACGCGCAATCACAGCGGCCCGCCGCGAGGGTCTCTCCGAAGTAGGCCAGCAACCTTCCGCGCTTGCAGCCCCTGGTCCGGCAGTAGGCGAACACGGCGGCGAGGCGCGCCAGAGCCTCCCGACGAGCCCTTCCCGCGGCGCGTAGCGCCGCGATGGGCGGGCTCTCCGACCCTTGGCTCGCCCGGCCACCCAGGAGCCGGGTCGCGACCCTCCTGAGCCCCTCGCCTGCATCCCGGGCGCCCCCGAAGCCCGCAGACTGAGCGAGACGTTCCCACTCCGCCTCTGCGGCGGGCCACCCGTTCCGCCGAATCCGAAGCCAGAGGCTCAGGAGTCTCCGGAAGCTGGGGTAGGATTGGTCGAGCCATCCGCGAAGGAGGCCTCGATCTCGAGGGGCCCAGAGGAGGAGAGCACGTGCCGGCTCACCATCCCGTCCTCCCCGGCCGGCCTCCTGGTAGTAGGCTTCCAGGGAGCCCGGGGGCGACCAGTGGACCACGGCCCGGACGTCCGCCTTGTCCACGCCCATCCCGAAGGCGTTGGTGGCGACGAGGAGGTCGACGTCGCCGGAGACGAAGGCGGCTTGGGCCGCAGAACGGGCATCGGCGTCCAGCCCCGCATGGTAGGCTCCGACCCGGAGCCCTCGGGCCTGGAGGGCCCGGGCAAGGCGTTCCACGCCGCCCCGGGTCCCGGCGTAGACGACGGTGGGGCCCGGGAGGGGACGGAGAGCGTCCCAGAGGTGCCGCCAGCGGTCTGCCTCGTCCGAGACCCGGGTCGCCTCCCAACCGAGGTTGGGTCGATCGAAGCTCCGCTGGACCTGGGCCGGAGTTCGAAGGCCCAGGTCGGCGACTAGGGCCCGACGGACCGAAGGGGTCGCCGTGGCGGTGAGGGCCAGAACCGGCAGGTCGAGACGGGGGCCCAGCCCTTCGAGAACCCTGTAGTCGGGACGGAAGTCGTGTCCCCATTGAATGAGGCAGTGGGCCTCGTCCACGACCAGCCCCGAGAATCCCGAGGTCAGGAGAGCCTCCCCGTGTCGGCTCGCCAACCGCTCGGGAGCGACGAAGAGGAGGTCCAGTTCACC
>JGI12210J13797_10268376_pt1 | contig 13859 bp, 16 predicted proteins | sample ElkSlonscriptome_3_FD_13797 | JGI IMG/M metagenome (IMG submission 13797)
CTGCGTTTTCATCGTCTCGTGCGGGTCTCGTGCGGGTCTAGGCGGGTAAGTGCTAGGCGGGTAGTGATCAGGCAGCCGCGTGGTGGCGGGTGACAAATCGGGTGCGGATCGGGAGTTTGGTCGCTGCGAGCCGGAGCGATTCTTTCGCGACAGATTCAGGGATCCCGTCCAATTCGAAGATCATGTTACCTGGGCGCACAACAGCGACCCAATATTCTGGTTGGCCTTTTCCTTTCCCCATCCGGGTTTCCGGCGGGCGGGAAGTAACGGATTTATCCGGGAAAATGCGGATCCAGAGTTTGCCTTTCCGTTTCATGTTGCGGGTAAGCGCGACACGGGCGGCTTCAATCTGGGTATTGGTGATCCAGGCACGTTCCAAAGTTTGGAGGCCGAATTCACCGAAATCGATTTTGGTATTGCGAGTCGCATTACCGGCGCGGCTGCCGCGGTGGCTTTTGCGATACTTCACACGTTTTGGCATCAAAGGCATGACAATCTATCTCCTGTTATATCAAGGGTTGGGGTGAGAGCGTCGGGGCGTGTTTCAGGCGGCTGCCGCGGCGGCTTCTTTTTTCTTCTTTTCATCGGCTTCCTGGCCTTCGACATCTTCCTTACAGAGCCAGCATTTGACGCCAATAATTCCTGCCGTAGTCCGGGCTTCGGCAAATCCGTAATCGATCGGTGTCCGCAAGGTGTGCAGAGGCACTTTACCTTGTCGATATTGCTCGGACCGAGCGATCTCAGATCCGCCAAGACGGCCGCCGGCGCGAACGCGAACACCGAGAGCCCCGGCATCCATCGTGGTTTGAACGGCCCGCTTCATGGCGCGACGGAAGGAGATCCGCCGTTCCAGCTGCATTGCGATATTTTCGGCGACGAGTTGCGCGTCGAGATCGGGCGTCCGAATTTCTTGAATTTCGATTTTCACCGAGGCCCCACCGACCAAGGCGGTCAATTTCTTGGTCATTTCTTCGATCTCAGCGCCCCGCCGACCGATGACGATCCCAGGCCGGGCGGTATGGATGGTGACGCGGATACTGGCCCAGGCGCGTTCGATGACGACCTTCGCGACGGCGGCAGTGCGCAGTTTCCTTTTGAGGTAACGACGAATCTCCAAGTCGGAGTGAAGGAAGGTGGTGTAGTCTTTGCGGGAGGCATACCAGCGCGAACGCCAATCACGGTTGAGCTGGAGCCGGAATCCGATCGGATTAACTTTTTGTCCCATAATATTATTGTTGGGTGGCGGTTGCGGTGGGAGCGGCCTCGTTGGAGGCGGCGGCATCATCCGCATCGGAGGCGGCGGGCTGCGGTTCGCTCGGGCGGCCTTCTCGAACCGAGGGGCTCAGATGGCGGCGCTTGGGTTTGGTGTCCGGCGCAGCTTCGTCGGACACGGTGATTTTAATATGAGAGGTTCGTTTACGGATCGGGCTGGCAGAGCCACGAGCGCGGGCGCGAAAGCGTTTCATGGTCGGGCCTTCCCCGACGACGGCTTCCTTGACCACGAGGTCGTCGACCCGGGCGTCGTGATTATTCTCCGCATTAGCGATGGCGCTCTTGAGCGTTTTCTCTACGAGGCGCGCCGCCTTTTTGGGAGTGAAGTTCACCAGATCGAGCGCCGATGAAGCGGTCAGCCCCTGGATACAACGCGTCACTTCTCGGGCTTTAAACGCCGAGATGCGCGCGAAACGAAATGTCGAAGTTGTGGTCATGTTAAATACTGTTTATCTGGAAAGCTCCGCTTTAGCCGGATCGCCTACTCGAATCCGTTCCTTCCCCAAATCCAGTTCTTGAATCACAGCGCCGGAGATCGACTCGCGCACCCAACCGACACGGACCCGGGCGAGGGGTTGTCCGGCGCGTGAGATTCGGAAGGTCATGCCGCTTTTAACGCCATGCTCCCGGCCCACGTTCAGGACGACCAATCCCCATTCCTCTTTGATACTGAGAACACCAGCCGAAAGAAGGGATGACGGGATAGCGGAAGCGGTTTCAGCTTCGCTTGGTAAAAACCCCAAGACATCGGCACTTTTCCTTAACTGGGTCTCGACATCGAGGCGGGCTTCGAAGTCGGTGGTTTCAGCGGTCGATAAATACCGTAGGATCGACTCGGACATTTCAATCAATTGCGTGGCCAATTCGTCTTTTTCCTCCTGCAGAATTTGGAGGTCCCGGGCGGCTTTCAACAGGCGGCTTTGTAAACCTTTTTCATCACCACCAACTGATTCCAACCCGAGGGCTTCGATACGCAATTTGAGCTCGAACGACTGATTCCGGAAATATTCCGACTCGGCAGTGGCCACGGCCAGCGACTCGGTAAGTCGCTTGATCGTTTCCTCCGAGGCATCCAGGCGTTCTCGCAGGTCCGCGATTTCCGAGGCGGCTGTCTGCAAGGTCAGCTTCGCCTCCTGAAACTCAAGAACTGAATCTGAGAAAGAACTTTCGGGTTCGGCTGCGGCCCAAGAGGCGACAGCGAGCCCGAGGCATCCTGCGATTATTGCAGGCCGCCTCATCATTATTACTTGGACACTTTGGCCGTGTGGGAACCGTGACGTTTGAATGTCCGCGTCAACGAGAACTCACCCAGTTTATGTCCAACCATGTTTTCGGTCACAAAGACCGAGTTAAAAACTTTCCCGTTATGCACCAGGAAGGTGTGCCCCACGAAATCGGGAGTAATCATCGAACGACGCGACCAAGTTTTGATCGGCTTTTTGGAGCCGGTCTCATTCATCTTATCGATTTTCTCGAGCAGGTATTGTTCGACGAAGGGGCCTTTTTTAAGTGATCTACCCATGATGTGCTAACGAAGGGGCGCGGAATTTACTTCTTAACCTTGCGGCGTGCAAGAATAAATCGATCGCTGGGTTTATGTTTTTTACGTGTCTTGAATCCTTTGGCCAATTGTCCCCAGGGACTAGTCGGATGCTGACGGCCGCCACCACCCTTACTTTTCCCGTTACCACCACCGTTGGGGTGATCGATTGGGTTCATGACCATGCCGCGAACATGCGGGCGACGGCCGAGCCAGCGGGTCCGGCCCGCTTTGCCGCTCGAGACGTTCATGTGGTCGACGTTACCGACCTGTCCAATGGTGGCATAAGCTTCGGCATGAATCCGGCGAATCTCTCCTGAAGGCATTTTCACGAGGGCGTATTCCCCTTCGCGGTTACTCAAGACGGCACGTTGCCCGGCGCTACGAGCGACTTGTCCGCCTCGGCCTGGGATGAGTTCAACATTATGAATATCGGCACCAAGCGGGATGGCTTTCAGAGGGAGTGCGTTGCCGACATCGGGTGCGACTTTGTCGCCTGCCGACACTTTCGTGCCGACTTTCAGGCCGACAGGAGCGAGGATGTAAGCTTTTTCACCGTCACTGTATGTGAGCAAGGCGATGCGGGCACTCCGGATTGGATCGTATTCAATACCTTCCACGACCGCTTCAATGTCCCGTTTCCGGCGTTTGAAGTCGATGCGGCGGTATTGCTGTTTGTGTCCGCCCCCGATGTGTCGCGAAGTCATGCGACCACGATTATTGCGGCCGCCGGATTTCTTACGAGGTTCGCAGAGTGATTTTTCCGGTTTAGATTTGGTAATCTCAGTGAATCCCGGCAACTGTTTGTATCGCTGGGATGGAGTGAGTGGTCGAAATTTTTTGAGGGCCATGAGGTTCTCCTTGGGTCAGGTCTTGCGCGGTTCGAAGAGGCGATTGATCAGGCGAATTCGATCTTTTCGCCTTCGGCCAATTGCACGATGGCTTTTTTCCAGTGAGGACGGCGACCGAAATCGGCGCGTCGTTCGCGTTTCTTTTTTCCTGCGTAGTTGCAGGTATTCACAGCCACGACTTTCTTTTTGAAAAGATATTCGACGGCTTGTTTGATCTGAATTTTGGTGGCTTTGGTGTCGACCTGAAAGACGTATTTGTTTTCGGTCTCACTCAACATCGTCCCTTTTTCGGTGAGACGCACCGTTTTGATTATGTCGAATGGCTCGTTCATTTGGCGCTCCGGGTTGCGAGGTCTTCCAACGCTTCTTTGGTAAGAATTACCTTATTAAACGCGAGCAGATGCTCGGCATTCACTTGGGCGCTGGTCATGAGTTGGACGCGAGCGACGTTGCGGCCCGCGAGGTAAGTCGGTTCGTCGAAAGTCCGGGCGACGATCAGGACTTTCTTTTCGTCAGTAAGATCGGCGACGGCTGCCACGAATTCTTTCGTTTTCGGATTGGCGACGCCGAAACTGTCGATGAGCAGGATATCGCCGTCCATGATCCGGCTGCTGAACGCTTTGCGGAGGGCGAGTTTCTTGACGGACTTCGTCGTTTTCTTCGAGTAATCGCGTGGTTTAGGGCCAAAGACCACACCACCGCCTCGCCAGATGGGCGAGGAGAAGTAACCGGCCCGGGCGCGCCCGGTTCCTTTTTGGCGCCATGGTTTGCGTCCGGATAGATTCACCTCGGCCTTGGTTTTGGTGTTGGCGGTTCCACTGCGGCGGTTGGCTCGCATGGCGACGACGGTTTCGTGCAACGCTTGAAGGCCTTTGCGGTTTTCAATGACGTTCACGTTAGCCGATTTCGCGGCTTCGATTGTCAGAACTTCAGCACTCATCGATTATTTACCTTCCTTTTTAACAACAGCTTTTTTGGCCGGGCGAACCACAACGCAGCAGCCTTTCGCGCCCGGGATGGCTCCGCTCAGGAGGATCACCCCTTCTTCGGAGCGGACTTGGACCACTTTCAGGTTTTGCACAGTCACGCGTTCGTCACCCATATGACCTGGCATGGGTTGATTTTTCCAAACGCGGCCGGGTGTAGAACCACCGCCGATGGCGCCGGGACGGCGATGCATCATCGAACCGTGAGTCATATTTTGGCCGTGATAATTATGGCGTCGCATCACGCCCTGGAAGCCTTTCCCTTTCGAGCGACCGATGACGTCGACGGTTTGGCCGACTTCGAATTGGTCAACGCCGAGGGTGAGTTCCGAAGGTTCCGCGAGCGCCTCTTTCAGGCGAAATTCGCGAACGACCTTTTTGGGTTCGGACCCGTGTTTTTCGAAATGGCCGAGTTCCGGTTTTGTAACGCGCTGTTTTTTCTGGGTATCGAAGCCGATTTGGACGGCGTCATAGCCATCGGTGTCTGAGGTTTTCACCTGCAGCAGGGTGTTATCTTTGGCTTCGATCACCGTCACGGGCGTCGCCTTTCCGGCTTCGTCGTAAACGCGGGTCATGCCGACTTTGCGGCCGATCAATCCGACTTTCATGGTGAGGTCTCCTGGTTAGAAAAAGAAATAGGTTGAGGGTTCGTGCGGTGGGATGCCGAGGGTGTGGGGGATCAGATCTTGATCTGAATATCGACCCCGGCCGGCAAGTTCAGTTTCCGCAACTCATCAACGGTTTTGGCCGTTGGCTCGATGATATCAAGCAAGCGTTTGTGGGTCCGGATTTCGAATTGTTCCATCGACTTTTTATCGACGTGAGGGGAGCGGTTCACGGTGAATTTTTCAATCCGGGTGGGAAGCGGGATCGGGCCGGTCACCCGGGCTCCGGTGCGCTTGGCGGTCTCGACGATTTCGCCAGCGGATTGATCCAGCATGCGAAAGTCGAAAGCCTTGAGGCGAATGCGTATACGTTGTCCGTTCATGTGTGTGAGAGTGGGTTATTAAAGAAGAGTGAACTAGCGTGAAGGCACGTCAGGAGTATTGGTCCAGGATACCAGCCAAAATCTGGGCGGGCACCGGGTCGAAGTGGGACGGTTCCATCGAGTAACTGGCGCGGCCCTTGGAAAGCGAGCGAACCGCCGTGGCGTAACCAAACATTTCCGCGAGGGGCACGTCGGCATGCACGTGAACGACCAACCCTCTATTATCAATGCCGCGCGTATGGCCGCGCCGCCGATTAAGGTCGCCGAGAATGTCGCCCTGATATTCTTCAGGCGTGGTAACTTCAACATTCATAACAGGCTCGAGCAGGACGGAGCTCGCATTTTTGAGCCCATCTTTGACCGCGAAAATGGCCGCTAATTTGAAAGCGAGTTCGTTCGAATCGACGTCGTGGTAGGAGCCGTCGATGATTTCGACGCAGACATCGATCACCGGATAACCGCCTACGACGCCGTTGTGCATGGCTTCCTCGACGCCCTTCCGAACCGCCGGAATAAAATCTTTTGGGATGACACCACCGACGATCTTGTTTTCGATGGCATGCCCTTTGCCGCGCTCGTTCGGGGCGACCTTCACGACGACGTGACCGTATTGGCCTTTGCCGCCGGATTGTTTAATGAGTTTGCCCTCGCCTTTCGCTTCGGCCGTGATGGTTTCGCGGTAAGCAATCTGCGGTTTTCCAGATTTGGCTTCCACCTTAAATTCACGGAACATGCGGTCGCGAATGATCTCAAGATGCAGCTCGCCCATGCCGGCGACGAGGGTCTGACCGGTATCTTCGTTGGTGTAAACGCGGAAGGTGGGATCTTCCTCGGTGAGGGACTGCAACGCTTTGGCCATTTTCTCCTGATCGACCTTGGTCCGAGGCTCGATGGACATGGAGATGACCGGGTCTGGAAAGGACGGCGGTTCGAGGGTGATAGAAAAATCAGGGGAACAGAGGGTGTCGCCAGTGGTGATGTTTTTGAGACCAACGATGGCTGCGATATCGCCGGAGTAACAGCTATCGACATCTTCCCGTTTGTCTGCCTGGATGCGAAGGATTCGGCTGATGCGTTCTTTTTTGCCGGTCCTCGGGTTCCAAACCGTGTCGCCCTTGCTGAGTTTTCCAGAATAAACGCGGAAGAAAACCAGTTTCCCGACGTAAGAATCGCTCCAGAGCTTAAACGCGAGCGAGCAAAACTTCCCGAAATCGTTGGTTGGCGCGAGAACTTTCTCGTCATGATTATCGGGATCAAGCCCTTCAGCTGGCGGGATATTGAGGGGACTTGGAAGATAATCGAGAACTGCGTCGATCAGGTATTGCACCCCTTTATTTTTGAATGCGGACCCACCAACGACAGGGATGAATTTGTTGTCGATGGTCAGGCGGCGAATACCGGCTTTGAGATCCATCGGTGTAATCGGTTTCTCTTCCAGGAAGAGGGCGCCGATGTTTTCATCGAGGTCGGCGACGGCATTTTTGAGATTTTCGAGAGCTTCCTGAGCTTCGGCTTGGAGGCTCTCGGGAATCTCAGTCACTTCGTAAGTGGAGCCTAACAGATCGTCTTCGGAATAAAGGACCGCTTTTTGATTGATGACATCAATCTGGCCCCGAAGATTCTCTTCGCTGCCGAACGGCAGCAGGACCGGCCAAGCATTGGCCCCGAGCTTTTTGCGCATGTCCTCGACGACATTGGCGAAATCGGCGCCGGTGCGATCCATTTTGTTGACGAACGCGAGGCGGGGCACCTGATATTTGGCGGCTTGACGCCAGACCGTTTCGGATTGCGGCTGCACGCCTTCGACTCCGGAGAACACGGCGACGACACCATCCAAGACGCGAAGTGAACGCTCGACTTCGGCGGTGAAATCGACGTGGCCAGGGGTGTCGATGATGTTGATCCGATGATCGATTTCTTCAAATAGCTTGCCGACCCCTTCCTGTTTCAACTGAATCCAATTACACGAGGTGGCGGCGGAGGTGATCGTGATGCCCCGCTCTTGTTCCTGCTCCATCCAATCGGTGGTGGCAGAACCTTCATGCACCTCACCGAGGCGATGGATCATCCCCGTGTAAAAGAGAATACGCTCCGTCAGCGTGGTTTTGCCCGCGTCGATGTGCGCGGCAATCCCGATATTCCGAGTGTACTCGAGCGGGTAAGCTCGGTCCGGAGAGTTGGGATTGTTGTTCGGAGCGTTCACGGGTGAAGAGGCGGGGAAATGAGGTGGAATCTGGCGCTAAGAGTTACCAGCGGAAATGGGCGAAAGCGCGATTGGCCTGAGCCATTTTGTGGGTATCATCCCGTTTTTTAATCGCGCTGCCTTGACCGGAGGCAGCATCTTTCAATTCGTTGGCTAGGGCGTCGGCCATCGGGATGCTGCGGCGATTTTGCGCGTAATTGACGATCCAGCGCATGGCGAGCGCCACCTGACGTTCGGTGGAAACTTCGATCGGCACCTGGTAGGTGGCGCCTCCGACGCGGCGGGATTTGACTTCGAGCCGCGGTTTCACATTGTCGATGGCTTTGTTGAGCACTTCGAGCGGATCGACCGTTTCGGTGCCTTCACGACTTTTTTCGATCGCGGTGTAGACGATATTTTCAGCGGTCGACTTTTTGCCGCGGCGCATGATGTTGGCGATCAACCGGGCAACCAGCGGGCTGGCGTAACGGGCGTCGATGCTGACAGGTTTATGAATGACTCGGCGTCTGCGTGACATGGGATGATGAAGGGAAAGAGTTCGGTCGAATTAAAATCTGAAGGAGGAATTAGCGTTTTTTCTTACCGCTGCTGGCGGCTTCCTCACCTGGTTTGGGACGTTTGGCGCCGTATTTGGAACGGCCGCGGCGACGTTTATCGACGCCAAGAGTATCGAGGGTGCCACGAACGATGTGGTAACGCACCCCGGGAAGATCTTTCACACGACCGCCTCGCACCAGGACGATGGAGTGTTCCTGGAGGTTATGACCTTCGCCGGGAATGTAAGCGATGACCTCTTCCCCGTTGGTCAAGCGCACCTTGGCGACTTTGCGCAGCGCAGAGTTCGGCTTTTTCGGCGTGCGCGTCATCACTTGAACGCAAACGCCGCGGCGTTGCGGGCAGGCACTGAGGGCCGGCGATTTGGTCTTGGTAATCGCTTTTTTCCGTCCGTTACGGACCAGTTGATTGATCGTGGGCATGATGAAAATTCGGTATTTATAAGTCCCGACCCGGACGCGCAGGGAACAGACCGAAAGCGCCGAATCGTTAGTTGTCTGCCAATTCGCTGGAAGCTGAGACGAAAAAACCGCCGCGAACGGCAGTTTTCCTTACACGGGAGCTGGCAGGGGAGCGCGAACTATAGGGTTGGAAACAACCCTAGCAAGAAGTTTTTGGTGTGAGACCAAATATTTCTCGCGACGTTCGTCTCTTTCAATCACCGAGATCCAGAGGTCGCAGCCGAAGCTGATTGGGAGTCGAGATAAAACCACAGGCCCGACCGCTGCGCAAGCGGGATTTTAGGAAGATTGTGAAAAAAACAGCCCCTTGGCATGTCGGCGAACGGCAAACGTTACTTTTTGCCAAGCCAAGACCAGTTTTCGGCAGGGAGCGAGGCCTCGGCGTTGGGGCCAAAAAGTGTTTCCACGGTGTCGAGGGGTTGATAGCCGAGCTGTTGTTTGGCTTTTTCGATGGAAATCCAGGGGGCCAAGGGGTTCGAGGTGACATGGAAGATCTCGAAGGTGATGGGATCGGCATCCAGGGAGAGTTGCACCATTTGGGCAAAGTCGCGTGGGCTGAGCAGGAGCCCCGCTTTGCTGGGGGTGATACCCGCACGAATCCGCTCGGTATTCTGATAAAATCCGATGCGGAGACAGATGACCGGAAGGTTTTGAGTTTCGGCATACCAACGGCCGAGAGCTTCGCCGTAGATTTTGGTGGCGGCATAGACGGTGTCAGGCCGGAGTTCGGTCTCTTCGGTCAACGCGCGCCGGCCATCTTTGTGATGCAGGCCGATGGTGTGAAAAGTCGAGGCGAGGAGCACCCGTTGCACGCCGCAACGATGGGCAGCTTCGAAGACCTGACGGACACCGATGAGATTGGAAGGGACCATGACGGATTCATAATCGTATTCCCAACTGGCGGCGCCGAGATGGATCACGGCGTCCATGCCTTCGCAGGCGCGTTCCATCTCGTCGAGATTGGCGAGATCGGCTTGGACGAAGTCCAGGTCCGTTTCCGGTGGCTCGATATCGGTGAGCCGAATCTGGTAGCGATCGCGGAGGAAACCGGCGAGGTCCCGTCCGATCATGCCGTTGGCGCCGGTGATGAGGATTTTTCGGATTCGAGACATGCCAGCAGGTTGTTTTTGGGCGGGAAAGAATGTCGACCCAAATGTTTGAAAAAAGCCATGCCACGCAATCAAATCGATGGCTTGGCCTAAGGTAGTGAAACGGCAAAGCGTGTCACCAGGACGAATCCGGTGTCGCTGCCCCCGATCGAACGACTACTCCAGGAGTAAGCTCTTTATCTGCTCCGCCTCCAAGCCAGCGACGAAAACCACCTTCGACCGCCCCGTATGGCCGCGGGCGATTTGGAGCTGGTTCATTGGGATATTCAGCCAATCGGATAACACTTTGATCAGGCGATCATTGGCTTTACCATCCACCGGCGGCGCTTTCAGCCGGATTTTCAAGTCGCTGCCTTGCAGCCCCTGGATCTGGTCTTTGGCGGCTCGGGGCACGACACGGATCGAGAGAAAACAGCCATTCGGGGCGTCGCTCAACCAGTGATTGGATTCTGTCGGGTCGTGAGGTGCTGGCATAAACTGCGGTGGGAGACCGCACATATATTGATTTTGCTTGGACGCCTCGGCATCCAATCAGCGGCGTCTCAATGCAATTCTTCGCCGCTTTCCGCATTTAATACGGAGAATTTTTCGAAATGCAAATTCCCGTCCGAACGGAAGGTCAATCGGCCGGCGTGTTTGCGCTGCAACTCGATGAGGAGTTCCTCGTCTTCGGTGCGCAACCGTTTCAACACGTCAGGGTGCACCACAACTTTGAAATCGTGGATGGCATCCTGATGTTTCCGCATGAGCGCGTTCAGTTTTCGCTGGACCTCGACGCTCATCGACATGGGACTTTTGACGGTCCCTTTGCCGCTGCAATAGGGGCACGGATCATAGACGGAATGATTCAGGCTTTCGTTCGCGCGTTGCCGGGTCATTTCCATGAGGCCGAGAGCGGAGATTGGCAGGACATGGGTTTTCGATTTATCCCGGCGCAACCGTTCCCGCATACGATCGTAGACCATTTGCTGATCTTTGCGGCTCTTCATATCGATGAAATCGGCCACGATCAGACCGCCGATATTGCGCAAACGCAATTGGCGAGCGATTTCATCGGCGGCATCGAGGTTGGTTTGGAGAATGGTTTTTTCGACGTCACGCCCGCCTTTGTTTCGGCCGGTGTTGACGTCGACGGAGATGAGCGCCTCGGTTTCGTCGATCACGATGTAACCGCCGCAGGGCAGCCAGACCTGGCGATGGAATGCATCATCGATCTGACGTTGGACGCCGTAAAAATCGAACAACGGCACGGGCCCATTGTAGACATGGATACGATTGGCGGACCGGGAGGAAATCTGGGCAACCAGTTTCTTCATCTGCTCGACGGCTTCCAGGTTATCGCAATGCACGCTTTCGATTTCTTCCGTGAGAAAATCGCGCACGGTCCGATCGATTAGGTCGGGTTCCTCAAAGAGACAAGCGGGAGCGGGCAGTTCCTGAAGACCGCGCTCGATTTCAGCCCATTGTTCGAGAAGCAGGCTGAGATCGCGGACGAAGAAGCGGGCGCGTTGCCCTTCCCCCACCGTTCGCATGATGACGCCCATCCCGCTGGGGACTTCGAGTTTCGAAAGGATTTTGCGAAGCCGATCGCGTTCCTTGCCGCTATCGATTTTCCGGGAGATCCCGTATTGCTCGGTGTAAGGCATGAGGACGAGATACCGTCCAGCCAGGCTGATATTGGTGGTGACCCGGGGGCCTTTGGTTCCGATGGGCCCTTTGGTTACCTGGACAATGACATCGGAACCAACCGGGTAGATATTTGGAATGTCCTTGGCGGAAATCCGTTTATTCGGCTTTTTATTCGAGGAATTGCCGCGTTGGATTTCTTCGATACCACCATCGAGGGCGGCGGGTATGGCATCCCAAAAGTGGAGGAAGGCGTTTTTCTCGAACCCAATGTCGACGAACATTGCCTTGAGGCCGGGCTCGATATTTTTGACTTTGCCTTTGAAAATGCTGCCGACAATACTGCGGTCGCTCGGACGTTCGATGTTGTATTCTTCGAGAACATCGTTTTCGAGAAGCGCGACTCGGGCTTCGAGTCGTTCCACATTGATGATGAGTTTGTTGCCGGTGGCTGGTTTGCGAGGGATGCCAAAGATTTTTTTGACTTTTTCAATCATGGAAAGAGGGGCGGAAAAGGATGGGACTTATCGTTTGAAACGCCGGGATGACGACCGGCTAGATCCCGAATCACCGCTACTTCCCGAATCTCCCTGCAACAAGCGTTGAAAGAAAGACGGACGCTCATCACTCTCGACATTCTGCACCCGGCCATCGTCATCGGCAGCTTCCCGGATGGCGGGACGCACCTCAGTGGACTGGGTAATTTCGGTTTGTGAACGAGTAGCAGGGTCGGGACCCTGAGTGGATTCACCTCCGGGATCGGCGCCCAAATCGGCGGGAACACTAGAGGAAAAGTCGATGCTGTTAACGAATTTGATATTGCCTTCAGCCGGTTTCATCAATTCGACAGGCGGATTGTAACCGCGCTGGATGGCTAAAGACTCATCGATAATCTTCGCGGCAATCGGCGCGCCGACCCCGCCTCCGCTCCGGGCGCCCTGGACGAAGACCGCGACGGCGAGTTCCGGATTCTTATAAGGAGCAAAGCTGATGAACCAGGCGTGGTTCTCCTTGATTTTCTTGCCGTCTCGAATGGTCCAGTTCTCGGCTGTGCCCGTTTTTCCCGCGACCGCAATGTTCTCGAGCCGGGCGCGACGCGCGGTGCCGCCACCTTCATTCACCACTTTCCACATACCATCTCGAACGACGTCGATTTGGTCGGGAGTCAGGCCGAGCTGAGCAAGATGCCCGCGCACTTTGGGTTGTTCCTTGACGATCACCTGATTTCGGTGGTCGACGACTTTATCAATGAGACGCGGTTGATAAACGATGCCGCCATTGGCGATCGTGGAGGTGAGGGCTGCCATTTGCAGGGGACTCGCCAGAACAGCGCCTTGTCCGATGGAGACGTTGGCGGTGTGCCCCTCGCTCCAACGTTCGCGCGGATAGGTCACTGCCAGCCAGTCGCGGCTCGGCATGATGCCTTCTCGTTCGCCAGACAACTCGATCCCACTTTTCTGGCCCATCCCGATCAGGTTGCCAATTTCGGTAATGGTATCGATGCCAGCAACATTGCCGAACTGATAGAAAAAGGAATTGCACGAACGTTTGATGGCGTCGGTGAGCGTGAGCGATCCGTGCGTGCCCATACACCGCATCCGTTTGTTGCCGAACACCACCCCGCCGGAACAATGAAACGAACGATTAGGGCTGATGCCAGCTTGCATTCCAGCCAAGCCAATCATGGTCTTATACGTCGACCCAGGCGCATACGGACTGATCGCGCGATTCAACAACGGATGGGTCGGATCATCCCGCAAATGACTCCAATCATCCGAAGAAATCCGGGGCACAAATGTGTTTGGATCGTAGGAAGGCACACTGGCCATGGCGAGGATGTCGCCACTATTTGGATCCATGACGACGGCCGCGCCACGACCAACAGCTCGTAACGCCCTTTCCGTAATCGCTTGAATCCGGGCGTCGATGGTTAAATAAACATTCGCGCCGGGCGTGGGCGGTTCCATCCCGATCTCTCCACGGATCACGCCTTTCGCATCCCGTTTGAGTATGCGGACCCCAGGTTTCCCCCGGAGATAAGGATCCATGAATTTCTCGACGTTCGACTTGCCTTCTGGATCCGGTTCGTAAAAGTCGAAGTCGTTAACGTCGGGTTGGGCACTGATATCTTTGGCGTCCCCGACATACCCGAGGAGATGGCCAGCCAAGGCGCCGTATCGGTAATTGCGGACCGGCTTGGTGTCTAGTTTGACGCCGGGCAAGCCGAGATTGTTTTCGGCAAAACGAGCCAGCGTCTCGAAATCGAGG